>Ga0081539_10003334_pt1 | contig 19964 bp, 12 predicted proteins | sample TabmetS4T2R2_FD_71023 | JGI IMG/M metagenome (GOLD analysis project Ga0081539, IMG submission 71023) | Tabebuia heterophylla rhizosphere microbial communities from the University of Puerto Rico - S4T2R2 | ecosystem: Host-associated > Plants > Roots > Rhizosphere ...
CTGCGCGAGAAGAAGTGGCTGCGGACGACCTCCGGCAGGGTGCCGCCGATCACCAGTTGGCGGCCCAGCCCCGTGCCGAGCGCGGTCAGCTGGTCGGAGTTCGTTTCCAGGTCGAAGAAGCGGGTCTGGGAGAGGTCGTCGGTCAGCCCGTTGACGTCGACCGGCTCCCGGACGACGCCGACCGCGACCAGGTCCGCCCCGGTCGGCGCCAGCCCCTGCTCGACCGCGGCGGTCACCTCGCTCGGCAGGCCGCCGAGCGCTACCAGCCCGATCCGCCGGCCCTCCAGCCGGTCGCGGGTCAGCGCCGGGTAGACGCGTTCGGCGAATTCGTTGGCGTTGCCGAGTTCGCCATTCAGCTGCTCGGCCTGCGAGCGGGCGTCCTCGAGGTTGCCGACCAGGCTGCGCTCGAGGTCCTTGCGGGTGCCGGTCAGCGCGTCGCCGCCGAACTCGGCGCCGATCAGGATCCCGATCGCCAGCGCCAGGAAGACAGCGATCAGCGAGGTTGCGTGGTAGCGCGCGCTGTAGCCCATCGACTGACGAAGGCTAGTCGCCTTCTAGATCCCCAGCCAGATCCGCACCTTCAGCCAGAACAGCTCGAAGACGTTGTTGAGGGCCGGGGAGGTGATGACGAGGATCGTCAGCAGGATCAGGAAGGCGACGCCGAAGAAGGCGAGCGGGGCGAGCGTGGAGCTGGGGTTGTAGAGGCGGCTGACGCCCTTCGCGTCGACCAGGCGCTCGCCGATCCGCAGCCGGGTGAGGAAGGTGGAGGACATGCCGCCGCGCTTGCGGTCGAGGAACTCGATCAGGTTGAAGTGGGCGCCGACGCTGACGATCAGGGTGGCGCCCTTCTCGTAGGCCATCAGCATCGCCACGTCCTCGCTGGTCCCGGCGGCGGGGACGATCGTGTGCGGCAGCCCGGCCTCGACCAGGCGCTCGCGGCCGGGGGCGCCGCCGTCGGGGTAGGCGTGGACGACGAGCTCGGCGCCGCAGGCCAGGGCCGCGTCGGAGGCGGAGTCCATGTCGCCGAGGATCAGGTCCGGCTTCAGCCCCGCTTCGAGGACCCCGTCGGCGCCGCCGTCGACGGCGACGATCAGCGGCCGCATGTCGCGGATGTAGGCGCGCAGCGCCTTCAGGTCGCGCCGGTGGCGGTCGCCGCGGACGACGATCAGCACGTGGCGGTCGCGGAACACCGCCTTGGTCGGGGGAAAGTCGATGCTGCCGGTCAGCAGGTCGGTCTCTTCGCGCACATGGGCGACCGTGTTTTCGGCGAACTCGGCCAGGGCCTCGTCGATCCGCTCGCGCTGCTCCTGCAGCTGCTGCTCCAGCTCGGGGCTGCCGAGCACCCGCCCCCGCAAGACTTCCTGGTCGCCGATCCGCACGGTGCCGCCGTCGATCGTCACCCGGTCGCCGTCCTTCAGCAGCTCGAAGGGAGCGCGGTCGGGGGCGTCGATCAGGCGGATCCCGGCGTGGGTCAGCATCAGCGGCCCGGCGTTCGGATAGTCGCCGTTGGAGGAGGGCGAGGCGTTGATCACCGCGGCGACCCCGGCCGCGATCAGCTCCTCGGCCGCGATCCGGTCGATGTTGAGGTGATCGATGACGGCGACGTCGCCGGGGCGCAGGCGTTTGACCAGGTGCTTGGTGCGCTCGCCGAGGCGAGCGGTTCCTTCGATCGGGGCGTCGGGTCTTGCGCCGCTCCGCCGGCCCAGGAGCGCGGGCAGACGACGGCGACTGGTGGTGGCCACCGGAGGAGGTTAGGCCAAGAGCCCCGCAAGCGACAAGTTTTGCCGCTTGTTTGAGCGATTCTTAGCGGTTTCTTAGGCCGCTGCCAACAGCCGACGGGGTGCCGCGAGGCACTCGCGACATTGACCCCCCCTGAGCGCAGTCAAAATCACGGGGGCGGTCGACGCATCCGACATTGACGAGTCCTGAGACGGGTCAATGTCGGATACGTGGCTCGGCCGCGAAGGTCAGGCGGCGGCGAGCAGCTCTTGGGCGTGCTTGGTGGCCGCCTCGCTCTCGCCGCCGAGCATGCGGCGAATCTCGGCGACCACGGCCTCGCCGTCGAGCTTCTCGACCCGGGCCAGGGCCTGGGCGGCGCCGGTGTCCTTCTCGAGCCGGAAGTGGACGTCGGCGAGCGAGGCGACCTGGGGCAGGTGGGTGATGCAGAGCACCTGCTGCTCGGCGCCCAGCGCCCGCAGCCTCTCCCCCACGACCCGCGCCGTCTTGCCGCCGACCCCGGCGTCGATCTCGTCGAAGACGACGGTCCCGGCGGCGGCCGCCTGGCCGAGCCCGCTGAGCGCCAGCATCACCCGCGAGAGCTCGCCGCCGGAGGCCGCGTCGCGCAAAGGCGCGGCCTCGATCCCGGGGTTCGGCGCGACCCGCAGCTCGACCGTCTCGCGGCCCGCGCCGCCGTAGCCGTCCGGATGGGGCTCGAGCACGACCTCGAGCGTCGCCCCGGACATCGAGAGCCGCTCCAGCTCGGCCGCGACCCGCTCTTCCAGCGGCTGCGCGGCCGCGGCCCGGCCGGCGCTCAGGCGCTCGCCGAGCTCCGCCCGCCGCGCCTCGGCGGCGGCCAGCGCCGCCTCAGCCTCGGCACTGCGGGTCTCGGCCCCCTCGAGCCGGGCGATCTCCTCGCGGCAGCGCTCGGCGTGGGCGAGCACCGACTCGACGCTGCCGCCGTGCTTGCGTTCGAGCCGGTCGAGCGCTTCCAGTCGCTCCTCGATCGCCAGCAGCGTCGCCGGGTCGGATTCCAGCCCCTCCGCGTACTCGCGCAGCTCCGAGCCGGCGTCGGCCAGCTCGACCGCCAGCGCCGCGACCCGCTCGGCGATCGAGTCGAGCCGCGGGTCGAGGCCGGCGGCGCCCTGCAGCAGCGATTCCGCCTGGGCCAGGGCCGCCGAGGCCCCGCCGCCGTCCTCCTCGGCGCCGACCAGGGCGCCGTGGGCGCCGGCCGCGGCCTCGCGCAGCCCCTCGGCGTGGCGCAGGCGCTCGCGGTCGGCGGCGATCGCGGCCCGCTCCTCGGGGTCGGGCCCGACCTCCTCGATCTCCGCGAGCTCGTAGCGGTAGAGGTCGAGGTCACGCTCCCGCGAGCCTTCGCGCTCGCGCAGCTCGGCCAGCTCGGCGGCCAGCGCCAGGGTCTCGCGATGGGCCTCGCGGTAGCGCTCGCGCAGCTCCAGGTGCTCGCTCCCGGCGAAGCCGTCGAGGATCTCCAGCTGGGCCGAGGAGATCGTCAGCTTGCGGTGCTCGTGCTGGCCGAAGAAGGCGACGAGGCGGCCGCCCAGCAGCTTCAGGTCGGCGGCGGTCGCGGCCCGTCCGGCGACGAAGGCGCTGGTCCGCCCGCCGGCCGAGACCCGCCGTCCCAGCACCACCTCGTCGGCGCCCTCGGGCAGCCGCGCGGCCAGCTCCGCCAGCTCCGGCTCGGCCAGCAGCCCCGGCGGCAGGTCGAAGACCCCCTCGACCCAGGCCTCCTCGGCCCCCGGCCGGACCACGTTGGCTTTCGCCTTGCCGCCCATCAGCAGGTCGAGCGAGTGGGCCAGGACCGTCTTCCCGGCCCCGGTCTCGCCGGTGATCGCGTTCAGCCCCGCGCCCAGCCGCAGTTCGGCCCTCTCTATAAGGAGCAAGTTCTCGATCCGCAGCTCGCGCAGCATCGGTTCTGTGTAGCAACGGGGGCGGATCGATCCACAAACTCCCTGTAAAGGGGAATTACGAACGCGCCGATATCCCAGTTATGGAGACCGGAGTCATCGTTCGGGACGACGAAACGCTGCGCCTGCCCCGGCTGCGCGCCAGTGCCCACGGCGCCCGGCGGCGCTGGTCCGCGATCGGCCCGGGCATTCGCCTGGTCCTGGTCCTCGTGCTCGCCCTGGTGCTGACCGGCACCGGCGCCTACCTGCTGATCTCCGACGCGCTGCGCAACGACCAGGTCGAGGACTACTCGCGCCTGCAGGAAGCCGACGCCCGGGGCCTGGAAGCGGTGAGCGCGAACCTCGACGAGCCGGCGGCGGTCGCCGCGGCGGGCAAAGGGCTGGAGGCGATCCGCGAACGCGAGGGAGTCAGCGAGGCGCTGCTGATCGGGCCGGACGCCGTCGTCCGGGCCAGCGGCGGCGGCAAGCCGGTCGGCAGCGTCGACGACGACCCCTCGACGATCTCGATTCTGCGGGGAGGCCCTTCCTACGCCGGCACCGAGCGAGACGAGGACGAGGACGGGTCGAACTTCGAGTTCCTCGTCCCGGTGGAACTCGGCGGCACGCGCTTCGTGCTGGAGACCGCCTACAACAGCTCCAGCTTCGAAAACCAGCTCGGCCACATCCGGGAGATCCTCGGCCTGCTGATGCTGGCCGCGATCCCCACGGTGCTGCTCGCCTTCTACCTGCTCGGGGGACGGGCCCTGCTGCGCGGCCACCGGCTGGCGCTGGAACGCGCCACCCGCGACGGCCTCACCGACCTGCCCAACCAGCGGGCCTTCCAGGACGAGCTCGAGCAGGCGGTCGCGGCGGCGGAGCGGAACGGCGACCCGCTGGCCCTCGCCCTCTTCGACCTCGACAACTTCAAGCAGGTCAACGATCGCCACGGCCACGCCGAGGGCGACGCGCTGCTGCGCCGCTTCGCCGAGATCCTCCGCAACGGGCGCTCGGCCGACCGGCCCTTCCGGATCGGCGGCGACGAGTTCGCGCTGCTCCTGCAGCGCACCGACGCGACCGGGGCGCGAACGCTGAGCCAGCGCCTGGCGAAAACGTTGCGCGCGGCCGGCGTCTCCGCCAGCATCGGCGTCGCCTCGCTGCGACCCGGCGAGAACGCGAAGGACCTGCGCTCCGAAGCCGACGCGGCGCTGTACGAGGTGAAGCGCGCGGGTGGCGGCCGGGCGGCGCTGTTCGCCGATATCCGCGGCCCGGTCGCGATTACCACTACCGCCCAGCGCGACTCGGTCAACCGCCTGATCGACGAGGGCGAGGTCGGCACGGCCTTCCAGCCGATCTGGGACTTCGAGTCCGAGCTGCTGATCGGGCTGGAGGCGCTCGCCCGGCCCGACGCCGGCTACGGCCTCAGCGGGCCGGCCGAAGCCTTCGACATCGCCGAACACCTGGGACGGGTGGAGGAGCTGGACCGGCTCTGCGCGAGCAAGGCGCTGGAGCGGGCCGAGCCGCTGCTGCCCCCGCAAGCGCTGCTCTTCCTCAACATCGCGCCGAAAAGCCTGGAGCTCGGGCCGGAGGCCGTCGACTGGATCCGCGAGGAAGTCACGGGCGCGGGCTTCGCCGCCGAGCGGGTCGTGCTCGAGGTCTCCGAGCGAATCCCGCTGCGCAGCCGTCCGGCGATCGAAAGCCTCACCACGCTGCGCGAGCACGGCTTCCAGCTCGCGCTCGACGACGTCGGCACCGGCAACTCGGGGCTGGAGATGCTGCGCCGGATCGGCGCCGACTACGTCAAGCTCGACCGCAGCATCACCGCCGCCGCCGCCACCGAGCCGAACGCGCGGGGAGTGCTGATGGCGATGGCGACCTACGCTCGCCAGACCGGCTCGTTCGTGATCGCCGAGGGGATCGAGGACGAGGAGACGCTGGCCTTCCTGCGCGGGATCCAGGCCAGCGACTTCGCTCCGCAGACGATCGTTCAGGGCGGACAGGGCTTCGCCCTCGGCGCCCCGGATGCGCGGCCGCCACTCGAGCGCCCACGAGCCCCGCGCTGAGCGGCCTCAGCCGCCGGTCGGCTGCACGAAGTCCTTCGAGCGCGTCAGCGCGAACCCCGCGGCGGCGCCGGCGAAGGAGACGATCGCGGCGATCAGGATGATCGAGTTGAGGCCGCTGACGAAGGCGACGTCGGCGGCGTGGACCAGTTTGTCGTGCATCGCGGGCGGCAGCGGCAGCTCGGAGACGGCGCGGGAGCCGCCGGAGGCGACAGCTTCGCCGAGCCCGGCCGGCGCGTTCGGGACCAGCTCGTGCAACTTCGAGTCGACCTGGTGCTGGAAGACGGCGCCGAGCCCGGCGACGCCGGTCGCGATCCCGACCTGGCGGAAGGTCGTGTTGATGCCGGAGCCCATTCCCGACTTCTCGACCGGGACGACGGCGATCGCCGCCTGGCCGATCCCCGGGTTGGTGGTCCCGATCCCGATCCCGGCGACGATGAAGCCGGCGAGCAGGGTCGTCCAGCTGGAGTCCGGGGAGACGCCGTTCATCAGCAACAGCCCGATCCCGACCAGGGTGAGGCCGGTCCCGAGCAGGATCCGGATCGGGATTTTGTGCGAGAGCGTGCCGGAGATCGGGGCGACGAGGAAGCCGAGCATGCTCAGCGGCAGGAAGCGGACGCCGGCCTCCAGCGGCGAGTAGTCGAGCACGCCCTGCAGGTAGATCGTGATGTAGAGGAACATCGCGAACATCCCGGCCGAGAGCGCGAAGGCGACCGCGGAGACGCCGTTGAAGGCGCGGCGGCGAAACAGGGTGAGGTCCAGCATCGGGTAGCGGCTGCGGCGCTCGATCGCGACGAAAAGGAACAGCAGGACCGCGGCGCCGATCAGGCAGGCGAGGATCAGCGGGCTCCCCCAGCCCTCCGGGTTGCCGCGGATCAGGCCGAAGATCAGGAGGAAGAGCGCGGCCGAGAAGGTGACGAGGCCGGGCAGATCGACCGGTTCCGGTTTCTCCGCGAAGACGTTGACGATCTGTTTCTCGGTCAGCACCATCGCGGCGATCCCGATCGGGACGTTGACGAAGAAGATCCACTCCCAGCCGAGCCCCTCGGTGACGACGCCGCCGATCAGCGGGCCGATCGCGACCGCGCCGCCGACCACCGCGCCCCAGACGCCGAAGGCCATCGCCCGGTCTTTGCCGTGGAACTCCTGGCCGATCAGGGCCAGCGAGGTGGCGAACATCCCGGCGGCGCCGATCCCCTGCAGGCCGCGGGCGAGGTTCAGCAGCGTCGGGTCCTCGGCGATCCCGCAGAGGAACGAGGCAAAGGTGAAGACCCCGAACCCGATCGTGAACACGCGGCGGCGACCGAGCCGGTCGCCGAGCGAGCCGGCGGTGAGCAGGAAGGCGGCCAGCATCAGCGAGTAGGCGTCGACCACCCACTGCAGGCTCGAGAGGCTGGCGTTGAGTTCGCGCTGGATGTCGGGCAGCGCGACGTTGACCACGGTCACGTCCAGCAGCAGCATGAACGTCGCGATCGAGACCAGCAGCAGGGTCCACCACTTGCGCTCCATGGCGGCAGACCCTAAAGAAGTGATCTCGTCGGCTGACCTGGGTCAGACGGCGAGATGGCCGAACTTTTCTCTGATCCGGTGGTAGAAGCTCGTCCCCGGGAGCTGCGCCAGGTGACTGACCGCATCGAGGAAGCGGACCTCGAGCGAGGCCCCGGCCGCGAGGTCGGCGATCTTGACGCCGTCGACCGCGACTTCGACCGGCTCGCGGTCGGGCGCGTTGCCGACGTGGAGGACGTCGCCGGGCGCCACGACCAGCGCCCGCGCGGTCAGCGAGTGCGGCGAGATGTAGCTGACCACGTACCCCTTCACGCCCCAGGCGAGGATCGGTCCCTGGTTGGCGAGGTTGTAGCCGGTCGAGCCGACCGGCGTGGCGGCGACGAGGCCGTCGCAGCGGACGTGCCCGACCTCCTCGCCGGCGATCCGGTAGCTGAGCTCGGCGACCCGGTCGTGCGGGCGCCGGGTCAGGGTGATGTCGTTCATCCCGACCTGCCGCACCCCGTCGACGCTGGCCTCGAGCCCGGGCAGCGTCAGCGTCTCGATCTCGCCCTGCAGGGCGCGGCGGATCCCGGCCGCGGCCTCGCCCCGATCGACCGCGGCGAGGAAGCCGACGGTGCCGAAGTTGACGCCGAAGACCGGGACCTCGGTGTGCGCGTAGCGGCGCAGCGCGTGCAGGATCGAGCCGTCGCCGCCCAGCACCAGGCAGATCTCCGGCAGCGTGTGTTCGGCGGTGACGTCGACGCCCTCGCCGGCGGCGCCGTGCTTGGCCAGCTCCTGCTCGGTCGCGGCCAACCGCCAGCCGAGCTCGTGCGCGACCTCGGCCGCGACCGCGACCGCTTCCGAGGCGCTCGGCGGGTGCGAGTGGGTGATCAGCGCCGCGGTCTTCACTCGTCCTCCGCGACCACGGCGGCGACCGCCGCCTCCAGGTCCTCGACCTCGGGACCGGGTCCGCCGCACCAGACGAAGGTCTCGCGGTTGCCCTTCGGCCCCGGCAGGCCCGAGGAGGCGAAGCCCCGCACCGTCAGTTCCAGCGCCTGCGCCGCGCGGGCGACCTTGACGATTGCCTCGCGGCGATCGGCGGCATCGCGCACCACCCCGCGCCCGACCCGCTCGCGTCCGAGCTCGAACTGCGGCTTGACCATCGCCAGGAGTTCGCCGCTGGGGGCGAGGCAGTCGGCGACGGCCGGGAGGATCTTGGTCAGGGAGATGAAGGAGACGTCGACGCTCGCCAACTCCACCGCGAACGGCAGGTCGGCCGGCGTCAGCGCGCGGGCGTTGAGGCGCTCGACCACGGTCACCCGCGGGTCCTCGCGCAGACGCAGGTCGAGCTGGCCGTAGGCGACGTCGACCGCGGCGACCCGGGTGGCGCCGCGCTGCAGCAGGCAGTCGGTGAAGCCGCCGGTCGAGGCGCCGACGTCGAGGCAGTCGCGGCCGTCGACCTCGATCCCGAGGGCGTTCAGCGCGTTCTCCAGCTTGGTCCCGCCCCGGGAGACGAAGCGCGGCCCGGAATCGACGACCAGGGTCGCGCTCGGCTCGACCAGCTGGCTCGGCCGCAGGGCGACCGGGCCGTCGGCGCCGACCCTCACTTCGCCGGCCCGCACGGCGCCCGCGGCAGCCGATCGCGAGGGGAACAGGCCCTGCTCGGCAAGCACCGCGTCTATGCGGACCTTCTTCACCCGCAAAACGCTACCGGCCACCCCCCGATCTGGCCGTTCATTTGACCATTGGGACGATTTGGGACATTTTTTGCGCAGTTTTTCTCCTATCCGCCCTTTTCGCGGCACTCGGTGCCACAACTCCGTTACAAGCCCCCCCAGAAGGGGGTGCTGTGTGATGCGCCTCACACACAACGCGCACATATGTTCGTACGCTGGTCAAGGATTCGGATGGAGAAACCGATGAAGGAGATGCACCCAAGACTTTTTGGCTGAATCCCGCGCCGACCATATGGCCCCAGTTGCTTCCCACAATTGGCGCCCTCGGCACAACAGGGTTCACCTACCTCCCACGGATCCACATATATAGAGATACATATCTCTCCTCCCTGTAGTAACCCCAGAAGCGCCCCGCCTCCCCGGCGGGGCGTTTTCTGTTGTGGAGCGAAATATCGGGGGTCGGCTGCTTTCGATCAGCCTCGCTAGACCGTTCGTGCGCCAGTCCGTGCGCCAGTCAGACAAACTTCGGGCATATTGCAGTAGCGTCCCGCGCCGTTCGTTTTCGAGCTAGACAGGGGGAATTTCATGGTGCGGCTCGTGGTCATCGGCTGTCTACTCGCGGGCTTTGGCGTCGCCTTCTTCGGATGCGGTGATTCAGGGCCAAGCGGTCCCCATGCAAAGGTGGTTGAAGAATTTGAAGACCTGGGCCTCAGCCAAGAACAGGCCGAAGCCGAAGTCAGAGCGGCCGATCGAGAAGCCCGCCAGCAGATCAGGCGTGAAGAAAAGAAGCGAACGCGGGATCGAGGTCGAGGTAACCGGGAAGCCCCACCCGCGCAGAAGACGAAGCAGACGCCGGCACAGGCGGCCGGCTTCACCGGGAAATACGAAGACGGCTACGAAATCGCAGTTTTCGTCTGCGGCAACTATCCGCTCGAACGGATCGCGAAGGAATTGCACGCTCCAGCGAGCGCCGAACCGCTGGAAGTCGCCGAAACCTACGCCGATGCGTATTGGGGTCGGTTTCAGCAGGCGGCGTTTGAGGGGTGCTTTGAAGGGATCATGGATCGCCTTGGGAGCTAGTTCGACCCGGCCGCCAGGTAGGCGTCCATCCGATCGCGCACGTCGTCGTAGCTGCCTGGGAGCAGGTGCCCGTAGATATCGAAGGTCGTCTGAATTTTCGAGTGACCCATGACGACCTGGATCGCCTTCGCGTTCGCGCCCCTGTCGATCAGGAGCGAAGCGAAGGTGTGCCGGCACTCGTGGAAGGTCAGTACGGTCAGCAGGTCCGGCTCGCGGCCCTCGGCTTCGGCCTGCTCGCGCTCGGCCTTGTTGTAGTTGCGCCAGGCGCGCTTCGCTCGGTATTCGACGGTGGATGGATAGCAGACCTCTCGGTTCTCGCGGCCGAAGATCCGGTCCTCCCCGCTCCGGCCGGTCCGCTCTAGGTGGTCTTCGAGAAAGCCCCGGAGGATCGCGAGCAAGGGAATCGCTCGGTTGCCAGCCTCGGACTTCGGCTCGATCTCTCCCTCCTCCTGGTCCCATCCTTTCCTGACGTAGAGCAGGCCGGCCGAGAGATCGACATCGAGAGCGCGGAGGGCTTGCAACTCCCCGCGTCGGAGCCCGGCATAGAACGCGGTCGCCCAGAGAGCGCGATCCTCGAGCGGCAGCTCCGCGATCAACCGGGTGGCCTCGGCGGGGGTGACGATCCGGCGGGGTTTGGCGGCCTTGCCAGCCGGAAGATCGATACCGGTCGTGGGGTTGTCCGTCAGTTCTTCGCGGTGGATCGCGCGGCGGAAGTACGCCTGCAAAGGATTCAGCACGTTACTTGCACTCCCCGCAGACATTTGCGGATTACTGCGTGAGGGCTGGTGCTGTGGGTGGAGAGGGAGCGACACGAAGCCCTACTCTTGTGTCTCTGGAGCGCTGCCGAAGCAGTGGTCGTATCTATGACCGAAGTCCTCTCGGGCACTGATCGAGGACTCCTGTGACTGAGGTCGAGGGGTCTCGTCGCCGTGGCGTAAGTGATCGATACAGCCAGGTTCATTAACCCCACATTGGTGGATCATTCGGGAATTGACACGGCATCCCGAGGCTTGTAGAACCCGCCCCAGATCGCTCGCAGGGGAAGTGCGACGAGCGCTACGACATCGTCTGCAAAAGGGGGGCACTTGTCCAAGGCAAGGCGTGGAGGCTCGGCCTCTGGAGATCGAGCAGTTTCACTCGTGGGCCGATCGCGGTGGCTAGGCGCCTTCGCCATCCTCCTTGCCGTGATCTGTGCGGCGCCCGTTCTGGCTGCTCCTGGGTCCGGCGGCTCGGCGCAGTCCTCGGTGATCGGCGACACCCGGATTGCGATCTCCGACGCCACGGCCGTCACCGGCCATCCAGCGCCAGAGGAAGGGGCCGCAGCGAGCGAAGTTCCCGAGGAGGAATCCGCACCCACGCCCGAAGCTCCGGCCGAGGAAACCCCTGGCGAAGAAGTCGGGGTGCGGCCGGGGATCGAACGCGACGAGGCGCTCGAAACCCCGGAAGCCAAGGCAGAGCGCGAGCGGTCTCAGCTCGCCTACACCGACCTCGCACCAGAACAGACCGAAGATCTCCTGCGCGAGAGCTTCGCGCCACAGCTCAAGCAGCTCGACGCCGATCCCTCCCGCGCGCTGGCCGAGGTCGCGATGGAGAGCGCCGTCTCTCCAACCGAAGCGATCGTGGAGATCGAAGGCGAAAAGTCGATGCTCGAATCGACGGTGCCGATCCGCGTGCCGGACGAGGACGGCAAGCTGGCCAAGGTCGACCTCAGCCTCGAGCAAACCGAGACCGGGTTCGCGCCGAAGAACTCGCTGGCCGACGTCTCGCTACCCGCGAACGCCTCCGGTGCGATCGAAGTCGGCGAGATCGCGCTCACCCTCGCTGCCAACGGGGAGCAGGTCGCTTCAGCTGAGACGACTGCAGCGCGGACCTTCGGTGAGGAAGACCTTGTGCTGCCCGAAGTCGCCGAGGACACCAGCCTCCTGCTCTCGCCGGTCACGGGCGGAGTTGAGCTCTCAGCCCTCGTCGCCTCACGCCGCAGCCCCGAGCAGCTCAGCTTCGCGGTGACGATGCCGGAGGGCGCCCAGCTTCGCGCCAGCACCGATGGCGGCGCCGAGGTGATCGGAGCGGACGAGAAGGGCGAACCCCTCGCCCGGATCGGCGTCCCGTTCGCGGTCGACGCCCAAGGGACGGTCGTCCCAGTGTCGCTCCTCGTCAAGGAGAACACGATCGTCCTCGACTTCCCGCACCGCTCATTGGACGTCGCCTACCCCCTCTTCATCGACCCTGAGATCGAAGAAAACTGGTGGGGATTCGCCGACACCAGCAAGCTCAACTACTGGCAGTGGCAATACAGCGGCGTCGGCCCCGAAGACTACATCGGCTGGCGCAGCCCGATCGTCACCAACTGGGGCAACGGCCTCTATGTCCGCGCACGCAACAACTTCGGCTATCCGGCTGGCAGCTACGGCCGCTGGTGGTTCGTCCCGCAGGGCTCCACCACCTACATGCGCCGGGTGATCTTCGGGCCGATGCACATGGATCCGCACGTCAACCCGTCAAACCCCCAGAACTGCTGGAACAACGAGCCCCACGGCTACGTCGGCGTCTGGAACAACGGCAACTTCTGGTCGGTTCACGCTCCGGCTTACCCGACGTCCGTGGCGACCTGGGTCGACACCGGGGAACAAAACCTCGGCGCCGGCGCCAGAACCGCTTTCGTTGCAATGCACGCCGACTCCGGAGCCAACCTCAAATGCGGTCGCGACTACGCGATGAACGGCGCCGTGCTTTACCTCAACGATCCCGAGAACCCTTCGGTCAGCGCCAACGGCTACCCGACCACCTGGCTCAAAGACAAACAATCCTTCACCCTCAACGTCCCGGTCTACGACCCCGGCCTCGGGGTCAAGTCGGCCACGGTCTCGCCCAAAGACGCGCCGCCGCTGCCGACCAAAGAACTCGGCTGCACCGGCCACTACAACAGCCCCTGCCCGGCCAACAACACCTTCCAGTGGACGGTCAGCGCCGACAGCTATGACCAGGGCGAGAAGGAAGTCCAGGTCAGCGCCAAAGACGCGATGGCGAAGACCTCAAGCACCTTCGCCTTCACGATGAAGGTCGATCGCACCCCGCCGGACCTCACGCTCAGCGGCCAGCTCGCGACCGCGACCAAAGAGGCTGAAGGCGACGCGAAAGACAAAACCGCTTTCGACCCGCTCCACCTTCCCGTCTACAACCTCACGATCAAAGCCGAAGACGGCGTCGAAAACGGCACCGCCGCGCAGCGCCGCTCCGGCGTCAAAAGCATCGAAGTCTTCCTCGACAAAGAGTCGACGCCGCGGGAAACCTGGAGCCAGGGAGCCTGCAGCAACAGCTGCGGGATGAGCAGAACCTTCGTGCTCAAACTGAATGAACTGACGGCGCTCACCCACCACTCGCTGAAGATCGTGGTCAAAGACCACGCCAACAACACGCCGCGGGAACGGGAAATCGAGTTCGAATACGTCCCGGCGACGGGGATGACCGAAGAGGACGTTCTCCAATACTTCCCGCTTCCCAACGGCCAAGGCGACGAAGACTCCGAAGCGAACCCGATCCGCCCCGAACTCGCAGTGAACTTGATGAACGGCAACCTGGTCTATCGCCAGCTCGACGCCGAGGTCTCTGGCCCCGGCGCCGACCTCGAGGTCGAACGCATCTACAACTCCCTCCTCCCTGAATCACAGGACACCGAGTGGGGCGAGGGCTGGACGCTTGCCCAGACCCCGACCCTGGAGACCGAAGGGCCCAAAGGGTCTCCGGACGAGGCGACCCTGGTCGATGAAAGCGGCTCCGTCGAAAGCCAGGTCGAGCTGCCCGTGCAGGTCGGCGAAGAGCGCTTTGACGAGCACCTGCAGGCGGTGATCTCGAAAGAGGCCACCGGCTACGAGATCGCCGACGAAAGCGGCGAAGGCGAAGGCACGGTGATCTTCAACGAAGCCGGCGAGGCCACCGAGCTCGAAAACAGCGGGTACGCCGGAGTCGAATACGACTACGGCAACGAAGAAGGCGCCGTCTCGGAAATCTCGGTGGACGACGTCGCCAGCGCCGGATTCGACCCCGATGCCGCGGCCGAGCGCGAAGCGCTGGAAGACATGACGCCCGTTTTCAAGACCAGCTTCGGCACCCAGGGCGCCGGAGACGGTCAGTTCAAAGTCATCAACGACGTCGCGATCGACCCGACCGATGGCACCGTCTGGGTCTCCGACGACGAGAACGACCGGGTCCAGCACTTCGGCGCCGGGGGCGAATACCTGGGCAAGTTCTCCGTCTGCGAAGACCCGGCCTCGGTCCTGGTCGAAGGCGCCGGCAACCTCTACGTCGCCTGCGGCTCCGGCCTGAAGAAATACAGCGACACCGGCACGCTGCTGAAAACGATCGCCACCCGTGGCTATAACTCCGGCCAGGTCAGCTTCGTAACCGATATGGCCCTCGACTCCGACGAAGAGCTGTGGGTCGCCTCCCAGGAAAGCGGCGAGGTCAAACATTTCGACGCCGCCGGCAATTACGTCGGCGCCTTTTCGACTGGCGCGGTGATCGAACGGGCCTGGGGGATCGGGGTCTCCGACGTCGGCGAGATCTACGTGACCCAGCCCTATTACATGCACCGCGTCGTGGTTTTCGATGAAGCGGGCGACGTGCAGCGCACCTTCGGAACCCAAGGCTCGAGTGAGGGCCAGTTCAATTTCCCCTCCGACGTGGAGGTCGACAGCCACGGCAACGTCTGGGTCGGCGATGCCCGCAACGACCGGGTCCAGATCTTCAACGAAAACGGCGAATACATCACCGAGTTCGGCGAGCCCGGCGCGGGTCCCGGCCAGCTCGACGGCGACTGGTGGCTGCGCCTCGATGTTGACGACCAAGGCACTGTCTACCTCACCGACCAGGCCAACAGCCGGGTGCAGCGCTGGAAGGAGGGCAACTACTTCGGCACCTTCAAGGCCGCCAACGGCACCCAGGGCGCCGGCCTCGGCGAATACAAAGTCATCAACGACGTCGCAATCGACCCGACTGACGGCACGGCGTGGGTCTCCGACGACGAGAACAATCGCGTTCAGCACCTCGACGCGACGGGAGAGCCGATCGGCCAGTTCCCGGTCTGCGAAGACCCCGCCTCGGTCTTGGTCGAAGGCGCCGGCAACCTCTACGTCGCCTGCGGCTCCGGCCTGAAGAAATACAGCGACACCGGCACTCTGCTGAAAACGATCGCCACCCGCGGCTATGGCTCGGGCCAGGTCAGCTTCGTCACCGACATGGCGCTCGACGCCGAGGAAGAGCTCTGGGTCGCCTCCCAGGAAAGCGGCGAGGTCAAACACTTCGACGCCGCCGGCAACTACGTCGGCGCCTTCTCGACCGGAGCGGTGATTCAGCGGCCGTGGGGGATTGCGGTCTCGCCGAACGATGAGATCTGGGTTACCCAGCCCTACTACGAGCATCGGGTGGCGATTTTCGACACCGCCGGCAAACTGCTGCGCACGCTCGGCGGCCCTGGCGCCGGCGAGGGCAAGTTCAACTTCCCCTCCGACGTCGAGTTCGACTCCCACGGCTTCGCCTGGGTGGCGGATGCCCGCAACTACCGGGTGCAGATCTTCAGTCAGGCCGGAAAATTCATCACCGAGTTCGGCTCCAAAGGCTCGAGCCCCGGCCAGTTCGAGGGCGAATGGTGGCTGCGTCTGGACGTTGACCACGGCGGCACCGCGTGGCTAACCGATCAGGGCAACCACCGGGTGCAGCGCTGGAAAGCCCCCGGCCGGACCCTGGTCGACTACGGCACGACGATGCAGGACGACCCGAGCGTTGAGGTCGCCGTGGACGACGGACTGGTCGAAAGCGTCGAAGGCGAGGAGGTCGGCGAGATCTCCTACGAGCACGACGACGACCTGCTCACTGCGGTCGACGGGCCCGAAGGGGCGACCAGCTACGACTACGACGGCAACGACCGGATGACGAAAGTCACGCTGCCCAATGGCACCTATGCCGAAATCGCCTACGAAGCGACCTACGGCCGGGTCAAATCGGTGACCGTCTCGATCGAAGGCGCCAGTTCGAAGACCACCTACTTCAACTACGAAGACCAGCCCCAGCGCAAGACCACGGTGACGCCTCCGGCACCGGACCCGGTGACGGCTTACGAATTCGCCGCTGACGGCTCGATGTTCAAATCGTGGAACACGAAAGCCCCGCCGACCATCGATGACGTCGCCGGCACGCTCCACGACGTCGAACAGCTTGAAACTGCTTCGCCGATCGCGCCAGGCCTTTACAACCTATCGGTCCAAGCCTCCTCGCCCGAAGGGATCGCGTCGATTGAAATCATCGCCAACAACGACAGCCTCGTGAGCGAGAAGATCTGTCCGCAGCTGCCGGGGCCGCCGGTCGAGTGTCCAAAAGAAACCGACGAATGGGTGCTGGAAACCGCGTCATTCGCACCAGGCATCCTTTACCTCGAAGTCATCGCTACGGACAGTCGAGGCGAATCCGCCTCCGAGCGCTTCTGGGTTAACATTCCCTACACGCCGCCGCCGGACCCTGAAGTCGAAGTAACCCCGAAATTTGCTGACATTATGGAATTCCGGGACAAGTTCGGCCTAGACCTTGACATCAGTGGCGACGAGGAAGCGATAAACGATCGCATCTTCAATCTGATCGGCGACTGGAACAATCCCCATACGCCCGCTGGCGCAATCGCACGCGCGACTGCGGAAAGATGGGGGATTCCTATGCGGCTCGTCGATGCCGCCGAGATGGAATATCGGGAATCGTATATCGCGCACAACGGGCCGCTGATTCAAGAGTGGGGCGAGGAACATCTGCCAAACGCCTACGCGGGCCACTACGTTGCCCACTCGGAAGGTGGAACCCTGCGCATCGGCTTTACGGACAATCCTGCTGGACACCTCTCCGCGCTGGTAAGCGCAATCCATCCCGCGGCGCCGGAGAGACTCGAAGCCTATGCCGCACCTTCGAACAGCTCCTTTACCTCGCTAAAAGGCGTGGAAGAGTCCATCAGCGCCGCAGCTATCTCGAATGAAGCCCTAGCGTCATCCCTCCGCTCTATCGAACTGAACACAGAAACGAACAAGGTAGTTGTTACCTCCATAAATCCAGCATCGACGAGCGCGATCATTGCCGAATTAGTCGGCCCAAGCGCACCGATCGAAGTTACGGGCTCGCAGGGTCCGTACCATTTCACGAGGCTTCTGGCTGGCGAAAATCTTCGAAACCACTACAAAGCGTCTCAATACATCGAATATGTCTCATTCTGCACTGCCGGACCAGGCGCCTTTGAATGGCGGAAGTCAAAGTCCAACGGCAAACGCATCCGTGCAGAATTCTTGCTTTCCGCCGGACATTGCCTGAGCACCGCCAGCGACGTCATTGAAAAATCGATCTATCCACGAGGCGAGGACAACTTCACCCCGATTGGACACAAGGCAAGAAATGGTCTGGTCGGGGGTCAGCACTACGAAACCGATGCCCGAACGATTCGGCTGGAGGGGTATCACGCGCCGCGCTTCATTTACCGTCCCTACCGCGCACCTCTTCCTATAGCGGGTTCGGCCAGGTATGACCAAGGCAAGGTGCTTTGCTATTCAGGGGTAACCTCGGGAATAGTGAGGTGCGGCACTGCAATCGGGGTTCGCTCGATCGTAATTCCAGAGCCGAACAGCGGCAGGATGTTGAATATCAAGGTTGAACCAAAGAGTGGAAACCCACCGCAGGAAGGGGACAGCGGTGCACCCGTTTGGGAAGCCGGAACCAGAAGAATTGTCGGACTCGTTTCTGGCAATGAAGACGGCTACGGGTTCGTTACGCCCTTGCTTAGGCCGAGGGGATTCCCAGCGGAAAAGGTGCCCGGGATTCTGGCCACGCTCGACACGCCTGGCGGCGGCGACCTGAAGCTGGAAACGGCTCCATGAAGCGCCATCGAGTAGCGCTGATTTGGCTCGGCCTGGCCGGTATCCTGCTAGTCGCTGCCTTTTTCCTGATCGGGGCGCTGTCCGACGACGATCATCCGGCGAGCACTGGAAGCATCGCTGAGGTTCGCGCGGTCCCCGGCAGGGCAAACTGGATCGAGATCGAAGCCCGCGCCGGCGTTTGCAATAACAGGGAAGCGCGTCTCTATGCCAGCGGGATCAGCATCGAAGCTACGCATGCCCGCGAGGTCCTCATCTCTACGCCGTCACCGGCATTAGAGCCAGATCAATACTGCCTAGGGGAAGAGATCGCAGTGATTCGGCGACTAAAGCTGCCACAACCGGCATCCGAATTTGTCTTCTACGAGGCCGGGTCATCCCCGCCGGAGCGCATACCGTTCACGGCTGCGCCGTGACCCTGGGGCATAAAGCCAGTCGTCGCATGCGACAGACGACTCGTGCGCCAGTCGTGCGCCAGTCAGCCACTGAAAACACCGGCTTCAGTCGGAGACAGCCGGAAAGAGTCTGCTCTAGCAAGCCAAATTTGGCTCTGCGCCTGGGCGCTCGCCCTTCTCTCCTCCCTGTAGTAACCCCAGAAGCGCCCCGCCTCCCCGGCGGGGCGTTTTCTGTTGTGGGGGCTCTCTAGAGCGGAATGCGGGACTCTCTGATTTGCGCGCCCGCCTTTCGCCGCTGCGATTTTGGCCTCGTGCCACAGTCCCGCAGCCTCGCCGCTTTGCGACGAGTCCTACTCGTGTAGCCGACGGTGGGCGATCTCATAGACCGTCGGTGCGTTCGAGCCGGCGGGGTGATGGCGGACGCCGAAGGCGAGGTAATCAAGCCGCGGCGCATCGTTGGCAACCACGAATCGGAAGACCATCCCGAAGCGCCCCACGGGCGGCGGAACGTAGAGCTTGAGGCACTGGGGGAGAACGGTTCCGTCGCGTCCTTCCGGGTCGCAGGGCCGGAGATCCGACATTGGAACGCCGTTGGCTCGTAGTCGCGCCTGGCGATTTCGGCGGCACTTTGGCCGGCCGGAGTCGTTCCCGCCATGTCCTCGCGGAAGGCGCCGGTGTCGAAGCGAGCCGGGAACCGCAGCTCGTCGGTCAACGGCTACCCCTCGCCGTCGGGGGGGAGCATGTTGGGACCATGCTCCCGCATAAAACTCTCCCACTCCTCCTTGGTGGCATCCCGAGCGCCGGAGCGCTCCTTGATGGCCTTCCATGAGGTATCGGGCACGAGAGTGAGCGAACCGTCGGGCCGCTCCTCGGTGACGACGTAATCGCCGGCTCGCTCACCGCTAAGGCGTACGTGGTCGCGCAGCTCCATTCCACGAATCGTAATCTACGACGCTCCCGTTTCTGAAACCCCTGGCCCAGCGGTTGTGGGCCTCGAGAACTGGAGATTGGGGACGACCCTGGGGCGTATCGACGTGAGCTGCTCGCGGAGGCGAGCTGGCCCTCAGTCTGAACCGGGCTGACGGGCGGGGAGCGAATGCCTGGATGGACGGTTCCCCAATTTAATGTAACCTCGTTTGAGGTAATCGTGAACTGGGTAGTCGAGATCCGTGGCTGAGCGTGGGGCGATCCCGAAGGTCTCGCCGTGGCGGCTGCGGGCGCTGCGGTCGGTGCGTTCGCTGTTCACGCCGCTGCTGCCGGACGACTATCTGGAGCTGATCAACCCGCTCTGGTCGACGCAGGAGCTGCGGGGGCGGATCGAGCGGATCGAGCGGGAGACCGAGGATGCGGTCACGGTCCTGATCCGCCCCGGCTATCAGTGGCCCGGCCACAGGCCGGGGCAGTATCTGCGGATCGGCGTCGTCGTCGACGGCGTCCACCACTGGCGCGCCTACTCCCTGACCACCGACCCGGATCGGCCCGACGGCTTCATCGGCATCACGCCGAAGCTGGTCGACGCCGGGGTCGTCTCGCCCTACCTGGTGCGGCTCGCCCGGCCCGGCGACATCGTCCGGCTCGGCGGGGTGGAAGGCACCTTCGTGCTGCCGGAGCCGCCGCCGCGGCGGTTGCTGTTCATCACCGCCGGGTCGGGCATCACGCCGATCATGTCGATGCTGCGGGCGCTCGATCGCTCCGCCGCCCTCGCCGACATCGTCCACATTCACTCCGCGCGCAGCGCCGAGGGCGTGATCTT
>Ga0081539_10003335_pt1 | contig 19963 bp, 22 predicted proteins | sample TabmetS4T2R2_FD_71023 | JGI IMG/M metagenome (GOLD analysis project Ga0081539, IMG submission 71023) | Tabebuia heterophylla rhizosphere microbial communities from the University of Puerto Rico - S4T2R2 | ecosystem: Host-associated > Plants > Roots > Rhizosphere ...
GAGTCCAAGAAGACCTCGAAGACCAACGCGGTCACCTCGATCGCCGGCGTCGATCTCCCCGCCGACGACGTCCACGTCGGCCCGTCGGACTACGTGCCGTGGCTGACCGACCGCAAGTGGGCGCACATCCGCCTCGAGGGCGAGGCGTTCGGCGGCGTGCCGCTGACCGCCGAGCTCAAGCTCGAGGTGTGGGACTCGCCCAACTCGGCCGGCATCGTCATCGACGCGGTGCGCCTGGTGAAGCTGGCCATGAACCACGGCGTCACCGGCCAGCTGGACGGCCCCAGCTCGTACCTCATGAAGTCGCCGCACACGCAGCGGCCCGACGACGAGGCGCGCGACGCGACCGAGAAGTTCATCGCGCGGTACGCCGGCAAGCCGGGCACGACGCCGAAGGGCCGCCGCGCGCCGGCGCGCAAGGCCACCGCCACCTCGCGAACGTCCGCCGCGTAACAACAGGCATGTAACGCCGTGGACGTTCGGCTGGGTCGTCCGCAGGGCGGACCCAAGATCGTCCGTGCGGCCGACGACGGGGGAGCGGGCGCTGCGTACCGTGATGGTCAGCACAGGTGGCCCGCGCAGGATCCGCTCCCCCCTCCTAGCGGACGCGGCACTTCGTCACCTTCTCATCGGAAGCGGGCAGGCGGGAGCGAAGGATCGCCCCGCACCGCTTTCCGATCGCGCCGCCGGGCGCGCCAGCCGTTAGCGTGCCGGCCGTGACGGACGCCGCGCTGCGCGAGCAGCTCGACTACCTCGAGGCCAGCTCGGACTTCTATCGCGCGCGGATCGAGGGCGTGCGCGAGCTCGCGCAGCTGCCGTTGCTCAGCAAGGCCGACCTCCGCGCATCGCAGCTCTCGCACCCGCCGTTCGGCGAGCACCTCTGCGCGCCGATCGAGGCGCTCGTGCGCCTGCACGTCACCTCCGGCACCACCGGCGACCCGGTGGCCATCGGCCTCACCCGCGCCGACCACGAGGCCAACTCGGCCATCGGCGGCGAGGCGTTCCGCATCGCCGGCGTGCGCGACGACGACGTCATCGCCCACTGCCTCAACTACGCGCTCTACGCCGGCGGCATCGCCGACCACATGGCGCTGGAGGCCAGCGGCGCGACCGTCGTCCCCGTCGGCGTCGGCCAGTCGCTGCGCCTGCTCGACCTCATCCCGCGCCTGGGCATCACCGCGATCTACGGGACGCTGTCGTTCCCCGCGCACCTGGCGGGCCGCGCGCGCGAGATCGGCCTCGCGCCGGCCGACGTCGGCCTTCGCCACATCGTCACCGCCGGGGAGCCCGGCGCCGGCCTCAGCGCCGTCCGCGAGCAGATCGAGCTGACCTGGGAGGCGACGGTCGCCGACAGCTTCGGGATGAGCGACGTGTGGTCCACGATGGCCGGCGAGTGCGCCGCGCGCCAGGGGCTGCACCTCACCACCGAGGGCTACGCGGTCCTCGAGCTCATCGACCCGGCGACCGAGCAGACGATCGCGCTCGCCGACGACGCCTACGGCGAGCTCGTGTGGACGCACCTGCGCCGCGAGGCCTCGCCGCTGCTGCGCTACCGCTCCGGCGACCTCGCGCGCGTGTGGACCTCGCCGTGCGCGTGCGGCCGGACCAGCCCGCGCATCCGGATCGAGGGGCGAGTCGACGACATGCTGCGCGTGCAGGCGGTCAACGTGCACCCGGGCGCGATCGGGGCGGTCCTCGGGCGCTTCGAGGGCCTGGGCCGGTACGCGGTTGTCGCCGACGGCGACCCGATCGAGCCGCCGCTGCGCGTCGTGGTGGAGGCGCGCGACGGCGTCGACGGGGTGGCCGAGGCGCTGCGCGCCGAGCTCGGCGCGCGGTTCGAGGTGCAGGCGGTGGCGCCGGGCGCGCTGCCGGTGGGCGAGCAGAAGACGCGCGTCGTGTACCGCACGTCGCGCGGAGAGGAGCTTTCGTTGTGACTGTCTCGGTGTCGGAGCTGGGAAGCGCGCGCGTCGTCGAATGGGACCGCCAGGCGCGGCGCAACGCGTGGACGCGCGACGAGATGGGCGCGATCGCCGACGCGATCGAGGCGGCGGGCGCCGACGAGGCGGTGCGCTGCATCGTCGTGCGCGGCGCCGGCGGGCACTTCTCGGCCGGCGACGACCTCTACGCGGCGATCGAGGCCGACGCCGAGAGCTGGGCGGCCACCGTCCGCGGCTTCCAGCGCCTGACCCGGGTGGCCCTCGCCGCCCCCGTCCCCGTGCTGGCGACGATCGACGGCGTCTGCATCGGCGGCGCGCTGGAGTTCGCCGCCAGCTGCGACCTGCGCATCGCCACCGATCGCGCGCGGTTCGGCACGCCCGAAGTCGGCATCGGCCTCGTCTACACCAACGCGGGCTCGCACTTCCTGCCCTCGACGATGGGCGAGACCGCGGCGCGCGAGCTGCTGCTCACCGGCGCGCTGCGCGACGCCGAGTGGGCGCATCGCAACCGCTTCGTGTCCGAGATCGTCCCGGCCGAGCAGCTCGAGGAGCGCACCGCCGCGTGGGCCAAGGGCTTCGACGACGTGTCGCGCGCCGCGGTCGCGCGCACGAAGGCGATGCTCAACGCGCGCTTCGGCGAGCTCCTCGAAGCGGCGATGGAGCGCGAGGAGCGCGCCTGCATCGAGCTCTTCGACGGGCCCGACGCGCCGGCGGCGCTGAAGGCCTTCGCCGACAGACGCTGAGGCGCCAAGTCACGACCTGGCAACAGCCAGGCACCTCGATGCCATAGAGTCCGGGCCGTAGGGGGAGGCCGCCCGGATGGCTGCCGCAACTCAGATCGAGAGGAAGCCATCCGATGATGCGTTTGTACGCGGCATTCGCCACGCTTGCCGGTGCGGTCCTGGCCGTCGTCCTGCTCACGGTCGTGCCGCGCGCGGGCGGCGCGGACTGCACGAGCACCGCCTCGAGCACCGCCGCGCTGTCGAGCGCGCTGGGATCGGCCGGCACCGGCGCGACGCTGTGCCTGGCCGACGGCAGCTATGGCCGGCTTGCCCTCACCGCCACGAAGGCGGCGCCCGGTGTGACCGTGCGCGCCGCGCACCCTGGCAAGGCGACGATCGACGGCGCCACCCTCACCGGCGCCAACATCACCCTCGCCGACCTCAACGTCACCGACGAGATCACCATCGCCGCCGGCTCCTCCGGCATGACGATCAGCCACAACAAGATCACCGGCGGCTACCTCGGCGTGAACCTCTCCTCCGACGACCAGCAGATCAGCGACACCGCGATCGTCGGCAACCAGTTCGTCGGCCCGTTCGGCGAGGACGCGATCCGGGCCAACCGCTATCACGACGGCCCCGACGCCGACCCGTATGGCCTGCTGGTGGAAGGCAACGAGATCACCGGCGTGCGCGAGAACGGCAACCACTCGGACTGCCTGCAGGCCGTCTGGGTGGGCGATGGCATGTACTTCCGCAAGAACTACCTGCACGACAACCGCTGCCAGGGCTTCTTCATCAAGGACCAGGCCTCGACGGTCAGCAACGTCGTGGCCGAGGACAACCTCTTCCTGCGCAACGACGCCGCCTGCGCGCAGGCCGGCTGCGGGCAGCCTTCGATCTTCCAGCTCTTCGGCCCGATGACCGGCCTGGTCGTGCGGCGCAACACGATCTGGACGCCGGGCGGCGGCAGCCCCACCACGTTGCGCGACGGCGGCTGGGGCAGCGTGACGATCGACTCGAACGTCATCTACCGCCCGTGGTCGGACACGAGCGCGCCGTTCGGCTCCGGCTACTCGGCGACGAACAACGTCGCGGGCACGAGCCCGGAGGGCACCTGGCCGTCGACCGGCTTCAGCGTCGTGGCCTCCCCGTCGTTCGCCGATCCCGCCCACGACGACTACCGCACCGGCGACGGCCGCGGCGTCGACTGGGCGCCGGCCGACCAGGAGTACGGCCCGGGGGCCGCGGACACCACGCCGCCCCCGCCAGACGACACGACGCCGCCGAGCACGACGATCTCCTCCGGTCCGAGCGGCTCGACGACCGCGACGAGCGCGAGCTTCGCCTTCACGTCGAGCGAGTCCGGCTCGACCTTCGAGTGCAGGCTCGACAACGGAAACTGGGCGGCGTGCACGAGCCCGAAGGCCTACAGCGGCCTCGCGGCGGGCCAGCACACGTTCAGCGTGCGCGCCACCGACGCGGCCGGCAACACCGATCAGTCGCCGGCGACCGCGGCGTGGACGATCACCGACAGCTCACCCGGCGACGACACGCCGCCGGACACCACGATCACCTCGGGCCCCAGCGGCCCGACCAACGACGCGACGCCGACGTTCGCCTTCGGGGCCAGCGAGGCCAACGCGACCTTCGCCTGCCGCTTGGACGACGGCGCCTGGTCGGCGTGCTCGAGCCCGTGGACGACCGCGGCACTCGACGACGGCGGCCACTCGGTCAGGGTGCGGGCGACCGACGCGGCGGGCAACACCGACGACTCACCGGCGACGCGGGCGTTCACCGTCGACACGCAGGCGCCGAAGACCTCGATCAGCTCCGCGCCGAGCGGCACCACCGACTCGGCACAGGCGAGCATCGTCTTCGCGGTCGACGAGGCCGGCGCGACGTCCGAGTGCCGCCTCGACGACGGCGCCTGGGTCGCGTGCACGAGTCCGTATGCCGTGACCGGCCTGGGCGACGGCGCCCACACCGTCGCCGTGCGCTCGCGCGACGCGGCCGGCAACGTCGAGTCGCCGGGGGCGAGCGCGTCGTGGACGGTCGCGCTGCCCGGCGGCGGCGACCCCGGGACGCCCGCGGGCGGCGCGCCGAAGGTCGACCTCGACGTCGCGACGGGTGGCCGCGCGCTGGCGCTCACCGCCACCGCCGACGACGACCACGGCATCGCGCGGGTCGAGTTCTGGGTCGACGGCAGGCGCGTCGACACCGACGAGGAGACCCCGTACGCCGCGCGCGTCTACACGCGCGGGCTGGACAGCGGCTCGCACACCGTGTCGGTGCGCGCGTTCGACGCCGCCGGCCAGGCTGCATCGTCGGCGCGGACCGCTCGGATCTCCGACACGTCGTACGGCCGGCGCTGGAGCATCGGCTCGACCGTACTGACGAGCGCCGACAACGGCGACGGCGCGATCGACCTCTCGGGTCGCACGAGCGCCCTGGGCGCGAGCGTCGGCCTGGCCGCGTGCGACGACGCCGACGGCAACGTGGTCGACACGTTCACCATCGACGCCGACGACGGCGGACGCCTCGACCTCGTCTACGCCGGCAAGGGGCTGTGCGTGGTCGAGCTCCGGTCGCGCTGGAGGTAGCTCTCTATCCTGCCGGGCGGTGCCCGAGCCGCTGTCCATCGCCCAGGTCACCCCGTACCCGTGGGAGGACCGCCACGACGTCAACCTCTTCGTCGATCGCGTCTCGCAGGAGCTGGCGCGGCGCGGGCACCGCGTGCTCGTCGTCGCGCCGTCGGCCTCGCAGGAGCTCGTGCGCGAGTCGCGCAAGGCGGTGCGCGCGGGCGCCGTCGAGCCCGAGGGCGGCGGTGAGCCGCTGCTGCTGGCGGTCGGCGAGGCGCTGCCGCCCCTGACCGGCCGCGTTCGCGCCGCCCTGCCGATCGACGTCGCGCGCACGATCTCCGAACTCTTCGAGCACGCAGCGCTCGACCTCTGCCACGTCCACGAGCCGTTCGCGCCGAGCGTGGCGAGCACCGCGCTACGCCACTCGCGCGCGCTGAACGTCGGCACCTTCCACGCGCCGACCGAGCGCATCGTCGCCACCCAGGTGGCGCGCAAGGTCGTGCAGCTCGTCTTCGGCCGGCTCGACGCGCGGACCGCGGCCTACGGGGCGACCGCCGCGCTGCTGCAGCGCTTCTTCCCCGGCGAGTACGAGATCGTCGCGCCGGGCGCCGATCGCATCGCGCGCCCGGCGCAGGAGGGCGAGCGCGTGCGCATCGCCTTCCTCGAGCAGGAGGAGCGCGGCGCCCTGCGGCTGTTCCTGCGCGCTCTGCGCCGCCTCGATCCCCAGCTGCCGTGGGAGGCGATCGTCCACTCCGAGCGCGGCCCGTCGTCGTCGATCACGCTGCGCGCCGACGTCCACGAGCGCGTGCGCTTCGTCGAGGATCCGCTCGAGGCGCTCACCGGCGCCGACGTCCTCGTCGCCGCGTCCGACGGCGTCGCCCCGGCGCCGGGGCTGCTCCTGCGCGCGCAGGCGGCGGGCGCGGTGCCGGTCGCCGCGCGGCTGCCGGTCTACGAGGAGACGCTGCGCGACGGCGCCGCCGGCCTGCTGTTCGAGCCCAACGACGTCGAGACGCTCACCGCGCAGCTCGCGCGCCTGGCCGCCGACCGCGATCTGCGCGCGCGCCTGCGTGCCCGCGCGCGCCAGCGCGCTTGGACCGAGGTCGCCGACGAGATCGAGGCGCTGTACCGCACGCTCGCCGCCCGGCGCCACGACTCGCGCGGCAACCCGCACGCCGCGCGGCGGCTGCGCGGCCGGCCGAAGATCGACGTCGATCTGCACATGCACACCGACCACTCCAGCGACTGCGCCACGCCGGTCGAGGTGCTGTTGGCCACCGCGCGCGACCAGGGCCTCGGCGCGATCGCGGTGACCGACCACAACGAGATCTCGGGCGCGCTGGAGGCGGCCGCGAAGGCGGCGGACTACGGGGTCAAGGTCATCGTCGGCGAGGAGGTCAAGACCGCCAGCCAGGGCGAGGTGATCGGGCTGTTCCTGCGCGAGCGCATCCCGCGCGGGATGACCCTGGCCGAGACCGTCGCCGAGATCCGCCGCCAAGGCGGCGTCGTCTACGTGCCCCACCCGTTCGACCGCATGCACGCGGTGCCGGACTACGAGCACCTGCTCGGCGTCGTCGAGGACATCGATGCGATCGAGGTCTACAACCCGCGCGTGGCGATCTCCTCGTTCAACGAGGAGGCAGCGCGCTTCGCGGCCAAGTACCGGATCCCCGCGGGCGCCGGCTCCGACGCGCACGTCGCCCCGGGGCTGGGCTCGGTGCGCGTGCGCATGGCCGACTTCGACGGGCCCGAGGAGTTCCTCGAGTCGCTGCGCGGCGCCGAGATCGTCACCAAGCCGTCGAGCCTGCTCTACGTGCAGGCGCTGAAGTTCCTGGAGACGAAGGCCACGCCGCCGGGCGCGCGCGAGCGCCGCCGCGAGCGGCGCGTGCGCCGCGCGATCCGCAAGCCGTGATGCACGCGCAAGGGGGACCTGCGGAGCCGTCGAAGCCCGCAGGACCCATGCCCGCGACCGACGACGAGATCCGCGAGAAGTACCTCGAGCGCGCCATCCGCGAGCTCAACGCACTCACGCGCGAGGTGCAGGCCTGCGAGCACTGCCCGCGCGGCAACCTCATGCCCGTTCTCGGCTCGGGCCACCCGCAGGCCGACGTCTTCCTGCTGAAGTTCGCTCCGGCGCCGAGCGAGATCGAGGAGGGCGTCGCGTTCTACGGGCGCAGCGGCACCGCGCTCATGAAGTCGCTCAAGCGCCTGGACATCGATCCGCTCGCCGTCTACGGAACGCTGTGCGCGAAGTGCCCGGTGGCCGACCCGTCGATCGCCGACCCCGCGTGCGTCGCGCGGGTGGTGACCGAGCTTGCGATCGTGACGCCGAAGATCGTCGTCGTGATGGGCGACGACGCGCTGGCCGCGCTGAACGACATGGACGTCCCGCTGTCGCGCGCGATCGACCGCGAGCTCGGCGTGATCCAGCACTTCACGCCGTCGTGCGACGCGCTCTTCGTGCCCAACATCGACGAGGCGCTCGACGAGGAGGCCGCCAAGCGCGACTTCTGGGCGGCCTTCCGCGTGCTCGGCGACTGGTACGCAGAACTTCCTCCTTATTAGCCGCGCGCGAGGGGTAACGTGCTGGGCATGGACCTCGAGGAGAAGACCCTGGAGCAGGTGGGAGACCGCTGCGAGGAGTGCGGCGCCAAGCTGACGCAGCGCGAGCTCGAGCAGGTGCTCGAGTCCGGCGGCCCGGCGCTGTGCACGATCCACGCGCAGGAGCAGGTGCCCGTCTCCGAGGCCGAGGACCTCGAGGAAGAGCTCTAGGCGGGCGGGACCCAATATTCGACCGCGCCGGCGATCCGCCCGTCGTGCAGGTCGTAGATGCCCGCGCAGCGCGCGCTGCCCGCGCGCGCCTCGACGACGATCGTCGTGCCGCCGGCGTTGAGCGAGCGCAGGACCTCGATCGCGAAGTCCCCTCGGGCGGCGTGCTCGCGGTGGTCGGCCACGAACTCGTCGACGCCGAGGCGCTCGCCCGCGGCCGGACGCTCGACGATCGCCGTTCGATGGAACTGCGAGCGCACCCCGGGCCAGTCGCGCTGAGCCAGCGCGCGCCACATGCGCTCGGGGGCGTTCATGGCATCTCGAGCACGATCTTGCCGAGCTTGCCGCCGGCGGTGAAGCGCTCGTAGGCCTCGGCCACCGCGTCGAGCGGGTAGGTCGCCGCGACCGGCACGCGCAGCGCGCCGCGCTCGAAGAGCGGAAGCACGTGGCGCTCGAGCGCACGAGCGGTGAGCGCCTTGTCCTCCAGCGCGCGGTAGCGCAGCCCGGACGCGCGCAGCGTTCCCCGGCTGCCCATCAGCGCGCCGAGGTTGATCTCCGCCTTCGCGCCGGCACCGATCCCGATGACGACGATCCGGCCGTTCGTGGCCAGCGCCTGCAGGTCGCCGGGCAGGTTGGGACCGCCGACGAGCTCGAGGATGACGTCGAAGGGCCCGCGCTCCTCGAAGCCCTGCGGCTCGACGACCTCGTGGGCGCCGAGCTCGACGACCGCGTCGCGCAGCTCGGGGTTGCGCACGGTCGCGGTGACGTGGGCGCCGGTCGCCACGCCGAGCTGCACGGCGGCGGTGCCGACGCCGCCGGCGGCGCCGTGGACGAGCAGGCGTTCGCCCGAGCGAAGGCCGGCCTGCGTGAAGATCGCGTCGTGGGCGGTGGTGAAGACCTCGGGCACGCCGCCCGCCTCGGCCCAGTTCAGGCCCGACGGGACCGGCATCAGCAGGCGTTCGTTCACCGCGCAGAGCTCCGCCTGCCCCCCGCCGCCGACGATGCTCATCACGCGATCGCCCTCGGAGAAGCGCTCCGCGCCCGGGCCGACCGCCGCGACCTCGCCGGCGAGCTCGAGTCCCGGGATGTCCTGCGGCGATCCCGCCGGCGCCGGGTAGCGGCCGGCGCGCTGGTGGACGTCGGCGCCGTTGATGCCGGCGCCCCGCACGCGGACGAGGACCTCGCCGTCGCCCGGCTGGGGATCGGCGTGCTCGGCGACGACGACCTCGCCGTCGCGGATGGTGGCGGCGCGCATTCGCTGCACCCTATCCTGCGTTCATGGCACTCCCTGTCGAGGCATGGAAGCTCGAGGGCATCTCGCCGCGGGCCTATCAGCATCCCGCCGACCGCGCCGCCACGGCTGCGCTGCAGAAGGTCCCGTACCTCGACGACGTGGTGCGCAAGCTCATCGCGCTGGGTTACGAGCGCGCCCTGCGCGCCGCGGCGCTCGGCGCTTCGGTGCGCCTGGGCCAGGAGCAGCTGCCCGACATCTGGGTCCTGCATCGCCAGTGCTGCAACGCGCTGGACCTCGAGCGCGTGCCCGACCTCTACCTGACGCAGTTCCCGATGGCCAACGCGGCGACGTTCGGGATCGACAAGCCGGTGGTCGTCCTGAACTCCGAGCTCGTGCGGATCCTCGACGACGACGGGCGCCGCGCGGTGCTGGCCCACGAAGCGGCGCACGTGCACTCCGGCCACGTGCTCTACCAGACCGCCCTGCTGATCCTGCTGCGCATCGGCAGCTCGGCGCGCCTGCCGCTGCTCGCCGGCCTGCCGCTGCTGGCGATCGAGCTCGCGCTGCTTGAGTGGTTCCGCGGCGCGGAGCTCAGCTGCGACCGCGCCGCCGCGCTGCTCACCCGCGACCCGCAGGCGGTGTGCCGCGCGCTCATGGTCATCAGCGCCGGCGAGGCGGCCGACGACCTCAACCTCGATGCGTTCATCGCGCAAGCCATGGACTACGAGGACAGCAAGGGCATGGAGAAGCTCACGCGGCTGTGGCAGGACCTGCGCGTCACCCATCCGATGCCGGTGCGGCGCGTGCGCCAGCTGCTCGACTGGGTGCGCGAGGGCGACTACGACCGGATCGTCGGCGGCGACTACATCCGCCGCGGCCACGAGCCGCCGCTGCGCGAGGAGACCGACGCCGCCCAGGAGCACTACGCCAAGCGCATCTCCGACGCCTTCCAGCAGGCCGGTTCGTCGATCGGCGAGGTCGGCCAGCAGCTCGGCGACTGGCTGGCGCGTCAGCGCAGTACCGGGAACGGCGACTAGGCGGCAGCCGCCTGGTCGGCGGCGCGCAGGCGGTCGACCGCGCGGCGCAGCACGCGGCAGACCTTCATCTGCGAGATGCCCATGCGGGCGGCGATCTCGCGCTGCGAGAGGTCGCCTTCGAAGGAGAGGTGAAGGACCTTGCGCTCGAGCGGGTCAAGCCACGCCTCGAGCTCGTCGAGCCACGCGCGCTCGAACGCGCGGCGCAGGTCGTCGTCCTCGACGCCGAGCTGGTCGGCGACGGTGCGGTCGTCGTCGTCGACGTGGACGGGCGCGTCGAGCGAGACTGCCCAGCGCCCGCGGCGCGCCTCCATCGCGGCGGCCACGCGCTCGGAGGGCAGGTTGAGATGGGCGGCGAGATCGTCAGGCGTAGGCGCGTGGCCGAGCACAGCAGTCATGCTCTCGGTCGCCGACACGAGCTCGAGCCACGTCTCGGCCGCCTCGCGCGGCGGGCGCACCGCCCACGAGTGGTCGCGCAGCCAGCGGCGCATCTCGCCGACCATCGTCGGGACCGCGTAGCGGACGAGGTCGGTGCCGTAGCGGGGGTCGAAGCGCTCCAGCGCCTTGGTCAGGCCCAGCGCGGCCGCCTGCTCGAGGTCCTCCACGTAGCCGCTGTGGCGATAGCGCCGCGCCAGCCGGCGGATGATTGGCCGCATCCGCGCCACCAGCTCCTCGCGCGCGGTGAGATCACCGCGTGCGACGTAGCGCTGGAGCAGGTCGTCTTCGACCCGCCCCACGCCCGAACGGATGTGGGGGACGTTGGTTCGCGTAGACCCGGACCTCGCTCGCCGACCACCTCCAGGCCGGCGGATCGAGCAACACTTGGAACCGGTTCCGACACTAGCGCTACCGGGCGCGGTGTCAAGTACGCGCAGCGTCGAACTTTCGCTACGCCGGCGGGGCGACGGTGCGGCGGCTGACGACGGCGAGGCCCGGAAGCGCGGCCGGCGCCGGGGCCGCGCCGTCGAGCGCGCTCAGCAGCAGCCTGGCGCCGAGCTGGCCGGACTCGCGCAGCGGCTGGCGGACGGTGGTCAGCCCGATCGCGGCGGCGAGCTCGATGTCGTCGAAGCCGATGACCGAGAGGTCCTCGGGCACGGCGAGTCCCGCGCGAGCGGCGGCGTCGAGGACGCCGAAGGCCTGCACGTCGGAGGCGGCGAAGACGGCCGTGGGCCGGCGCCGCAGCGCCAGGAGCTGGCGGGCCAGTCGGCTCGCGCTCTCGCGCCCGAACGGGCCGCGCTTGACGTAGCCCGGCGGGAGCGCGACGCCGGCGTCGCGCAGGGCCGACTGAAAGCCCTCGAGGCGGCGCTCGCTGGACGCGAAGCCGAACGCGGCGTCCTTGACGTCGCCGACGAAGGCGACGCGGGTGTGGCCTGCCTCGAGCAGGTGGTTGGTGGCGAGGGCGCCGCCCGCGACATCGTCGATCGCGACGAACGGCAGCGGCGCGTTGGCGACGTCGATGCAGACGGCGTGCAGGCCTTCGCGCTCGAGCGCGCGGACCTCGGCGGCGGTGAGCGGCAAGGAGATGAAGACGACGCCGTCGACCTTCGAGCGGCGGGCGAACCGCCGCAGGGCCGCCTTGCGCTGCTCGATGGTCTCGATGTTGAACAGCGTCAGGTCGTAGGGGCTGTCGCCGGTGACGTCGTCGATGCCGCGCAGGCGCTCGACCACCGACGGGCTGGTGAAGAACGGAGCGATGACGCCGAGGGTCAGCGTGCGGCCCAGCGACAGGTTGCGCGCCGTCGAGCTCGGGCGGTAGCCGAGCTCGTCCATGACCGCGCGCACGCGCTGGCGCGTGGCGTCGGCCACGCCGGGGGCGTCGTTGAGGACCCGGGAGACGGTGCCGACTCCGACGCCGGCGCGCGCGGCGACGTCACGGATTCGCGGCGCGCGCGGCCCTGTGCGGTCCGGAGCGCTTGCCACGGCGCGTGAACGTACCCCGCCGCGCCGGGGGTGACGCACCGGCGGTCCGCCTGCCGAGCACGGCCGCCCGGCCCCGTAGGCTTTGGGGTGCATGGCTCGCCATCAGCTTCGCCCGCTCTTCGACCGCGTGGTCATCAAGGAGCTCGAGCCCGACCGCATGCGCCGGTCGGGCCTCGTCGTGCCGCCCGGCTCGCACGAGCCGCCGCCGCAGCACGGGATCGTGCTCGCGGTCGGGCAGGGCGTCGACTGGTGGGAGTCGGCCGGCGTGCAGATGCCGGTGCGCCCCGGCGACCACGTCGTCTTCCCCGCGTCGGCCGGCGCGTGGATCGAGGTCGACGAGGAGCGCCTGCTCGTCTGCCGCGTCACCGAGCTGCTCGGCATCCTCGAGCGCGTCGAGGAGCCGGTGTCCGATCCGCCGTTCGACGACGCCCGCGAGGAGAGCTAAGCGCGCTCCAGCAAGGCCACGCACTCGATGTGCGGGGTCTGCGGGAACATGTCGACGGGGCGCACGCGGCGCAGGGCGTACCCGGCTTCGACGAGCTGGGCGGCGTTGGGCGCGAGGGTCGTCGGGTTGCAGGAGACGTAGACGATCCGCTTCGGCGACGCCTCGATGATGCGGCGCACGACCTTCGCCGACAGCCCGGCGCGAGGCGGATCGACGACGAGGACGTCGGGGCGGCCGGCGCGCTCGACGAGCTCGCCGAGGGCGAGGCGGACGTCGCCCGCGAAGAAGCGCGCGTTGTCGATCTCGTTGAGGCGGGCGTTGGCGATGGCGTCGGCGATCGCCTCCTCGACGATCTCCAGGCCCCAGACCTCGCCGGCGCGGGTGGCCAGCGAGAGGCCGATGGTGCCGATGCCGCAGAACAGGTCGTAGACGCGCTCCCAGCCCTGCAGCCCCGCGTACTGCGAGGCGACCCCGTAGAGCCGCTCGGCCATCTCGGTGTTGGTCTGGAAGAAGGCGTCGGCGCTGATGCGGAAGCGCAGGCCGGCGAGCTCGTCTTCGATCGCCTCGGTGCCGTGGAGGACCTCGGTGACGCCGCCGGTCGTGGTCTCGCCGACGTCGAGCGCGCGGGTCCACAGGACGCTGTCGGTCCCGACCGCCTCGGCGAAGCCGTCCAGGTCGACGTGCTCGTCGGAGGTGACCAGGCGCACCTGGAGCTCGCCGGTGCGCCGGCCCTCGCGGACGACGAGGTTGCGCAGCAGGCCGGCCTGGGCGCGGCGGTCGTAGGCGCGCAGGCCGCGGTCGCGGCACCACTGAAGCGCCGCGCGGCGCGCCTCGTTACCGGGCTCGGACGCGAGCAGGCAGTCCTCGACGTGCTCGATGCGCTCCCACGAGCCGGGCGCATGGAAGCCGCAGATCAGCGCGCCGTCGTCGTCGGTGCCGAAGGAGTACTCGAGCTTGTTGCGGTAGCGCCACTGCTCGTCGGCCGGGACGATCGGCTCGAGCTCGTGGCCCTCGAGGTGCCCGATGCGACGCAGCGCGTCGGCGACCTGGTCGGCCTTGACCTGCAGCTGACGCTCGTAGGGCAGCACCTGCCACGGCGCGCCGGGGTGGTCGGCGAGCGGCGGGATCCGGTCCGGGCCGGCCGCGAGGAGCGCGACGGTGCGCGCCTCGGCGTAGGCCTTCTTGCGCTTGGTCACGACCGCGCGCACGCGGTCGCCGGGGATCGCGTCGCGCACGAAGACGACGTAGCCGTCCAGGCGCGCCACGCCGGCGCCGCCGAACGCGAGCGCGTCGATGGTGAGCTCGAGCTCCTGGCCGCGATCGACGCGGGTCCTCGTGGGCGCGGTCATGCGTCCAGGCTAGCCACCAGCAGGCGATAGCCGAGGTCGAGCTCCTCGAGCTCGAGCAGGTCGGCGTGGCGGCGATGCCACTCGCCGCTCTCCAGATCGGCCTGCAGCCGGGCGATCCCGCCGGCGAGCTCGTCCTCGCGCCTGGCCATCGTCGAGATGCCCGCGCGGACGGCAGGATCGAGGTAGGCCTCGGGGCGGCGCCAGAAGGAGCTGAAGAAGCCGTCGCGGCAGTCCCAGGGGATCGGCACGACCTCGACGCGCGCCTGCAGCGCGGCCGCCTGGTCGTGCAGCGCGGGGAACTCGCGCACGTCCTGCCAGCTCAGCGTCGGGAAGTACTCGGCCGACAGCCACATGCGCCCGCGGTAGGTCGGGTCCCACGAGAAGACGACGACCCGGTCGCGCGCGACGCGCCGCAGCTCGGCGCACCCGGCCCGCCAGTCTGTCCAGTGGTGCAGCGTGAGGACGGCCATCGCGGCGTCGAAGGAGTCGTCGTCGAACGGCAGCTGCTCGGCGGAGGCCTGCACCGCCGGCGCCGCGCCCGACGGGCGCTGGGCGATCATGACCGCCGACGGCTCGACCGCGGTCACCTCGCGCTCGGGCGGCTCGTAGCTGCCGGTGCCGGCGCCGACGTTGACCACGGTGCGCGCGTCGCCGAGCGCCGCCCAGATGCGGGCGGCGATCCGCGGCTCGGTCTGGCGGGTCGCGCTGTAGGTGCGCCCTATGACGTCGTAATGAGATGCCATGTCGCTGCCGCGACCTCGGGGCCCGCCTCAGGCGGCCACGTGGCCGCCTTCGGCACCCGTTTGGAGCAGCCACTCGAGCAGCGCCTTCTGCGCATGGCGCCGGTTCTCGGCCTGGTCCCAGATCCGCTGACGGTCGCCGTAGAGGACCTCGGCGGTGATCTCCTCGCCGGCGTGCGCGGGGAGGTCGTGCATCGCGATCGCGTCGGGCGCGGCGCGATCGAGCAGGGCGTCGTCGAGCTTGTATGGCGCGAGCGCCTCGCGTCGCTGGTCCGCGGTCTCCTCGTCGCCCATCGAGACCCAGACGTCGACGTACACCGCGTGCGCGCCGGCGACCGCCTCGGCCGGGTCCTCGATGCTCTCGACGCCGTCGAGCTGATAGCCGGGCGGCGAGGAGACGACCACCTCGACGCCCGCCAGCCCGCCGAGCACCACCAGCGACCGGGCCACGTTGTTGCCGTCGCCGACGTAGGCGAGCTTGAGGCCGTCGAGCCGGCCGAACGCCTCGCGCAGCGTGAGCAGGTCGGCGAGCGCTTGGCACGGGTGGTGGTTGGCGGTGAGCATGTTGAAGACGGGGATCGAGCCCTCGGCCGCCAGCTCCTCGAGGAGCGCGTCGGGGCCGGTGCGCACGCCGACCGCGTCGACGTGGCGCGAGAGCACGAGCGCCGTGTCCCTCACCGCCTCGCCGCGCGAGAGCTGCATCTCGTCGGCGCGCAGGACCATCGGGTGGCCGCCGAGCTCGACGATCCCGGCCTCGAAGGACACGCGAGTGCGGGTGGAGGGCTTCTGGAAGACGAGCGCGATGACGCGGTCTTGCAGCGCGCGCGACGAGCGCGGCGCGGCCTTGAGCTCGGCGGCGCGGTGAAGGAGCGCGTCGAGCTCGTCCGCGCTGAGCTCCGAGCCCGTGAGGAAATGGCGCGTCAAGGGCGAGAGGATACGGCGCAGTGCTCGTACTCACCTGGAACCTGTTCCACGGACGCGCGGTGCCCGAGGAGCGCCGCTCGCTGCTGGCCGAGTTCGCCGCTCGCCTGTCGTCGTGGGAGTGGGACGTCGCGCTGCTGCAGGAGGTCCCGCCATGGTGGGCGCCGCGCCTCGGCGAGGCGTGCGCGGCGACCGCGCGCACCGCGTTGACCTCGCGCAACTGGTTCCTGCCGGTGACCCGGCGCATCGCCGAGCGCCGCCCCGACCTCATCAAGTCGTGGGCCGGCGGCGCGAACACGATCCTCGTGCGCGGCGAGGCCGTCGTCGAGCACCGCGCGCTGCGGCTGCGCCGCTGGCCCGAGCGCCGCGTCGCCCACGCCGTCCTGCTCGAGCGCGGCTGGTGGGTGTGCAACCTGCACGCGCAGGCGCACTCAGAGCGCCGCGCCCAGGCCGACCTGGCGAAGGCCGCTTCCGCGTTCTTCCCTCCAACTCAACACGAGCCGGGAATACTCGGCGGCGACATGAACACCCATCGACCTTCGGCTCCGGGGTTCGTCTCCGCGGCGGGCCACAGCGTCGACCACGTCCTGGTGCGGGGCCTGGAGGTCGCCGCGCCCGGCCGCACGCTCGAGCGCGGCACGCTGTCCGACCACTGCCCGGTGCTCGCCGAGGTGGCGCCGCGGAAGGAATTCGCTGGTCGGGCGTCCTTGGCGGCATGAGACGAATCCTGCTGTCCCTCAGCGCCGCGCTCGCCCTCGCGCTCGCCGTCTCCGCGTGCGGCGGCGGAGGCGGCGGCGGATCGACCGAGACCTCCTCGTCGTCTGCCGGCGCCAGCGGCGCCGGCGTCGAGATCAAGATGCAGAACATCGCCTTCTCGCCGAAGTCGACCACCGTCAAGGTCGGCCAGAAGGTCACCTGGACCAACGACGACAGCACCGATCACAACGTCACCGCCAACTCGGGCGCCGACTTCAAGTCCAAGGACTTCGGCAAGGGCGCCACGTTCTCGTTCACGCCCGACAAGGCCGGCACGATCAAGTACGTGTGCACGATCCACCCGGGGATGGACGGGACGCTGACCGTCACGGGCTGAGCCTGTCCGTGCGCTGACCGATTGCGCACGGCCGCTGCGTGGTCGGCCGGCGCGTGCCGACTACCCGCGGGATGCTTCGAACGCTCACCGCGCGCGGCGCCGGCGCACTGGCCATCGCAGTCGCCGCCATCGTGCCAGGCGCGCCGTCGGCCGCCCACACGCAGCGGCCAGATGCCGTGCTGCGCCAGATGGTCGACGCGGTGGCCCGCTGGGACATCGAGGGGATCTGCGAGCGCGTGACGTTGGCGCCGCTCACCGAGGTCGTCGGCGACGTCGACTTCGTGTCGCCCCAGTCGCAGTGCGTCCTGGTGCTCGAAGAGGGCGGGAACGACGCCAAGGAGATCCTCCAGGACCAGATCGAGGACCTGCGGTCGCTGCGCACGGTCCGCGTGCGCGTTCGCGGCAATCGCGCTCGCGTGACCTACGCATACGAGAGCCACGACGCCCGCGTGACCGCTCACGCGACCGCGCTGCTCGTCCGCGAGCGCCGCAACTGGCGGGTCGACCAGCTCCAGGACGGCCCGCCGCGGGTCGGGCGCGAGCTCCTCTTCCAGGTGCCCTCGGCCTCGATGGAGCCGGCGCTCCCGATCGGCGCCTGGATCCTCGTCGATCCCGACGCCTACCGGACGCACGCTCCCGCGATCGGCGACGTCGTCGTGCTCCGCCCGCCCACCGGCTTCGGATCGTCCAGCAACCGCTGCGGCGCGACGCCCCCGAAGGGTCAGGCCTGCGCTCGCGCCCGGCGGGGGGTGGTCGCCACCTACATCCCGAGGCGGATCGTCGGGCTGCCGGGAGACCGGATAGCGATCCGCCACGGCCGCGTCGTCCGCAACGGCGTGCCCGAGCGGTCCGGACCGGCGAAGCCCTGCGGCGGTCGCCGCGCCTGCGAGCTCCCACGACCCTTCACGGTCCCGCGCGGCGCCTACTACGTCATGGGCGACAACCGCGGCTCGTCGGACGACAGCCGCGCCTGGGGCCCGGTCCCCAAGCGCTCGATCCTCGGCCGCGCGCGCGTGATCAGGCGCTGACGCGCCCGGGCGAAGGGTCGGTCGGGGCCGCGAGCGCGGGCAGACCCTCGGCCAGTTCGTCGACGCCGCTTTGCAACGCGAGCTCAACGAAGACCCTGCGGCGCACGAGCCCCCGCCGGTGCCAGTCTTCCGCGACGGGAACGGGCCGCGTCCGGGCATCGGTCTGCGCTCGAACCGGGCGCTGCTGGAGGCGCTCGACGAGGACGTCGATCTGAACGATCGCCGGTGAGACCGTGCTTCTTCTCGACGTCAACGTCGTCCTCGCCGCCCAGCGCGCCGACCATCCCGACCACGGGCCGGTGCGAGAGTGGTTCGACGCGATGCTGGCCGGCCAGGAGCGGTGCAGATCGGTCCCGGACCACGCCACCTGGACCTGCTGCGTGAGCTCTGCGATGAGGCGGACGCGATCGGCGACCTCATCGCCGAGGCGGCGGTCGCCGCGATCGCCGCCGAGCACGGCGGCGACGTCGTCAGCCTGGATTCGGACTTCGCGCGCTTCGAGTCCGTGCCGCACCGGCGACCGGTGGTGAGGTGACCGCGCTCAGCCGCGGGACCGCAGGCCGAAGCCGCGCAGCATGAGCAGCGCCTTCTCGCCGAGGGTGCCGCGGGCGGGTAGGACGCCGAGCTGGACCGCGGCGTCGTAGGCGTCAAGGAACGCGCGGACGCGCCACAGGCGCGTGCGGTCGGGGTCGAGCTCGCAGTAGCAGACGAGGTGCACGACGACGAAGCGGCCGGTCGGGGCGAGGCCCTCGATCTCGCCACGGTGCGTGCCCAGGAGCTTGAACGGGGCGGCGACGAAGCGGCCGTCGGTGAGGCGCTCGCCGGTGCGCTCGATGCGGGCGTCCGGGAAGGCGGCCCAGAGGCGCGCGGCGTGATCGGCGATCTCGTCGGGGCCCTCCAGCGGCTCGCCGCACAGCGGGTCCTCGTAGTGGATGTCCGGCGCGCACAGCGCCGCGAAGGCGCCGCGCTCGCGCCCGACCCAGGCGGCCTGCCAGCGATCGATGAGCTCGTCGACGTCGATCACTCGACGGGCGGCGTGACGTCGGCCATGCCCTCGGTCGGCGAGGACGCCTCGGCGTGCAGGCGCCGCGGGATGCGCCCGGCGCCGCGAGCCAGCCGCCCCGCCTCGACCGCGGCGCGGATCGCGTGCGCCATGGCCACCGGGTCCTCGGCGCGCGAGATCGCGCTGGCGCACAGCACGCCGTCGCAGCCGAGCTCCATCGCCAGCGCGGCGTCGCTCGCGGTGCCGACGCCCGCGTCGAGGATGACCGGCACCTCGGCGCGGTCGACGATCAACGAGATGTTGTACGGGTTGCGGATGCCCATGCCCGAGCCGATCGGCGAGCCGAGCGGCATGACCGCCGCGCAGCCGACGTCCTCCAGGCGCCGCGCGAGGATCGGATCGTCGTTGGTGTACGGCAGCACGACGAACCCGTCGGCCACGAGCTCCTCGGCCGCGAGCAGCAGCTCGGGCGCGTCGGGCAGGAGCGTGCGCTCGTCGCCGATGACCTCGAGCTTCACCCAATCGGTGCCGAACGCCTCGCGCGCGAGACGGGCGGTGACGACCGCGTCGCGGGCCGTGTAGCAGCCGGCGGTGTTGGGCAGCAGCTCGACGCCGCACTCGTCGAGGACGTCGACGAGCGAGCCGCGCGCGCTCGGGTCGATCCGGCGCAGCGCGACGGTGACGAGCTCGGCACTGGTGGCGCGGATCGCGTCGGCGAGCGTCTCGAGACGGCGGAAGCCGCCGCTGCCGAGGATCAGGCGCGAGCGCAGCGTGCGCCCGGCGACCTCGAACGGCGTGTCGGTGAGTGGGATCTGCTCGGTGCTCATGGTTCAACCTCCCTGCATCGCCGAGAGCGCCTCGACGCGGTCGCCGTCGTCGACGCGGTGGAGCGGCCACTCGGCCCTGGGCACGATCTCCCCGTTGACCGCGACCGCCACGCCCCGCGCGCGATCCTCGACGCCGAGGTCGGCGAGCAGCTCGACGATCGTCGCGCCGTCGCGCTCGCGTGGCTCTCCGTTGAGAGTGATCACGCGACGGCCCCCACGAAGCGCTCCGGCCCGAAGGCGTGCGGCTCCGCCTCGCCGACCAGCTCGGCCACGACGAGCTGCGCCGTCACCGGGGCGAGCAGGACGCCGTTGCGGTAGTGGCCGGGCGCCCAGACGATCCGCGGGTCGCTCGGCGAGCGGCC
>Ga0081539_10003336_pt1 | contig 19961 bp, 18 predicted proteins | sample TabmetS4T2R2_FD_71023 | JGI IMG/M metagenome (GOLD analysis project Ga0081539, IMG submission 71023) | Tabebuia heterophylla rhizosphere microbial communities from the University of Puerto Rico - S4T2R2 | ecosystem: Host-associated > Plants > Roots > Rhizosphere ...
CGGTTCCCGCCACCGCGCCGCTAGCCGCGGCTCGCCTCGGCGCTGCCCGTGACCGGCACCTTCGGGCCGAGGAAGCGCGGGTTGGCACCGGTCACGACGTCCTCGACCGCCTTCACTCGCGCGAAGATCTCGCGGACGTCGGACTTCTTGCCCTCGATGCCGTAGCCCGAGCGGTCTGCGGCCAGCCCGTGGACCTCGAGGGCGGCGCGCTTGCCCAGCCACAGCGCGCGGGCCATGTGGAAGCCCTGGGTCACCACGATCGCGCTGCGCACCTCGAAGACCTTGCGCGCGCGGACCATGCTCGACCAGGTGTCGAAGCCGGCGTGGTCGGTGAAGATGTCGCGGTCCGGCACGCCGCGGCGGACGAGCTCGCGGCGCATCGCGTTGACCTCGTCGTAGTCGAGGCGGCTGTGGTCCCCCGACACGAGGATGCGGTCGACGCGGCGGTCGCGATACAGCGCGGCCGCGGCGTCGAGGCGGTCAGCGAGCATCGCCGACGGCCGCCCATCCGGCGCCACCAACGCGCCGAGCACGAGCGCCACCTCCGCATGCGGCGCGCGCGCTGGATCGTGCCCGGCGCCGCCACCGCCGAGCAGCACGATCGCGTTGGCCGCGCCGACCCCGCGAACGTCCATGACGTAACACCCCTGTTGTTACGTCCTGGACGTTCGGTGTTAGCTGCGGCTGGCTTCGGCGCTGCCGGTGATCGGGATCTTCGGGCCGAGGACCGCCGGCTTGGCTCCGGTGGCGACGTCGGCGACCGCCTTGACGCGCGCGAAGATCTCGCGCAGGCCGAAGTGGCGCTCCTGGCCGTCGTCCGGCGTGGCGGCGACCAGGCCATGGGCGTCGAGCCCGGCGCGCTTGGCCAGCCACAGCGCGCGCGGCATGTGCCAGCCCTGGGTGACGACGATCGCGCTGCGGACCTCGTAGACCTTGCGCGCGCGGACCATCGAGTCCCACGTGTCGAGGCCGCCGGGGTCGGTGAAGATCGCGCTGTCGGGCACGCCCATGCGCACGAGCTCGCGGCGCATCACCTCGACCTGGTCAACGAAGCGCCATTCGCGCTCGCCCGAGACCAGAACGCGGTCGACGCGCCCGTCGCGGTACAGCGCGGCGCCGGCGGTGAGGCGGTCGGCGAGGGTCGGCGTCGGCTTGCCGAAGCCGTTCGTCGATGCGCCGAGGATGAGGGCGACCTGGGCGTGCGGGGCGCGCGCCGGGTCGTGGCCGGCGCCGCCCGCTCCGAGGATCACGACCGCGTTGGGCACGCCGATGACGAGCGCGACGATGGCGAGCAACCCGCCCACCGTCCACAACAGCGCCCGCCCACCGGTCATGCAGCGAGGGTATCGGCGGCCGGGGGCGGCGGACGCAGCGGGTGATCGGCGGCGAGCGGTGGCGGATCGTGGACGGGTAGGTTCGAGGGATGGCCGCCGCCACCGCCGCCGCTCGCCCGCACCGGATGGCCCGGCTCGGCGGCATGGGGCCGTTCCTGTTCGCCGCCGCGGCGATGTTCACCGCGATGTACTCGACGCAGGCGATCCTGCCGTCGATCGGGCGGGAGTTCGACGTCAGCCCGTCGCAGACCGGGCTGACCGTCTCGGTGGTCATCGGCGCGCTGGCCGTCGGCGCGTGGTTCTGGGGCCCGCTGTCGGACCGCATCGGCCGGCGCGCCTCGCTCGTGCTCTCGAGCGCGGTGCTCGTCGTGCCTTCGGCCGGCCTAGCCGTCGCGCCGACCTTCGGCGTCCTGCTCGCCCTGCGCGTCGCCCAGGGCCTGTGCATGCCCGGCCTGCTCACCGTCGGCGTCCCCTACGTCACCGAGGCGTTCACCGAGCGCATCGGCACCCGCGCGATGGGGCTCTACGTCTCCTCGCTGGTCGCCGGCGGACTGGTCGGCCGCGTCGGCGTGGCGCTGCTCACCGCCGCCACCGGCTGGCGCGTAGCGCTGGCCGCCGTCGCCGCGCTGCCGCTCGCCGCGACGCTGGTCATGCGTCGCTCGCTGCCGCCGGAGGATGCCGCACCGCCCTCGGCCGGGCTCTCGCTGAGCACGCTGCGCGCGACGCTCGCCAACCGGACCCTCGTCGCCGCCACGCTGACCGGCAGCGCGATGTTCTTCTCGTTCATGGGGATCTTCTCGTACATCGACTTCCGCCTCGAGCGCGCGCCGTTCGACCTCTCGCCCGCGCTCATCGGGCTCGTCTTCGTCCTGTGGGCGATGGGCGCCGTCGGCCCGCTCGCCGGGCGCCTGGCCGGCCACTACGGCTGGCGCGCGGTCGCGCTCGCCGGCCTGCTCAGCGCCGCCAGCGGAGTCAGCCTCTCGCTCATCCCGTCGCTGCCCGTGATCGTCCTCGGCCTGGCCCTGGTCACCCTCGGCAACTTCACCGCGGTGACCGCCGCGCAGCTCGGCGTGGCCGGCGCGACCGACCGCGACCGCGGCCTGGCCAGCGCGATGTACTTCAGCGCGTACTACATCGCCGGCGCGCTCGGCGCGTACGTGCCCGGGCTGGCGTGGCAGAGCTGGCACTGGACCGGCGTGTGGGCGCTCGTGACGGGCGCCTATGCCATCGGTCTGACCGCGCTGCTGGCCGCGGTTGCTCGCCGTCGCCGCCGCGGCTAGGGTCCGGGGCGAGAGGAGGTCGCATACATGGACCCGCGCGAGATCGCCGCGATCCCGCTGTTCGCCGGATTGAGCAAGGACGACCAGAAGGTCATCGCCCAGTACGCCGACGAGGTCGACGTCCCCGCCGGCACCAAGCTCGCCCAGGAGGGCCGCCTGGCCTACGAGTTCTTCGCCATCGAGGACGGGACCGCCGAGGTCTCGCGCGAGGGAACGAAGATCGCCGAGCTCGGACCCGGCGACTTCTTCGGCGAGATAGGCCTGCTCGGCGGCGAGCGCCGGGTCGCCTCGGTGACCGCGACGTCGCCGATGCGCCTCGTCGTGCTCACGGGCGCCCAGCTACGCGCGATCGAGAGCCGGATGGCGCCGCTCGGCGAGCGCATCCGCGCGGCGATGGCGCAGCGCCTCGAGGCCGACCGCGCCCGCGCGACTTAGTCGCGCGCCAGCACAGCGCCGGGGTTGAGGATCCCGTCGGGGTCCAGCGCGCGCTTGATCGCGCGCATCGCCGCCAGCTCCTGCGGCGAACGCGCCAGCGACAGCCAGCGCGCCTTCGCCACCCCGACCCCGTGCTCGGCGCTGATCGTCCCGCCGCACTCGGCGGCGAGCCGCAGCACCGCCTCGTCGACCGCCTCGTCCTCGGGGTCGGGGCCGAGCACGTTGACGTGGACGTTGCCGTCGCCGAGGTGGCCGAAGACGATCGTCCGCGAGCCGGGCGCCACGCGCTCGACGAGCGGCGCGACCTCCTCGGCGAAGCGCGCCAGCGCGCTCAGCGGCACGCCGACGTCCATCTTGTGCGGGATGCCGGCGGCGTTGAGCGCCTCGGTGTGGCCCTCGCGCAGGCGCCAGAGGCGCTCGCGCTCGCCGCTCTCGTCGGCCACAACGGCGTCGACGACGCCGGCGGCGTCGAGCGCGGTGACGAGCTCGTCGGTCGGATCAGCGAGCGCAGCGCACTCGAGCAGCAGATAGGCCGCGGCGGACCGCGGCAGCGGCGACGACGCGCCGAGGTGATCGAGCACGAGCCGCAGGCCCGCGTCGGTCATGAGCTCGGCGGCGTGCAGCGACGGCAACGCCGGGCGCACCCGCGCGAGCAGCTCGGCGACCGCGCTGATCGACGGCAGCGGGATGAGCGCCGCCACCCGGGCAGTGAGCAGCGCCACCAGCCGCCAGCGCACGCTCGTCACCACACCGAGCGTGCCCTCGCTGCCGACGAGCAGCGCCGGCAGGTCGTAGCCCGCGTTGTCCTTCAGCAGCCCGGAGCGCCGGTCGACGATCGAGCCGTCGGCGAGCGCCGCCTGCAGCCCGGCGACCCGCGCGCGCACCGTGCCGTGGCGGATCGCGTTGATCCCGCCGGCGTTGGTCGCCACCATCCCGCCGACCGTCGCCGAGTCGCGCCCGCCGAAGTCGACCCCGGCGTCGAGGCCCGCCGCGCGGGCGTGGGCCTGCAGCGCCGAGAGCGGCACGCCCGCGCCGACCGTCAGCTGCGCGGTCGCGCGATCGACCTCGCCCAGCTCGCGCAGCCGCCCCAGGCTGAGCACGACCTCGCCGCCGCGCGGCACCCCGCCGCCGACCATCCCCGTGTTGCCGCCCTGCGGCACGACCGCCGCGCCGTGGGCAGTGCACGCCGCCAGCACCGCGGCGACCTCGTCCGCGCTCCCCGGCCGCACCACCATCCGTGCGCGGCCGTGGAATCGCCGCGTCCAGTCGGTCTCGTAGGAGGCGCGCAGGTCGTCGTCGGCGAGCACGTCGCGCTCGCCGACCGCCGCGACGAGCGCGTCGGTCAGGCCGTCGGTCACGCTACGCGTGGCCGGGCGGGAACAGCCCGCCGAGGATGTGCTCGGTCCCGATCAAGTGGCGGCAGAGTACGTCGACGGCCTTGTCGCCGTCGTGACGCTCGAAGGCGTCGGCCATCTCGGTGTGCTCGGCGTTCGAGTGATCGAGCACCTCGGGCGGATGGGCGATGTGGGCGATGAGCTCTGAGACCTCGGCCTGGACCTCGGTCATGAGCGCGACCAGCCGCGCGATGCGCGTCGCCTGGGCGATCGCGATGTGGAAGCGCACGTCGGCGCGGCGGTAGTCGTCGAACTCCTTCGCCGCGGCCATGCGATCGACGCAGTCGCGCATGAGCGCGACGTCCTCCTCGCCGGCGCGCTCGGCGGCGATCATCGCGCAGCCCACCTCGATCGCCTTGCGCAGGTCCAGGACGTCGTGCCAGTCCTCGCGCACCGGCCCCGCCGGGCTGCCTTCGGCCAGCGGCGGCTCCTGCACCACGAAGGTGCCGCCGCCGCGCCCGCGCACCGACGTCAGGTGGCCGGACTGCACGAGCGTGGTGATCGCCTGGCGCAGCGTCGAGCGCGAGATCCCCAGCTGCTCGGCCAGCTCGCGCTCGGACGGCAGCCGCGTGCCCGGCCCGAGGATGCCGAGGCGGATAGCCGTTCCGAGGCGCTCGACGGTCTCCTCGAACGTGGTGGGGGGCTGGACCGGTTCGAAGACCGCGGCCACCGCGGAGTCGCGCGGCATGCGGCAACCGTACACCTGTGCCTCGCGTACCACCGCAACGCGGTCAGTTGGCCATCCCGGCACCCGCCCCGGGCCTAGACTTGCCGCCATGGCCACCACACCGACCCAGCTGGATCGCCAGCGCATCCGCGAGCTCACCGAGCGCGAGGAGCAGCGCCTCAACGAGAGCACCCAGGCCTCCAAGCGGATGTACGAGCGCGCGGCCAAGGTGCTGACCGGCGGCGTCGCCTCCTCCTACCAGCTGCGCGACCCGTGGCCGATCTACCTCGAGCACGGCGAAGGGCCGCGCGTGTGGGACGTCGACGGCAACGAGATGTACGACTTCCACAACGGGTTCGGGTCGATGGTCCAGGGCCACGCGCACCCGGCGATCGGCCGCGCGATCCAGGATCGCTACCGCCTCGGGACCCACTTCGCCGCGCCGACCGAGGACGCCGTGGTCGTCGGCGAGGAGCTCACGCGGCGCTGGGGCATCAACCGCTGGCGCTACACGAACTCGGGCTCCGAGGCCACGATGGACGCGATCCGCATCGCGCGCGCCTACACCAAGCGCCACACGGTCATGAAGATCTTCGGCTCCTACCACGGCCACCACGACACGGTGATGGTCTCCATCGGGGTCGAGTACGACCGGATCGGCCCGCACGAGGCGCCGGCCTCGCTGCCCTACGGCGCCGGCATCCCGCAGTCGGTGGTCGACGAGGTCTTCTCGGTGCACTTCAACGACGCCGAATCGCTGGACCGCCGCATCGCCGAGCTCGATCGCGAGGGGCGCAAGCCCGCCTGCCTGATCATGGAGGCGGCGATGATGAACCTCGGCGTCGTGCTGCCCGAGCCCGGCTACCTCGAGGCGGTGCGGGAGATCACGCGCCGCCACGGGGTCGTCTGGATCGTCGACGAGGTCAAGACCGGCCTGTGCATCGCTGCCGGCGGCGCGGTGGAGCGGTTCGGCGTCCTGCCCGACATGGTCACGCTGGCCAAGGCGTTGGGGGGCGGCGTGCCGACCGGGGCGATCGGCGGCAGCGACGAGGTCATGTCGGTCGTCGAGGACGGGTCGGTCTACCAGGTGGGCACCTACAACGGCAACCCGCTCGGCATGGCCGCCGCGCGCGCGAACCTCACCGAGGTCCTCACCCCCGACGCCTACAAGCACCTCGACGCGCTCAACGAGCGCATCCTGCGCGGGTGCAGCGACGTCATCGAGCGCTATGGGCTGTCGGGCTACTCGGTCGGCGTCGGGTCGAAGGGCTGCGTGACCTTCTCGCCGGTGAAGATCGTCGACTACGAGACGTTCAAGGAGAACCAGGACGCCGAGCTGGCAGACCTGGCGTGGCTGTTCAACATGAACCGCGGCATCTACATGACGCCGGGCCGCGAGGAGGAGTGGACGCTCTCGGTGACCCACACCGACGACGCGGTCGATCGCTACGTGGCCGTCTTCGACGAGATGGCGCGCGATTTGACAGCCTGACCAACCTTGATCGCCGTGGCAGCGCTCGCGGCGCTGGCCGCCGCCGCCCCTTCGCCCTGCGCAGACCCGGCGCTTGCGCTGCGCTGCCCGGACCTCGTCATGGCGCCGCCGAGCCACCTGCGGTTGGGGCGCAGCCCGAGCGGGCGCGCGGTCCTGCGGATGCAGAACCGGATCGTCAACATCGGCCCCGCGCCGGTGGAGATCTTCGGCCAGCGCGTCTCGGCGCGGGAGATGCACGCCCGGCAGGTGATCGCCAACGGCGCGGGCTTGCGTCGGCGCTTCGAGACCGGGGCCGAGCTGTACTTCAAGTCGGTGCCCAGCCGCGGCGGCTCGTACTGGAAGTTCAAGGACGCCGCGCGCTTCGAGCTGTGGGCGATCGATCCCGCCGGACACCGCACCCAGCTGCTGCGCGTCGGCCCCAAGCTCGACTACTGCATCCGCGACCTGCATCGCGCGCGTACCGGGCCGACCGTGCGCCGCCACCGCTTGTTCCCGGGCTGCAACCAGCGGGCGAGCAAGCGCGAGGTGACGCTAGGGATGTCGGTGGGGTGGGCCGACGCGTACCCGCGCAGCTACCCGGACAACTGGATCGACGTCACCGGCCTGCGCGGCTGCTTCGCGATCGTTCACCGCGTGGACCCGCTGCACCACATCTTCGAGTCCAACGAAGCCAACAACGTCGCCTCGCGGATCGTGCGGCTGCCGTATCGGCCGGGGCGGGACGGGTGCCCGGCTCCGACTCCGCCACCTGCTTGAATTCATTCGTATGACGGATTTCAAGGCGTTCGACACGCGCGGCTATCGAACGGTCGACGTCCGCACCGGATATGGCGAGTGGGTGGCGACCTACGAGGACACCGTCGAGGACGCGATGGACATCGCGCTGCTCGACGAGCTGCGCGAGATCGAGTGGTCGGGTGCCGTCGTCGCCGACCTCGGCTGCGGCACCGGGCGCACCGGGACGTGGATGCGCGCGCACGGTGTGGGGGAGATCGACGGCGTCGACCTCACGCCCGAGATGCTCGACCGCGCCCGCGAGCGCGGCGTGTATCGGCGGCTGCTGGAGGGCGACGTCGCCGCCACCGGCCTGCAGTCCGAGGCCTACGACCTCGTCATGACCTGCCTGGTCGACGAGCACCTCGCCGACATCGCGCCGCTCTACGCCGAGGCGCACCGCCTCGCCCGTCCGGACGGCGCCTTCGTCCTCGTCGGCTTCCACCCGCACTTCATCATGGCCGCGGGCATGCCGACCCACTTCGACAGCGCGTCGGGCGAGCCGGTGGCGATCGACACCTACGTGCACCTGCTCAGCGAGCACGTCACCGCCGGCCTGGCCGCCGGCCTGACGCTGGTCGAGATGCGCGAGCGCGTCATCGACGACGCCTGGCTGGCGCTCAAGCCGAAGTGGGAGCGGCTGCGCGGCCAGCCGGTGGCCTTCGCCACCGCCTGGCGCAAGCGCTAGAGGTGCCGGAGCCGCACCAACCGCTGCGCGGTCGGTGCCGGTGGCCGGCGCAGGCGGGCCCCCGAGCGGCTTCTAGCGCAGCGCCGCGCGCCTGACCTTCCCGCTCGCCGTCTTGGGCAGCTCGGCCGCGAAGTCGATCACGCGCGGGTACTTGTAGGGCGCGGTCTGGGCCTTGACGTGGTCCTGGAGCTCGCGCACGAGGGCGTCCGACGGCGCGTGGCCGTCGCGCAGCACGACCACCGCGCGCACCACCGAGCCGCGTTCGTCGTCGGGCGCGGCGACGACCGCCGCCTCGGCGACCGCGGGGTGCTCGACCAGCGCGGACTCGACCTCGAACGGGCCGATCCGGTAGCCCGCCGAGATGATGACGTCGTCGGTGCGGCCCTCGAAGAACAGGAAGCCCTGGCCGTCCTGGATGACGCGGTCGCCGGTGCGCCACGGGCCGGCCGGCGCGTCCTCGCCGAGGTAGCCGCGGAAGAAGGTCGGCACGGTGGCCGGGTCGACGACGAGCTCGCCGTCGTCGACCCACGCGCGGATGCCGGGCAGCGGGCGGCCCATCGAGCCGGGCACCGCGTCGCGGCCCAGCGGCATCCCGGTGATCTGGCCGGTCTCCGTCTGGCCGTAGCCGTCGCGGACCCAGAGGCCCGTCGCCTCATGCCAGGTGCGCAGGACCTCGGGGTTGAGCGCCTCGCCGGCGGCGACGAGGCCGCGCAGCGTCGCCGTGCGGCGGGGCTCGGCGCGCTTGGCGATCACGCGGTACTCGGTCGGCGCCATGCACAGCACCGCCACTCGCTCCTCGTCGAGCAGCGCCAGGCGCTCCTGGGCGTCGAAGCGCGCGTCGTGCAGGAGCGCCGCGGCGCCGCGGATCCACGGCGCGATGAACGCGTTGCGTGCCGACTTGCTCCAGCCGCTGGCCGCGGTGCACCACACGAGCTCGCCGTCGCGCGCGTCGAGCCAGTGCTCGGCCTGCAGGCGCTGGCCGGTGAGGTAGCGCTGGGCGTGGACGACCGCCTTCGGCTCGCCGGCGGTCCCGCTCGTGAAGGTGATCAGGCACGGGTCGGCGGGGTCGAGCTCGGCGGCGGGCGGCGCCGGCGCGTCGGGCAGCTCGCCCCACGGGACCCAGAGCGTCGGGCCGTCCCAGCCGGCCTCGGCGAGCGCGTCGGCGTTGCGCTCGTCGCAGACGACGACCGTCGGTGCGGCCACGGCCAGGCGAAGGCGCAGGTCCTTGGGGCGCAGCTGCTCGGTGCAGGGCAGCACGACGTGGCCCTGGCGGAAGCACGCGACCATCGTCGCCACCCACTCGGGGCGGTTGCCGACGAGCGTCAGCACGACGTCGCCGCGCCGCGCGCCCAGCTCGGCGAGGCGCGCCGCCACCGCACGCGATTCGCGGGCCACCGCGCCGAACGTCCACTCGCGCCGCCGGCCGTCGCGCGAGCGCTCCACGACGGCCAGCCGCGCCGGGTCCGCGCTCTCGACGGTGTCGCGGGCCCAGTTCATCAGTGGGCCAGCGCCACGCCGAGCCAGACGATGGCCAGGGACACGACGAAGATGAGGCCCTCGAGCCAGTGGTCGCCGGGGCTGCGCATGTGGGCGAGCACGAGCACGCCGGCGAGCGCGACGAGGGCGAGCTTGGCGTGCAGGGTCGACGAGCCCCAGTCGTCGTAGTGCGACGCCATCGCCGAGCCGGTGGCGATGAGGACGCCGATCGCCGCGATGGTGCCCCAGCCGAACCGCCGGGCCACCGCCTGGACGCGCGGCCGATCGCCGCGCACGACCGGCACGACGCAGGCGACGAGGAACAGCTGCCCGCCGACGAAGAACGCCATGCCGAGGAGGTGCAGCCAGCGGATCGCGTCCCACGCGGTCATCGCGGCGGCAGGGTATCGATTGGCCAGTCAGCCAGCCCGTAGCCGGCGATAAGCTCCGGCGACCATGGCCGTCGCCACCGACATCGAGAAGACCGACGAGCAGAGGGCGATCTGCGAGATGGTGCGCCAGTTCACCGACGAGCAGATCCTGCCCAACGCCGAGCACTACGACTCGGCCGACGAGTTCCCCGAGCCGATCGTCGAGCAGATGAAGGAGCTGGGGCTGTTCGGGGTGACGATCCCCGAGGAGTACGGGGGGATGGGCCTGGACCTGACGACCTACGTGATGATCGTCGAGGAGCTCTCGCGCGGGTGGATCTCGATCTCGGGGATCGTCAACACGCACTTCATCGGGTCCTATCTGCTGATGAAGTTCGGCTCCGACGAGCAGAAGCAGAAGTACCTGCCGCGGATGGCCAGCGGCGAGATCCGGGCGGCGTTCAGCCTGTCTGAGCCGGAGCTGGGCTCCGACGTGCAGGCGATCAAGACCAGCGCGCGCAAGGGCGACGACGGGCGCTGGGAGATCAACGGCCAGAAGATGTGGGTGACCAACGGGCTGTTGTCCTCGCTGGTCTTCGTGTTGGTCAAGACCGACCCCGAGGCCGAGCCGCGCCACCGCGGGTTCACCTGCTTCATCGCCGAGAAGGAGCCGGGGGTCAGCGAGAACACGGGCGAGTACGCGGGGCTGACCGTCCCGCCGAAGATCAAGAAGCTCGGCTACAAGGGCGTGGAGTCCACCGAGCTGGTCTTCGACGGCTACCGCTGCCCGCCCGAGAACGTCCTGGGCGGCGAGGAGGCCGGGCTGAACAAGGGCTTTGCCCAGATGATGGACGCGCTGGAGGTCGGGCGCGCGAACGTGGCCGCGCGCGGGGTGGGGATCGCCCAGCGCGCACTGGAACTGGCGCTGCGCTACTCGCAGGAGCGCAAGGCGTTCGGCAAGCCGATCGCAGAGCACCAGGCGATCCAGTTCAAGCTCGCCGACATGGCCACCCAGGTCGAGGCCGCGCGGCTGCTGACGCTACGCGCCGCAAGGTTGAAGGACGCCGGCGAGCGCTCGGACCTCGAGGCGGGCATGGCCAAGCTCTTCGCGTCAGAGGCCGGGCGCTACTGCGTGGAGGAGTCCTTCCGCATCCACGGCGGCTACGGCTACTCCAAGGAATACGAGATCGAGCGCCTGTACCGCGACGCGCCCCTGCTCCTGATCGGCGAGGGGACCTCGGAGATCCAGCGCATGGTCATCGGACGCAAGCTCCTGCAGCGCCACAAGCTCTAGCGCGCGATTTGCCCGCGCGTTCTTGGGTATCAAGAGCGCGGGGTGAAGGCAGGGGCCCACCTTCTTGCACTCGTCGCGGTGCTCGGAGCCGGCGCGCTGTGCGCGCCAGCTGCCCATGCCGGCAGCTACGACGTCTTCTCGTGCTCCATCGACGGCGGCTTCTACCCGAACAACGCGTGGGGAGCGAGCACCCAGCCCGCGAACGACCCGCGCTACGTCACCGACGCCGCGTGCGCCAAGCCCGGCGATGCGCTGGCGGTGCGCCTGGCCGGCAGCAGCTCCTTCTCGCCGGCGACGTTCGCGCGCCTGCGGCTGAACGCGCCGTCGGGCGCGAAGATCACCGACTACAAGCTCGTCGTCTGGCACTACTGGTACGCGCCGGGGCCGCCCGACGAGACGACGTACGAGGTGGTGGGCTTCGGCGACGCCTTCTTCAGCGGCGCCGGCCAGTTCGACCCCTCGGTGCAGGCGGCGATCGACGCCGACGGCCACCACTGGTACGGGTTCCGCGCACCCGGCTCCTCGGGCGCGTACGACAGCGGCGCGGTGACGCGGACGCTGGCCGATTCGTCGATCGCGCGCAACGCCGGCTCGGCGGGCTACCTGTCGGTCGAGACGGGTTGCTGGGCCGGATCGGCCGGCTGCACGCTCGGCGCCGCGGCGAACGTGTTCGTCGAGCTCATCGGCTCTCGGGTGACGATCACCGACACGAGCGCTCCGGCCCTGACCGGGCCGACCGAGGCCGTCGGGCTGCGGGCCCCGGGGACGCGGTCCGGCGACGAGCCGCTGACCTTCAGCGCCAGCGACAACACCGGGATCCGCCGCGCCGAGATCGTCGACGTCACGGACGCCGACGCGCCGACGGTCGTCGCCGCCGAGGACTACGCGAGCACGCAGACCGCGCAGAAGCGCAAGTGCGACTTCACGCGCACCAAGCCGTGCCCGGACCTGCAGTCCGAGACGATCGCCGCCTCGCCGGCGATCGCCGGGCGGCGCACGCTCCTGCTGCGCGTCACCGACGCGGCGGGCAACCAGACGGTGTCGGCGCCGTTCGCGGTGACGGCCCGCGGGCCGCTCAACGGCGTCGGCGGCGGAGACGGCGCGCGCCTGGTCGCCGGCTTCCCGGGCCACAGCATGCGCGGCAAGGGCAAGTCGCGCCACCGCGTCGGGGTGCTGCGGCCTTCGAAGACGGTCGGCTTCGGCCATGGCGCGCTCGTGCGCGGGACGCTGCGCAACGCGTCCGGGCAGCCGATCGCGGGCGCCCAGCTGCGGCTGCTGACCCGCGAGCTCAAGCTCGGCTCGCACTACACCGACCGCGGCGGGATCACCACCACGGGCGACGGGCGCTTCAGCTTCCGCATCACCCGGGGCGCGTCGCGCCGGGTTCGCATCGCCTACCGCGCCTATGCCGGCGACGCGGCACTGGCCGCGAAGTCCGACGTGACGCTCAAGACCAAGTCGAGCATCACCCTGCACGTGCCGCGCCGGGTGCGCCCGCACGGCACCGCCCGCTTCCGCGGGAGCCTGCGCGGCCGTCCGCTGCCCCCGCGCGGCGTGACGCTCGAGCTGCAGGCCTACCAGCCCGGCCACGGCTGGCGCACCGTGAAGACCACGCGCACGCGCAAGGCCGGCACGTACTCCACGCGCTACCGCTTCAACTCGTCGTTCGGCCGCTTCACCTTCCGCGTGCGCCTGCGCCCCAACGACAGCTACCCGTACTCGCGCAGCACGAGCCGCCACGTGAGGGTGCGGGTTGGGTAGGCGCGCCCTGCTCGCCGCGGCACTGGCCGGCGCGGCGCTGCTGCCGGCGGCCGCGCGTGCGGGGACCTACGACGTCTACTCGTGCAACTACCGCGGCAGCCTCTATCCCAACAACGCCTGGGCGGCCGACGGGATCTACGCGGGCGCCCCCAACGGCGCGGTGGACACGCAATGCGGCTCGGCCCCCGACGACGTCATCTCCGCTCAGCTCAACCCGGGCGTCACACTCGGACTGGGCTGGGCCGGACTCACCTTCCGCCCGCCGCCCGGCGCGACGCTGTCCGACTTCACCGTCGTCGTCCGCCACCACCACGTCGACGACGTCAGCGACGGCGTCTCGAACAACAGCGCGGGGCTCTTCCGCTTCGGCGAGGGCTTCTTCTCCGGCGCGGGCGACCTGCGCGCCGGCGATGCCGCGCGGCTGTCGGCCGAAGGGCACTTCTGGGGCGGCGGCGTCTCCCCGACCGACGTCACCGAGACGATCAGCCGCCGCGACTCGCCTTGGGCGATGGAGCAGGTCAACGCCGACCGGATGATCCTCTCGGCCGATTGCGGCGACGAGCCGTCATGCCCGATGGGCGCCGGCGACACCCAGTTCGAGGCCATCCTCGGCTCGCGCGTGACCGTCAGCGATCCGGTGGTGCCGTCGGTCAGCAGCATCGCCGCCGACCAGGGCCTGCTGGCGACTGGACTGCGCTCCGGCGACGAGCCGATCACCTTCAGCGCCACGGACAACACCGGCATCCGCCGCGCCGAGATCGTCGACGTCACCGACGCCGCCCACCCGGTCGTCGTCGCCTCCGAGGACTACGACGGCGGCGCCAAGACCGAGACGGGTGCGCATTGCGACTACACGCGCCCGCTGCCGTGCCCCAACCTCAAGGACGAGAAGATCGCCGCGTCGCCGGCCATCGGTGGACACCGCACGATCGTCGTCCGGGTCGCGGACGCCGGCGGCGAGACCGCGGTGAGCGCCCCGTTCGCGATCGTCGCCCGCGGACCGCTCAACGGCGTCAACGGCGGCGACGGCGCGCGGATGAGCGCCGGCTTCCCCGCGAAGGTCTACCGCGGCAAGGGCAAGAAGCGCCACCGCGTCTTCGTGCTGCGCCCGTCGCGGCTCGTGTCGTACGGAAGGCGCGCCACGATGCGGGGCATCCTGCGCAACGCCGCCGGTCAGCCGATCGCCGGCGCCGACATCCGCGTCCTCGCGCGCGAGGACCGCCTCGGCGCCCACTACTTCGACCGCGGCGGCGTCACGACCGGCCCCGACGGCCGGTTCCGGGTCACCGTCTCGAAGGGAAGCTCGCGGCTGCTGCGCCTCGGCTACCGGGCGCACACCGGCGACGACGCCTTCGCTGCTCGCACCTCGGCCCGCATCAACGTGCGCGCGAGGATCTCGGTGCATGGCCCGCGCCGCGTCCGCCCGCGCGGGCGCGCGACGTTCAGGGGTCACCTCGTAGGCCGCCCCTTCCCGCCCCGCGGCGTGACGCTCGACCTGCAGATCTTCCAGCCCGGCCGCGGCTGGCGGGTGTTCGGCACCTTCCGCACGCGCCGCAACGGTCGCTTCGTCGCCCGCTACCGCTTCAACTCCGCGGTCAGCGGACGCTTCACCTTCCGCCTGCGCCTGCGCCCCAGCGACGCCTATCCGTACGCGCGAGGCTTCAGCCGGCGGATTCGCGTGCACGTCGGGTGAGCCTTGCCCACATGAGGCACACTGTGCCTCGATGATCCGTCGCCTGCCCCACGTCGACCACGTCGGGATCGAGGAGCGTGCCGCCTGGCTGGGCAAGCGCTCGATCAAGACCAGCGCGAAGGCCGAGGGGATCCGACTTGCGGTCTCGATGGTGGACCTGACCACGCTCGAGGGCCAGGACACGCCCGGGAAGGTGCGCCAGCTGAGCGCCAAGGCGGTGTGCCCCGCTCCGGACATGCCCGAGATCCCGAGCGTCGCCGCAGTGTGCGTGTATCCGGCGCTCGTGCCGACGGTGCACGCGGCGCTGGAGGGCAGCGGCGTGAAGACCGCGGCGGTCTCGACCGGCTTCCCCGCCGGCCAGACCTCGCTGTCCATCAAGCTGCGCGAGACCGAGGAGACGGTGGCCGCCGGCGCCGACGAGATCGACATGGTCATCTCGCGCGAGGCCTTCCTGGCCGGCGACGACGCGCGCGTCATGGAGGAGATCGTGCGCGTCAAGGAGGCCTGCGGCGAGGCGCACCTGAAGGTGATCATCGAGACCGCCGAGCTCGGCTCCTACGACCATGTCCGCCACGCCTCGATGCTCGCGATGGAAGCCGGGGCGGACTTCATCAAGACCTCGACCGGCAAGGCCGCGAGCGGGGCGACGCCGGGCGTCACGCTCGTGATGCTCGAGGCGATCCGCGACTACGTCGAGCGCACCGGGCGTCCGGTCGGAATGAAGGCGGCCGGGGGCGTGTCGACGTCGAAGGCCGCGCTGCACCGCCTCGTCCTGGTCAAGGAGACGCTCGGCGACGACTGGCTGACGCCCGATCGCTTCCGCATCGGCGCTTCGTCGCTGCTCAACGACCTGCTGATGCAGTACGCCAAGACGAAGGACGGCCGCTACGGCCGTTCCGAGGATTACTCGAAGGAGTAACCGCACGATGGCCGCCACCGACACCCCGCGCACGCGCATCACCTGGGACTACGCGCCGGCGCCCGAGTCGCCCGATCACGTCCGCCTGCGCGACAGCTACGGGCTCTTCATCGGGGGCGCGTTCGTCGATCCGCGCGACGGCCAGCGCGTGCCGTCGATCAACCCGGCGACCGAGGAGCCAGTGGCCGAGGTCGCCTTCGGCGGCGCGCAGGATGTCGCCGCCGCCGTCGAGGCGGCCCGTGCCGCGCAGCCCCGCTGGGCGGCCCTGCCGGGGCGCGAGCGAGCCAAGTACGTCTTCCGGATCGCCCGGCTCATCCAGGAGCGCGCGCGCGAGCTGGCGATCGTCGAGTCGCTCGACGGCGGCAAGCCGATCCGCGAGTCGCGCGACGTCGACATCCCGCTGGCGGCGGCGCACTTCTTCCACTACGCCGGCTGGGCCGACAAGCTGCGCTATGGCGTCGCCGGGCGCGAGACCGCGCCGTACGGCGTCGTCGGCCAGGTGGTGCCGTGGAACTTCCCGCTGCTCATGGCCGCGTGGAAGCTGGCGCCGGCGCTGGCGTGCGGGAACACGTCGGTGCTCAAGCCCGCCGAGACGACGCCGCTGACCGCGCTGCTGCTGGCCGAGATCTGCCAGGAGGCCGAGCTGCCCGATGGCGTGGTCAACATCGTCCCCGGCGACGGGACCACCGGCGCCGCGGTCGTCCGCTCCGATGTCGACAAGGTCGCGTTCACCGGCTCGACGGCCGTCGGCAAGGACATCCAGGCCGCCCTGGCCGGCCGCGGGGTCGGCCTGACGCTCGAGCTCGGCGGCAAGTCCGCCAACGTGATCTTCGAGGACGCCGCGCTCGACCAGGCCGTCGAGGGGATCGTGCAGGGCATCTTCTTCAACCAGGGCCACGTCTGCTGCGCGGGCTCGCGCCTGCTCATCCAGGAGTCGGTGGCCGACGAGGTCACCGCCAAGCTCTGGGACCGCATGCGGCTGCTGCGCGTCGGCGATCCGCTCGACAAGAACACCGACGTCGGCGCCATCAACTCGGCCGAGCAGCTCGAGCGCATCGAGGCGCTGGTCGAGGCCGGCGTCGAGGAGGGCGCGGTGCGCCGCAGCGTCGCCTGCGACCTGCCCGAGCGCGGTTGGTGGTTCGCGCCGACCATCTTCACCGAGGTCGCGCCGGCTCACCGCATCGCGGTCGAGGAGATCTTCGGGCCGGTGGTCTCGGTCCTGACGTTCCGCACCCAGGCCGAGGCGATCGAGAATGCCAACAACTCCCGCTACGGGCTTGCCGCCGGCATCTGGACCGACAAGGGCTCGAAGGCCTTCGAGGTCGCGCGCGCCCTGAAGGCCGGCGTGATCTGGCAGAACACCTACAACAAGTTCGACCCGACCGCGGCCTTCGGCGGCTACAAGGAGTCCGGGTTCGGGCGCGAGGGCGGGGCGGCCGGGCTGCGGCCCTACCTGCGGGTGTCATGAGCCCACGGCTGAACGTCCGCAAGACCTACAAGCTCTACGTGGGAGGCGCGTTCGTGCGCTCGGAGTCCGGCCGCTACGACCGCGCCCTGGGCGCCGACGACGAGCACCTCGCCAACATCCCGCGCGCCTCGCGCAAGGACGTGCGCGACGCGATGGCCGCCGCGCGCAAGGCGGCCGGCCCGTGGGCGGCGCGGACCGCCTACAACCGCGGCCAGATCCTCTATCGGGCAGCCGAGGCGCTGGAGTCGCGCGGCGACGAGCTCGCGGCGCGCGTCGGCGAGGCGCGCGGGAGCGACGGAGCCGCCTCGGCCGCGGCCGAGATCGCCGCGGCGGTCGACGTCCTCGTCCACTACGCCGGCTGGACCGACAAGCTGCCCGCCGTGCTCGGCGGGGTCAACCCGGTCGCGATGCCGTACCTGTCGTTCTCGCTGCCCGAGCCGACCGGCGTCGTCGGCGTCATCGCGCCCGACGAGCCGCCGCTCCTGGGCCTCGTCGCCGAGCTCGCGCCGGCGCTGGCCGCCGGCAACACCGTCGTCGCGGTGATCTCCGAGCGCTGGCCGCTGCCGGCGCTCGACTTCGCCGAGGTCCTCGGCGTCTCCGACGTCCCCGGCGGCGTGATCAACCTCCTCAGCGGCCGCCGGGCCGAGCTGGCGCCCGCACTCGGCGCGCACCGCGATCTCAACGCGATCGTCGATGCCGCCGGCGACCCCGAGCTCAGCGCCGACCTCGACCGCCTCGCGGCCGAGACGGTCAAGCGCGCCCGCCACGCCCCCGCCGCGACCAGCTACGAGGCCGCCACCGACGACGCCCTCGCGCGCCTCGAGGCGGTCACCGAGCTGAAGACCGCGTGGCACCCGGTCGGCGCGTAGGCCCGCGCTACCACCGCCAGACATCGATATTGTCAGACTGACAATATAATATTGCCGTGTGAGCAAGAAGCGGCCAGGAAGCGCCGAGCTCTTCCCTACTGACGAGCCGATCCCCGCGCAGGCGATGATCGGCCGCGACGACGATGTCGACGCCGTCGCCCGGGGACTCCTCGGCGGCGGCAACCTGATCGTCGCCGGGCCTCGCCGCACGGGGAAGACGAGCGTCTGCGACGCGGCGGTGGCCGTGTGCGCGCGCGAACGCGCTTACACGGCCAGCGTCGACCTCTTCCGCATCGCCGACGCGGCCGAGCTGGCCGAGACGCTCACGCTGCGCCTGCTCGCCAACCGCACCGCGCTGCGTCGCGCGCTCGGTTCGGCGACCGCGCGCGCGGGACGCGTCATCGAGGCGCTCAGCACCGCGGTTGCCTATCGGGCGCGCCAGGACCTCGGCGAGGACTTCGAGATCGCGCTCACGGTCAGCGCGGCGCGGGCCGATCCCAACCGCGCGCTCGGCGCCGCGTGGGAGCTCGCGGAGCGCATCGCGGCCGCCGACGGGCGCCGGCTCGTCCTCTTCCTCGACGAGTTCCAGGAGATCGCCAGCGGCCTCTACGGCGATGCCGGCGTGCTGACCCGCCAGATGCGGGCGATCTTCCAGCGCTCGCCGCACGTCAGCGTGCTCTTCGCCGGTTCGATCGAGCACGTGATGCGCGATCTCTTCGCGCCGTCAGATCGCGCGCTCAGCCAGTTCGGCGCCCTGCACGAGCTGGCGCCGATCGACCCCGACGCCTGGAGGGAGGGGCTGCGCGCGCGGCTGGCGCTCGATCGCTGCACGATCGCCGACACCGCGCTCGATCGCCTGCTCGACGCCTCGGAGGGGCATCCGCGCGCGACGATGCTCATCGCCCAGCAGGCCCACGCGGCGGCTGCCGAGGAGCTGCGCCGCCGCCTCGACGACGCGACGGTCGTCGCGGGCGTCGCGCGGGCGATGCGGGCCGATCGCCTCAAGCACGAGCAGACCCTCGCCCGCATCCGCTCGATCAACCGCCACGCCCAGCGCATGGCCGAGCGTGTCGCCCGCGGCGAGGCGCTCTACGGCGACCTCAACCCGCGCGTCGCCGCGGGCACGCTCGAGCGCCTGCGCGACGCGGGCATCGTCGAGCGCGGCTCGGGCCGCGGGCAATGGTCGATCAGCGACCCGCTGTTGCGCCGTTACCTGGCCGCGCTACCGGGCTGAGGCCTCGAAGACGTTCAGGCCGACGGCGGTCGGCACGACCCGCTCGAGGGCGAAGCCGGCCGCCTCGAACAGCGCGGCGAGCTCGTCGCGGGTGCGCTCGCGACCGCCGGGGCCGACCATCATGTTGAGGTCGGAGAGCTTGGCGTCGGGGTTCTCGTTGGGGGCTCCGAGCTCGCGCTCGACGACGAGCGCGACCGTGCCCTCGGCCGCCGCGGCGCGCACCGCGCGCAGGATCCGCAGCGCCTCCTCGTCCTCCCAGTCGTGGACGATCGCCTTGAGCACGTAGGCGTCCCCACCGGCCGGGACGGCGTCGAAGAAGCTGCCGCCGACGACCTCGCAGCGGTCGCTCACGCCTGCCGCGTCGAGCACCCGCGCGGCGTCGGCGACCACGTGCGGCTGATCGAACAGGACGCCGCGCAGCGCCGGATGGGCGGCGAGCACGCCGGCGAGCAGGGCGCCGTGGCCGCCGCCGACGTCGACGACTCGATCGAAGCGCCCGAAGTCGTAGGCCTCGATCAGCTGGCGGTTCGCGCGCCGGCTCGTGTCGGTCATCGCGCGATCGAAGATCGCGCCTTGATCGGGGTGGGCCGCGCGGTACTCCCACACGTCGGCGCCGTGCACCCACTGAAACGCGTTCTCGCCGGTGCGCACGCCGTGCAGCAACGCGCCCCAGGCGCGGAAGTGCGCGGGCGTCCCGACGTAGGCCGCCCAGCCGCCGACCGGCTCGGCCGCATCGGAGCGCAGCCCCTCGCCGAGCTCGGTGAGCGCGAAGCGCCCGTCGCCGCCCTCGTGCAGCACGCCGACGCTCGCCA
>Ga0081539_10003337_pt1 | contig 19955 bp, 13 predicted proteins | sample TabmetS4T2R2_FD_71023 | JGI IMG/M metagenome (GOLD analysis project Ga0081539, IMG submission 71023) | Tabebuia heterophylla rhizosphere microbial communities from the University of Puerto Rico - S4T2R2 | ecosystem: Host-associated > Plants > Roots > Rhizosphere ...
TCGCAGGGGACCCACCGGCGAATCCAGCAGGAACTGAGCGAGCGACTCGATACCCCGCTGCGCCTGCGCCAGATCAGTATCACTCCATGGAGCGGATTAAAATTGAACGGCATCGTTATTCCGCAGGATTCCGACAAGGTGGAGGGGAATTTCCTCGAGGCACAAAGCTTTGCGTTGCGGGTAAAATTCTGGTCGCTCTTCGGCGATCATCTCGTCATTCGCCAGGTGATGCTCAACAAACCGGTCGTGCTTTGGGCGCAGAACGCCGCCGGCAAATGGCGCCTCCCGGAATTGCCGCCGCCGCAAAAGCCATCTCCTCCCGCCGTGGTTAAGGCACCGCCCCGCGCCGCGCGCAAGGCGCCGCCCGTCGCACCCTCCTCGCCGCTCACCAGTGCGCCGCCGCCTAACGACTCGACTTTTACCCGTCAGCCCGACCGCGTTTTTACCCCCGAGGTGCAGCGTGTCACCCTCAAGGAGGGCGATTTCACCTTTCTCGCCGCCAACGGTCGCCTGATCGCCAGATTCAGCGGTCTCGATTTCCATTCCGCCTTTCGTACCGCCACCGCTCTGAAAGGGAACGTGCGCGTCGAAAAAATTTCCCTGCGCGACCGGTTTTTCCTCGAGGATCTGCAATCGCCGCTGCACTACGATCCTACCGGGCTGGCTTTTTCCAATATCTCCGCCCGTGCTGCCGGGGGAAACATTAGCGGCAAGTTCGAGATGCAATTGCAGGCGGTCGATTCGCCTTTTACCGCCGACGTGAAATTCCGCGACCTTCAGGCCGATAAACTCCTCAACAACGCCGGCGGTCCCCTCGGCATGCTTCAGGGCCGGGTGGAGGGTTTCCTTGAAGCCACCGGCAAGACCGCCGACCCGAATGCGCTCACCGGCCGGGGCGAGATCGCGCTGCGCGACGGAAAACTGCAGCAGTACAGCCTGCTCGTCGCTTTGGGGCAGATCTTGCAGATCGACGAGCTGATGCAACTCCAGCTCGATCAGGCCGAGGTGAAGTATCACATCAACCCCGGCATCGTCACGATCGACCAACTGGTCCTGCGCTCGCCTAACATTCGCCTTACCGCCACCGGCGCAATCTCCTTCTCGGGCAAGCTCCACCTCGATGCTCAACTGGCGCTCAACGACAAGATTCGCCGGCAGCTCTTCGCGCCGATCCGGGAAAACTTCGCGCCCCTGCCTTCCCTTGCCGGCTATGGAGCGGTCGATTTCAAGGTCAACGGCACGATCGACCGACCCAGGACCAACCTGATGGACAAACTGGTCGGCCGCGATTTGCGCGATCTCGGCGGCGTCATTAGCAGTCTCTTTGGGCGTCATAAGAAAAAAACGCGCCCGCAGGCCCCGCCCGCCTCCACCGCCATCCCTTCGCCTAACGAACAGACATCCCCCACACCCGGTGCGGAACCGGAAGCAAGCCCGACGCCCGCGCCTGACGAGCCGACCGCGACCCCGTCGCCCAAGCCATGAGAGTCATCGCCGGCGGCTCCGGCGGCATTCGCCTCGTTGCCCCCAAAGCTGGGGTGCGCCCGACCATGGACCGCGTGAAAGCAGCGATCTTCTCCAGTCTGGGCGAAAAAGTGACCGGGGCGCGCGTCCTCGATCTCTTTGCCGGCACCGGAGCGCTCGGGATCGAAGCCCTGAGTCGCGGTGCCGACTCCGTCACGTTCGTCGAGAAGGATCGCGCTGCGGTCCGCGCGATCGAACGAAACCTTGCCCACACCGGTTTGCGCGGGCGTATTCGCCAGCAGGACGTTTTTGGCTTTCTCCGCCAGGCTGCCTCCGAGAAATACGATCTGATCTTCGCCGACCCGCCCTACGAACGAACGGAATCGGGCGAAAGGTTTACTGACCTTCTTTTGCGCGAGGCACATCTTCCCTCTCTCCTAACCAATGAAGGAATTTTTGTTCTCGAAAAACGACTCGGCGAAGAACTTCCTCAGCTGGACTTCTGGGAGCTCATTCGCCGCAAAGCCTACGGCGCAACCGAAACCCTTTCCCTAGGCCGCAAACCCGCGCCCGACGAGCCATGAAGCCGGGTGACGCCGATCGCGAGCGCCGGGTAGCGCACCCGTCCGGGGTGCCGGCGACCGTGTTCCACCATCGCGAACTTTCCAAAAAATTCTCCAAGCCAAACGCGTTCGATCGCACAAAGGAAGTCCGTCGCGGTGAAACACCGCGACCAGCACTCGAGACGAGTGCGCTACCAGGGCAATGATTCGCTTCCTTTATAACCTGCTCTACCCCCTTGTCCTGATCGCCTTTCTCCCCGGCTACATCGCGAAGATGTTCCGGCGCGGTAATTACCGGCACAAATTCGGCCAGCGCCTCGGGTTCTACGATCGCGCCACCCAGGCGAAGCTCGCCTCCCAACCCAACACCTGGCTGCACGCCGTCAGCGTCGGCGAAGTCATGATCGCACTCAAACTCGCCGCCAGAATGAAGGAACGCCAACCGGACCTGCGCGTCGCCCTAACGACCACAACAACGACTGGCTTCACCTTCGCCAATCAGCAGGCGCCCGCCTGGATCGAAGTGCTTTACACCCCGCTCGATTTCTGGCCGGTCATGCGGCGCGCCTTCAGGGTCATTCGACCGTCGAAGATTATCCTGGTCGAAGCGGAGGTCTGGCCCAACCTGGTGGCGACTGCCCATCGGCGAAAAATTCCTCTCGCCCTGGTCAACGCCCGGCTCTCTCCCCGGTCGGAAGCGCGCTTCCGCTGCTTTAACTGGTTCGTTAGGCCATATTTCCAGCAGCTCGATCTGCTCTGCGTCCAGGAAACCGCGGACGTCGGCCGCTGGGCGTCGTTAGGCGCAGTTTCCGACCGCATTCATCCAGTTGGAAGCATCAAATTCGATCCGGAAAACACCGCGCCTCGTCCCGAGTCACCGCGCGCGGCCTTGCGTGACTTGGGCGTCGACTTCGATCGCCCGATCCTCCTCGCCGGCAGCACCCATCCCGGCGAAGAAGAAATCATGGCGAGAATTTTTCTCGAGCTGCGCAGGCAATTCCCTGATCTGTTCCTGATTATCGCCCCGCGCCACGTCGAGCGCGCGGCCGAGATTACCGCCCAACTCACCTCGCTCGGCCTAACCACCGCAAAGCGAAGCGAGCATCCCGCGGGGCGCGGGTCCGATTGCCTGCTTCTGGATAGCACCGGCGAGCTGCGAGATTGGTACGCCGTCGCCACCATCGTCTTCATCGGAAAAAGCCTGACCGCCCGGGGCGGTCAAAATCCGGTGGAAGCGATCGTGGCTGGCCGACCGGTGGTATTCGGTTCGCACATGGAAAACTTCGCCATCGTTGCGCGCGAACTGGTCGCGGCCGGTGGCGCGCTTCAACGTAACGACGAGCCAAGCCTGATGAGAACGATTGACGACCTGCTCGACAATCCGACCGCGCGGGAAGAGCTTGTGCGAAAGGCGAGCCAGGTCCTAAGCCGCCATCGCGGCGCGACCGAACGGACGGCGAAATTGCTCGAAAAACTCGCCCCCAAACCCGCCTGAAATCCCCTTGCAACGCCCGAGAGCGCTCGGGATATTGGCCGCTCTCCGACCCTATCGTCCAGTGGCCTAGGACACCGCCCTTTCACGGCGGTAACACGGGTTCGAATCCCGTTAGGGTCGCGCTTTGTTATTCACAGAGAATTTTTTTTGACCTGGACTTTGAGGGAATAGGGCTGCCCGGCGCAACCGCCTCCGCCCGATCAAAGGCCTTTTACTTCACTTTGGTAGAACGCGTCACGCTGCTGCTTTCCGCCGCGCTGACGCGAATATTTGTTAGCCGGAAGCTCTTTACTTTCTCCGCCACTTTCTCCAGCGCCTTTGTCTCTGTTGTCACCACTGCCGCCTGCTCTTTCGGGAAAGTCTTTGCCGCGCTCGCCGCATCGGAAAGGATTTCTTTCAACTCCGGCGATTCCTTGACCAGGTCCTTGGCGGCCTGGCTTTTCACCCACTTTTGCACTTCGTCGCTTTGGGCGGTGAACTGTTCGCTTCGTTTTTTAATGACCTCCTGCAGGCTGATGAGAGTTGCCTCCGCCTGACGGAGCAACTCATCGGTCAGGGCGAGGGTGGGTTTGCTCGACTCCTCGGGCGCGAGAGCGAAGGTATCGGGCACGATGATCGGCGCGCCCTTGTCGAGATCGCCGATCTGGCTCAGCTGCGGATTCAGACGCAGGAGGGCCGCTTCCATTTCCCCCTGGGTGGTCCTGGGGGTGTCTTTACCCGGCTCGGCGAGCAACCTTTTTGCCAGGGTCTTAACCGACTTCTCGCCTTTCAGTTCTGCGATGTTCATTCTTAGTTACTCCTTTTTTCGTTAGGCACCGATGACATTGAGCGGTTGCCAGGGCGCGCCGAGCGCACCGCCGTTGATCAGAATGGGTCCGCCGACAATGTTGCCGAGGGCGGTGAAGGTCTTCTCGTTCGTCGGCCGCAAATCGAGCGCGATGATGTCGCGGGGGCATTCGACCCGGTTCTGCGCCGCGATGATGCTCGCGGCCGCGACCACGTTCGCGGCCGGAGTTTTCAAGCTCGTGCATTCGCAATGGTTATCGCTGAAGCGACAACTGCCCGTCACCTGGACCTCGGCCATCGGGCTGCGGCCGTAACCATGCAGCGAGTTGCCGACGACTCCGGCCTGTTCATTCGCCGGCGCGGTCGCAGCTGCCAGCACGTTGACCGTCCCGATCCGGGCCGCGTTCGAATCGGTGTTCAGAGCGATGAACCGATTCGGGATGGTTTGAGCGCCCAGGCCCGCGATCCGGATCGCCTGCCAGGGAGCGCTCGCGTCGTCGGCAGGGGTAATCCGCCGCTTGATGAAGTTGTCCGCGATCTCGACGTTCACGATCGGTCCCACGATCAGTATTCCAGCGGCGTTATTCGAGAATTGCCCAGCCGGGGCCAGGTTCGTGATGGTGTTGTCGTTGATCCGGAGGTCGAGGCTATTATCCACCCGAATCCCGGCGATGACGGCGGCCAGGGGCGAATTGGTTCCGACGTCGCTGATCGCATTCTCGGAGACGGCGGCTTCGAAAACACCGCGCAGACAAATGGCCGCGATCTCGGGCGCTTTGTCCGTCGTGCTTTCCGCGACGGCGATGTTAATCAGCTCGTTGCCGAGCACTTTCACACTTCCCGCGGCGCTTCCCGGCTGCATGATGATGCCATTGCCCTGAACGCCATTGAAGACGTTGTGCTCGACCAGGGCGGAGACGAGCAGGTTCTCGATCGAAAGGCCGTCGCCTAATAAACCCTGAAGACGATTTCGGCTCACCACCACCGGTGTGAGCGCAAAGGCGAGCAACCCGGGCACGAGGCGAATCCCGCTCTCGGCTTTGCCGCCAAGGTTGGCCACGCAATTATCGGTCACCCGCACCCCGCCCGTGCCGACGACCATGCCGTCACCCGCGGCCGGCGTGATCGCGTTCCCACTGATCACCAGCTCGGGAAAAGCCACCCCGGTAGCGGAAATGCCCGCGAGGTTCGTGCCGAAGATGAGATTGCGCGCGAGAATGGAATCCGCCGTGTAATAACAGGAGCCGTCGAGGGCAATTCCGCGCTCGCTGCATTGCAGAACATTGTGCTCGCAGGCGAAGCTGAGGAGAAAGAGCGTGCCCGTGTCTTCCTTCTGGCCCGGGGCGAAGGCGACCCCGTTCTGGGCGCGGAAAAAGTTGTCCCGGATTTTGGTGAGAAGAAGAAATCCCGGCTCGCACAAGAGGGCGGCGAAAGGACCGTTTCCCTCGGAAGTTGGCGGAGCGACAATCAGCCGCTCGATCGTCGTGCCGACTGAGTTACTCAGTTGCAGGACCGGGCCCGCGGTCGTGCCTGCGATGGTGTGAATGGTGAAATAATCGAGCGTGCACCATTGCGCCTGGTCGATGATGAACGCAGCCGAGGCGCGCGGCGCAATCACGATCGTGGCCGCACCCTGCCCGCGCACGCGCACGGCAAAGGCGCCGTTCATCTGCACCGGCTTTTCCGCGAGATTGAAAATGCCGGGACCGAGGCAGACCGTGCCGCCGGTCTTCAGAAGCTGATTGATCGCCTGCTGGATGGTAAGCGTCCCCTGGTTGTGCTGCTCGGCCGTGACGCAGATGGTGCAGTCGCAACTCTCGCCCTCCCCAAGCGCCGGCGGCCAGAATGTCCGGCAATCGATCACCACATCGGGCAGAGTGATGACCGCGAGCCGGCAGTAATGATGATGCACCCCGCGCGGCGGCGCTTCGGTTAGTTCTTCCACCGACGCGTCCGCGGTCCGGGCCACGAAAATCCAGTAATCGCCGGGCCGGAAGCGACCGCCGTCAGGGTCGGTCGTGAAAGTGATCTGGACGCCATCCTCGAGAATGAGCGGCGTGCCTGCCGCGGGCACATCAATCACCGCCGGGCCGCCGGGATCCTGGTCCCAGCGCTTGATCCGCGTATGCCGTTCCGGGTCGGTCTGGTTCTGTCCATCCACCGGGAAATCGCCCGCGATCAGGGCCGACTTGAGCGTGATCGTGCGGCTCGCGTCGTCAACCGAGTCGATCTGCCGGATATCGCCCGGCTCGCCGGAAAATTCCCGCCAGTCGTCGGTCACTTCCACCCAGTCTCCCGGGCTAAAGCGTCGCGCCGAATCCCAGACCGCGCGATCGACCGTCAGGATGAGGTCGCTTTCGATCGCGCTCACCCCGCTCGCGACCGAGGCGTTGTCGCGCGACCATTTGAAGGTGGCCTCGCCAATCTCGCCGCCCTCGTGGATCTCGACCCGATAGGTCCGGTTCTCGAGCCCGCGGTAACCGCCGCTCGGTGGAATGAGGCAGGGATCATCGGTCGTGGCCACACCCACGGCTTTGGTCGTTAGGCGCCCGGCCGTCGGCCGAATGATATCGAGCCAGCCATTGAGCTGCTCATCCGGAGTCGCGCAGGTTGCGCCGTCTCCGACGTTCGGCAAAACCCGCACCTGCCATGCGGTTTGCAGCCGCGTCGTTGTATCGGGACCGCCGAGGGCGACTTCGCGCAGGTCCGGATTTTCGACCGCCGTGACTTCGCGCTCCCAAACGTCGAGGTAAACCAGATGCGGCCCGCCCGTTTTCGGGAGCGGATCGGGATTTGGATAATACGGTTGACTTTCGTAAGGAAGCGGATCAACCCCGCGCGACTCGGCCAGGATGGAATCGAACTCAAGATTGCCCGCGCCGTGATTCTCCGCCTGCAGTCCATGCACGTAGATCCGGCCGCGGCCGATCGTCATCGATCCGCCACTGAGTTGGATTTCGAATCCGTCCGGTGTTTCCAGGGGCACGACGCAACGGCCGATGATGTCGATCGTTTCCGAGCGCCAGCGCCGGTCGAGAATCTCGTTCCATTCGTTCCACTCCGCGTCGAGCTGCACTCGGCCCTGCTGCATGAGGACGCTGTTGAAATCGTTCGCGACATTGAAACGCTGCCGGCTGATGTCTGAGCTCATGTGGATTCTCCCGGTTCGTTAGGTTGAATAGAAAACGCCCGCTTCGAGACCGAAGCGCAGGTATTCCTCGAGCCGCACGCGGATGTTACTCTCCCGTTGCGGTTGAAAAAGATCGTGAAAGGCGCCCATCTCCGCCTCGTCGTCCGCCCCGGCGCGGATCTGCGCGGGCGCGAGCCGCCGGAGCTGCCCGTAGCCGGGATGGTTGTAGCCTAACGACGTGAAGGAGGGCACGAGCCAGGGCACGACACCGAGGCGGATCGCCTCCCGTTCTGCGTCGCTGATCGTGCCGGTCCCGGATTTCTGGATCGCCGCCTCGATGCGCTCCGAAATCTCGAGATCGGGCTGGCAGCGATATCGCCGCGGCACCCGGCACTCGAGCGGAAGCCAGGAAAACCGCACACAACCGGTCTGGCGCCGTTCCGAGCGGACCGGCGCGCTCCCGTCTTCGGTGCGAGAAAAGAAGATGCTGTTCGAGGCGAGCTTCAACAGCTCGGTCTGCACGGTCCCGATGATCGTGCTGTTCACGACGGAGAGCGTGCCGCCGGCGTCGATTCCGTTGAGGGCGGCGTAGGCGACGTTCGTGGCGTCATTCGCGTCAACGATGCTGTGACGAATGAGAACGGTGGCATTGAGCGGCACCCGAATCGCACCCACGATCGAGTGATCAATCTCGATCTCGACCGGCGTGGCATCCTGTTCGATAAGCAACGATGGTTCGCCAGGCGAATCAGGTGCGCCATCCATGCCTAACGAAAAGCCAGGCACGAGCGTGCAGTGGACAAGGCGCAGTTTGCGCAGGGCGTTGCCGGCGCCGCTCACGATTCGAAGCGGGCCGCCCGCGATGAGGAGACCGTTCAAAGTCACCTCTGCGTTTGCGCCGCCGCTGATGTCGATCGGGCCGGCCGCGATCAGGATCGGCCGGTGCTCATTCGCCGCACGAAACTCCAGGCGCACGCCCGCGTCGAGAGTGATGGAGGGCGTTTCTTCGAACCGCCCGCTGTCGCTTAGCTCCACCACCCCGCCGCTCGCCCGCCCATCGAGCACCGGCTGGATCGGTCCCGGCGAAGCCACTGTATCCACCGGACCAAGCCCGGCGTCGAAAGTTGGCGTGCGCTCGTATTCGCCGCCCCCCATCTCCGTGCTGAATCCGTAGTGGAACATCACTCGCGGCGCTTCCGTCTGCGCGTCCCGGAACGAAATCCGCCCCAGCACCGGATCGATCGCGACCGGCGCGTTCGGCGGGGTGTGCGCCCAGGTCGTGCCGGAAGCGTCGGCGTCGGAAAGATTGCAGGCGCTTACCTCAGCGAGATCGATTCCTTCGATCCAGATGCTCAGGTCCGGCCCATAGTATTCGCCTAACGATGCCTCGAAGACACGGCGGCTGATCGGGTCGGGGACATTGATCGGCTCCGCCAGATGGGTGATTGATTGCTCCGTCTTCGGACGAGTAAAAAGCGGCGTGTTTGCCCCCAGCGGGCTGAAGAGAAAACGATGATCGTCCACCCGGATCGCGGGCGAGCCGTGGAGCCGGTAAGCGCCGAGGCGCCAGAGAAAAATCCCGATGTTCGGAATGTTATATTTCCCTTCGCTCCGCGCGATGTGGCGGACGTCAATCGTGCGCGCGCTCGTCTCGAAGGCGGTCCCGAGACGTTCGAGCGGCTCCCATTCCCGCAAATCCGGCGCGTAGTAACTCGTAAGCCGGAGATGGTTCATGAACTGCGTCCAGCCCAGGAGTTGGAAAAATTCGACCGCGCGCGCGTTCCAACCCGTGACGTCGCGCGCCAGCTGTTCGAGGACCGAGGCGGTGCCTTTGCGCCGCCGGTAGGCAATCGTGTTGGCCACTTCCGCGCGCGGCGTCAGTCGATCCGGCCCGATTGGATGAACCGAGCGATAACCGATGAGATCGCCAATGTAAGGCAGAACCCAGGGCGCGCAGGTCTCGATGTATTGATCGTCGTAGAGCTGCGCGAGATCTTCCTCGAGGATGCCGGCCTGTTCGGTGATGAGAGCGAGCAACTGCCGCAGCGGTTCGCCTGTTTCCGCGTCGCGGATGCGATGCACTGCGGGGAGAAGCTGGTAGAGCTTGTCGGGATCGTAGCTCATGGCATCACCTCCAGTTCAAACGGCGCCGGGTCGAGCGTAAGCAGCTCCGCCGCGCCTAACGAGTTCGGGTCGCCGCCGCCGGGCAGCGCGGCTTCGAGGCGGCTGTTGAGGATCGCGGCCTCGCCGGTGCGATAGAGTTTATCGAGATCGACCGCCACCACCCCGGCAACGTTCTGGATAAGCGCGATTACTTCGCTCAACGCCACCGGTTGCCCAAAGCCGCGCCTGGCGAAGGAGAATTCTCCGCGCAACGCCTCTATCGCCGCCGCCACCACCGTCTCCGCTTCGTAGTCCGGATCGATCTTGATCGAGCCGGCGACCTTGAACTTCGCTTCCTCGTACGAATCAACCCGGACCGGAACATACGGGTCGCCCGCCTTGTGAATTGCCGTGATCAGGTCAGCTGCCAGCGCCGAGGAAACGGTCGTTCCGAGCGGGCCGGCGACGGTGAGAAAAACTCCGCGGGTCCGTCCATCCCAGGTCCAGGTCGCGAGCGCCTTCGCGATCCCGGCGTAAGAGCGGCTGAAATTTTCGTAATCCGCGAGCGAGACGACCCGATCGAGCGTCATCACCGTGAAGGGCGCGTTCTGCTGCGCGTTGGCGAACGACTCCGGTTCGTCCGCTCCTTCCGCGGTGATCGGGTTGAGCGCCGATTTCAAACCGGGCGGCCGCGTCAGCAGAGTTGTTAGCTGTCCTGCCCTAACGAGTCCTTCGAGTCCGCTTCCGCGGCGGTAGGTGGCCTTCACGTTTTGGGAACCGGAAGGCAAACGCGCTCCGCGTTCACCGTCGCCAAACCGGACGGTGACGGAACCGTCGTCCGCCATTTCGGTCGTGAAAATTCGTTCGCGCGGTCCGCGCCCGAAAAAGGTCGGCACCTCGTGCCAGAGCAAATTGTTCACCTGGATTCGGAGGGACGATTCTGCGCCGCCAGGCGCGGTCGAGCGCCTGTAGGTGAGGGCGGGCACCTGTTTCAACTTGAAGCTTTGGTTCGCCTGTGAGGCATCGCCGTTCCCGAGAACTTCGCTCACCGTCTCGCCATGGGTCGCGGGCGCGACGTTCCCATAGATGACGAGGTTGAGGCGCCGATAACTCTTGGGCAGGGATGGACTCACGACCGGGGCAAAAGTAATTTTCGTTAAGCCGGAAACGGTTTCGACCTTCGTCACCTCGACCAATTCGCTGAGCGCTTCTCCGGTGCCGCTGTCTTCTCCGGAGAAAAGCAACAGCCTGCCTTCCAGCAGGCCGTCTACCTGGCGATCGAGCACGACTGTTGTGCCGGTGATGGCGGTCGTAATCGGCGCCTCGGCCAGGGCAAGCTGCTCACTCTGGCCATAGATCGCAGTCAAACGCAGCGGCAAAATAAACGGCGCCAAATCGGGCGTGATACGAGTGATCTTGGCGCTGATCGCAAATTGCGCGCGCGAGATGGTTGTCACCGTGCTCGCCTTGTGCAGCTGGGTGTAGAGCGGTTTATCGACCACCACCCAGCTATCCTCGACAATCTTGGGATAAACCGCGTCGAGATCGAGCTGGCCGTTTTGAATCTTGAATCCCGGCCACTCGGTTGCAGTCAGCCCCGGATCGTAGGCTTGGCGAAAGCTCTCCGGCATCGAAATCCAGTCCGGCGCATTGTGCCCGAAGAAGGCGGCCCTTTGCCGCAGGGCGAACACCTTCACTTGGTCCGACCCTAACGACGTCGGGAATTTGCTCAAGTTTCCTTTCCAGGTGACCAGCGTGTAGTTCTTCTCCGGAAAGGTCGTGACCGTTTGCAGACGGCGGAATTCCCAAAGGGTGCTGTTCGGATTTGTCTCCCGCGCATTGCCGAGGATGACGATCGGGTCGCCGGTCTGGAGCTTGGTATCCAAACCCTGGAGATAAAGCTCGTGGATTCCGTTGACGATTTGCGCCGGGCCGAAGGTCTGCGGCCGAAGCGTGTTCCAGCTCGTGCGCGCCTCGATCTCCTCGATCGTTTCGAAGGTTTGCCCTTTTTCATCCGCCCCCGGGACGCTTTGCACTTTCGTCCCGACCGCGAGCGTGACCTGCGTCGGCGCACCAGGGGTTTCATCGAGGAGAAAACAGAGCGGCGTCTCCGCGGCCACTCCGGGCTTGAGTCGGTAGCCGATCAATTGCGCAAGGCGCAGGATGGAATCGCGCTCGGTTGCCGTCCGCAGCCAGGACTCGTTCGCGATCCGTTCCTGATAAAAGGTGAGGACGTCGGCCAACGTCGCCCAGCCGTCGAGAAGCGCGATCGTGAAATCGTTAGGCGCGCGGGTCGTCAGGTCGCCCAAGGCCGGCCACTTCGGATTCGAGAGGGCGGCGAGCGCGCTTTCGAGGAAATCGGCCTGAGTCCCAACGCGGTAACGGACCGCGGCCAGGCCCGGCCGATTCGTCCGGCCGGTCGGGATGACCGCAGTGATTCCTTCGCAGCAACCGCAATCGTTCAGTAAAGCCGCCATTCTCCCCTCCGTTGTAGCCGGGGGCGTTGACCCCGGCCGCTCTCGAATCGCCTCGCCGTCATCGCCCGCCTCCGAGTTTGAGCGTGAAGAGTCCGCGCTCGGGAAAGTTCGGATCGTTCATCAGCTGCGCGATTTCGAGCCGGGCCATGATGAGAAATCCGCTCGTTAGGCCACTGGTCTCCGGGTGACCCTGGCGTTGAAAGACCGTGATCTCGACCGAAGCAACCCCCACCACCGCCTGCGCCGCGGCGTAGAGCGGACTCAGGTAAACCGTCTGGCCGAAGGTGAAGAAGTCGGGCTGGAAAACTCCCTTTGTCCCATTCGGCAAGGTACCGCTGCTGAAAATTTCCAGGAGCGCCGCCTCGACGTCACTCCGGAAATAATCCGGCTTCACGCAAACGAACATCTCGATCTCGAGCGGGACATACTGCGGCGAATCGATCTCGAGATCGTGTCCCGCCATGCGATAGGGTTCGATTTGCGCCCGCAGCTGCGTTTCGAATTCATTCGTTAGGGAAAGACCGTCGAAGCGATCGACTGTGATGAAGACCGTGTGCCAGCTTCCCGTCCAGCGGAAGGTCGCCGCCGCACGCTGGATCGAGGGATCGAGCTCGGCGGTGCGGGCGTAGTCCGTTTCCGTGACCGCGCGCTTCTGGGTGCGAAATGCCTCCGGTGCATCGCGCCGGATCTCGGGCGCGGTTTCGGGATCGATTCCTCCCGAGGCTGGAAGGGGGTTGCGCACCGCGGTGATTGCGGAGTCGGCGCTCACGATGTGGACCAACGTGTCGGCGCCGATGTTTCCCGCCCTGCCGTTCCCAATCCGGTAGGTCGCGACAAACTTCGTCCCTGGCTCCGGCAATTGCCCGTACTCGTCGTCGCCAAATCGCAGCGATGCCGTTCCATCGTGCTCGATCTCGACCACGAACTCGGTCGCATCCGGGGCGCTGCCTAACAAGTCGCGTTGCGGCAGCCAACCGGCCGTGTCGGTGCCGAGCGTGCTTTCAAGTGAAATCTTCGGGAGCGCTCCGGCCGGGTCGACCTCGAGGCTGCACGAGGCAGGCGCCGCCCGGTCGTAGGGCGAGACCTGCGTGATCGGCTGGTTCCGAAGCGTCGGGCGATAACGGGGCCGGGCGAACTGCGGCGGGGACCAATCGCAACGATCCGCGCCCGGATCGGGCGGGAGCAGGATTTGCGGAGGAGGGACGAGGCCTAACGACTCGTCGACAATGGTCAGGCCATGATCCGCGAGGACAATGTTACCATGCGCCATGCTGAGATCGTCGCGATATTGCGCGCCGTGCTCTTCATCCGTGAAGCCGGAAAGGCAAAATGGAAACGGGAGCGCGTCTTGCGCCATCCACTCGATGTTCGTGATCTGGGCGGAAGTAACCGGATCGATCAAGGGATCGCCGCCCGCGCCGAAGGCCTGCACGTCTGTCAGCCGAACGGCGCAGCGCCGGGTGCGATCGGCGTCCCCTTCTTCGCCGGTGAGCGGGCCGCGTCGTTCTTCGAAGATGAGCACGGCGTCGTTAGGCAAATCGGGAAAATGACCGGCCAGGGTCGCCGTGGTTGCGCCTTTGGGCAGACAACATTCGCGATCGCTCCAGGTGTAGAACGGAAGGTCGTTATGCGCCGCGAATAGCGTCGCGTCATGCACCGTTTCAAAGACGACCGGGTGCTCGCGGAGCGCTGCCTCCAACGCCTGCGACGCCGGCGCGATCCGCGCCGGGGCCCGATCGAGGCGGGTGAGCAGTTGTGTCCCGGCCGAAACGGAGACCAGGTCGGCCGCGCTTACGAGTTGCACCCAGACGCGGGCGTTCGTGCCCTCGTGGACAAAATAATCCACCAGGCGCGCGTGTCGCCGGAGCGAGACGCGTTTGCGGGCCGAGCCGAGATAAGCCTCGGTCGCGATCGCGTCCTGTTCGTAGCTGAGATAATCGCCAAGGTAGGCGAGCAGCTCGACCAGGGTGATCCCAAGATCGGCCGGGTTGCGCTCGCGCCATTCGGGGAGGAGGAGCGACATCCGGTCGAGAATCAGTTTGCGGAAGCTGGCGTAGTCTTTTGCCAGGTAATTGATCTCCGGCTGAGTGCGCGGCTCGGGCGGGCAAATGTGCTTTGGCGCGCAATCGAAGGGTGAAGGGCATTCGACCTTGAAGGAAAAATCGACCGCCGCGAGGCGCGGATCGATCCCGTTAGGCGGGTTTAAGTCGTGCGGGCCGCGGACGAGCGCCAGGGTGTAGATGGAAAAATCGCCCGCCTCTTCCACCTCGACCGTCAGAACGTCCGCGTCGTCACCCGTGCCGATGGCAGCGCCGAGGACGACGATGGGACGAATCCGCTGCCCGCCGTTGATCAGGACGTTGGTCGCGGCGAGCAAATTGGGCGCGAGATCATTGACGAAGTGAACGCGCAGGAAACGCTGGCGATCAGCCTCGTTAGGCGCGTCGTGATCCACCACTTCGAGGTAATCGATTCCATTGAGCGCCGTGCCGCGCACTTCGTCGCGTCGCCGTTCGTCGCAACAGAAATAGAGCGGCAAGGTCGGTTCGCTCATGCGGTTGCCGTTCCTTTCGTGAACTCGGCGGTTTGCACCGTTTGAGTGCGTCGAACGAGATAACGAACCGAGACGCGAAGAGTGGAGTTCTCGTTCTCGACTTCGACGTTATCCACCTGGATGAGATCGCCGAGGTATTGCTGGAGGGAACCCTGGACAAGGTATTGAGTGGTGGCGGCGAGTTGATCGCTGTTCGGGGCGAAGACCAATCGCAACAAACCGCTCCCGAAGTCCGGCCGGTTCACCCGTTCACCCGGCGCGGTAAAAAGCACCTGCTCGATCAGGTCGCGGATGTGCCCCTCGTAATCGACCTCTGCGGTGCGGCCACGCGAATCGAAATGGTATGGGAAATCAAGGTTCATTGGCCTTTCGCTCGGGTCTGCGTGGTAACAATGTTCACACCGGTACCGTTCGGAGTGCAGACCGCCTGGCTGTCCTGCAATAGCAGCGGTTGGCCACCGGATTTCAGCCGCGTGGCGGCAGTAGTCCACTGGGCAGTGAGGCAGGGCTGTGGACCGGCCGCAGTGGAAAACGGGCAGCCCGAAACGGTCCACGGATTCGGTTGTTGCATCGTGGACTGACCTGAAACCTTGACGCGTGGATTTGGGACGGTGGCTTGCGCTTGTCCCCCATGCATGCAGAGGACAGTGGCCCCCTGATGAAGAAGGTAGCCTGGCATCACGTTACCTCGAAGGCATCATTGTTAATGGAGACCTTCGGTCCAGCGAGTTTCGTCACTGCTCCCATTCCGTTGTCAATCTCGATACCCGAAGCGGTCATCTTGATTTTTTGTCCACCCGAAGTTTCCAAGGAAATGCCGCCCGCTCCCGGGGTGTCATCTAAAATGATCTTGTTTCCGCCTTGGGTGACGAGCATCACCTTCTTGTAGGGCGGCGCGAGCAGAACCGGTGGTATTTCCGCCTGCGAACCCCACCAGCAACCGGACCAGATCGGGTAATCCGGGTCGCCCTGCTCGAATTCGATCCAAACGCCCGCGTTAACCGCAGGCAGGGCGAAAAAACCGACACCGCTGCCACCGAACGGCGCGCACGGCATTGCCCAGCTACTTTCCCTGTCGCCGAGGACATCCGGGACTTTGGCCTTGATGCGGCCGAGCATCATCAGATCGTTGACGTCAGTAACGGTGCCGCGGTATTTGCCGAAATATTTTTTGTCACTCATGCGGGTACCTGGGAGATGGTGGAGATGAGGCCGTTGCGGGTGAGGGTGAAATCTTGCTTAAGCTCGCCGCGCTTGATCTTGCTCGTCACGCTTTTGACGTAGTAGAGGCCATCGAAAGCCTCCCCCACACCTCGCAGACCGACGAGACGCCGGGCCTTCAATAGCTGGCCGTAGCGCAGGACATTCAAAGTCCCGGTGGCGGTCACAGCGTCGGCCGAGCGGGCCGCTTTCGTTAGGCCGATGAGCGCGGCACGGATCGGTGAATACTTGGCCGACTCTTCAACCGGCTCGAACTTCAACGGAATCGGCGGGACCAGGCCAAGCGGCGGATTAAGCGGCGTGATGTCGGGAATCGGAAGCGGAAGCGACACGTGAGTTTGCTGATTCTGGATGTAAACGATCGGCATGACCTTGCCTTGGGAATTAAAGCTGCAGGAGACGCTCTCGATGTTGGTCGCCGCGTCCATGTTGATGCTGAGCGCTTTTTGCGGCTCACCGACTTTTATCTCCGGTCCCCAGTAAGCGACGCTCATCCCCGGCTCGGGGCCAGGATCGACGTAGAAGACATAACCGACCTCGTCGGCCAGCGACTTGATGTAGCTGAGATCTTTCCCCTGCTGAACCGGGATGCGATCGATCGGGATCGGGATATCCATGAGCACGCTCGGGATGACGAGCGGGACGATGCCGAGAAAGGAATACTTCAGCAAAATGAGACCAACGCGTGCTTCCGGGGCCATCCCAGGGAAAGGAAAACCGCTGAAGTCGATGTAATCCATCACCCGGCTGAGGTCTTCACCGGTGACGGTGAGGACCGAATGCGAAGCGTCGGCGCCGGGGCGGATCTCGTGGTTGGTCATCACGCCGTCCATCAACACGTCGGCTTTACCATTGACGGTGACGATGATCAGCACCCTGACGAGCGGGATCGGAGCCCCGCCCGAAAGAAGGAAAATTGTCTGGAGCGGCGAGCGATTGCTGAGCGTAAATTCCAACTGGAAACCGCTGCCGCTATCGCTATTGGTCGTTACGCTTAGCGAAGTCAGAGCATCGAGCACTTCCTGCGGAACCGGCATGGGGACGACCGGCCCAATCATCAGGGTGAGATGAAAGCCGCTATTCATTTTGTGGGCCGGGAATGTTCTCCGGCAGAGTTATGCGAATGCTGCGACCAATCGGTTCAATAAGTTCGTTAGGCCGGACTGCCCCGTTGGCGTCGCAGAGCCGCCAGAACTGCTCGGGATCGCCAAAGTATTTTGCCGCGATGTGATCAAGGCGTTCGCCTTCGGTCACGCTGTGCAACTGAAGCAGAGCGAAATTTTCCGGCGGCGGCACGAAGCGCCGCCTGAGATAGGCGAGGTCTGTCCCATCCGGCATCGTCAGGCTAGCGAGCGGTGTCTTATTGTAACGGCTATTCGCCGGAAAGACCGGCGTGGCGACACCGGTTTGCTGGAGCAGGGCCTGGAGCGGATCACTCATGACGGGGAAAAGCACGAAATTCTAATTTTGAAATCCAAAACAAAGTCCAATTTTCGAAATCCAAATGTCCCAAACGAGATGCTTGCAGAACCCGTCCGTTCTGGCCTTTGAGACATCAGGCTTATTTCGAATTTCGATATCCGGATTTCGGATTTCATTACGAGATTCCTTTGATCCCGAGGTTGGCGAACGATCCTTCCGGCGCGAGACTGGCGAGCCGCTCCTTTTGCTGCTGGTAAATCATGTAAAGACTCCCGGCCTTGGCGTCGAAGCCGACATCATTCACGCTCAGCACCCGCATCCCCAGGCTCACCTTGGCGCGGATGGGATTGAGATTCGGGTCGAACGCTTCCTCGGTGATGCTGCAATCCGTCAGCCGCACGGGTATGATCCGGTTCTTGCTCCAGATAAAGAGGGTAAGCGCCGATTGCATCGGGATGATCTCGAGCGTGCCCGATTTGGCGAGCGCGTTGTTCGACTGGAGCTGTTCGCTCGAGGGATAAACGATCGCTTCCAGCGCCGCGAGCTGCGGTTGAATCCCGGCCTCGACCGCGCTCGGATTCTGATCAGGAAACTCAAGCTGATCGGTCGCATCGATCTCGGCATCAAGCTTGATTGTCTCCACCGGTGGCCCTTTGAGCCGCAGGATCTCCGAGCGATCGCCTCCTGCGCCTTCCGCACTCACTCCTTGAATCTGAAGCGACCGGGTTAAGGTATCCGGGTTGTATTGTAGCGAAATGATCCGCCGCACCGCGCCACTCTCAGGATCGAGCAGAACGATTCCGCCCTTCAGGAGTTTGGGAGAGTTAGGAAAGGTGCTCATTGGTTGAGTGACGTGCGCCTGCCCTAGGTCGGCGTGCCTTCATATTTCTTTTTCTCTTTGCGCACCTGCTCGAGCTCTCTCATCAGTTGTTGCCACTCGCGCATTTGCTTGAGAGCCTCCAGGTCGTCCTTTGAAACGTTTTCCTCCAGTTTCTTTAGTTGCAGGAGCAGTCGCGATTCTTCCGTGCGCAGGCCGAAGTAAGCCCCCTTCTCATCCGGGTTGAGAAACGGGCTGGGCTCGGGCTCGGGAAGCGGTGAATCCGGCCGTTCCTTTCCACGGATCATCTCCGCTTCCTTTTTGCGCCTTTCCTCCGCGTATAACTCGAACAGCCCGCGAAATTCCTCGTTCTCGGTTTTCTGGAGAGTGTCGCTCATCGCCTCTTCCTGCCGCATGAGTTCTGTCACCAGCTTTTTGGTTTTCCTCGTCTCCTCAAACAACTTGGTGATCGAATTCGAAATCGCGGAGAGGTTGCTGTCCATGTGTTCGAGGTCGTCAATGTCGAAGCCCTGATGGATCAGCCAGTTGATGACAAAGCCATCCTGCAGCCATTTGCGCAGGCCGTCGGCGGCTTCTTTCACCTTGAGCGCGTCTTCTTCTTTCTCGAGGATGGCATCGAGATTGCCGTCGATAATATTTAGCTGGTCGTGATACTTTGAGAGAGTCTTTTCCAGCCGTTTCAGCGCAGCTAATTTTTGCTGGTAACTCCCCTTCGACTTTCCTTTTTTCTCGGCCAGACCGAGGAGCTGCTCGTTCATCTCCTCCATCAAACCGGAATTGAACTCGGTCAGTTCGCCCCGAAACGGCTTCAACTGCTTGTTGAAGAGGTCGATCAGCTTCGACCCCGCCGTCGCGTCGGGGTCCGACAGAAATTCGGCCGCGGAACGCTTATCGACTTTGGGTTTGGGGAGATCGGCCAAATCCTTTTCGATCTTCTGCCGGATCTGGCCCTGCAGGATTCCAAGAGCGAGGCCGGCTCCCATTCCAAGAGCGATGTCCCGGCCGGCGCGCCGGACTGTAAGCGGATGCCCTGCCTCTCCCGGAGAATGGAAACTCCCAGGGCCCCGTCGCCGGGTCGATCGCCCGGGCGCGGGCGCTTCGGGTTCGCCTGCGCCAGGATCGCCCCCACCACCTCTGGTTCTGGCAGGACGCCTGCGTCGAGGTTTGGCTGACGGTTCTCCATCGCCCCCGCTCGACTCACCGCCTCCTCCGCTTCCACCGCCGGTGCTGCGCCTTTTCGCCGGCACCAGGCTCGCTTTGACCTGCGCGGCCGCTTTTGGATTGCGAATGCACATCTGTTTGCCGTCTCTCACTCCCTCCGGCCCGATGATGACGTCAAAATCCTCCAGCTTCAGTCCCTTCTTCTTGAGAAAGTTCTCGAACAGATTCCGGTACGGTTCGCCCGACGGCTGGGGCAGAGTTTTTTTCAAAGCTTTGAACGGCGTCATGAAATCCGGCTCTTCCGTCAGGTCGAGCACGCGTCCCAGTTTTTTAGGATCGACGTCGCCTTCCATGACGCGACGCAACTTGGGATCGGGCGATCGGATTTCGGCGTATTCCTCCGCCACTTCGAGCCGATCGGTCAGGTAAATCCCCTCACCCAGATCATGAACGACTCCGCGTCGTCCCGGGCCGGCGTCCGGGGCCGAGGGCACGCCTTCGGCCTCGCCCCGAAACCAGGTTTCCGGCGCGAGGCTCAGGACCGACACGGGGGCAACCGGCGTAAAATTCCCTAACGAACGACCGGTGATGATTCGAGCCGAGAAATGATCGGCCTGCCGTTCCGCGAGGTCATCTTGACGGCTTCGGAACCGGTTCCCGTACCGCGCCCTCGTAGCCACGAAGGGACGTTCAACGCTGGGCCGCGCCACAGGGGAAAAAGAACGGGATACAGGGCGGGAG
>Ga0081539_10003338_pt1 | contig 19954 bp, 23 predicted proteins | sample TabmetS4T2R2_FD_71023 | JGI IMG/M metagenome (GOLD analysis project Ga0081539, IMG submission 71023) | Tabebuia heterophylla rhizosphere microbial communities from the University of Puerto Rico - S4T2R2 | ecosystem: Host-associated > Plants > Roots > Rhizosphere ...
ACACGGCAGCGGCCAGGACCGGCACGAGCAGCAGAACGATCGCAATCAGCAGCTGCCGCCAGAGCGACTGTGCCCAGAACCTGCGCATGAAACGCGAATGATGTCTAGGTTATCGGTGGATCACCGGGTCTGCAATACCGACCTGTGCAAATCCCGCCGCACGGAGCGCACAGCTGTCGCACCTCCCGCACGGCCGCCCCTGAGAGTCGGGATCGTAGCAGCTATGGGTAATGCTGTAATCGAGGCCGAGGGCGAGCCCCTGGCGGATGATCTCGGCCTTGGTCATCATCTGCAGCGGGGCGTGGACCAGAAACCGCCCGCCGCGGACGCCGTCGGCCGTCCCCAGCGCCGCCAGCCGCTCGAACGCGGCAATGAACTCTGGACGACAGTCCGGATATCCGGAGTAATCGAGCGCATTGACGCCGATGTAGATGTCCTGGGCGTGCAACACCTCCGCCCAGCCGAGCGCCAACGCCAGGAATACCGTGTTGCGGGCCGGGACGTAGGTCGACGGTATGTCGGCGGCGTCAATCGGTCGGTCCTTGGGCACCGGCGCCTGGGTCGTCAGCGAGGAACCGCCGAACGCCGACAGGTCGACATCCAGCTCCACGTGGCGCGCGACGCTCAGGGCTCCCGCCACACGACGGGCGGCCTCGAGCTCGATCGCGTGGCGCTGGCCGTAGCGGATCGTCAACGCGTTCAGCCGAAAACCATCGGCCCGCGCGACCGCACCGGCCGTGAAGGAATCGAGTCCCCCGCTCAGGAGAATCACGCAATCGCGCATTCGAATCAGACGCCGCGCGTGTGAGCGTCCCAGATGTATTTGTGCAACTGGAGCTGAACGCGGACCGGGAGATTGTCCGCAAGCACCCATTCGGACAGCGTCCGCGGATCGAGCACGCCATGCACCGGTGACAGGTGGATGGCGGCAGCGCGATTCGCCAGACCGTAGCGGGCGATCACGTCGCGGGCGTAGTCGTAGTCGGCTCGATCCGTGACGACGAACTTCACTTCGTCGTGCGGCCGCAGTCGCTCCAGGTTCGCCCAGTCCATGTGCTCGGCCTCACCGCTGCCGGGACACTTGACGTCGAGGATCGTGACCACGCCTGTGGGGACGCGTGCCGTGCTGCGGTGGCCGCCGGTCTCGAGCAAGACCGTCTTGCCGCGATCGAGCAGCCCTTCCATCAGCGAATAGACGCCTTCCTGAAGAAGCGGCTCGCCGCCGGTCACCTCGACCAGGCCGCAGCCATATTCATCCACCGCCTGAAGAACCGACTCGAGAGGCTGCTTGGCCCCTTCGGTGAACGCGTAGGGCGTGTCGCACCAGGAGCAGCGCAAATCGCATGCGGTCAGGCGAACGAAGACACACGGGCGCCCGGCATAGCTCGACTCGCCCTGCACCGAATAGAAGATCTCGTTGACGGTGATCAATCCACCTATTATCAAGTACGGACCGACCGCGTCAGGCAGAAGCACCAGAACCGCGGACCATAAAGGTCCGCGCCGCCTGTCCAGGATCTTGCGGCCCGGTTGCAGCCATGAGCCTCCATATCGGCACGTCGGGCTGGAATTACCCCACCGGCAAGGGCAAATGGAACGGCGTCTTCTATCCGGCGAGCCGGTCGAAGAAGCGCGGGACGGACACGTTCGACGAGCTGCGGTTCTACGCCGAGCACTTCGATACCGTCGAGGTGAATTCGAGCTTCTACGGCCAGCTCCGGCCGGACGTCACGCGCGGCTGGGCGGAACGGACGCCAAAGGCGTTCGAGTTCTCGGTCAAGCTCTATCAGAAGTTCACGCACCCGAAGATGTTCCGGGAGGCGGCGCTGAAGTCGGCGCCCGGCGCGGAGGGCGCGCTGCTCGACGCGTTGTCCGAGGTGACCGAGAGCGATATCGACGACTTCCGCTCCGGCATCGAGCCGCTGGCCGACGCGGGTAAGCTCGGAGCGCTGCTCGCCCAATTCCCACCGAGCTTCAAGGACACGCCGGCGGCGCGCGACTATCTCGCGCGGCTGCTGCACGCCTTTCGCGCGTATCCGGTGGCAGTGGAGCTGCGTCATCGCACGTGGAGCGATGCGATCGGCGACACGCTCGCGATGCTCAATGGCTTCGGCGCCGCGTGGGTGCAGATCGACGAACCGAAGTTCCGCTTCTCGATCCGGCAGAACTACCTGCCCAACGTGCGGTCGTTCTACTACATGCGCCTCCACGGCCGGAACGTCGCGCAGTGGTGGCGGCACGACAAGACCGAGGATCGCTACAACTACCTGTATTCAGCGAAGGAGCTCGAAGAGTTCGCCGACGTCGCCGGTGCCGCCAAGGAGCTGGTAAGGAAGTCGTATCTCTATATGAACAATCACTTCTCGGCGAAGTCGGTCGTCAACGCCGTGATGCTGAAAGCGCAGCTTGGCCAACCAATCGACGGCGAGTATCCGCCGGAGCTCGTCGAGCACTATCCCGAGATCGAAGGCCTGGTTCGCGTCGGAACGGGAACGGGACTTTTTCACCCCTCCTGATTTTCGCCGTCAGGACTTGATCCGCACGCGACGGATGATGTCGTTCATCGCCAGCTTGCGGACGACGTCCATGCCCGTCGTCACGTGGCCGAAGACGGTGAAGCCGCCGTCGTACTTCGGCTGCGCGGCAAACATGATGAACATCTGACTGTCGGCCTGCTTGGGGTCGCCCGGGTGTGCCAATGACACGGCTCCCGCCACGTGCCGGTGTTTGGGGCTCATCTCGCCGACGCCGATCGGTCGATTGCTGCCGCCGGTTCCCCAGAATTCTCTCTTGGTCATGTCGCGGGAGAGCGGATCCCCCAACTGCACCAGCTGGCCGGGCACGATGCGATGCACGCGCTGGCCGTTGTAGAAGTTGCGCTTCACGAGGGCAACGATGTGCTCGACTGATTTCGGCGCTTCGGCAGGGTATGTTTCGATCTCGAAGTTCCCCTTCGCCGTCTCGAATACGATGACCGGCGCGGCGGCCGTCGTCGACGAGCCGGGAGTCGCCTGCGATCGCCCACGGGCGGGCGGTGTCGCCGCGCCACCTCGCTGCGAGGTCTGCGCGTCCACGATCGCCAGTCCACTTGTCAGCACGATCGCCAGCACGGCCATGCGGCGTCTCACGATTTTCATCGTCCCCTCCCGATACGTTCGACTCCAATTCTTGGACAGGCGTCGGAGATGACGCAATCCCCGCATCGCGGATAGACCGGCCGGCAGACGTTCTGGCCCCACGTCACCATGTACAGGTTGATGTGGGGCCACCAGCGCCGCGGCGTCACCCGGTAGAGCGCCTCTTCGGTTTCCACCGGCGTTTCGGTTTGCACCCAACCCAGTCTGTTGGAAATGCGATGGACGTGCGTGTCGACGCAAATATTCCGCGCGCTCTTGAAGCCGAGAATGAGCACGAGGTTGGCGGTCTTGCGGCCGACGCCGGGCAGCATGACGAGCTCGTCGAGCGTGGATGGAATGCGGCCACCGAAGCGCGCGACGAGCATCTGACAGCACGCCTTCACGTGGCGCGCCTTGTTGCGGTAGAAGCTGACCGGGTAAATCAGCTCCTCGATCGTGCGAAGCCGCAGCCGCGCCATCGCCGCCGGTGTACGCGCACGCTTGAACAACCGCGTCGACGCCGCGTGCGTCGTCGCATCCTGCGTGCGAGCCGAGAGCAGCGTCGCGATAAGGATCTGAAATGGATCCTCGGCCTGCTCCTCGGAAATCTTCTCGACCGCCGGAAGCTCGAGCCCGTCGATCGCCTTGGCGAGCGATCGCATGATCCGCGTTACGCAGGGCTTTTCAGCGTTCGCCAACGTGAGCACCAAGACGATTTAGCCACAAATTCCATGCTCTTTGTGGCTCACGCGATCAACGCGGCGCTTCCCGCAGCAGATCGGCGGGACTGACGTGGCCCGCGCGCCACGCCGGAAGCAGCGATGCACACGCCGCAGTGACGAGCAAGACCGTCGTGGCGAGACCAAACGCGGACGGCTCGGTGGACACCACTTCATAGCCCGAGCGCGAGAGGAGCGGCGCCACCGCGGCAACCAGTGCAAAGCCGATGGCGATCCCCGAACCTGCCCAGCGCACAGCGCGGCCGACCACATATGCGGCAACGTCTGCTCTTCGTGCACCCACCGCCAGCCGCACGCCGATTTCGGGCTTCCGTAGAGCCACCACGTAGGCCAGAACGCCGTACAAACCGGTGGCGGCAAGGAGCAATGCGATGGCGGCAAACGTCGCCATCAAGCCGGCCTGAAATCGCGGGCGCGCGAGAGTATCCGCGAGCAGATCTGCGGCCGGCGCGACTCCAAATACCGCGCGTGACGGTTCCACGCTCGCCACGGCGGCGCGCAACGCGCTCACCATCGAGCTCGCAGGCAGCGCTGTTCGTACCAGGTAGAAAGGCTCGGGCCAGAAGCGCATCGGTCCACATTGGTAGACGACAGGCTCGACGCCGGCGGCATAGCCCTGCTCGCGCACGTCGGCGGCGACGGCGACAATCGACAACGGCAGCGAATTAGCGGACCCGATGGTGACGGCCATGCCGACCGCATCGCGACCGCCGAGGAATTGGCGGACGAAAGCCCGGTTCACGATCGCGACGTGGGCGGCGGCCGGATCACCGTTCTCGACACACGACGGGCCGTTCTCCAGGGGAATGTGCAACGTACGAAAATACGAGCCCGTGACCGCCCGGACGAGCGCCGTGCCGCTCATGGTGGTTGCGACGATTTGGAACGGCTGCGCGGAAACAGCGTCAACCCCCGGCATGTCGGCGCTCGCCGTTACCTGCTCGACACCTGGCACAGCGGCGAGCGCGTTCGAGATTCGGATCTGGCGGGCACCGGCCTGTGCGGGGCTGTCGTCGTTGTAGCTCGCAGTCACCCGCAGCGAAGTCACGTTCGTGACGTCGAAACCAAGCGGCGTGCCCTGCAGTCGCACGAGGATCCCCGTGAGCGCGGCGGCGGACATCACGAGCACCGTAGCCAGCGTGAGCTGCATGACGACCAGCGTTCGCGACGTACGGTCTCTGGTGATGACGGCACGAGCTGGCGGGACGTGATGGGACAGTCGGCGTCGGAGCCAGATCGCCGGAATTACTGCGAACACGGCTGTCAGCAACACCGCCTGAAGAAGCACCGCACCGGTGATCTCGATGTGCCAGACCAACTCAGCCATCCGCGGAAAATCCGCCAGTCCGCGACGGAGCAGCGGCAACGCGGCCGCCGACAGCGCTGCGCCAGCGGCACTGCCGGCGCCGGCAAGCACCAGCGATTCCCCGATGAGGAGCCACTGAACGTTCCTCCACGTCGCGCCGAGTGCCACGCGCGTTCGCATTTCCGCCTCGCGCACCGGCAGCGCAGCCACCATCAGGCATGTCGCGTTGGCGCAGGTCACCAGGAGGATTAGGACGGCTGCCGCGAGTAGCGGCCACAGGGTCGCCGATGAGCCGCCTATGATCCGATCCTTCAGCGGTATCGCGTCCACATGGATGCCCGCGTCGGTCGCCGGATAGATTCGCCCTAACTCACGCTGAATGAGACTCAGATCGGCAGACACCTCCGCCGGTGAGATCCCGGGACGCGTGCGGCCGATGACGTTGTAATTGCGCGCTTGCCGAACGCGCAGCAGCGCCGGGCGGGCCTGCTTTGCTATCCAGACCTCCGTCGTGGAGAGTGGAACCGCAACCGAGTCCGGGACCACGCCGACGACGCCATACTCGTCGGCGCCGAGCCGTATCACCGAGCCAGGCGCAAGGCGGTAACGTTTCGCAAGCACGTTGCTGATTACCGCGACGCGCGGCCCTCCAGGCGTGTCTTCCTCGCGAAGGAACGTCCGACCCGCAACTGGCCGCGAGCCGATCGTCTCGAAGAACTGGGGCGAAACCACCGCTCCCGCAAGGCGGACAGAAACGCCGGCGATCTGACCGCTGAAGTTGTCGACGTAGAAGCCAGCCACCGACGCAAGCGTCATCGTCCGCTGCTGCCAGTCCTGCAGCCTTCCGGGCGAGGTACGTCCCGCGACGTCGTCTCCGCGCATCTCCCGAATGGACACGAGGCGCTCGGCGGCCGGATACGGCAGCGGCCGCAGGAGCACCGCGTCGACGACGGCGAAGATGGACGTCGTTGAGGCGACGCCGAGAGCGACGACCGTAACCGCAATCAGGCTGAAGTATCGACGGGCCACCACGGCCGCCGCTCGCCACATGCCGGTTGACATCACGTCAGGCCTCCGGCTCTTGGACGTGAAACCTTGGCAAGGCGTTGTCTGCGAGAGCCCGGACCCCCGTGCCGTACCGATTACGGACGATACGGTCGCGGTCCCATGTGCGGAAGCGCCGCGCCGTATTCGAGCGCGCCGAGATCAGGGGCGGCGCCGGTGAAGCCACCGATGACGTTGGGCAGGTTGATACCGCGATCGATCGCGGCGGATCCTGCGCGCAGGCCGAAGTCGAAGTCCTTCGGATCGTAGACCTTCTGCACCGTCGCGCGATCCTGCGCGTCGAGCTTCGGCACTTTGACGAAGACGTCGTAGTCGACGAGCACGCTGTGCCGGTCCTGGCCCGTCGCGGCGCTGTAGGCGTCGAGCGTCGGGAACTGCCGCATCTCCAGCGCGCCGGCACCGGCTCCAGGGCCGGTTGCCAGCAGCCCGGTAAAGTCGGACGCGATGCGCATTGGTGGAGAGTTCCAGGCGAAGGAAACGGCGGCGCCTGGGTTCGGCCGGAACCCGTTGTAGTCGGATGAGGAATAGTTCGTGAACGTGTTCACCGAGAAGATCGCCGGCGCCGAGTTCTCGCCGAGGAACAGGTTGTTGCGCCAGTGCACGTTCGACGTGCCCTGTGCCGCCGTCTCGGCAAGGATCGTGTTGTTGTAGAAGAGCACGCCGGCGGAACCACCCGTCAGACGTGTCGACCCACCCGGCAGGTGATACGCGATGTTGCGCACCCAATACGTCGGCCCGCCAACGGATGGCTGGTTGCAGAAGGCATGCGATGCGGAGTTGATCATGAGGTTCCGCATCACGCGCACGTTGTGCATGCCGCCATCGGTCTCGAACGGGTTGTCGTGAAAGTTCGTCATCACGTTGTTGTAGAAGTCGATCGACACCGGGCGCAGATGTCGGAACTCCTTCGGCGGATACGCCGGCCCGCCTTCGACTGCCGAGCCATCGGGATTGCCGTAGGTCTCGATATCGATCCCGTCGTGGAAGTTCGCCACGTAGTTGTAGGCGATGACGTGGCCGGGGCCGTAGATCTTCACGGCGACGTACGAGGCCATCACCGGCGGGAACTTCTGACCGTCGACACCGTTGAAGGGCGCCCAGAAGTTGCCGGTCCATCCGATGACGTGATTGGGATCGTCGCGGCCAAGGAAGACGTTGTCGGCGATGTAGTAGTTGCTCGAGCCGGAGTAGTTCGTGAAGATGCCGGCGCCGACGTTCTCGAAGCGGGAATGCTTGACGGTGAGCCCGGTCGATCCGGCAATGAACTGCGTGCCCGCCATGATCGCGTAATCGCTGTTCCGAAACGTGATCCCTTCGAAGTAGTTGTGATCGGCGGCGCGCACGTCGAAGAGCGTGAAGTTACCAGCGCCGTCGAAGACAACCTCGCCGTCTCCCGCGCCCTTGATCACGATCGGACGTTCGGTGGTCCCGTCGGCGGTCAGGTAATACGTGCCGTCCAACGGCACCGTCCGGTTCACGGTCGGATCGTTCGTGTATTCGAGGCGGTTGTATTTGTAGACGCCGGCGTGCACCAGGATGGTGTCGCCCGCCCTCACCCGAGGTCTTCCCGCGGTGGCCCAATCCGTTCCCGCGCACGTCAGGTTGTAGGCGCACATCAGGCCTTCGAACGCAGGCTCGACCTTCTGTCCTTTGAATCCCGGCGGATACACGTGGAAGGTCCGGCCGCCCGCCGCCGGCATCGGCTCCCGCCGCGTGCGCGTCGTGACGACCTTGCGACTGGCGCCGCGGACGCCGTCGGGGTCCTTCAACACGAACTGCGCTTCATACGCGGTATCCGGCTCGAGATCGAGGATGCTGCCCGCAAACATGTTCGGGACGATCACGTCGAGCTGCTGGCCGTTCTTGATTCGCTCGCCCTTGAGCCGCAGCAGGGGAAGCGCCTCTCGCCAACTCGACTCGCCGGCCTTGCGGTACGAGACCTCGACGACCGCGTTCCGGTTGTCATCACCTTCGATGAGCCATTCGAATCCGAGGTTGATGAGCGTCGGCGGATCGATCACGAACTCGCCGGCGGTGACGGCGTTCGTCCCGGCGCTATTGAGGGTGGAGACACCCATGGCGACGACGCAGGCAGCAGTAACAATGAGCAGGCGCATAAGACTTCCTTGCAGGTAGGCCGGACCTTCCGCCTTCGCCGCAGGCTACGGCGGACAGGTCGTCAGGTCCGGCATTGTAAACTGCCCGGGAGGTCGAAGATGAGTCACTCCCTGACGTGCACGTTCTGCAGGAAGACGGAGCACGAGGTCCGGAAGCTGGTCGCCGGTCCCGGCGTTTACATCTGCGATGCGTGTATCGACATCGCGCACCAGATCGTCCACGACACGCCGCCGACGCCACGCATGAGCGGATGGCGCGCCGTCGCCGGTCGGGTTGGCCGGCTGCTGAGGATTCGGTCGACGGGATCGGGCGTGCGATTCTCTCAGGCGACCGGCGTCAGCGGAGCCTGACCGCTCAGCACCGCTATCGCATTTCGAACCGCGAGATCGGCCATCGCCGTCCGCGTCTCGGTTGTCGCGCTCCCGAGGTGCGGCGCCAGGAGCACGTTCTCCAGCGTGAGCAGCTCCGGATACACCCTGGGCTCTTCCTCGTAGACGTCGAGCGCGGCGCCCGCAATCAGGTGGTTCTTCAGCGCCCACGCCAGCGCCGCCTCGTCGACCACCGGGCCACGTGACGTGTTGATCAAGTAGGCGCTGCGCTTCATGCGGGCGAACGCCGGCTGATCGATGAGATGGCGCGTTTCCTTCGTCAGCGGGCAGTGGAGCGACACGACATCGGAGGTCGAGAGCAGCCGATCGAACGGCATCGGCTCGGCGTTCGGAATGTCCTGCGCCGTTCGCGACGTATACGCCACCCGCATCCCGAACACCGCCGCCCGCGCCGCGACCGCGCGCCCGATGCGGCCCATTCCGACGATGCCCAGCTGCTTGCCGCCCAACTCGGTGCCGAGCATGAAGTCGAGCGCCCAGCCCTTCCATCCGCCCGTTCGCACGAGACGATCGCCTTCGACCACCCGCCGTGTGATGCCGAGGATCAGCGCCCAGGTCAAATCGGCTGACGACTCGGTGAGCACGTCGGGCGTGTTGGTGACCACGATGCCGTGCTCGCGCGCCGTGGGGACGTCGATGTTGTTGTAGCCGACGGCGATGTTGGCGATCACCTTGAGATCGCTGCCCGCGGCGATCACGTCCTTGTTGACCGTGTTGGTCAGCAGCGCGATCAATCCCTGCTTGCCGCGCACCCGTTCGATCAGCTCGTCGTGCGTCAGATCGCGCTCGCCGTCGTTGAGGTCGACGTCGCAGGCCGCCTCGAGACGCGTGAACGCAGACCTGGGGATACGCTTGGTGAGAAGAACGGACGGCTTTGCCACGTCAGTGACCGAAAGATTTGCAGTAGCCGCAGTGGTTGCAGGTCACCGCCGGCTCAATCAGACACGGACCGTCGGCGTCGATGCCAGTCGGCAGGATGAACATCGAATGACTGGAATGGCCGCGCGGCGACAGCACCTGCGCGACGGCACTGGCGACGGCGACGTTCGTGGCGGCAGGAGGCGACCCGTGCGCTGTGGTGTGACGCGCGATCGCCTGACGCACCAGCGTCCGCAGTTCCTGTTCCGTCATTCGATCACATCCACCTGGTCGACGATGCCGATCACGGCCGCGTCGACAGGCGCGCCTTTGCGACCCAGGGCTTCGTTCGCCGCCCGCCCTTCGATCACCACCAGCACCTTCTCATACACGCCCGCGCCTACCGCGTCAACCGCGAGCAGCGTCGTGCCCCGCGGCTGATCGTCGAGCGTCAACGGCTGGACCAGCAGCAGCTTCGCACCCTCGAACTTGCGATGCTTCTGCGTCGAGACGACCGTTCCTACGACGCGCGCGATTTGCACTACCCGACATCCCAATGATCGACGATGCCGACGATCCCCGCGTCAGCGGGAACCTCCGTCGGGTGAAACGGAAAGCTCGCTTCTTTGCCGCGGACGAAGAACACCGTTTCGCCGACGCCGGCGCCGACCGAATCGACCGCCACCAGCGTGCGGCCCGACGCGCTGCCGTCGGCGGCAATCGGCTGAATGACCAGCAGCGTGATCCCCGACAGGTTCTCGTCCTTGCGCGTGACGACGACGTCGCCGATCACCTTGGCGAGCTGCATCAGTCTTTCGCGGACGTGACAAGGTCCGCGCGACCATCGGCGACCTCGATCGCGTCGACGATGCCGACGATCGCCGCGTCGACGGGACAGTCCTTCATCCCTGATGCCATGCGCGCGGAGCTGCCGCTGACGATGAGCACAGTCTCGCCGACGCCGGCATCGACGGTGTCGACGGCAACCAGATAGGAGCCTTCGGCTTTGCCGTGGGGATCCATGGGGCGGGCGACGAGCAGCTTGTTGCTGACCAGGCGCGGATCCTTGCGGGTCGCGACCACCGTCCCGACGACGCGGGCGAGGATCATGAGGAGGCGCCCGGGACTACGCCTTCGCGCCGGCGTTTGCTTTGCCGATCGGCAGCGCGTCTTCGAGATTCGCGTGCGGCCGCGGGATCACATGGACCGACACCAGTTCGCCGACGCGACGTGCGGCCGCCGCGCCGGCGTCGGTCGCCGCCTTCACCGCGGCCACATCGCCGCGCACGATGGCGGTCACGTACCCGGCGCCGATCTTTTCCCATCCGACCAGCGTGACCTTGGCGGCCTTGACCATGGCATCGGCCGCCTCGATCATGGCGACCAGCCCCTTGGTCTCGACCATTCCCAACGCCTCACCCATGCTTGTGCCTCGCTAATCTCTCAAATTCTTCACGGCGTCCGCGATCAATGCCGTCAGTTCGCCGTATGTTAGCCGAATTTCCCCGTCGCGGCTTGCTTGCCGCAAGGCGCTGGTGACGTCGGGAACCAGGCGCTCGGACGATTCCGGCGCCTCGAGGATCTGACAGTTCGCCTGGTCCTGGCCGGCCTCCGCCGGATCGGTGCACAGCGGCGCGGGAGCCGGGATTCCGTAGAAGCCGCGCAGGTTCTGCAGCCGCTCGACCTCGTCGCGCGAGATCAGATGCTCGCGACCGAGCAGGCGCGCGACCAGGCTGATCTTGGCGAAGTGCTCGATCGTTTCCATCTTGTAGTACGCGCCCATCACGTTCGGTCCACAGGTGACCGCACCGTGGTTGGCGAGCAGCATGCCGTCGTGCGCCTTGATGTACTTGCGCACGGCCTCCGGCAGCTCCGCCGTCGACGGCGTTCCGTACGCGGCGATCGGAATGCTGCCGAGCGTGGTGATGACCTCGGCGAGCACCGCCCGCGTGAGCGGAATGCCGGCAACGGCAAAGCCCGTGGCCAGCGGCGGATGCGCGTGCACCACCGCGTTGGCGTCCGGACGATTGCGATAGACCTCGAGGTGCATCGGCAGCTCCGTCGAGGGATCGCGGTCGCCGGCGATCTTCTTTCCCTCGAGGTCGACGATCACCATCATGTCCGGGGTCATGAACCCCTTCGACACGCTCTTCGGCGTGGTGATCAGCCGGTGCTCGTCGAGCCGCGCGCTGATGTTGCCGTCGTTGGAAGCCACATAGCCGCGCGCATACAGTCGCCTGCCAGCTTCGACGATCTCGGCGCGGAGCTGCTCTTCGATGCGGCTCATTGGAAGGGAACTATCTTCACCCGATCAAGAACCCGGAGACACGGAGATGACTTGGGTTCAGAAGCTCGTGGTCGATACGAGCGGGTGGCGGCGGGAGGGGCCTCCCCGGCCGCCGCGCAGGCGCCACTCCCGTCACAAGCGCGTTTGGCGCCGAGGACGGCTGGGGAAACCCGCCGACAGGACCCGCGAGACGAGACGTGATTGATGAACCCAAGTCAGCCGGATACCGATTCAAGAGGCGCGACGAAACTGGTCTCGACAGGCGGTCGAACAAAAGTAGTGCGTCGTGCCGCCGGCTGTGAGCACCACCGCCCTGTTGATCGGCACATGCGTGCCGCACACCGGATCGCGGGCCAGTTTCATCGGCCGCTCTGCGGGGCCGGTGCGCGTCCGCGCGCCGGTCGCGCCTTCCATGATCCCGTCGACGATGCGCCAGAACGCCCGCGCGATCAGGAACATCAGCACCGCGATCAGGATGACGCGGATCACTGGTTCGTCGCTGGCGACGCGCCGGCCCCTCCGCGTGCGCTGGCGATCCCTTCGAGCCCGCGCTGAGCGGCCCGGCCCTCGTCGCTCGTCGGCGCAATCTCGACAATCTTGCGCCACGCGGCCTCGGCACCCTGCAAGTCCTGCTTGCCGAACGCGAGCACGATCCCCTGATTCAACAGCGTCTTGAGGTGCTTGGGATTCAGCTGCAGCGAATGCTCGAACTGCTTCAGGGCGTCGTCCGCACGATTGCTGTAGTAATAGCTGACTCCGAGATCGGTGCTCGCGTCAGGGTTGTTCGGATCGAGCTTGATCGCCTTCTCGTACCACGTGATCGCATCCGGGTAGCGCTCGGCATCGAAATAGGTGTTCGCCAGCTGCAGGGTTGCGCCGGCATTGTTGGGGTCGCTCTTGAGGATCGTCGTGAGCGATTGAACCCGCGATTCGTCGAGCGGCGGCGGCTGGCGCTGAGCGTTGGTCGGCGTCGCGGCCTGACCCGCTTGTGCCGCCGGGTTCTGCGGCGCCTGGGACGTGGCCCGACTGGCCTGCTGCGTGCCGATCACCCATCCCAGGATGACGCCGAAACACATCCCGGCGATGGTGTACGCGATGGCGTCTGACTTCATGAAGGGCTAAAGGAACGATCCTATCTCAGCCCAAGGTGCGCTGGAACCATTCGACCAGGGCTCGGACGAGCTCGTCGTCTTGTGCGAGCAGAACGGTCCCATGGGCCGTCGTCTCGGACCACCGCAACTCGCGCGGACCCGGTGCCTCTTTCGCCAGTTCGCGCGCGGAGCGGGCGGCGTAGGGGTCGTGCAGGCTTGCCATGAGGAGAGCGGGGCGCGAGCCGTATTGACGCATCGCCGTCTCGATGCGGACGCCGCGATATTCGAGCGACGGCGATACGAGCGCGAGGCCGCGGACTCGCGGATCCGAAGCGGCGGCCAGCGCGGCCAGGTTCGCTCCCAATGACGCACCGGCAACGCCGATCGCGCCTGGTCTCACCTCCTGGCGTGCTGCCAGAAAGCTCACTGCCGCGCGCACATCGTCCGGCCAGCTCGCCAGCTCCTTGGCGTCGCCCGGAAGCGCGGATGCGGGAAGGTCGATGGCGAGCGCCGAGATGTTGGCATCCGCGAGCTTCTGAGCGACGCCCTGCCAGTCATCCTTCGTCCGACCGAGCATCGGCAGCAGAACCACCGCCGGCGCCGGCCGCTGGTCCGCGTCGAACAGGATCCCGTTCACCGTACGCCCGCTCTCCGCCCGAAAACTGATCGCGCGACCCGTCGCGGCTCTGACGGCGGCCGACTGCGTGAGCGCAGCGGCAAGCCCGAGGATGACAACTCTACGCGCCAGCCAAGACATCGAGATAATCCTTCACACTCCGTTCGAGCCCGACGAAGATCGCGTGACTGATCAGCGCGTGACCGATCGAGACTTCCGCCAGATTCGGCAGCGTCCGGAACAGTACCAGGTTCTCGAGATCGAGGTCGTGGCCGGCGTTGATTTGCAAGCCGAGCGAGTGGGCCAGCTCCGCGGCGTGAGCGTAGACAGCGAATGATTCGCGTGCCGCCGTGTCGCCGCGCTCGAAGGCTCTCGCAAACGGCTCCGTGTAGAGCTCGACACGATCCGCGCCCATTGCCTTGGCCCACCGGATAGGCGCGTCTTCAGGGTCGACGAACAGGCTGACGCGAACGCCTGCGGCGCGAAGGTCGGCGACGATGGAGCGCATCACGTCCGGGGGTGTATCCGGTGACCAGCCAGCTTCGCTGGTGATCTCACCTGGCTTCACCGGAACGAGCGTGCACTGATCCGGCTTCACTTCACCAACGAGCGCCAGGAGATCCGGTCGCGGATCGCCTTCGATATTGAACTCGACGCGGCCACGCAGCGGCGACAGCACGCGTGACAGATCGTGAACGTCAGCGGTGGTGATGTGGCGCGCGTCGGCGCGAGGATGGACGGTGATTCCAGGCGCACCGGCGTCGATGCACGCCTGCGCCGCTTCGAGCACCGACGGAATGCTGCCGCCGCGCGAATTGCGGACGGTGGCGATCTTGTTGATGTTTACGGAGAGCTTGACCATGTAATGCAAAATTCAAAATGAAAAAGAGCATTTTGAATTTTGAATTTTGCATTACAGCTTATACTGCCGCTCCCACGTGTTGTCTTACCGCGTCCACGATCTCCTGACCCCAGCGGCGGATCTCGGCTTCATCCTTGCCTTCGAGCATGACGCGGAGGAGCGGCTCGGTGCCGGAGTAGCGGACGAGCAGGCGGCCATGTCCGGCCAGCCGCGATTCGACGTCGGCGATCACGTCCGCGACCTCCGGAACGGTCTTGAGATCGACTTTCTGCTGCACGCGCAGGTTCAACAAAACCTGCGGATACGTGGTGAGATCGGAGGCGAGGTCGTCCAGCTCGCGGCCCGTGGCGATCAGGGTGCGAAGAACGTTGAGTGAGGTTGCGAGGCCGTCGCCGGTGAAGAGGTAGTCGGAGAAGATCACGTGACCCGACTGCTCGCCGCCAAGCGAGAGATCGCGCCGGATCATCTCCTCCATCACGTACTTGTCGCCGACCGCGCAGCGGACGATATCGATACCCGCGTCGCGCAGCGCCAGCTCGAGGCCGATGTTGCTCATCACCGTGGCGACGATGGCGTTGCCTTTCAGACGACCCTCGGCCTTCATCTGCTTCCCACACATCAGCATCACGGCGTCGCCGTCGACGACGTGGCCGTGGCGGTCGACGAGGATCGCACGATCGCCGTCTCCGTCGTACGCAATTCCGAGACGATATCCGCCCTGCTTGACGATCGACGCCAGCTGCTGCGGGGCCGTCGAGCCGCAGTCCAGGTTGATGTTGCGCCCGTTCGGCTCGCACCCGATGCAGCGCACGTCGAACCCGAGATCCTGAAACAGACGCGGCGCCACCGTGGTCGTCGCGCCGTTGGCGCAGTCGACGGCCACGCGCATGCCCCTGAAGCGCGCCGGCTCGGGCAGGATGCTCTTCAGGTGATCGAGGTAGTCGTTCCGGTAATCGATCTGTTCGACGACCGGCGCGTCGCCGGCCGGCACCGACCACGACTCGTCGTCAATGATCGACTCGACATGCTGCTCGAGCGTCTCGGTGAACTTCTCGCCGGCACCGGAAAAGACCTTGATGCCGTTGTCGCCGAACGGATTGTGGGAAGCGGAAATGACCACGCCGGCGGTGTAGCCCATGCGCGGCGTGAGATACGCGACCGCCGGCGTCGGAATGATGCCGGCGCTCGTCAATGAGCCACCCTGACTGGCGATACCGGCGCCCAGCTCGCGCTCGATCCACGACCCCGACTCACGCGTGTCACGGCCCGCCAGGAACCGGATGGCCGCGTCCTTCTCCTGCCGCAACGCGCGCACGAGCGCTCCGCCCAGCCGGCGAACGGTCGGCACATCCAGCGGATACTCGCCTGCTTTGCCGCGAACGCCGTCGGTCCCAAACAATCGGGCCATGAACTCCCCAAGTGGAAGAAGTTGAAGAGTGGATTACTTTTCCACTTATCGAACTATCTCACCCTGACCTTCACCTGTGCCGGGGTCACGGTGATCACGCCTACCCGCGACGGCGGGACGATGCGGACCGGGAGCTCGTATTGGCCGGGGCCGAGGCCGCCGACGTCCACCGAAGCATCGAAGTCGGCGGCGTTGTGGTTTCGCGATTCCGACGGTCCTCGCACCCGCACGTTCACCTGCTTCGTGACCATCTGTACGGGTCGGGCGGCGTTGCGGACCTGCACCGCGACGTCGCGGATCTCCCATTCGACTGGCGCCGCGGTAATCGACACCGTGACACGTGTCGTCACCGGCTGGCGCAGCCGGACCATCGGGTCAGGCGATCCGACGGTGACGCTCTCGGTCACGGTCTTCGACGCGCCGGCGACACTCACCGGTTCGGTAATGGCTTCGGTCAGTCCCGACAGCGCGCTGGCGGGGCCGAGCACTTCGACGGTGGGCGGATCGGCAACGACCGTGCCCACCACGAAGCCAGGTGCCGGCTCACCCTCGACGCCCGGCACGATCGGGATGGCCTTGACCGCTGACGGCTCGAATCGCATCGACACGTTCGAGGGCGTAATCTGCACGACGTCGATCCCGAACGGCGATCGCACATCGCTCGGTGCCAGGTGAAACAGCCGCTGACCCGTCCGCGCTGTTCTCAGGTCCACGACCGCCACGAGCTCGCCCGCGGCGACCCGGCTCAACGCGCCCGACGATCCGCGAATGCGAACGTCCGCAACGGTCGGCGGATCGCCCACCAGTTCGAGCTGCGCCGGCAGGTTGGTGAATTCGAGCGGCACCCGCATCGCGCGCTCGACGATCTGCTCGCCGGAGACGATCAGCCACAGCAGCGCCGCGAGCGTAATCGACACGACTTTCAGCCAGATGTGACGGAAGCCGAAGATGGCCATCAGGCCAGTGAGCTCCGCGATTCCGCTGCGCGGTGGGCGCGCTCGCGGCGGATGCCGAGCAGGGTGCGCAGGCGCCGGCGAAGCGCCTCGCCGGCGACCCCGCGTTCCAGCTTTCCATCGAGCACGAGGGAGATCGTTCCCGTTTCCTCGGAGACGACCACGGCAACGGCGTCGTTTTCTTCGGTGATCCCCAACGCCGCGCGGTGACGCGTGCCGAGATCGCGGCTCACGTGCGGGTTCACGGACAGCGGAAGAAAGCAGGCGGCCGCGGCAATGCGATCGCCTTGGATGATCACGGCACCGTCGTGCAGCGGCGAGCCGGGATGGAAGATGGTGGCCAGCAAGTCATAGGTCACGGTGGCGTCGACCGGAATGCCACCCTCGATGTAGTTCCGTAATCCGATCTGACGCTCGAACACGATGATCGCGCCGACGGGCGCCTCGACGTCGCCCACATGCCTCGACGAGAGTGCCGTCGCGGCGTAGACGACCTCCTCGATCGTCTCGTCGCGACTCGAAGCGCGTTCGAGATAGCGGAAGAACGGTGCCCGCCCGAAGTGCGCCAGCGCGCGCCTGATGTCCGCCTGGAACAGGACGATGATCGCGAACACGACGTAGCTGGCGAGATTGCGGATCACCCAGTTGACCGTCTCGAGCTGGAGCCACTGCGACAAGAAGTAGAGCGCGATCAGGAACACGGCGCTGAACGCCATCTGCGCCGCTCGCGTCCCGCGGATCAGCAGCAGCAGCTCGTAGATCAGGATCGAGACGAGCGCGATGTCCAGCAGATCCCACGACGTCACGGCGGGGCGCCGGAGCAGCTGCGAGAGGAAGTCGATCATTCGGAAGCAGGCCGATGATACTTCCGAATTTCGTCGGCGACGCGCGCGACCTGCGCCATTTCCCGGACCGCGTGCACGCGAACGATGTGCGCGCCGGCGAGTACTGACGCGGTGACGGCCGCCGCCGTGACCCAGTCCCGCTCGCCCGCGGGAAGGTCGCGCCCGAACGGGCGGGAAAGAAAGCCTTTGCGCGAGGCGCCGGCGAGCAGCGGACGTCCGAGGCCGACGAATCGATCGAGACCGGCGAGCACCTCGAAACTGTGCGCCGGGTGCTTCGCGAATCCCAGTCCCGGATCGATGACGATTCGCTCGCGTGCGATGCCGGCGGTGGTAGCAAACGCGATGCTCTTCCCGAGCTCGTCGAGCACTTCGTCGACCACGTCGTGATAGGTCGCCTGTTGATACATCTCCCGGGATCGTCCTCGCGTATGCATCAGCACGATGGCGGCGCCACGACGCGCGACGATTCCAGCGAGTGCCGGCTCGTACTGCAGGCCGCTGATGTCGTTGACGATCGTCGCACCGGCTCCGAGCGCGGCATCGGCGACGCTGGCCTTATAGGTATCTACCGAGATTGGAACGCTGACCTGCGCGGCAAGTGCCGTGATGACCGGCAGGACGCGTTCGAGCTCCTCACGCGCGTCGAGCGGCTCGGCGCCCGGACGGGTCGACTCGCCGCCGACGTCGAGGACGTCTGCTCCCTCGTCGACCATCTGCCGCGCTGCAGCGACGGCGCGCTCGGGATGAATCAGAAGACCGCCGTCGGAAAACGAATCCGGCGTCACGTTGACGATGCCCATCACCAGCGTGCGCTCGCCGAGCACCAGCGAGCGGCCGTCGGGTAACGGAATCGTGAATCGGCGGCGTGAGCTAATCAAGGGCGCTTCCCTTCGCATCCCGGTCGCGCCCTTGATTAGTCGCCAGTTTCTTTTGCCGCGCTCCGCGCGGCGAGCCCGTTATGCGGTCGGGCAACGAAACCAAGATCCACGTTCGGGCCGCATAACGGGCTGACACGGTCGGTGCGCCGAAGCCGCGTGTTACTGGGTGAGTATCCCCGCGCGTCCCCTGCCGACCCGCGGTCCCCTGTTGTCGCGCGCCGGCAGGTGATCGAGATTGGCGACGCGCGCCGCCGTCGCATGGATCAACTCGGCGATGCGGGCCATCTTCGGGAACTCGATCTTGTCCACTTCGTCGGTGACGAAGTGGTAGTCGCGGTGCAGGCCGGTGGTGAAGAAGATGATCGGGACGCCCTTGGCCGCGTAGCTGTAGTGATCGCTGCGCGTGTAGATCGACTCGAGGTCCGACGGATCGTTCAGCTCGTAATTGAGCGAGAGCGGTCGCCGCAGGGACCCGTTCGCCTGTTCGTTCAGATTGTGAAGCTCGGTGCTGACGCGGTCGGACCCGACGACGTAGACGCTGTTGGCTTCCGCCGGATCGTCGCACCGGTTGCGGCCCACCATGTCGATGTTGAGTTGAGCCGCCATCGATTCCACCGGCACTGCCGGATGGTCCGCCATGTACCGCGACCCGACGAGCCCGCCTTCTTCTCCGGTGTGCCACACGAACATCACCGAACGCTTCGGCCGCGACCCGGTCGCGAACGCCTTGGCAATCGCCATCAACGCCACGGTCCCCGACCCGTCATCGTCGGCACCGTTGTTGATGATGTCGCCGGGCCGAGGGGTGGGGCGCGTCTGACCGGTGCAGCTGGCGATGGCATTCGCCGTCGCGGCCTGCGTTCCGGTGAACTGCTGGTAGCCGACGTGGTCGTAGTGCGCGCCAAGCAGGACGTACGTATTCTTCAGCCGGCCGTCCGAGCCTTCGACGATGCCGACGACGTTGCGGGTCAGTCGCGTCTGCACCAGCTGGTAATCGGCATCGACGTTGATCGTGACGGTGGCGTCGCCGAGATCGATGGCCGGCAGTGACTGCTGCTGGGCCGCGCGCTCCTTCAGGTCCGCATACGACTGACCCACCGCCCCAAAGACGAACTCGAAGAACGCGTCTTGGGCGGCGATCTGCGGCGGCACGGGAGCGTCGGTCCGCTGCGCGGTCTGGAAGTCGACGCGTTGTGCGGGCGGGGCCGGCGACGTCGACGGTGCCGGGTTGCCGCGGCCTCCCTCGGCGGCCGGCGCATCGGCTGGAGTCCCGCCTCCACGACCTTGATTGGGAGGCACGGGAGGGCCGATAGCGGCTGCCGCCTGCTTCATCTCGATCGCGGTCCGGGCGCGCGCGTTCACGAGGCGGTTGTGAGCGGCCGTCATGCCGGGCGCGCCGCGACCGATGAAGAGCGCGACCTT
>Ga0081539_10003339_pt1 | contig 19948 bp, 24 predicted proteins | sample TabmetS4T2R2_FD_71023 | JGI IMG/M metagenome (GOLD analysis project Ga0081539, IMG submission 71023) | Tabebuia heterophylla rhizosphere microbial communities from the University of Puerto Rico - S4T2R2 | ecosystem: Host-associated > Plants > Roots > Rhizosphere ...
CCCCCCCGCCGTGACGCTCGCGCCCGACCCATGGACGCTGAAGACGTTCGGCTACACGACGGTGCCGCCGCTGCAGACGGTGAGGACGAAGCCCGTCAAGCTGAGCCGCACGTTCGGCTCCCGCGGCAAGGCGGTCGTGACGTTCACCCTGCCGAAGCGCAAGCTCGAGACCTTCGGTGCGCCTCTCGTGACAGTGACTGCGTCGACGAAGACGCGCGCGCCGCAGCTGGTCGGCGTCCTCGAGGCGATCGCTCCGGGCGGGGCGGCGACGATCGTCAGCGAGGGAGGGACGAAGCTCCCCGGGCGCAAGAGCTTCACGGTCTCGTTCCGTTTGATCTCGGACGCGACCTTGATCAAGCGCTCCTCGAAGCTCCGCCTGACGCTCTCGTGGACGTCGACGGCGCAGAGCTCCGCGAACCTGCTCTACCTCACCGGCGTTCCCGACGGCAGCTCGCTGACGGTGAAGCGCGTCTCCGTGACGCTGCCGGTGCTGAAGAACCCGATCTCCGGATGAGACGCGCTGCCGCAGCGGCCGTGGTCGCACTCGCCGTCGTCTCGGGAGCGAGCGGCGCCACGCGCGCGGATCCCGGCGTCTCCTCGACGCAGATCCTGCTGGGCGGCACCGCCGCGATCAGCGGGCCCGAGGGCGCGTACTACGCACCGGTGGCAGCCGGCGCTTCGGCGTACTTCGACTACGTCAACGCACACGGCGGCGTGTTCGGCCGAAAGATCTCGTACAAGGTGATCGACGACGCCTACGACCCTGCAAAGACGGTCGAGGCGACGCGGGAGCTGATCCAGCAGGACCGCGTCTTCGCGATCTTCAACTCGATCGGCACCGAGCACACGCTTGCGGTGCGCACGCTCCTCAACGGCGCGCAAGTGCCGCAGCTGTTCGTGGGCACGGGCGCGCGGGCGGTCGGGAGCGGCGTGTCGAAGTATCCGTGGACGATGGGCTACCTCCCGAGCTTCTTCGGCGAGGGGCGGGCGTACGGCGCGTACATCGCGGCGCATCAGAAGGGTGCGAAGGTCGGCGTGCTCTACGAGGACGACGACTACGGGCGCGACCTCCGCGACGGGATCGCGAGCGGGCTCGGCAAGAAGGGACGCGTCGTGGCCGCGCAGAGCTACTCCCTGACGGACGCGGACGTGAGCTCGCAGGTCGCGCGGCTCAAGGGAGCGGGCGCGAACACCTTCGCGATCTTCGCGCTGCCGAAGCAGGCGATCCAGGCGTTTCTCGCCGCGCACAAGCTCGGCTGGAAGCCGCGGTACTACGTGAGCTCGGTCTCGATCGACCCGTTCGTGATGACCGTCGTCTCGAAGAGCGCAGGCAAGGCGACGACCGAGGGCGCGATCTCGATGGCCTTCCTGAAGGTGGCAACCGACCCCGCGAACCGGAGCGACAAGGGCGTGAAGCTCTACTTCTCGATCATGCGGCAGCACTGCAACGGCTGCGACCCGAACGCGTTGGCGCACATCTACGGCATGGCGACGGCGTTCACGATGGTCGACGCGCTGAAGAACGCGGGACGCAACCCGTCGCGCAAGAGCCTGTTGGCCGCGGCGACGCACCTGCGCGAGGGCAACAACCCGTTCCTGCAGCCGGGCCTCGTCCTCCAGACCGGGCCGCGCGACTACTGGCCGCTCGAGAAGATGCGGATGTTCCGCTTCCATGCAGGCCGCTGGCAGCCTCTCGGGAAGGAGCTCGTCGCCGTCCGGCCGCGCTGAGCGGTTTGCCGGACGCCGTTCGCGGCGATCGGATTAACTCTCGACGGCTTTCAACGTCGTAGGCTTTTACTGATTCAAACGAGTATGAGGAAAGGACCACTCATGGGGAAGACGCTGAGGCTCGCGCTGCTGGCGTGCGTGGCGGCGGGCGCACTCGCGTTCGCCGGCTCCGCGCTCGCGACGCCGAGGCTGATCATCGGAGGCCAGACGGCGCTCGGGAGCTCGCAGGTCTCGATGCAGTTCCTGGAGGAGAAGACCGACGCCGCGCCGGCGAGGGTCGTGATCTACGCCCCGGCCGGCTACACGGGCACGGTCACTGCGAGTCCCGGTACGCAGCTCGGCACGGTGCACGCCGACCTGCAGGCGCTCGCGATCTCGCCGGACGCGATCATCTCCGCGGACGGCCAGATCCTCGCCGACAATCCGGCGACGCACACGACCGATGCGTGCTCGCCCGGACTGCACACCGCGGTCTGGATCCTGCGCGTGACGGTCAGCGGCCAGACGATCAACGTGCCCGCGTACGTGGACGCTCCGCCGCCCGGGACCGATCCGCTCGCGGGGACGAGCCCGTTCCGGATCGCGTTCTGCTTCAGCTCGCCGTACGAGCAGGCGGGCGCCGCCCGCGCTCCGTTCGGCGCGAAGATCGTCAACGCCGTGCTGCAGCTGAACCAGGGAACGCTGAGGACGCCGTCCGCCCGCGGCTCGTACGCGTGGCGCGCGGTCGTGACGCCCTACACCGTCAACTCCGGCGCCCCGAATGCGGCCGGGACGGTCGAGGCGCGCGGCGTCGTCGACACGCCGGACCTGCTCTCGATCGCGGTCAAGGTGACGGACAAGAAGAAGCGAATGGTGCGCGTGACGGGCAACCTGCGCGCAGGCGACTTCGTCCTCGGCGGCGCGACCGTGTCGCTCGCAGGCAGCGTGAAGGCGAAGAAGAAGACGTCGAGCGGCGGTAGCGTCGTCTTCAACCTCCGCTTCAAGAAGAAGGGGACGTACACGTTCAGGCTGACGAGCAACGTGCTCCCGTACGACATCACGCAGGACGGGTGCAAGACGCCCACGGCTCCGTCGCTGCCGTGCGTGAGCGCGACGGCGAACGGCTTCACGGTGACCAGCCGGACGGTGCGGCTGACGGTCAAGTAGCGAACCGCGGGAGCGGGGCCGCGGCTCCGCTCCCGCGCTCTATCCTTGACGCGGTGAGCGCCGTTCGCCTCGGAACGTGCAGCTGGGCCGACGAGGGCCTCGTCAAGACCTGGTATCCCCGGTCGGTCCGCTCGGCCGAGGAGCGGTTGCGTCACTACGCGGAGCGGTTCGACACCGTCGAGGTGGACTCACCGTTCTACCGGCTCCCGTCGCCCGAGAACGCAGCACGCTGGGCGGAGCGCACGCCCGACGGCTTCGTGTTCCACGCGAAGGCGTCGAAGGAGATGACGCTCCACGAGGAGGCGGACTCGCTCGAGCGCGCGATCGCCGAGTTCCGCGCGTCGCTGGCGCCGCTCGAGGAGGCCGGGAAGCTCCGGGGCGTCCTTCTCCAGTACCACCCGCGCTTCGTCAAGTCGCGCGGTGCGAAGGACGAGCTGCACGGAATCGCCGAGCTGCTGGCGCCGCTCGTCCCGCTCGTCGAGTTCCGGCACCGCTCGTGGATGGAGGAGGACGAGCGCGCGGACACGCTGGCGTTCCTCGAACGCGAGCGGCTGGCGTACGTCTCCGTCGACTCGCCGCGCACGCGCGCCTCGAATGTGATGCCGCGCATCGCGGCGGCGACGCACGAGGTCGCCTACGTCCGTTTCCACGGCCGGAACTGGAAGACGTGGAACAAGCGGACGCGCACGTCCGGTGAGCGGTTCGATTGGCTCTACTCGCGCGCCGACTTCGAGGAGTGGGTCGAGCCCCTCGCGGAGCTCGCGAAAGGCCACGAGGTCTACGCGCTGATGAACAACAACCGCTACGACTACGCGCCGCGGTCGGCGGCGGTGCTGCGCGGGCTGCTCGAGGAGGCCGGCGTGGATGTCAACGGTGCGGTCGAGCCGGCGAAGCCGGCGCCCGTGGAGGCGACACTCTTCTGATGCGTGTGCTCTCGATGACGCACGGGCCGCTGGTGCGCGGCGAGATCTTCGACGACGTCGTCGTCGGCGCCGGGCACGAGCTGGAGGAGTGGTCGCTCGTCGACGCCGACGCGCCGCCGAGTCCGATCGGCGAGTACGACGCGGTCTTCGTCTTCGGCGGAAGGCAGAACGTGGGCGAGGAGCGACGGTATCCCTGGCTCGTCGCGGAGTACGACGTGCTGCGTGAGCTCGTCGAGCGCCGGGTTCCGCTGTTCGGCGTCTGTCTCGGGGCGCAGCTGCTCGCGCGCGCGATGGGCGCCGAGGTCGGGCCGTCGCCGGAACCGGAGCGCGGGTTCGTCCCCGTCGAGCTGACGGAGGCAGCAAGCGACGATCCGGTCTTCGGGCTGTTGCCGGGGCGCTTCGACGCCTTCCAGGGACACCTGTACGCGTTCGAGGTTCCGGAGGGCGCGGTCGAGCTCGCGCGGTCGCGCGTGTGCGCGCAGGCGATCCGCGTCGGCGAGTGCGCTTGGGGCGTGCAGTTCCATCCGGAGGTGCGGGTGCCGCAGATCGAGCAGTGGTACGCGAAGGAGGAAGAGGCCGTCCCGCCCGAGGCCGACCGCGTCGTCGCCGAAGCGCGTGCGCGCTTCGGCGAGTGGAACGCCTTCGGCGCGCGGCTCTGCCGCGCGTTCCTGACGGCCGCGGAACGATTCGCCGCGGTCCGCTAGGCCGTGGCCCTTCGGGCCACGGCCTGGTGCCAGGCACCCTTGAGGAAGGTCGAGAGTTTGTGCCAACTCTCCGCGCCCGCTTTCGCTAGCGGCCGCGAGCATCTACGGTCGTCGCGTGGGACGCGAAAGGCGACTCAACCTCGCGGGCGCGCTCCATCACGTGGGGGCCGAAGGGAACGACGGACGCGCGATCGTCCTCGACTCCGTGGACTGTGCGCGCTGGACGTCGCTCCTCGAGACGGCGCGGCAAAAGCACGGCTGGATCGTCCACGCTCACTGCCTGATGACGACACACTTTCACCTCTTGGTCGAGACGCCGAAGGCGAACCTCTCCGATGGGATGCACTGGCTAAATCACGTCTACGCCAAGACGTTCAACGCGCGCCACCGTCGGCGCAACCACGTCTTCGGAAAGCGATTCTGGAACGACGTGATCCTGTCGGACGAGCAGCTCGTCGCGGTCACTCGCTACATCGCGCGCAATCCGGTCAAGGCCGGTCTGTGCGAGCGCCCGCAGGACTGGCCGTGGTCGAACTTTCGCGACCTGCAGCCGCTTGCGATGGGTCACACGTCCCGCGCGCCGACGTCGGTACGCGCGCTGGTTGCGCAAGGCAGGCGACTCGCGGCCGTCGCGTGAGCCGTGACCCTTCGGGTCACGGCTCTGGTGCCAGGCACCCTTGAGGGGACTCGAGGGTTCGTGCCGGAACTTCGCACCGCGCCGCCGCCGCTAGAGCCCGGCGACGACGGCCAGCTCGTCGCGCACAGACTCCCGCCGCGCGCACTCCTCGAGCCACTCTGCGACGCGCGCGGGGAGCTCGGCCCCCAGCATGTCGCGTGCGCGGATCACCCACGGCAGGTACGCGATCGCCGCGAAGCCCCAACCGAGCGCGTCGACGTCGAGCTCGTCGAGCCGCGCAGCGAGCTCGTTCGCGTCGCCGCGGCGAAAGGCGTAGTAGTCGCGGCCGAGGGCGGCATCGAAGCGATGGACACGCCAGCGCTCCAGCGCCCGCGCAGCGGGATCGACCGGCAACAGCGCCGGCTCGGGGTAGCGCTCCTCGAGGTACTCCATGATCACCTCCGACTCGGGAAGCACCAGCGTGTCCTCCTCGAGCACGGGCACCTTCCCTGCCGGGTTCTTGTCGTACAGCCAGGCAGGTCGATCCCGAAGATCGATCTCGACCGTCTCGAAGGGGACGTGCTTCTCTGCAAGCACGATGCGAACGCGTGCGCAGTAGGGGCAACGCGCCGCGTCGTAGAGCGTGATCACGCCGGGACTCCGAGCACCGCCGCGAGCTCCTCGTACAGCTCGCGCGCGGGCGGCAGGTCGCGAACGCTCGAGCCCGTGCGCGCAACCGCTCGCACGCGTGCGGGATCCGCACCCGTGAGCCGCGCGACGACCGTGGGATTGGCGCGCAGCGCGAGGGCGTCGCCCGGAGCCAGCGCGCCGTAATAGTCGGGCACGGAGAGGTACTCGTCGACCATGCGACCGCGATCGTGGACGACGAACCGCACCACAGCGTCGTCCTCCACCGTGAGCACGACCGTGACGCCGAACCGTTCCGACAGCTCGAGCCCGAGTTTCCGCGCGAGGTCCGGCGCGAACGGCGAGAGCCGCACGGAGCTCCATGCGCGTGCACCCTCGACAACCGCGTCCGCCTCGCGCGCCAGCCGCGGGAGGTACTGGCGCACAGCAGCCTCGACCGCCTGCGCGTCGTCAGTCTGCACGTGGACCGCGCCGGTGCTCTCCCCGGCCTCGCCGGGCTGCGTGCGCAGCTCCGCGATCGCCACGCGCATCACCCTCGCCGCGTCGCGAAAGCCGAGCCGCTCGTAGAAGCGCATGGCGTTCGTGTTTCGTTCCTCGACGTGCAGCTCCATATGTGTCAGTCCACGGGCGCGTGCGACGTCTCCGACGCGTTCGAGCAACGCCGCGCCGATGCCGCGCCGCCGCGCCTCCTCGCGGACGTACAGGTCGACGACGAAAACGTGGCCTTTCGCGAACTCGCCCTCCGTGAAGCCCACGGCACAGCCGTTCTCTTCCGCGATCAGGACGACGCCCTCCTCGATCCGCTTCTCGATCCGCTCCCAATCCTCCTCCGGAGAGTCTTCGGCGTACGGCAGCGGCGGCAGCTCGTTCTCGAACTCCGCGACGAGCTCGAGCAGGAGCTCCTTGTCGGCCATGGTCGCGTCCCGAATCGTCACGACGCGGCTCCTCCGTAGAGGGCGGCCAGCAGGTAGTGCGCCGCCAGGTTCTGGAAGGGATCGAGGCGCTGGCCGAGCGTACGCACGTCCATGTCGCCGTAGAACGCCGCCGCGGCCTTCCGTAGTCCGAGGTCGCCGGCCGGCCACGCGCGAGGGCGGGCCAGGTGCCGCGCGAGGAACCAGTCCGCCGTCCACTCGCCGAGCCCGCGGACCGCCACCAACCGCGCCTTCACCTCGTCGTCCGGCGCAACGGCGAGCTCGCCCCACGGCAGCGGCGCGCGGGCGAGCCCGACGACGTACTCGGCCTTGCGCCGGGAAAAGCCGAGAGCGAGCAGCTCCTCCTCGTCGGCGAACGCGAGGCGCTCGGGCGTCGGGAACGCGTACACGCGGCCGACGCGCTCGCCGAAATGCTCCACCAAGCGCGAGCGGACCGCGAACGCGGCGTGAAGCGACACTTGCTGCGCCGTGATCGAGGTGACGAGCGTCTCGAACGGGTCCGCGGCGAGCGGCGGGCGCAGCCCGCGCAGCTGCGGGACGATCCGCGCGAGCACCGGCTCGGTCGCCGCAAAGGCGTAGAAGGCGTCGAGATCGAACTCGGCGCCGAGGAGCTTGCGGACGACCGCGCCGATCGCCTCGTCGAACGGCTCGACCTCGACCCCGCGGGCTGCAGCTGCGATCCGCACCTCGCGGCCGCCGACGGCGCGCCAGAGCGCGTCCTCCTCCCAGAGGTTGGCGAGGTCGCGACCCCACGTCCGGTAGCGGGCGGTCGACAGCTGGAAGTCGTACGGGTGGGGCAGCCGGAGAATGGCCATTCGCCGAGGCTAGCGCTACTGTGCGGGCTCCCAGGCCGACCAGGAGGACTTGATGAAGAGGATCGCGCTCGTGCTCGCCGTCGCGGCGGCGCTCGCAGTGCCGGCAGCACAGGCGAATGCAGCGAAGGCCCCGAAAGGCCCGACGCTGGCTCAGTTCAACGCGCTGAAGAAGACGGTCGCGAAGCTGCAGAAGGACCTGACCGAGGCTCGCAACATCGCCATCGCCGGGTTGCAGTACGACGTCTGCTTGACCGCCGTCACCGCGGATGCCCTCCAGGGAACGTGGCAGGCCATGGATGCCCAGCTCGTGGCGCTCAGCCGTCCCGCCGTGTTCGGGCCGCAGACGCCGATCAACGACCTGAACGTCTGCCAGCAGGCGCTGCAGGTGCCGCGCGCGCACAACCTGCCGCCGACGATTGCGCAATTCTCGGCGATGACCGCCCTGTTCGGTCCGTACCGCTGGACAGCGGTCAACCTGCTACTCGCGAAATGAGTTGACGCGCCGGCGGCCCCGGCCGACGCGGGGCCGCCGGCGTCAGACCTCGTTGATCGTGACGTGTTCGCAGTTGCGTACGACGTCGATGCGATCGGCGATCAGCGTGTCGATGCCGCCGCCGCAGTCGACGTAGTCGCGCTTCCCGTCGGCGGTCACGACGGCGTCGTTGCCCGCGCCGGCCCGAATCGTGTCGGAGCCGCGAGACGCAACGATCGCGTCGTTGCGAACGCTGCCCGCCAGCGAGGCGTGGGACCTGGCCGCCCGTGCTGGAGCGACCGCCGGCGCCGTCGCGGCCGTGCGGACGACCTTCACCCGAGCGGGACGCTCGGCGCCGCGACGCGCAGCGCGACTGGTCAGGTTGTACGCCTCTGCGGCGAGCGCGAGGAAGGCGAGGATCGCCATCAGGCGGACGACCCAGACGGCCTGCATGTAGACGTCGCCGATCACCCTCCTTGGATCGGCTCCGCGCACGCCGTGCGGGCCTCCCCGGCGGAGGCATCCGACGTACCCGAAACCGGGGAGATCGACTACGCGGACCTGACCTGAGCGGCAAGCGCGCCGAGCCCGTCGACCGCGGCCTGCGGCACGCCGACGGCGAACGGCGGCGCGACGAGCAGGTCGCCGGGCCGCAGCGCGGTGTGCTCGGCAGCGTAGGCGCGAGCCGCTTCCCAGCGGAACCCATCGCCGGCGCGCTCCGTCTCGACCCAGGGGCCAAGGCTGGTCGCGAAGTCGCGGTCCTTCGGCGGCGTGAGCGACGGAGCGCGCCAGTCGTTGACCAGGAGGTAGCCCGCGATCCGCTCGTCCGCGCCGACGACAGCGGCGACGCAGAACCGCGATTCGACCGGGGCGGGCGCCGGGATCGCGTCCTCGGGCCCATAGACCGACGCGGTGTTGCCGAACTCGAAGCTCCGCTCGTCGGCGAACAGCCGCAGCGACGGCGGCCGCAACACGGGCGCGCGAAGCGAGACGTCCGTGAGCGCGTACTCCGCGTGCTCACGGGCCCTGCCGCCGCCGGTGAAGAACGACTCCAGCGTCTGCGCCGCGAGCTGGACGACGCGTTCGCCGTCGACGCGGCCGGGCCACCCCCTTTCGAGCGCCAGCTCGCGCGGTGTGAACATGACCAGCCTCAAGCGGCCGTCAAGGCTCGGTGTGGACGATGACGTCGGCGATCCCGGGACGCGCCGCGCGGACCCGTTGCTCGATCTCGCTCGCCCGCGCGTGCGCCGCCGACAGCGAGGCGTCCGGGTCGAGTCCGAGCGTGAGGAACGCAACGAGCCCCTCGCGCGTCTCGAGGAAGCGCAGCTCGCGCGGTTCGCGGCCGAGCGCCTCGCGCACGATGCGGAGGACGACAGCGCGCTCGTCGTCGACGTTCTGCGCCGTCTGCACACGAGCCTCCTCCGACAGCGGCTCGAGGTGCGTCTGCACCGCCGCGACCTCGGGCACAGCCGACCGGATCGCCCGCTCGACGTCCTCGGCGACGTCGTGCGCGGCCTCCAGCGAGAGCTCGCCGGGAAGCTTCAGGTGCAGCGAGACCTCGGTGCGTCCGCCGAGGTCGAGGACGCTGACGTTGTGAATCTCGCGCACGCTCGGGACGCTCAACGCCGCGGCCTGTGCCCGCTCGCGCAGCCCGGCGGCCTCGTGCGGCTCGACGTGCACGACCACGTCGCTCCCGGGTAGCGCCCGCTGGACGGCGTCTTCGACGAGGTCGGCCGCGGCGTGGCCCTGGCCGACGGCGGCTTCGGGCGAGACGCCGATCACGACGTCCGCGAACTGCCGGCCGCCTGCTTCGCGCATCCGCAGCCGGCGCAGCTCGACCTCGGGCCGGAGCCCGGCGATCGCCGCGAGCGCCGCGGCCTGCGCCTCCGCGGGCACGCGGTCCATCAGCACGTCGACGTTGGTGCGCATCAGCCGCGCGGCAGCGAGCAACACGAGCGCGGCGACGAACAGCGCGGCGGCCGAGTCCGCGCGGTCGACACCGGCGCGCACGAGTAGCAGCCCCGTGAGGACCGCGCTGGAGCCTGCGAGATCGCTCCCGAAGTGCAACGCGTTCGACTGCAGGGCCGGGCTGCCGTACCGTCGCGCCGTCCGCCAGGAAACGATCGTGCGGCTCGCGTCGATCACGATCACGACCGCGACCACGAGAATCGCGTACCAGGCGGGATCCACCTTCGACTCGACGCTACCCGCGAGGTGTAGAGCTGCCCGGCCGGCGACGAACAGGGACGCGAGGGCGAGGATCCCGGCCTCTGCGAGCGCCGCGAGATGCTCGGCCTTGCCGTGTCCGTACGCGTGGCCGACGTCGGCCGGACGCGCGGCGACGCCGACGGCGAAGAAGGTGAGCAGTGCTGCGACGAGATCCGTCCCGGAGTGGATCGCCTCCGAGACGAGTCCGAGGCTGCTCGTCGCGAGGCCCGTCGCGAGCTTGACCGCCAGCAACGCAGCGGCCGCGATCACGGAGACGAGCGCGGTTCGGCGCTGAGCCGTCACGGGCTGACAGTAAAGAACGGGCCCGCCGAAGCGGGCCCGCGTCGTGCCTCGATCGGGCGTGCCTACGCCGTCGCGATGTCGCCCTGGAACTCCTCCTGCAACTGCGTGCCGGCGCCCTTGCCCCTGTCCTGCCAGTGGCGGAAGAGCAGTGCCTGGCCCTTCGCGGCCGTGTAGTTGAAGTTGAACTTGCAGTCACTCGAGTTCTGGTCGCACGAGTACTGCGCGTTCGTGAAGTACGTCGCCAGGAACCCGGCGCGTGTCGCGCAGACCGCAGGTGATGCGCACGGCGCGTTCGGGTTGAAGCTCGTTGCCTTCACAGTCCCGACCAGGTAGCCGCCGAAGCGTCCCGTGATCCCCGGCTTTACGACATGGCCGTGCTTGCCGGTCGTGTCGCACGCACCCGGGCTCACGGTGCCCATCGTGGTGAACGTGCCGCGGTCGAAGCGGAAGAGACGGAACGTTCCGTCATTGTTCTCCTTCACGACGAACGTCCGCGTCTCCTGCAGCGTCGCCCAGTCGGTGCCGCAGGAGCCGCCGTCCGTGTTGGTGAACGTGAAGGTGAACCGCTTCGTGTGACCGTTCGGTTTGCCCTGCTGGCCCTTGTGCTTCCCGTGGTCGGCCGCGGCTGCCGCCGCGAACGCGAGGGCACCCAGGACGAGCACGGTGATGGTGATCAGGCGTCTCATGTCTCTGTTCGAACCCCCTTGCGTACTCCGTTGTGAACGGAGGAGCTACTGGGGTCCTCGCCGCTGAGTACGTATCCGAACCCGTCTTTGCAAAATGCTTACGCGTCCGCCAACGCCCAGAGAACGACATCCTGGCGACCGCCCCAGAGGAGGTGCGGCTCGTCGTCGGGAAGCGTGACGGGCGCCATCGTGTTGAGCTCGATCTCGGCTTCGGCGCGGCGCAGCGTCCACGGCCGGTGGTGGATGTCTGCCCGCCTGAGCCGGCCCGCGTCCTCGGTGTAGAGGCAGTAGCGCTCCGCGAGGAACTCTTCGAGGCTTTGCGGTTCGGCGACGAACTCCGCCCCGACCGCGCGGTAGCGGGCGCCGAACGCGACCCCCGCGACGCCCGTGCGAGCCGACTCGTAGGCGATCCACTCGCCGATGTGCGCGGTGCGCATTCGTGCAGCGAAGTACGGGAGCTTGTAGCCGGCGCGCGCCGCCACGACCGCGGCGCGGGACGCCGCGTCGAGCGAGAAGAACCAGATCCCAGGCTTCTCGCCGTCGGTGACGTACGTGCGGACGTTCAGCTCCAGGAACGACGACAGTCCCGGTAGCGGAAGAACGCCGCGCAGACGCAGCGCCGCGACGCGAAACGGCGTGATCCCGAGCCACGCGCTGCCGTCGTGCTCCTCGATCTCGACGTGCTTGGGCACGAGCTTGCGCAGCTCCGCCGCCGGCACCCGCCAGTGCACGAACAGGAGCTCCTCCCACGTCTGCCCCATCAGCCACGGCTCACGGGGGAGCGGCCAGGGGCGATGCGCGTCTTCCTCCAGCGACGCGGCCTGCCGCGCGGACGCGTTCACGGGCTCGAGGAATGCGCTCATCGATTTCCGTGTCGCCGGCGACGCGGCGTTGCCGCGTCGCATCGCGCACCGGAGGCACGCCCCGAGCGCAAGCGGAGCGAGGGACAAGAAGCGCTAAAGATTCCCGCGGAGCGCCTGCTCGCGCTCGATCGCCTCGAAGAGCGCCTTGAAGTTCCCCTCGCCGAACGTCGTGGCGCCGTGGCGCTCGATCACCTCGAAGAACAGCGTCGGCCGGTCCTGCGCCGTCTTCGTGAAGATCTGCAGCAGGTATCCGTCGTCGTCGCGGTCGGCGAGGATCTTCAGTCGCCGGAGATCCCCGTAGTCCTCGTCGATCTCGCCGACGCGCTCCGACACGTCCTCGTAATACGCGTCGGGCGTCGCCAGGAAGAGCAGTCCGCGCTCCTGCAACGTCGCGACGGTCACGACGATGTTCTCGGACGCCATCGCGATGTGCTGCACGCCGGGGCCGTGGTTGTACTCGAGGTACTCCTCGATCTGGCTCTTCTTCTTTCCTTCGGCCGGCTCGTTGATCGGGAACTTGATCTTGCCGTTGCCGCTCGTCATGACCTTCGACATCAAGGCGGAGTACTCGGTCTGGATCTGGTCGTCGCCGAAGTGGATGATGTTCGTCATCCCGAACACGCGCTCGTAGAACTCCACCCAGAAGTTCATGCGGCCGAGCTCGACATTGCCGACGACGTGGTCGATCGCCTTCAGGCCGACGCCGCCGGGCGCGCCGTTCGGCGAAGGCTGCGGCACGTAGCCGGGGAGATACACGCCGCCGTACTGCGACCGGTCGACGAACGTGTGCACGACGTCCCCGTAGGTCGCGATCGTCGCCAGTTGGACCTTGCCGGAATCGTCCTCCACCCAATGCGGCTCGGTGATGCCCGTCGCGCCGCGCTGCACCGCCTGGCGGTACGCCTCCTTCGCGTCCGGGACGAGCAGCGCGATGTCCTTCGCGCCGTCGCCGTGCCTGCAAGCGAACCGCGTGACCTCCGAGTCCGCGCGCAACCCGCTCGTGACGACGAGGCGAATGTCTCCTTGCTCGAGCACGTACGACGCCCGATCGCGGACACCCGTCTCCGGTCCCGCGTACGCCGTGCGCGTGAAACCGAACGCGTGCTCGTAGAAGTACGCCGCCTGCTTCGCGTTCCCGACCCAGAGCTCCAGGTGGTCCCAGCCGTCGAGCGGCATGAAGTCTTCGGTCACGAACGGATTCTAGGCCGAGCGGGGTGTCAGCGCCTGCGGCGGCAGGGCTTCTTCTTCGTGCTCTTCTGGCCCTTCTTGCAGAGCGGGATCTTCTTCTTGGCCGCCGGCTTCGCGGGCGTCGTCGCCGGCGGCGGCGGCGGCGTGACCGTCGGCGGCGTCCCGAGCGTGATCGACTTCACGTCGTCGATCTTCACGACGCTGCCTCCGGGATCGCCGGTGCCGGTGAAGACGAGCTCGAGCGCGTCTCCCGGGTTGCACGGACACGGCGGGGGCGCGAGGGCGACCGCGCACGAGATCGTCGTCGCGTTGCTCAAGGTGCACGTCCCGCTGTTGCTGCTCGTCACGGCCGACGGCTTCAGCGCCGGGCCCGCCGTGAGCACGACGGACATGATCACCGTGGTGCCGACGTTCGCGACGGTCAGCTTGTACTGACCGGCGGCGAGCTGCGAGAGCGCCGCGGTGGCGTCCACGTCACGACGCGCGGCGCCAGCGGGCAGCGTCAGGACGAACGCCGCGACGACCACCGGAAGGGCGAGCCATCGCTTCACGCCTCGGAGGGTATCGCCATGCACCCGCGGCCGCTAGGTCGGCGCCCCGGAGGACTCGACGGCCGCCTCCTGTACCGGGACGTCCTCGAAACCGCGGCGGAGCGGGACTTCCTTGACTCCGACGACGGCCACGACCCAGACGATCACCGCGACGACCGCCGCGGCGAGGAATGCGGGATGGAGGGCATCCGCGAGCGCGACGCGGAGCTGCGGCGGCAGGCGTTCCGCGAGCCCTTCGCCCGCGCCGGCACGCGCCTGCGCGGGTAACCCGTGATTGACGATCACGCCCATCACGGTCACGCCGATCGTCGCGCCGATCGAGCGCGCGAACTGCGTCAGCGCCGTCGCAGACCCCATCTGTTCGCGCCGCACCGCGTTCTGGACCGAGAGCACGAACACCTGCATCATCGAGCCGATCCCGATCCCCGCAACGATCATGTCGCGCGCGGCCTGGCCGTTGGTCGTGTGCACGTCCATTCGCCAGAGCAGCAACATCCCCAATGTGAGCACCGCGGGCCCGACGACGACGTTCCAGCGGTAACGGCCGGTCCGCGAGACGAGCTGCCCGGAGAGGATCGACGTCGTCACCGCCGCCAGCATCAGCGGCGTGAGCACGACGCCCGAGGACGTCGCAGAGGTGCCGATCACGCCCTGTACGAACAGCGGCACGTACGAGATCGTCCCGAACATCGCCATCCCGACCAGCGCCATGCAGATCACGCTCGACGCGACGATCCCGTTGCGGAGCGCGTCGAACGGCAGGATCGTCTCGGGCACACGGCGTTCGACGACCGCGAATGCGGCGAGGAACACACCTGCGGCGACGAGCGCGAGGACGACGTGCCCGCTCGTCCACGCGTAGTCGCGACCCGCCCAGGTCAAGCCGAGCAGCAACGACGTCGTCCCGACCGCGAGCAGCGAGAATCCGAGCCAGTCGATCGAGTGCTCGCGGCGGTCGCGGCGGCGCGGCATCGTCAGCGAGATCACGAGCAGCGCCAGGCCGCCGACGGGAAGGTTGATGTAGAAGACCCAGCGCCAGCTCGCGTGGTCGACGATGAAGCCGCCGACGGCCGGGCCGATGATCGAGGCCGCTGCGAATGTCGCGCCGATCAGCCCCTGGTAGCGGCCGCGATCGCGCGGCGGGACGATCACGCCGACGGTCGCGATCGCGAGCGGGAAGAGGCCGCCGGCGCCGAGCCCCTGAATCGCGCGGAAGATGACGAGCTCCGTCATCCCCTGCGCGAGCCCGCAGAGCGCCGAGCCGACGAGAAAGATCGAGATCGCCGCGAGGAAGAGCGGGCGGCGGCCGTAGAGGTCGCCGAGCTTCCCGTACAGCGGCACGGTGACTGTCGACGCGAGCAGGTACGCGGTGAAGACCCACGAGTACTGCGTGATCCCACCGAGGTCGGAGACGATCGTCGGCAGCGACGTCGAGACGATCGTCTGGTCGAGCGCCGCGAGCAGCAGCGTGACCATGAGGCCCGCGTAGATCGCGAGGATGCGGCCGATCGTGAACCGGTATCCGGGAGGCCGGCGCGCGAGCTTCTCCCGGATGGACATCCTCGCCACGCTACCGAGGCGGGCTTATCCCCAGCGTGCGGCAGGCCCAGGGCAGGCAGATGCGCAGCAGCCGTAGCTGCGCGTCGCGCAGCCGCTGCTCTGCGGTCGGAGGCGGCGGCAGGCCGGCGACCGACGCCCAGACGCCGGCGATCAGCGCCGCGATCTCTCCGGCGCCTTCGGCGTCGACGACCTCCTCGGGCCGCATCCCGGTCTCGACGCACAGCGACGGCGCCCACGCCACGAGGTCGACCAGCGGATTGCCGCTCGACGCCCAGTTCCAGTCGACCAGCAGCGCGCCGCGATCGGTGAGCGCGAGGTTGTCGCTTCGCACGTCGAGATGCAGCAGCGAGGAGCCGTCCGCAACCGGCGCGCGCTCCGCCGCCGCCTCGAGCGCGGGCAGGTTCGCCTCGAGCCACGCACGCGATGCGACGCCGGTGGCGAGGAACGGCTCGGGGTCGTCGTGCAGGCTTCGCCAGCAAGACAACCAGTCGGCTCGCCAGTCGCCGATCGGTGTCAAGCCGGCCGGCGCGGACGTCGACGCCAGCGCGCCGAGCGTCGAACGCACCCGCTCGATGTCGCCGTCGCGCCACGGCGGTGGCCAGTGCGCCTCCGAGAGGTCTTCGAGGACGAGCAGCGGATACCCCGCTTCCTCGTCGTAGCCGAGGAACGCCGGCATGAACGGCCCTCTGACGTTCGCGTAGACGACGTGCTCGAGGCGCAGCCAGCCGGCGCTCAGGTCGTCGACCGCAGCTTTGACGAAGACGCTGCGTCCGTCGTCGAGGACGACGCGCTCGCGGCGGTTGTGCGTGTAGCCGCCGCCGCGAACCGGGTCGGCCGAGACGACACGCGCTCCAAGCAAAGCCTCGAGCCGTTCGTTCACGCCGCTTCCTTTGTTCCCGCTCCACCGCGGCAAAGCCGCGGCACAGCGGAAGGGGGAACCTCTCGGTTCCCCCGAACCCCCCTCCCCGGAGCCCGCGCGAGCGAGCTCATGCGAGCGAGCTCACGCGGCCTCCCGGGCCGCCAGCGCCAGCTCGCGCGCGTGCGACCGCCGCTCGAGCACGATCGCCGCCGCGATCGCGAACCCGCCCGCGATCTCGTAGCGGTCGAGATGCTCCGACAGCAGCAGCAGCGCGAAGATCACCGCGAAGAACGGCTGCAGGTTGGCGAACAGCGACGCGCGCGACGGCCCGACGCGGTCGATCGCCGTGAACCAGAGGATGTTCGTGAGGAACAGCGGTCCGATCACCGCGTACGCGAACGCGATCCAGACGAGCGCGCCGAACGAGAAGCCCTGGTCGGCGAGCTGCGGAACGCTCGCCGCGGCGAGCGGCACCCAGCCGAGCGCGAGCACGAGCGCGCTGATCCGAAACGGCGAGTAGCGCCGCATCAGCGGCGCAATCGCAACGCTGTACGCGGCCCACGTCGCGGCGGTCGCGACGGCGAGGAGATCGCCGGCGAAGTCTCCCGAGAAGCCGCTGCTCGCACCACCGGCGACGAGGCCGACGCCGACGAACGAGATCGCGGCCGCGATCCAGAAGGTGCCGGTGACGCGCTCGAGGCCGACGGCCGACGCGAGGAGCGCGACGAAGATCGGCGTCGTCCCGAGGATCAGCGCGACGGTCGACGCCGTCGTCAGCTTCACGGAGTACACGAACGCGAGCTGGTTGAGGAAGATCATCAGCGCCGCGAAGGCGACGAGCTTCCCGTCGCTCACGCGAATGCGAAACGACCGCTCGCGCCGGTACGTGAACGCCCAGAAGAGCGCGGTCGCCGCGAAGTAGCGGATCGTCCCGTAGGCCAGCGGCCGCCAGCCGTGCGTGAGGACGTAGCGCGTGACGGTGATGTTGAGCGCCCAGAGCACGACCGTCCCGAGCAGCATCAGGTCGACGGCCGAGACGCGGCGCACCTCGCGCAAGGTAACGATTACGCTTGCGCCGATGCCGCAACCGACGCGCGACGACATCGACGCCCTCGTCGGCCCGGCGACCCCGCACTTCGCGTACCAGCTTCGCGCGCGCGTCGAGCATTTGATCTCGGAGCTCCCGGAAGGCGATCCGGTCCGGACGTACGGCGAGGAGCAGATGGACCTGCTCGACCGCCTCGGCTACGCCTCGTCGAAGGCCGAGGAGGGCCCGCGCGAGCCGCGCACGAAGCCGGGCTGGCGCGAGGTTCCGTCCTCGGCGCCCGCGGACGCCCCGCTCCGGCGGGCATGAGCTTCGACGGCGCGTCCGTCCTCGTGACGGGCGGCTCGCGCGGCATCGGACGCGAGATCGCGCTGCGCTTCGCCGAAGCCGGGGCGAAGCGCGTCGCGATCGGCTACCTGCGGAACGACGCCGCCGCGGAGGCCGTCGCCGACGAGCTGCGAGAGCGGGGCGCCGAGCCCGTCCTCGTCCGCGGCAACGTCGCCTCGGAGAAGGTCGCGGAGCAGGTCGCCGGGCTCGGACCGCTGAACGCGCTCGTGCACAACGCGGCGACGGGCGTGATCCGTCCCGCGCTCGAGACCCAGGACAAGCACTGGGACTGGACGCTCGCCGCGAACGCGCGCGCGCTCCTCTCGCTCGCGCGCGCGGCGGCGCCGTCGATGCCGCGCGGCAGTGCAATCGTCGGCGTGTCCTCGCTCGGGTCGTTTCGCGTCCTCGAGAACTACGTCCTCGTCGGCACGTCGAAGGCGGCGCTCGAGTCGGTCGTCCGCTACCTCGGCGTGGAGCTCGCACCGCGCGGCATCCAGGTCAACGCAGTCTCCGGCGGGGTCGTCGAGACGGACGCGCTCGAGTTCTTCCCCAACAAAGAGGAGATGCTCCGCGCGGCCCGCGAGCGCACGCCGGCGGGCCGCATGGTCGCGCCGCGTGACATCGCCGACGCCGTCCTCTTTCTCTGCGGCCCCGGCGCGGAGATGATCGTCGGCCAGACGCTGATCGTGGACGGCGGGTTTTCGCTTCCGGCATGACGCTGGCGGCTCACCTGCGTTCGATCGGCCTCGAGCAGGCGCCCTCTCGCTGGGGCGCGGATCCTGCGTTCTGGTGGCGCGGCCGCGAGATCGTGCACACCCACGGCGACCTCATCGAGATTCGCCTGACACGAAAGGGAATCCGTGAGTTGGAGGACGACCGTGCGATGCTGCGGGCCCGCACCTCCGACTGGGTGATGGTCGCCGCTAATCACGAAGATCTCATCCTGGATTTGGCTGAACGTGCCAAGGCTCTCAATACGAACGACGCCCCGACGTAGGCGCGGCTTGGCCGCGCCGCACGCGAGCGTTATCGAAGCGATCACGAGACGCACCGCTGCTAAAAGCACGCGCGCGACGCGCGCATGCGGTCTATCGTCGCCTGAAGGGCGTAGCACTTCGGGCGAAAGCGAGCGAAGCGAAGCGTAGTGGAGCCGACTGAGCGCAACCGCAAAGCTTGGGACGAGGTGCACCGCCGCCGGACCGAGGCCATGCGCGGACAGCTCGGCCTGCCGACGATCGTGCGCAGCGCGCTCGGCGACATCGCCGGTCGGCGCGTCCTGCACCTGCAGTGTGCGACGGGCGAGTCGACGGCGGCGCTCGCGGAGCTGGGCGGTCTCGTCACCGGCGTCGACATCTCCGGCGAAGCACTCGACGTCGCGCGCGAACGGTGGCCCGACATCGCGTGGGTGCAGGCCGACGTGCAGGCGCTCCCGCAGGAGCTCACGCGCGGCCGCTTCGACCTCGTGTACACGGCCGACGGCGTCCTTGCCTGGCTGCACGATCTCGCTGCGTGGGCGCACGGGATCGTCGGTGCGCTTCGCAGCGGCGGCGACTTCCTCCTGCACGAGGCGCATCCCGTCGGGCAGTGTCTCGACCCCGCGCTGCGCTGGCGCGAGGACTACTTCGACGAGGGCACGTTCGTGAACGTCGGCTGGGAGCACTTCGACCTGCGCGGCGAACCGGCGCGCGAGGAGAAGCACGAGCGCTTCTGGCGGTTGGGTCAGATCGTCAGCGCGGTCGCGGGCTCGGGTCTCGTCGTCCGCCAGCTGGAGGAATACCCGGGCGAGCGTTCGTGGCGCCGGCTGCCGGCGAAGGTCCCGGGTGCGTTCGTGCTCCTCGCCCGGAAGCCGTAGTTTCCCGAGCCGGGACCTCGGGTAACGACGACGCGATGGGCGTCGCACTTGGACTCGTTCTCATCGCCTTCGGGGCAATTCTGATCTGGGCCGTGAACGCGACCGTGACCGGCATCGACGTGAACGCCGTCGGCGTGATCCTGCTCGTCGTCGGCATCGTCGCGTTCTTCCTCGACCTGATCTGGTGGCACTCGTGGGCAGGCGGGCCGTGGCGGCGCACGACGTACGTCGAAGGCACAGGCCGCGCCGCGCCCGCGCGGCCGTACGGTTGGTGGCCGGGACGGCGCCGCGCCGTCGTGGAGGAGGACGTCCCGCCGGCTGGGCCAGGGCCGGGACCGCCGCCTCCCTAACGGAATCTTCACCGCGTCTTCACCGTGAGCCGCCAAACCGCTTCCTAGCCTTCGAGCGTGCGCAGGCTCGTCATCCCATTGGCGCTCTGCATCGCCGTCCTCGTCGCGGCGACGACTGCCCCGGCCCGCCGGAGCGTCCCGCAACGCGAACGCGCGACACCGTCGCACGTCT
>Ga0081539_10003340_pt1 | contig 19940 bp, 22 predicted proteins | sample TabmetS4T2R2_FD_71023 | JGI IMG/M metagenome (GOLD analysis project Ga0081539, IMG submission 71023) | Tabebuia heterophylla rhizosphere microbial communities from the University of Puerto Rico - S4T2R2 | ecosystem: Host-associated > Plants > Roots > Rhizosphere ...
CGACCTCGTGGGTACCCTGGCGGTTCTGGCCCTGGCCTGGTGCCAGGCACGCTTGAGGCAAGTCGAGGGTTGAGCCCGCGTGAGCCTGCGCTTCGGCGAGCCACGGCGTGTCCGTTGCAGGCATTCCCTGGTGCCAGGCACCCTTGAGGGTGATCGAGGGTTAGTGCCGTCTCTGTAACTCGTAGAGCGCGACCGTTCCGGCCATGGCGACATTGAGCGAATCGGCGTCGCCGGCGAGCGGGATCGTCGCGACGGCGTCGCAGCGGCTGACGAGATCCGGCGGCAGGCCCTCGCGCTCGGCGCCGAGAACGAAGGACACGGGCTCGCCGAGCTCGAGCTCGTCGAGCGCCGTCCCGCCGTGCGCGACCAACCCGACCCACGGCTGCGGCGCGGCGTCGAAGCGAGCCGTCGGCACGCGGAAGATCGCGCCCATCGACGCGCGGACGACGCGCGGGTTCGTCACGTCCGCGCAACCGGGCGACAGCGCAACCGACGCGCCGAACGCGTCCGCGCTCCGCAGCAGCGTGCCGACGTTCCCCGCATCCGCGACGTGCCAGAGCGCGAGGCAACGCGATGCCGTCCCACGCGGCAGCGCGGGGCGCGCATAGATCCCGACGACACGCGGTGGATGCGCCAGGGTCGAAACGGACGCCAGCAGCTCACCCTCCACGTCCTCCCCCGCGCGCAACAGCTCGACCGGTTCGACGCCGGCCGCGTCGGCCGCGGCGACGAGGTCCTCCCCCTCGCAGACGAACAGTCCTTCCTTCTCCCGCTGCCGGCGGGACTCGAGCAGCCGCCGAACCAGCTTCAGCTTGGGGTTCTGGGCCGACGTGATCACAGCTCCAGGTCGATCCACGCCCCGTGGTAGTCGGCATGTCCGACGAACTCGCGCCCGCCGCCCGGCCAGTAGACGATGCGCAGGCCCCAGTCCACGATCCCGGTCCGCGGGTTCCCTGCGGAGATGAACGCCAGCGGCAGCTCGACCCCTGCATCGTCGAGCGTCCGCCGGACGCGCTCGCGCCGGTCCGGCTCAACGTATCCGAGGGCGGCGGTCTGGAACACGACGGTCAGCACGTCGCCGTGCTGCGCCGCGAGCACCTCGGGCAGGAGCTCGACGAAGTCGCCCTCGAGCAGCGGCGGCGGATCATCGCGCACGACCGCGATCGCATCGTCGAGCCGCGCGAGACGAGTCGTCTGGTCGGCCCAGACGAACGACTTGAGGAGGCGCGCACCCTCCGTCGACGAGACGTCGATCGGCGACTTGTCGATCCCGACCCGCGTGCGCACGCGCGGGTGTGCCTGGAGCAATGACGAGTGGATCGGCCGACGTTCGACGCCGCGAAGCTCCAGTGCAGAATGCAGTCCCCAAAAGCTCCCGTTGTCGTACACGCAGCGGTACCGATCCCAGAGGAGGTTGAGCCCGGCGCTCGGCCCGAGCTCGACGATGTCGATCTCGCTCGAGCCGGTGCGTTGCGCGACGCGGCAGAACAGCGGCCCCAGCACCCAGGAACGCTGCACCTCGTTCGTCTGGACGCTCTGCGTGTGCACGAACCAGGACAGGAACTCGGTGTGCTCGGCAGGCCGGTCGTCCCAGGATGCCTCGCCGCCCAGCACGAGGTAGTGCATCCCAGCGAGGAGCTGCAGCGGCGCCTTCCACGTCGGCTCGGGGCCGAGGATCGCAGCTACGCCCGGATCGTCCGCCCAGGCTCGACAGAGCCGTGCGTAGAGGGGCGAGCGAGCCTCGCAGTGCTGCGCCTGCGCCTCGAAGACCTCGCGCTGCTGCGCGAGCGTCAGCTCTCGAGCGCGGACTTCGCGCGCTGCGCGAGCGCGCCGAACGCCTTCGGATCGGAGACCGCGAGCTCGGCGAGCACCTTACGGTCGAGCGGCACCTCAGCCTTCCGCAGCCCCGACATCAGCTGGTTGTAGGACATGCCGTTCTGCCGGGCCGCGGCGTTGATGCGGATGATCCAGAGCTGGCGGAACGTCCGCTTCTTCGCCTTGCGGTCGCGATACGCGTACGTGAGCGAGTGCTCGACCTGCTCCTTGGCGTAGCGGTAGGAGGACTTCTTCAGCCCCCAGTAGCCCTTCGCCTGTTCGAGAACCTTGCGGCGCTTCTTGCGCGCGTGCACGGAACGCTTGACGCGAGGCATCAGCGCCACCCCCCGAGCATCTTCTTGACCGCCTTCTGGTCGCTAGGCGCGACCGGCCTGTCCTGCCGCGCGCGCTTCCGCTTCCCCGGCTTGCTCTTGATCAGATGGCCCGGAGGAGTCGTCCGGTGCCGGCGGCGGCGCAGCAGCTTGCCTGTCGCCGTCACCTTGAACCGTTTCTTCGCTCCGCTGTGCGTTTTCGTCTTCGGCATCGGTCTTCTTCACTCCCGCGGTCTTCGTCGGGCCGAGCAGCATCACCATGTTCCGGCCGTCCTGGAGCGGCGGCGACTCGATCAGCCCCAGCTCCTTCACGTCCTCCGCCAGCCGCATCAGCAGGTCGCGTCCGCGTTCCGGGTGGTACTGCTCGCGCCCGCGGAACATGATCGTGACCTTGACCTTCGCGCGCTGGTTGAGGAAGCGCTCGACGTGGCCCTTCTTGGTGTTGTAGTCGTGGATTCCGATCTTCGGCCTGAGCTTGATCTCCTTGACGTTGATCTGCGTCTGGTGCTTCCGCGCGAGCTTGGCCTTCTGCTCCTGCTCGTAGCGGTACTTCCCGTAGTCCATGACGCGCGCAACCGGAGGATCCGCCTGCGCTGCGACTTCGACGAGATCGAGGTTCTTCGAGTACGCGTACTCGAGCGCCTCCGACGTCTGCTTGATCCCGACCTGGCTCCCGTCGGCGTCGACGAGCCTGACCCGCGGGACGCGGATCATCTCGTTGACGCGAGCCTGCGGCTGTGACGGGCGCGGGGGTTCGGACGGTCCGCGGCGACGCGGCCTCAAGAAGCAATCACCAAGCCGATTGATCTCCTTTCAAGAACGACAAAACCGCTGCAAGCAGCGGCCCGGATTCCTCGTCTTGCGACTCGGTTGAACCCCGGACGGCCGGCGGCCGGCGAGGTGAGGAAGCGGACGCTCCTGCTTTCAGGCTTCAAGAGTAGCAAGCTCGTCCCTCAGCTCCTCCAGGCTCACGGTCTTCTGCGCCCCGCCGTGCTCGCGAACGGCGATCGCCGCGTCCGACTCCTTGTCGCCCCAGACGACGACGTACGGGATCTTCTCGACCTCGGCGTTGCGGATCCGCTTGCCCACGGTCTCGTCCGAGTCGTCGAGCTCGACCCGGTGCTCCCCGAGCTTCTGCACCAGCCCCTGCGCGGCCTCGCGGTGCGCTTCGCCGACCGGGATCACGCGCACCTGCACCGGCGCGAGCCAGAACGGGAAGGCGCCGCCGTAGTGCTCGATCAGGATGCCGATGAAGCGCTCGATCGAGCCGAAGAGCGCGCGGTGGATGACGTACGGCATGTGCTCGGCGTTGTCCGCGCCGACGTACTTGCAGCCGAGCCGCTTCGGCTGCTCGCCGTCGAGCTGGATCGTCCCCATCTGCCACGGACGGCCCATCGCGTCGTCGAGGTAGAAGTCGATCTTCGGCCCGTAGAACGCACCTTCGCCTTCCGCGATCTTGTAGCGCAGCCCCATCCGGTCGACTGCGTTCCGCAGCACGCCCTCGGTGTAGTCCCAGTCCTCGTCGGTGCCGAGCTTGTTGTCCGGCCGGGTCGCGAGCTCGGCGCTGGCGATCTCGCGGACGCCGAACTTCTCGTAGAGGAAATCGAGGTAGTCGAACATCGCGTCGATCTCGTCCTCGATCTGGTCGGTGGTGCAGAAGACGTGCGCGTCGTCCTGCTGGAACTGCCGCGCGCGGAGGAGGCCGTGCAGTGCGCCGACCGGCTCGTCGCGGTGGAGCACGGTCGGCTCGGCGAAACGCAGCGGCAGGTCCTTGTACGAACGCTGCTTCGACGCGAACAGGAGCATGTGCCCGGGACAGTTCATCGGCTTCAGGCCGTAGAGCTGCTCGCCGTACGGGATCAGGAAGATGTTCTCGCGGTACTTGTCCCAGTGCCCGGACTTCTTCCAGAGCTCGATGTCCCACATCAGCGGGGTCTTCACCTCGAGGTAGCCGCGCTTCGCGTTCTCGCGCCGGCGGAGATCGTCGAGCGCGTTGTAGAGCGCCATGCCCTTCGGGTGCCAGAGCGCCGCCGCGGGTGCGTACTCGGTCCAGTGGACGAGGTCGAGCTGCGGCCCGAGCCTGCGGTGGTCGCGCTTGCGCGCCTCCTCGACACGCGCGAGGTAGGCGTCGAGGTCCCGCTGGTCGAAGAACGCGGTCCCGTAGATTCGGGTCAGCTGCTTGTTGTGCTCGTCGCCTCGCCAGTACGCGCCCGCGAGCCCGGTCAGCTTCACGGCCTTGATCGGTGACGAGTTCTGCAGGTGCGGACCGCGGCAGAGGTCGGTGAACTCGCCCTGGGTATACAGCGAGATGCCCCCTTCGGCGGTGTCGACGAGCTCGACCTTGTAGGGCTCGCCCTCCTGCTCGAAGCGAGCGCGCGCATCGTCGCGGGGGATCTCCTCGCGGCTCCACTCGCGGCCCTCGGAGAGCTCGCGCTGGATCTCCGCCTCGATCCGCTCCAGATCGGCCTCGTGGATGGGCTCGGGGAACTCGAAGTCGTAGTAGAAGCCGTTCTCGACCGGCGGGCCGATCGCGATCTTCACGCCCGGGTAGAGACGGCGGACGGCCTCCGCGAGCAGGTGCGCGGTCGAGTGGCGGAGCACCCAGAGCGCGTCGGGATCGTCCTTGTCGCGGACGGTCAGGATCTGGATCGGCTGACCGTCCTGCAGCGGCAGCCGCAGGTCCTGCGCACGTCCGTTCGAGCGCACGAGCACGGCCTGCTCCGCGAGCTTCGGCCCGATCGCGCGCGCGGCGTCGAGCCCGGTTGCGCCGTCGGGCAGCTCGAGCTTGGAGCCGTCGGGCAGCACGACGTTCATGCCTGACCCCCGCATAGTCGTGCGTCAAGCCAGAGCTTGCGTGGTCTTGGTTCCAGGAAAAAGAGCTTGCGTGGTCTTGGTTGCAGGAAAACCCGAGCGCCGGCTGTCAGCGAAGCGTGTCCCGGAACATCACGCCGACAGGGTAGCGGCTTGCACGGCCTTCTGCGAGGGCGTAGAAGGGACGCGTGCTCGCCGCGCCGGCGCCCGTCGCCGATTCACGTCACCCAGCGCTTCGCATCGCCGCCGCCGTCCTCGCGGTGGGCGTGCCGATGGCGCTGCTCGCCGTGCTGCTCGCGCGACCGGGCGCGGACGGCAGTTGGGAGAGCCATCCCGCGCACTTCTGGCTGGTGCTCGGCGCGGCGGCTTCGAGCGTCGTCCTCGGCGTCGCCGTCAGCGCTGCGGCGCGCTCGCGACGCGATGCACGGCTGTTCCTCGTCTCGCTCGGGTTCCTCGCCAGCGCCTCGTTCCTCGGCCTGCATGCGCTTGCCACGCCGGGCGTCCTGCTCGGCAAGAACGCGGGCTTCGAGCTCGCGACGCCGGTCGGGCTCGCGATCGCGGCCGCGTTCGCCGCGGCGTCGGCGCTCGAATGGGGACGCGAAGGCGGCGAGTACGTTCTGCGTGCGGCGCCTCTCCTCCTCGCGCTGCTCGGCGCGATCGTCGCCGCCTGGGCGGTGGTCTCGCTCGCGGAGCTCCCGCCGCTGAAGCAGACGCTCGGAACGGAGCAGCTCGACGGCTGGCAGATCGCCCTTGCCGCCGTCGGCGTCGCGCTCTACGCGTTCGCGGCGCTGGGCTACCTGCATCTCTACCGGCGCCGCCGGGCGCGGTTCCTGCTCGCCGTGAGCGTCGCCTTCGCATTGCTCGCGGAGTCGATGATCGTGATCGCGTGGGCGCGCAACTGGCACGCCTCGTGGTGGGAGTGGCACCTGCTCATGCTCACGGCATTTCTGGTCATCGCCGAGGCGGCGCGCACGGAGTGGCACGAGGAGCGCTTCAGCGCGCTCTACCTGGACGAGACGCTCGCCGGCGCGCGCGACGTCACCGTCCTGCTCGCCGACCTCTCCGGGTTCACGTCCTACTCCGAGCGGCACACGCCCGGCGAGGTGACGGCGATGCTGAACGCGTACTTCGGCGCGCTCGTGCCGCTCGTCGAGCGCGAGGGCGGCGAGGTGCATCAGATCGTCGGTGACGAGCTCATGGGCATCTTCAATAAACAAGGAGACACGCCTGACCATCCGGCGCGCGCGGCGCGCGCGGCCGTGAGGCTGCTCGAGACTGCGAACGGGATCGCGCGCGACGGCTGGCCTCGCTTCCGTGTCGGAGTCAACACCGGCGAGGTCGTCGCGGCCGTCGTGGGCGGCGCCAGCGGGCACCGCAAGCACAGCGTCGTCGGCGACGCCGTCAACGTCGCCGCGCGACTCGAGACCGCGGCCGTCCCCGGCACCGCGCTGATCGGCGGCGCGACCTTTCGTCGCCTCCCTCCAGGCGTGATCGCCGAGCGGGTCGAGCCGATCCGCGCCAAGGGCAAGGCCGAGCCGGTCGAGGCGTATCGCCTGCACGCAGTGGGTACGGACGCGCGCATGAGCGACGAAGAGCCCACCCCGCGCGAAGACGACCGCAACGACGAGGTCGACGAGTCACCCGTGCCCGATCCCGAGAAGGACGGGGATTCGCGGGACGTTCCCGAAGCCGATTAGCCGTTAGCCGCGGAACTCGAACAGCAGCCACGGCGAGGCGTGATCCTCGTCGGGCTCGCGCACGCGTTCGTCCACCAGCTCGAAGCCGGCGCGCCGCCAAGCGCGGATCGCGGTGTCGTTCCAGACATATGGATCGACGGTCACGTGCGCCCAGCCGCGCTCGCGCAGCAGGTGCGTCGCGAGCGCCCGCGCCGCGTCGGGCCCGAGCCCGCGGCCGCGCGCGCCCGGGATCAGGAACATGTCGATCCCGCCGCGGAGCGGCTCGTCCTCCTCCCACCACGCTTGGAGGTAGCCGACCGGCTCCCCGTCCGCCTCGACGACGAACGCCTCGACGTCGGCGCGGTCGAGCCGCTTCCGCATCTCCTCCTCGGTGAACCCCTCGTCGTCCCAGTAACGCGCGACCTCGGGGTCGGCGTGCCAGCGGACGAGGAGCGCGACGTCGTCGTGCGTCGCGCTGCGGACGACCGTGCGTCGGCCGCGAATCGGCACGACCCGACGCTACAGGCAGAGGTTGCTCTTGGTCGTCGCCGAGGCCGAGCCCGACGCGCTCGTCCAGCCGTTCTTCGTCGCGCGGATCACGTACGTGTAGGTCGTGGATGCCGCGGTCGTCGTGTCCTGGTACGAGGTCGCCGTCCGGGCCAGCGTGGCGATGGTGGCGAACGCCCCGCCGTTCACGGAGCGGCGGACCTCCTGCCCGTCGGCGAAGGCGGACGTCGTCGCCGTCCAGCTGAGGGAGATCGGCTGCGTCCAGACGGGAACCGGCAGGCACGTGCCCGCGGTCGCGGTGAGCCCGGACGGCGCCGCGAGCGTCGCCGCGTCGATCTGCTGCGGGCCGCCCGTCGCCGTGCGCTGGAACGAGGCGACGGCCGCGGTCGAAGCGGCGAGGGCCGACGCGACCACCGCGGCGACGACGACGAAGCGGTCACGCCGCCTGAACACGCTGCCTCCGGTAGAAGCGTGCGACGCCGACGCCGACCACGAGCAGGGCGAGAGCCGACGCGACGGGAAGCGGCTCGCGCGGCGAGGGTGCAAGGGGGAGCGGCTTCGGCTGGGCGGTCGCCGCGGCGACGGGCTCGAGGACCGGTTCCTCGCGCCGGCGCCAGATCCCCACCAAGCCGAGGACGACGAGCAGCGCCGGCGCGACGAGAATCGCGAACCGGCGCACGAGCGGCCGGCGCCCCCAGACGACGAGCCAACCCAGCTTCGGCACGACAGCACGCACGTGCCACACGCGTCCGCCCTGCAGCTGCGCACGCCACGGGTCGCGGACCGGGTTCGCGTCGCCCTTCGTCTCGACGATCGGCTCGTTTCCGCCGCGCAGCACGCGCAGCACGCGATGCGTCTCCAGGTGGCGATCGCCGACGGGGATGCGGTACGCGATGACCTGCCCGGCCCGGACGTCCCGCGCAGGCTCGGCCGTCACGACGACGACGTCGCCCGCTGCGAACGCCGGCTTCATGCTCCCCGAGAGCACGGTCAGCGTTTGCCACACGCCGAGGTGCGGGCCGACCGCGAGCAGGCCGAACACGGCGGCCGAGGCCACGACGGCGAGCCTGCCGACGAGACGCCCGACCACCGTGTCGCGTTACTGGGCGGCGGCGCCGCGCTGCGTCGCGGTGAACGTGTATTCGATCACGGACGTCGCGCCCTGCCCGACGGTGCTCGAGCTCGGGAACGTCAGCGTGACGCGCAGGTGATCCGTCGCAGCAGCGTTCAGCGTCAGGTTGGAGAGGGAGATGTCGGTACCGATCACGCGCCTCGACGCGAGCACCGAGGTCGTCGTGCCGCCGCACGTGTACGTGTACGGCGGTCCGGACTCCGTCCACGCCTGCGAACACTTGTCGATCGTCATCTGCAGGCCGCCGGCGGCGTCGGTGTCGAGGACGGACGACGTCGTCGCGTTCGTGGTGAGCGTGATCGAAGCCAGGTTGACCGTGCTCGTGTTGATCAGGTCGACGCTGCGCTGGATCGTGTCGCCCGGGACGATCCCGCTCGCGCCGATGTTCAGCCGGTTGGTGGCTGCGCCGGTGGCGCCGAGCGCGATCGACACCGTGCCGGAGCTGATGGTGTGGCTGACGGGAGTCGTCGAGCTCGTGAAGGTCGCGAACGTGCCGAGACCGGCGATACCGGCCGCCGCGCCGACCAGCGCGACCGAGAGGATGAGCTTCCGCAGGGTGGTCATGCTCCCGGAATCGGTCGGCGACCGCCCGGAAGCCAGCCCCGGTTCCGTGCGATCGACTACTCCTTTTCGGCTACTCGGCGAAGGCCGCGTCCCGCAGCTTCCGGGGGGCCTTCAGGAAGTACGACTCGCGGACCCACTCGAGCACGGTCTCGAGCGCGTCCTCGTCCTCCACGGTGGCGGTCACCCAGCCGTAGCGGCCGACGTAGCTCGCGACGCGCACCCAAGGATGCAGCAACGCGATCTCGCGCTCTTCCCGCCCGAGCTTGACGGTGACCTCGACGGCGTCGCCTTCGTCCTGCAGCAGCGCGAAGAGGCGGTTGTCCGCGACCTTGAAAACGGGGAATCCCCACGGCGCGTCCTCGTACGCCTCGGGGAACGAGAGCGCGAGCGCTCTGATCGTTTTGGACGCTTTTCGCCGGGTAAGCGGCATGCGACCGACACTAACCGAGGGGGAATCGAGATGACCAAGACCGTTCGGGACGTGATGACGTCGAATCCCTGCACGATCGACGCGACGAAGGACGTCGCGTACGCAGCGAAGATGATGAAGGACGAGGACGTCGGCGTCGCCCCGATCGTCGAGGGCGATCAACTCGTCGGCTTGCTCACCGATCGCGACATCGCGATCAAGGTCGTCGCCGAGGGCAAGGACCCGAAGACGACGGTCGTCCGCGACGTCGCCTCGACGAACATCGTCACCGTCGATCCGCAGCAGGATCTCGACGAGGCCCTTCGGCTGATGGCGAAGCACCAGGTTCGCCGCCTGCCGGTGGTCGAGGAGGACGGCAAGGTCGTCGGCATCCTCGCGCAGGCCGACGTCGCGCTGAGCGGCGACGACGCCAAGACCGGCGACGTCGTCGAGCAGATCTCCAAGTAAGGAGGGGTCATGCCGAGCAAGCGCGCCAATGTCAAGAACGAGAAGCAGTACGAAGCCCTCAAGGACAAGGGCATGTCGAAGGAGCGCGCCGCGCGGATCGCGAACTCGCCCGGCGCCTCGAGCCGCGGCGGGAAGAAGTCGCACTCGGGCTCGTCGCGCTCGAGCTCGTCGCAGGGTGGGACGACCGCCCAGAAGAAGGCCGCCGGCCGCAAGGGCGGCCGCGCGGCGGCGCGCAAGTCGTGACGGGAGCCCGCCTCGCGCGGGCTCTCGCTCACCTCACCTTGATCGGATAGTCGAGGTTCTTGACGCCGCCGTTGGCGACGATCTGCGCGCGGAAGACGAGCGGCAGGTCCTTACGCTCGAGCGGGAAGTTGACGGCATGCGTGAGCGCGCCGTTGAACCCGTACCAGCCAATGGTGTCGTAGAGCTCACCGTTCAGCAGGAGCAGCGCGCGGACGGTGCCGCCGGTCGGCTTCCCGTCCTTGTTCTTCGCCTTGACCGTGAAGGTCCAGTCCTCGCCCGCGACGGGACGATGCCCGGCGGCAGAGAGCGTGGCGACGAACGGCGTCTGCGGCTCGGCCACCGGCAGCATCCCCGTGTCGGTCGGCGAGGCCGTCGTCGTCGGCGCGATCACGGTGTCGGTGACGGTGCTCGTGACCGTCGGAGCGGCCGCGACTGTCGTCGTTGTTGTCGACGACGAGGACGACCCGCCGCAGCCCGCGGCCGCGAGCGCGACGAGGACGAGGGCGGCGGCGAGGACCCGGTGCACGAGGCCGGATGCTAGCGGCGCTTCCGGCGGCCGAGAGCTTGCACAAGCTTTACGGGTTTCGAACAACCCCTCGTTAGAACACGCCCGGAATGGCGGTTCCCGTGTTCAAGGGAGCGTTCACCCCCGCCGCCGCCGAGCGGCTCCTCTGGCGCGCAGGCTTCGGCCCGAGACCGGGCGAGGCCGCCGCCCTCGCCAGGCTCGGCCTCCGCCGTTCCGTCCGGTCGCTGACGCGCCCCGCCGCGCCGCAGCTCGTCGGACCCGAGCCGACCGACGACCGCGGCTTCCCGATCGCGCCGTTCGACGCCAGCGGCCACGACCACCTCTGGTGGCTCGACCGGATGGTCCGGACGACGGCGCCGCTCGTCGAGCGGATGACGCTGAACTGGCACGACTGGTTCGCGACCTCGCTGCGCGGCGTCGGCTCGCAGCGGCTGATGCTGCAACAGAACGAGCTCTTCCGGAAACACGCGCTCGGCTCGTTCGCCGACCTCCTCCGCGACGTCACCGTCGACGGCGCCATGCTCCACTGGCTCAACGGCGACAAGAACGCGAAGAACGCGCCCAACGAGAACTACGCGCGCGAGCTGATGGAGCTCTTCAGCCTCGGCGCCGACCGCCCCGGCGGCTACAGCGAGACCGACGTCCGTGAGCAGGCACGCGCGCTGACCGGTTGGCGGAGCACGCGTGTCGAGGGGACGCGCGAGTACACGTTCTCGTACGTGCAGAACCGGCACGACACCGGGACGAAGACGGTCTTCGGCAAGAGTGGCAACTTCGCCTGGGAGGATTCGGTTCGGCTCTGCCTCGAGCACCCGAACCACCCGTCGTTCTTCGTCACGAAGCTCTGGAGCTACTTCGTCCCGACTGCCGTGCCGGCCGCGACGCAGTCCGCGCTCGAAGCGATCTACCGCAACGGCTACCAGGTGCGCCCCGTCGTCGAGGCGATCCTGATGCACCCGTTGCTCTACACCGGACCGCGCATGGTGAAGCCGCCGACCGTCTACGCAGCGGGAATGCTGCGGCGGCTCGGCCGCGGCATCGACACGAGAGCCTGGGTCGGCCTCGGCCTCGCCGCCGGACAGCGCCTGTTCGTGCCGCCGAACGTGGCCGGCTGGAACGAGAGCCGCTGGCTCGACACCGCGACGTTCCGCGGCCGCTGGTACCTGGCCGCGACCGCGCTCGGCAAGGCGCCGACGTCGGCGCCCGCGAACGCCACCGCCGAGCAGCTCGTCACGCGCGCACTCGCGTTCTGGGGCAAGCCGCCGCTCGCGAAGGCGAGCCGCGACGTGCTGACGCGCTTCGCGAAGCGCTCGCTCGCGCGCGGCCGCTCGCGCGGCGAGGTCGAGGCGAGCCTGCGGCAGCTGATCGCGACCGCGCCGGAGCTGCAGACGGCATGACGTCACCGCGCCGCGCCTGTTCCTGCAGCGACTTCTCGCGCACCGACCTGCTCCGCCGCGCCGCGGCGCAGGCAGGTGCCGGCCTGCCGGCGATCGAGCCGGGGATGCCGACGCCGGCAGGCACGGGCCTCTCGCGCCGCTCCTTCCTGCTCCGCACCGCGGGCGTCGCCGTCGCCGTCTACGGCGGCGGCGCCCTGAGCGGACGCGTCCTCGAGGACGGGATCGCGAACGCCGCTGTGCAGGCGCCGGGCAACGGCCGCGTGCTCGTGTCGGTGTTCCTCGAGGGGGGAATCGACTCCCTCAACGTCCTCTTCCCCGCCTTCGACGGCCGCTACTACGACCTGCGTCCGCAGCTCGCGCTCAAGCAGTCGGACGGGACGCCGTTCGCGGAGGACTCACGGCTGCGCTGGCATCCGTCCGCCGCCGCGCTCGACACGCTGCACCGCGAGGGAAAGGTCACCGTGCTGCCCGGGATCGGCTACGACCATCCCGACAAGTCGCACTTCACGTCGCGTCACTACTGGGAGGTCGGCGCGACCGACGCGCACGTCGTCACGGGCTGGCTCGGCCGCTTCCTCGACGTCACCGGCGCTTCCGACAACCCGCTGCAAGGGCTGTCGCTCGACAACCTGCTCCAGCCGGCGCTCGCGACGGCGCGCGTCCCGGTCGCGTCGCTCGACGGACCGGATCGCTACGCGTACAGCGTTCCCAAGCTCGAGGCGGAGAACGACCTCCTCGACACGCTCGCCGAGCTCGGACGCGCGAACGCGAAGGCGAAGGACCCGGCGCTGCGCCAGGCGGCGGCCGCCGCCGCCCAGGCGCACCGGTTGCGCAGCAACCTCCATCCGTTCGACGGCGGCGTCAAGTCGCCCGTCGCCTACCCGGCGGCGACGGGCAACAACGCCGACTTCCCGCGACGCCTGCAGGGCCTCGCCGCGATGCTCGGGCAGGGATTGCCGCTGCGGGCCGTGGCACTGCGTGCGCCGGGGATGTTCGACACACACTCGGACCAGGCGGCCGAGCTCGCGAGCGGCCTGAAGCTCGCCGCCGACTCGCTGCTCGCGTTCCAGCGCGACCTCGAGGCGCGCGGGCTCGCCGACCGCGTCCTCGTCCACGTCTGGTCGGAGTTCGGCCGCCGCGCGAAGGAGAACGGATCGCTCGGCACCGACCACGGCGCCGCCGGGATCGGCTTCCTGATCGGCTCGCGCGCGCGCGGGCAGATGATCGGCGAGTTCCCCGGCCTGCAGAACCTCGACGAGCAGGGCAACCTGCGTGCGACGAGCGACTTCCGCGGGGTCTACTCGGCGATCTTCGAGCAGTGGTTCGACACGGATGCGGCGCAGGTCATTCCCAACGCGTCGCAGTTCGCGCGGCCGGCGCTGCTGAAGTGAGACGGCTCCTCCCGGCTCTCCTCACAGTCGTCGCCTTCGGGGGCACAGCGCCGGCCGACGCGATGGCGCCGCCCGCTCGAGTGCAGGTGGCGGCCACCGAATTCGACTTCGCCCTTTCGCGGGCGTCGATCAGGAGCGGACGCGCGCTCGTCGAGCTGGCGAACTACGGCGAGGACCCGCACGATCTCCGGATGCAGCGGGTCGGGGGCAAGCGCATCTACACACTCGGCGTCGTCGCACCCGGCGAGAGCAACGTCCTCGCGGCGAACCTCCTGCCCGGGAGGTTCCGCCTGTGGTGCTCGATCGCCGACCACCGCGCGCGTGGCATGCGCGCGACGTTGATCGTCAAGACCTAGTCGCGAAGGAAGGCGCGGACGGCGTCGCGGCCCTCGTCGCCGGCGGCACGCAGCTGCACGGAGTGTCCCGCGCCGGCGACCACGACGAGCTCTCCGTGCGTACGCTTCGCCTCGTACTGCGCCCACGGAAGCGGCGTCGAGAGGTCTCGTTCGCCGGCAAGCAGCAGGACCGGCACCGACGGGAATGCACGGCGTGGTGGCGGTGACAGCCGCGGGGTACGAGGCCACCACAAGCACGTCTTGACGAGCCCGTTGCCGGACGCGGTGGCGCGGTCGAACGGAGAGAGCTGCGCGCGCTTCAGCCGTGCAACCGCTCGCGCGAGCGCCGGCGCGCGCTTCGCGAGCGGCGCCGCCGGCCCGCCCCACGGCATCGGGAGCTCGGCGCAGAGCGTGCTCGCGTGCAGACCTTGGCTCAGCGCCTCGGCCGGCGTGGCGTGGTCGGGCTGCCAGCGGGAGAGCAGCGCGTCGAGCTCGGTGTCGTCGCCGCGCGCGGCCGCGGCGAGCGCGCTCGCGACTCCCGGGTACGAGGGGTCGGCGACGCTCATCGTCACGAGTGCGTTGAGGAGCTGCGGGCCGTTCCTCCTTCGGACGACCACCTTCGCGAGGTCGCGCGCAGTCGCAGAGCCGAGGACGACGCCCGCGCGGTGCATGTTCGCGACCTCGAGCGCAGCGCCGGCGCCGTCGTCGCGGACGACCGAGTCGAGCACGAGCCGCGCAACGTGGTCCGGATGGGCGAGCGCGTATCGCTCCGCCACGAACGTTCCGTAGGAGACGCCGTCGAGCGTGAGCTTCGCGACGCCGAGCGCCCGGCGCAGCGCCTCGATGTCTTCGACCGTTTGCGACGTGTCGAAATACCGACGCTTCGTTCCGATCGCCGCTGCACACGACGTGACCGCCGACTTGCTGGGGACTGCAAGATCCGTGCTCCCCATCTGTCGCTGCAGCGCCGGGCACTGCAATGCGCGTGTTCCGGTGCCGCGCTGGTCGAACATCACCAGCCGGTAGCCGTCGAACGCCGACCCGAGCCGTGTCGCGATGCGGTTCACATAGGGGACGCCGGGCTGGCCGGGACCCCCGGTCAAGAAGAGGAGCGTCCCGTGTGGAGCGTCGCCGTCCTGAACCGCGTAGGCGAGGCGGAGCGTGCCCTTTCCGCGCCCGCCGTGGTCGAGCGGCACCGTCAGCGTCGCGCAGCTGAAGCCGGGCGTGCCCTGGCACGCCGCGGCGTTCCGGCCCTCGACGGCGCTACCGTCGACGAGCGCCGCGAGCGCGAGCGCAACGACCGGCAACGCACGACGCACGGGCGCGCATGCTACGCGCGCCCGTGTTCAGCGTTCGTTGCGCGTCGATTAAGCGGCCGACGCGAGGTCGTCGCCGGCGACGACGCCGTCGAGCTCGTGCTGGAGCTTGGCGAGCGCGTCGCGCTCGAGCTGCCGGATGCGCTCGCGCGTCAATCCGAGCTCGCGCCCGATCGCCTCGAGCGACCACACCTCGCCGTCCTCGAGGCCGTACCGCAGCTCGACGATCCGCTGCTCGCGCTCCGGAAGCTTGGCGACCGCGTCGCGCACGCGTGCGTGACGGAGTGCGACCGCCGCCTCCTCGGCGGGATCCTCGGCGAGCTCGTCGGCAAAGAGATCGCCGAGCTCGTTGTCGCCGTCGGAGCCGATCGCCTGGTTCAGCGAGACGGATGCGTCGGCGACGGCAAGTGCCTCGTCGACGTGCTCGATGCTCAGTCCCGTGGCCTTGGCGAGCTCCTCGTGCGTGGCGTCGCGCCCGAGCTCGAGTTGCAGCTTCTGGCTCGTGCGGCCGAGCTTCTGCCGGCGCTCGTGGACGTGGACGGGCACGCGAATCGTGCGCGCCTGGTTCGCGACCGCACGCTGCACCGCCTGGCGAATCCACCAGGTCGCGTAGGTCGAGAACTTGTAGCCCTTGCGCCAGTCGAACTTCTCGACCGCGCGGTTGAGGCCGATGACGCCATCCTGGATCAGGTCGCCCAAGGCCACGCCGTGGCCCTGGTAGCGCTTCGCGATCGAGACCACGAGGCGCAGGTTCGCGTTGATCATCCGCTCCTTGGCCGCGCGGTCGCCGCGCTCGACGCGCTTCGCGAGCGCGACCTCGTCGGCCGCGGTCAGCAGCGAGTGGCGTCCGATCTCGTTCATGAACAGCGTCAACGAGTCGGTCGGCACGGCGGCGACGTCGAGGTCGAGCTCCGGCTCCGAGTCGTCGATCCGCACCTCGCGGGCGACGAGCTCGGTCCGCAGCTCCTCGACGTCGAGCGCATGCTCGAGCGCGAACGCCTCCAGCTCGGCCTCCTCGGCCGAGCCGCGCTCCTCGACGTCCTCCAGGAAGGCGGACAGGAAATCAGTGCTGATGCTCAGTGCTTCTCCTTTCATCTCTGGCTGCCGGCGCGCGTCCGGACACCGTCGGGTGTCGACGTACTGCGCCTGCAAGAAGGAGAACGCGAAAAAGCGCCCGGATATTCCGGGCGCCTTCGCTTGGAAAGCCCTCGTCCTACGCCCGGCCGAAGAGGCCGGTGGGGAAGTTCCGCAGCTTCCGCCGCAGTTCTGCCTGGGTCATTCGCCTGCTCCTTTGGAGAAAGGGCGGGGCCGCAGAGCCCGCCATTGCCGCTGTCTCCGAGGCTCCGCCACATCGAGCCTCGCCCATGACTCTGATGGATCGAGGTCACTTGACTCTTCCCCCGCTCGGTGGTTCATGGCTTCGCTTCACTTGGAGGTGAGACAAGGCGGCCCCCGCCGCATCAGGGCCGCCGGAGAGGTAGACCAGCGGGGGCCCGAAAACCTGCGCCTGCGCCTCTCCGCAGGCGAAAATTGGCGCATTTTGCGGGAATCCAGGGCCGCCGGGCGCGCGTTCGGGCGCCGGAACGGGTAGCGAAAGGTACGAGCCGACGGGGTGGCCAGCGATGGCGCCGGCCGCAGTCGCCAGCGTTCGGCCCCTCGCGGCTCTCTTGTCCCTCGCTTCGCTTCGCTCGCGCTCGGGGCGCCTTCGGCGCGGATTGGTTGGTGGTTCCGGGGGCGCTGGGGCTCGGGAGGGCGGTGAGCGGCGCGGACGAGCCGCGCCGCCGGCGGAACGTCTCGACGCGCGACCTCGGCGCGGGATTTGGTTGGTGGTTCGGGGGCGCTGGGACTCGCGAGCGTGGTGAGCGGCGCGGACGAGCCGCGCCGCCGGCGGAACGTCTCAACCCTCAACCATGCCTGGCACCGAGACACGGCTCCGCCGGACGTCGCATTCGCGTGGAAGACCGCTTTCCTCGGCGGTCAACCCTCGACCGTGCCTGGCACCGGGACACGCCCGGAGCGGGCATTGCGTTGCGGCTGGTTTTTGTGCAGGCTAGGCGGCCTAATCAGGGGCGCAATCGGAGGGGGACCGTGAGCCGCGTTTCGGAAATTCTGCGTTCGAAGGGCAACAAGGTCATCCAGGTCGAAGGCTCGATCACGGTCTTCGAGGCGATCAAGGTGATGGTCGAGGCCAACGTCGGCGCCTTGCTCGTCATGGAGGACGGCGAGATCACCGGGATCATGACCGAGCGCGACTACCTTCGGCGCGTCACACTCCAGGGGCGCACAGACAAGGAGGCCCTCGTCCGCGAGATCATGTCCTCGCCGATCATCTTCGTGACGCCGGACACGGGAATCGACGAGTGCATGGCGCTGATGACCGAGCGCCGGATCCGCCACCTGCCGGTGATGGACGGCGACGAGCTCGCCGGCATCGTCTCGATCGGCGACCTCGTCAAGTTCCAGTCAAAGGAACAGAGCTTCCAGATCCAGTACCTGACCGAGTACATCGGCGGGCGCTGAAGCTCCGGCTGGAAGCGCCGCCGGAGAAGCCGCCGACGCCCGGCCGCGAAAACCCGCCTCCGGCGCCCGGCGCGTCGTAGACTCCCCGCACCTGTGGCAAAAAGGGCCAGGCCTCGGCCGGTCGTTCGCGGCGCGCTCTGGCTCTCCGCGGGCGTCGCAACCGGAATCGCAATCGGCATCGCCGAGTCGCGGCTGCGTGCCCGGAGGGCGTCGCTCGCCGCGCCGCCGCGGCGTCTTCCACCGGCGACGTTCCCACCTCCGGCGCCCGCAGCAACGCCGCCGACTCGGAGGCGCCGCGCCCGCGGCATCGCGCTCGGCATCGTCGCGGTGCTTGCGCTGGCCGGGGCCGGCGCTGCGATCGCGTTCGTCGCGGCGGGCGACCAGCGCGCAGCCGAACCGACCACCGCCGAGGTCGCCGGCACCGCGACCGTGCGGCGCACGTCGACGCAGGCGCAACCGCCGCCGACGGCCGCGACTGCGACGGCGACGGCGAGGCGCACGAGCAAAAGCACGAGCAAGAGCACGAAGAGCGCGGGCTTCGTGCCCGCGCGCGTCTTCGCGTGGCCGGCGGTGAAGGGGGCCGACCGGTACCAGATCCGCTTCTACCGCGGGCAGCAGCTGCTCCTGCGCAAGCAGGTCCGGCAGCCGCGGTTCGTGATCCCGCCCGCGCTCGATCTCAGACCGGGCCGGTACCGCTGGGTGGTGCTGCCACACGTCCGCGGCACGTACGACCACGCCGTGGTCGATTCGAAGTTCGTCGTCGGCGGCTAGCTAGCGGTAGCGCGGATCGTGCTCGCGCGCGAGCCGCAGAAGGAGCTCGTTCAGCGCCTTGCGCTCCTTCGCGCCGAGCGGGCGGAAGAACTCGTCCTCGACGCGCTTCGCGACCGCGCGCAGCCGGGTGAGCGCTTGCTTGCCGTCCGGCGTGAGGCTGACCAGATGCCGCCGGCGATCGCTCGGATCGCGGCGCCGCTCGATCAGGCCACGCTCCTCCAGCTCGTCGAGCACGCCGACGAGGTGGCTCCGGTCGTAGCCGAGGGCGTCCGCAATCATCGCCTGCGTCTCGCGCGGCTCCTCGTGGAGCAGCGCGAGGACGGCGTGGTGGTACGGCGTCATCCCCGTCTCCTCGAAGGCCTCCATCGTCCGGTCCTTGAGCATGAAGCCGAGCCGCTTGAGCATGAAGGCGGCGCTTGTCAAGAGCTCTTTCGGCGGGCCGACCCGCGTGGCTACAGGCGTTTCGGTCATCGGGAATAAGTGTAGCCCACCCCAGCGTTGGTACTTGCTATCGTGGCGACTACCAACGATTTGGGGAGGCTATAGGTGGGAAATGCCGCAATTTCCGGGAAGCGCTGGCTCGCGCTCGCGTTGATCGTCCTCGCGCAGTTCATGGTCGTGCTCGACATCGCGATCGTGAACGTCGCGCTTCCGACGATCAAGACCGACCTGCGCTTTTCGGAGGAGAACCTGCAGTGGGTGATCAGCGCCTACGCGATCTTCTTCGGCGGGTTCCTCCTCCTCGGCGGAAGGCTCGCCGATGTCTTCGGCCGCCGTCGGCTGTTCGTCCTCGGACTCCTGCTCTTCGCCGGCAGCTCGCTTCTCTGCGGGCTCGCCTGGTCCGAGGGCTCGCTGATCGCGCTTCGGGCCGTCCAGGGTCTCGGCGGCGCCCTGCTCGCCCCCGCTGCACTGTCGATCCTCAGCACGACGTTCCGCGAGGGCCGCGAGCGCAACCTGGCACTCGGCATCTGGGGAGCGGCGTCAGGGAGCGGCGGCGCGGCCGGCGTCCTCCTCGGCGGGCTCCTGACCTCGTATCTGAGCTGGTCGTGGATCTTCTTCATCAACGTGCCGGTCGGCCTTTTGGTCGTCGCGCTCGCGCCCGCGTTCCTTGCCGAGAGCCGCTCCGAGCTCCGGCGTCGGCACTTCGACGTCGCGGGAGCGGCGTCCGTCACGTCCGGGCTGATGTTGCTCGTCTACGCGCTCACGAGCGCCACGCGCGCCGGCTGGGCGAGTGCGACGACGATCGGACTTCTCGCGCTCTCGGTCGTGTTGCTGCTGGGATTCGTCGGGATCGAGCTTCGTTCCGCCGCGCCGTTGCTGCCGCTTCGGATCTTCCGGCTCCGCGCGGTCTCCGCGGCGAATGCGACCGGCCTCGTCGTCGCGGCGGTCGGCTTCTCCCAGTTCTTCCTGTTGACCCTGTACATGCAGCAGGTGCTCGGCTACTCCGCCGTTCAGACCGGAGTTGCGTTCGCGGCGATCACGCTCACAGTCGTCGTGCTCTCGAACGTTGCGCAGGCGCTCGTGACGCGCCTCGGCGTGCGCGCCGTGCTCACCGGCGGGCTGTTGACGACGGCCGTCGCGCAGGCCTGGTTGCTGCGGCTCCCGCAGGACGGCCACTACTTCTGGGATCTGTTCCCCGCGTTCCTGCTCACCGGCGTCGGGCTCGCATCGTCGTTCGTGCCCGTCGCGATCGCCGGCCTCAGCGGCGTGCCGGCGGCCGACGCGGG
>Ga0081539_10003341_pt1 | contig 19938 bp, 16 predicted proteins | sample TabmetS4T2R2_FD_71023 | JGI IMG/M metagenome (GOLD analysis project Ga0081539, IMG submission 71023) | Tabebuia heterophylla rhizosphere microbial communities from the University of Puerto Rico - S4T2R2 | ecosystem: Host-associated > Plants > Roots > Rhizosphere ...
GCGACATCCCCCCGGCCGAGTTCGAGGCCGGGCGCGCCGCCCGGTACGTTCCGACTCCCTCCCTCAATCAATGAAGAGAGGGAACCTACAAACCCGGACTCCGTCGAAGTCAGCCCGGCTCACTCATGGTGTGGGTGTGTGGTTGGGCACGGACAAGACCCGGTATCACCCGCCACAACGGGGGAATCGGCGGGGCTGGGCGACCTACGGCAAGAGGGACAGCAGGAGGAATGGTGCGCGTGCGGCTTCCGCGCTGAAGAGCATGCGCAGCCAGCGCCGATTGCTCGCTCCTATGGAATGCGAAAGCGCGACGGAAGGCGCCGGACCGGTCCCGTCACCGCTCCCTTCAGGCGAGAGCGGCAGCGGGGCGCGGTACGGTGTTGGTCGCCGTTGCGATCGCTGTCGACGGTCGCCGACATGGCGCGTAGCGCGTGACGGTTCGATCGGTGCAGCGGCGAAGCGAGCGCGACGGTGTTGATCCGAGCGCTGGTCTCATGGAGCGATGAGAAGCCGTTCGAAGACCTCGCAGGCCGGGAAACCAGTCCGGGCACGCCCCGATGAGGTGCTCAACGTCCATCGGCGGATGCTTGGTACCTCTGCGGCCGAGGGTCGAATGATCGAGGCCCACCGCGGTCGGCAAGTCCATGTCATCGAGGCGGGCGACGGCGCCCCGGTCGTGTTCCTGCACGGCAGCAGCACGTCCTCGCTCTCGGCGCTGTCGCTGCTCGAACATCTCGAGGATGTCCGGCTCATCGCCGTGGACCGGCCGGGCTACGGGTTGAGCGAGCCCGTCGAAGTGCCGCGCGAGCGTTTCCGCGAGGCCGCCGTTGAGTTCGTCGACGAGACCGTCGATGCGCTGGGGTTGCAGTCGTTCGCGCTCGCGGGCGGGTCGATGGGTGGGACATGGGCACTCTGGAACGCGCTCGCGCGCCCGGAGCGTGTTCGCCGGCTCGCGCTGCTCGGGTCGGCGCCGCTTCTGCCCGGTACTCGTGCGCCGGCGCCGCTGCGAGTGATGGCGGCACCGGTCGTCGGAGAGCTGCTTCCGCGCGTGGTGAAGCCCAGCCCGAACCTGGTCGTGCGGATGATGTCGTCGGTCGGAGAGGGCGAGACGATCGTTCGCCATCCTGATCTGATCGACGCGATGATCGCCGCCGGCCGGGACCCAATCGCCTCGGCCACGGATCGTGCCGAACTCCGCGCGATTCTCACCCCGCTCGGGTTCCGCCGCTCGGTGCGCGTGCATCCGAGCGAGCTGCAGCAACTGACGGTTCCGACGCTGCTGGTGTGGGGCGACCACGACCCAGTGGGACCGCTCGACGTGGCGCAGGCCGTCGCGAGCCTGATTCCCGAGCGGCAGCTCGAAGTGGTTGCCGCGGGTCACGCCGTCTGGCTCGGTGACCCGAAGCGGATATCGGCACTCTTATGCGCGTTCGTACGCTCGGGCGGCGAGACATGACACGCCGGGGCGCGGAGCGTACCCACGAACCGCGATCGTCGCTCGCAGACGAGCACCGGCTCCGGAGCGGGCTGCTGCTGTGGCGAATCAGGCAACGCGGCGACTCGATCCTGGCGGGCTTGAGCACTGCTGCTTGGAGGCAGAAGCGACAGCGGGTCGGGAGTCCGCGGCGACGTGCTGCTCGTCCAACGCGACAGCGCCGGCGGCCAGCGCCGCTAGCGCTTCCGCCTCAAGGGAGCAGCGCAGCTGCCTCGTGGTGTGGGTGCTCGCCGCGTTGTCGTTCCGTCCGAAGCGGTAGGCAGGTCTGGAGAGCGCGCTCGAGTTCAGCTGGGTGTTACGGGGTCACCCGTGCGGATCGTCCCGCTTGATGCGACCACCGCATAGACGCCGGCGCAGGGGTACAGCCCGGCGCCCGCGACGTCCAGGCGATTGTGCTTGGCCAGCGCCTTGAGGACCTGGGGGTCGCGCTCGAGTCCTTCCTGCGCGACGGTCGTCATCACGCACCGAGGGTCGGGTATCGAAACGGCGAGCTTCACGCGCGCGCCGACGTCGATCGCCGCCCCGATCCACGAGTTCTCGACGAAGCCCTCCGCGGACGTGGCAACGATCACGTTCATCCGAAACCGCCGAACGTCGAATGTGCCCCCCGGCTGCAACTTGCTGAGATGCTCCAGCGCCGACGTGGTGATGACGCTTACCGGGAAGAAGTCCAGGAACGACCCTTCCGGAAGCGGGGAGGGCATGCCGAACTTCTTGAAGAGCGCGTTGCCGAGCTTCGTCTCTGTCACCTCGTCGCGATGCCCCTGCGGATCGAGGTGCTCCTGATCGGGGTGGTACTGATCGATCGTGAAGTCCTCCGGGGCGGCGCGAGCCAGCCTTACCTCGCGTCCGAAGAACCCAGACAGCACGGCATCGACGTCCGGGGCGTCGCTCATGACCGAGGCACCGTCGGCGAGTTCGATCCGCACCGGCGGCGACGGCTCATCCGCGCGCGGCGGCGCGACATACGACGCTTGGCAGCGAAGCAGATCAGGCCACACCTTCGGATGCTTGGCGCGCGCCACCTTCCCGGTCTCCACGTCGACGAGCGCGAACGCGCGGTCACCGACGATCCCGCCCGCGTCGACGTCGACCTGGTCGATCTCCTCGCCGAGCATCGACTTCACCGGGAATCGCCACAGCGCACCGACCGTCCCCACAGGCTGGCCAATGCTCATGAGTGCTCCTCCTCGGGCTCCGAGCGGTTCGTCCGACCCTACGCCCCGGCCGGGCCGCGGTGCAAGGCTCCAGCTCCTCCTTCCCGGCGACTCGACACTCGCGTCGTCGTGCGGCGTAGTCGCTCGTCACGCCGCTTCCCCTTGCCTGCGTGGGACAGCGGCGTGGCTGCGAGGCGGGACTCCTGCCCCCCACACGAAGCGATGCGGGGCCGCCTTTCGCTTTCGCGCAAAGCGCTAGCGCCGCGGGGTTGCCGGTCGTATGGAAGGAGTGGCGCGCGAGAATCCGGGTGATCATTCGTCGCGGCCAGAGTGGCAGCCAGCGCTGTGTGTCTACACCGGGATCCGGGCGGACGTCGGCCAGCGTGGCATCTGACCTCTTCTGGACTTGCTCGGAGCGCCACGCTGGGATCTCGGACGAGTAGATGACAGCGCTCGGCATCGGTACCGGGACGTGACAGCGCTCGGCATCGGTACCGGGACGACGGTCGCGTGGCGTTGTATGCGTCCGTTGCACCTCGACGAGGAGGCCGCGCGCCAGTTGGTCTTCGGCGAACCAGCCGGATGCCGAGGGATCGCGGACCGCCACGGGTTTATGCGACCGTGGTAGCGGAGCGCGATGCCGACGCCGGTCATGGGGTGACGCGGCCGGTGAGAACGTCTACGAGCAGATCTATGGCATCGAGCGCACGCGCGCGCTCCTCGGGCTCGAGGAAGCCGGCGAGGACCCCCGCTGGTACGCCGGCGGTGAGCTCGTCGGGCCGGAGGCCGTAGGACGGGCCGGTGAAGACGAGAGCGGCGTGTCAGCGCCGGCCCTAGTCGGCGTTGCTTCCCGGCATGTTTGTGCTCCTTCCGTGGCTGCGCCTCCGACTCAGGTCCGTGGTGCACGCTCGGCGCGGAGCATGCGCGGCGGCGACGGCGCGAGTCGAGGGTGTAGACGCAGTCCAGGCCGCAACGTGCGGGGTGGACCAGACGCGGCACGCCGCGCCGAGCAAGCGTGCTGGGACCGGGCCTGCGCCACCGGCTTGTGCGACCGGAGGGAGCGCGAGACTGGCGATATGACCGCACTCGATGAGCGGCTCGTCAGGATCCTCTCGGCGATCGTCGAGTCGTACGACAGGCAGCCGCCCGAACGCCGCAGCCGGCTGACGCATCACCGCACGATGGACTACGAACGGTTCCTCGAGTGGGACGACTCCATGCCGACGGTCACGCGCGACGACATCGATGAGCTGCACGACCTCGGCTGGATTGACCTCGACTACGCCGGCAGCGGCGACTACCTCGTCAGGCCGACCGCCGACGGCCGTAGAAACCTCCGCACCTATCAGCGCGAGAAGGCCCGGAGCGAGCGGCGGCCACAGCAGGCCGTGGACCTAAGCTGGCCGGCCGTCCGGCCGGTGCTTCACGCCGTCGTCGACCTCTGGACCGCCGCGGGCGCACCGCTCGGCGGGTACGTCGCCATGCGGTCGATCGCCGAGCGTCTCAGCGTCCCGCCCGACGATCTGGCGACGGCGCGTGCGATCGAGGCGCTCGCTCGCAACGACTGGCTCGACGCCAGCTACGACGACGAGACCGACGAGCTCGAGGCGATGCCGACGATGCGTGGCCTCGCCGCCAGGCGGGGCTGGCCGGGCGGCGACCCGGAGGTCGCTGCCGAGCGGCTGCTGGCGACTCTCGACGAGGTGGCGGAGTTGGCCGCGGACGACGACACGCGCGGCTGGGCGACGCGGGCGCGCGACACGCTCATGGAGGTCGGGACGAAGACGTTGGCCGAGGTCGTCTCGAAGTCGGTCGGCAACGCAATGTGAGGCTGAGCGGGCAGGCTCCGCGTCGATCGCGACACCGACGCGCAGCGCGACGTAGCCTCCGGCGCCGAGGTACCGTGCCACTCGACCCGATCGTCTCGCTGTCCGTCGCGCTCGCCGAAGCGCCCGGCACATGCGCGTTCTTCCTCGGTTCCGGCGTCTCGCGCGACGCTGGCGTCCCAACGGGCTACGAGGTCATGCGCGACGGCCTTCGCAGGCTCTATCAACTCGAAACGCCCAGCGCCGAGGCGCTCGACGACGAGGCGCTCGACGCGTGGCTGCGCGAGACAGGCCGCGAGCACATCACCTACTCGGACCTGCTCGCGACGATCACGCCGGACCAGGCGATCCGCCGCGAGTACCTCGCCGGATTCTTCGAGGGCAAAGAGCCCGGGCCAACCCACGACGCGCTCGCCCGGCTGGCTGAGCGCGGCCTCGTCCGGGTCTTCGTCACGACGAACTTCGACCGGCTGCCCGTCCACGGATTCCGAAATTGACCACCGAGCTGTTATGCCGGTGCGGAACCGTTCGCTCGCCCGGCAGCAGCACGTTGAGCGAAACCGACACCGCGGGATAGAGCCCACCCGTGTTCGCCAATCCCGGATGAACGATCGAGACCCTCCGCGAACCCCGGAACTCACCCTCGCACAGGCGATCGATCTCGGCCTCGATCTGCTCACGCTTGATGATCACCGGCTTCAAGGGGCGGTACGCGACGGGCGCCCTGCCGGAGCGATCGATGAACGTCGCGTGTTGCTCTTCCGACACCGTCTTCTCCTAGCTCTTCGCCGACGCGGCAGGACGCCGCGTCCCCTGGGTCAGGATCTCCTCGAGCGAGCAGCCGACCCCTCGTCCGCCGGCGCGCCGCAGCACCTCTGCGCCGAGCGCGACGTCGGCGATGCCGACACCCATCGCCTTGAAGAACGTGATGTCGGTGTCATCGCCCCGGCCGGGCCGCGAGCCGTCGAGAACGCTCCCGAGCTCGCTCACTTGATTCCACTCCATCGCGCCGCCCTCCGCGGCGGCGCGCAGTTCGCCGGCGCTCGCCTGGGCTTGCGGGAGCGAGTCGACCGCAATGACGTCGGCTCGTGCCACGGCGGAGACGTCGAGCTCACGCCGCCCGGGCAGGATGGCTCCGACGCCGTTGACGTGAGCACCCGCGCGGATCTGGTCGCCGGTGACGAACGGCTCGCTCGCGCGGGTCACCAAGGTGATCACGTCGGCGTGGGAGAGCGCAGCGTCCAGGTCGGGCTCCTCCCGCACGTAGGAAGGAGTCTCTGCCTGGATCTCCTCAACGCACGCCCGGCGGCGCTCCGGATCGCGTCCGTAGACCGATATCACCGCGATCGGGCGGACGGCCGCCACCGCGAGGGCCTGCGCCTTGGCCTGCTTCCCGGTTCCTACGAGCGCTAGCGCTGCGCTGGCGGGACGCGAGAGAGCACGGGTGGCCAATGCGGACGTCGCGGCGGTTCGCAGCTGTCCGAGACCGAAGGCCTCGACGATCGCCAGAACGGAGCCGTCAGCTGCGTCGAAAAGCACTAGGATGGGGTGGGCACCGCCGGGGGTATGGATCCAGGTCTTGGTTCCGGCGACGCCGGAGCTGGCGAGCAGGCCGCCGACGGCGTGCAGGTTGGCGCTCCCTGCCTGCGCCTGGGTTTTCACCATGTTGGTGGCCGTGCCCCCGCTTTGTTCCCTGTGGGTGCGTTCGAGCACGTCGATTGCGTCCTGGAGCGTGAGCAACTCGCTCGCCTCCCGGTTGCGAATCCACAGCGGTTCAGCCATCGCGCTTCTCATTCGGCCGGCGCGCGGGTGGAGGAGGCGAGAGACGCCATGCATTGGAGATCGCCGCGTGGGCCAGGTAACGGCCGCAGAGCAGCACGCAGCCGACCGCGACGGCACTCTCCACCTCGCGTTCCAGCTGCGCGACGAGTCCCTCGCAGTCGCGTCCCGTCGTCGAGACCATCCTCTTGGCAAGTTCAGCTGCGATGACCTCCTCGGTAGCGAACGTCGGCGTTGCCGCGCGCCCCGCGACGAGCATCGAGATCTCGCCAGCGGACATCCCGAGCCGAGACGCCAGGCGTTCGTGCTGGATCAGCTCGTACTGGTTGTCCGTCTGTGCGGCGATGGTCAAGGCGATTGTCTCCGCCAACCGCCACGGCAAGGCACCTTTCAAGGCCTCCGTGAAGCGGATGAACGCGGCAAGCGCCGCCGGCTGATGCGCCGCCAGCTGGAAGAACTCACCTAGGTAGCCAAGGCGATCGACTCTGGGGGCGAGGAGCCCGCGCAGATCCTCATTCATCGCGTCGAGCGAGATCGGCTTCGGCGGAGCCACGGATGGCAACGCTAGACGAACCCCTCCCATTGCTCAAATTCATATTTCGACACGATGCGTACGCGTTCGACTATGGTCAGCTCGCATCGTGGCCACTGCGCCCAGCGCCCTCTCGCGTGCGGCCAGGACTCGAGTGCGAGCGTCATCGCCGAGCGCCCATCGAGGCGATCGAGGGCGACGCGTGCGCCGACCGACAGGCCGCGACACCAAGTCTGCTGGACCGGGGATCATCGGGTCGTTCTTCCTTCCCCGAGCTTGGGACGCCAGGGGCCAGGTTGACGGCAGTGGCGTGCACGCGTGACAACAACGTCGTCAGGCCCGACCTCAGGGATCGGCATCTCGAAGGGCTCAGTACCTCATGACCACCGTCTCGAACGGGACGCACCGCATTCACGTCCCGTTCGCGTGGCGCCGGTTTCCCGCGGCGATTCAGCCGGCAGGGGATCGTCAGCCCGTTGCCGAGCGGTGTAGCACCGCCTGGCGCTCCTAACGGAACGCGTTCCAGTGGTCGTCCCCCTCGAACGCATTGCTCCAGAGGATCTCGAAGCCCTTGGCGGTCTCCTCCGACGGGAAGACGCTCGGCTCGCATTGGCGCACGATCTCGAGCTGCTGCAATGTCGATTCGAGGGCCTGGCGCTGCGAATCATCGATGGCGCCCGCCCTAGCCGTAGCCTAGCGGCGACGATCGACGCGGGCGACCGCTTGGATTCGCTGCTTCAGCGCCGTGAGGATCTGCGCTGCGCAGGTGCCGTCGAGCGCGCAATGGCCAACTGGCCCGGAGCACCGAGATGGTGGTTCTGCGGCGGATGTGTCTTTAGACGGCTACGCATCGTTGGCAGCTCTTGGAGGACGTGCTTCGCGGCATGGGAGCGACCGGCGGACTATACCCGCCGGCATCCCGACAGCGGTCAGCCTCGCCCGACGCTGAAGACCGTCGCACGCAGGCGCCGGAAGTCAGTCGAGGTGAAAGACCTCCTCGATCCGGCGCAGCGGCGCGATCAGGAACTCACGCATCGCGGCCTGCCAGCGCGTGTTGACCTCACGCTCCTCCATCGCCGCCAGGGCGGCGGCGAAGTCGTCGGTCTCGAGATACGCGATCAGCAGCCCGTCGTCGTCGAGGAACAGCGAGTAGTTGCGCCACCCGGTCTCGCGCAGGGCCGCGAGCATGTCCGGCCACACCTCGCGATGGGCGGCCTTGTACTGCTCGAGCCTGTCCGGCCGCACGCGCATCGTCCAGCACACGCGCTCCATGTCACACGACCGCCTTCGGTTCGCCATGAGACGTCGTCTGCACGGGCGAGGGCGGGAGCCGACCGACACCCGCCTCTCACCCTCGCATCGCTGCGCTACTCGCCTTCGACGTTGGACTTGTCGTAGACGGTGAAGGGACCCATCAGGACCCGCAGCCCGTTGTCACGGGTCGGGTCCTTCTCGATCGTGTACTCGCCCAGATCGCCGGCCTGGAACTGCGCTCCCTCCTTGGCCTCGATCTGCTCGGTGGCGATTCCGTACGCCGCATAGAACGCCAGGTAGCCGAGGTCCTCGAAGCTCCACAGCGCGAACTTCGGCGCGCAGCCGCTGAGCGTGTACTCCTTCATCTCGTCAGGCAGGCCCAGACCGGAGACCTTCACCTTGTCGCACAGCTTCTCGTCCGTCATGGCCTTGCCGGCCGCGGCGATGCCCACCGTGGTCGGGGCCATGATCAGCTTCAGATTGGGGTGCTTGTCCACAAGGCTCAGCGCCTCGTCGTAGGACTTCTCCGAATCGTCGTTGCCGTAGACGGTGTCGACGAGCTTGAGGTTCTGGTACTTCGGGTCCTTGATCGCCTCCTTGTGCGCCTTGATCCAGGCGTTCTGGTTCGCGGCGTCAGGAGCCGCCGACAGGATGGCGTACTCGCCGCCCTCCTCGCCGAGGACGTCGAGGGCAAGGTCGGCCATCACCTTCCCGGTCTCGTCGAAGTCCACCTGCGCGACGAACAGGCTCTCGCCCTCGCCGGACGGGATCGGCGAGTCCCAGGAGACGACCGTGGCGCCGGCTTCGGAAGCCTGCCTCACAGCCGGCTCGATCTGATCGCCGGCGCAGTTGGAGATCATCACCCCGTTCACGCCCTGCGTCGCGGCGTTCGTGACCGTGTCGATCTGGCCCGACACGCAGGCGTCCGGCGACGACGGTCCTAGGAACCGCGCCGCGTCCACCCCGAGCTCCGAGGCCGCCTTCTTGGCTCCCTGGTTCGCCTGGTCGAACACGGCGATGCCGGTCTGCTTGGGGATGAAGACGGACCTGAACTCCTTGCCCGGCTCGAACTTCACCGGGCCGCTCGCGCCCCCGCCGCCTGTCTCAGCGCTCGTCCCCCCGTCGTCGGCCGGCGCGTCGTCGTCGTCCCCGCAACCTGCGACGGCGAACAGCAGCGCGACCATCACGGCGGCGAGGATCCAAAGGTTGCCCCGCCGCCTCCTCTCTACATGCATGTACCTCTCCCTCCTGGGTCACTCTTGCGTCGGATGGAGATCCGGCTCTCGTTGCCGCGTATCACCTCCCCCTGCGTGGTCGGGCGGGCTGGGCTCGCCGACCCGCCTCACCTGCGATGACCGGGCGACCCGAGCGACCAGGTTCGGTACGAGCACCGCCAGGATCAGCAGCACGCCGATGACCCCGGTCTGGGTGTTCTGGTCGATGTTTCCGAGGCCCAGGCCGTTCCGGATGTTGAGCACGACCAGGATCGACAGTGCGACGCCGACCATCGTGCCCGAGCCACCGAAGATGCTGACGCCGCCGAGCAGGACGATCGTGATGATGTCCAGCTCGAAGCCCGTCGCCAGATCGCCGCGTACCGAGCCGAGGCGTGACGCGAACAGGACGCCGGCGAGCCCCGCGAAGAAGCCCGACGCCGTCATGATGAGCAGCTTGTCGCGCGCGACGTTGAGCCCCGAGTAGCGGGCGACGTTGGCGTTGTTGCCGATGACGAACACGGATCGGCCGAACGCCGTTCGGTGCAACACGATCCCGGCGACGACGATCAGCACGGCGAACAAGATCAACGCAAACGAGAAGCGCCCGACCAGCGGCTCCTGGCCAAGGCTCTCGAACCACTCCGGGAAGTCGCCGATCGAGTTGTCCTCGACGAGGATCCGACCGGCGCCGCGGAACCCGATCAGCCCGGCCAGCGTCACCACGAGCGACGGCAGGCCCATGAGCGCCACGAACGCGCCCTGTAACAGGCCCGCGACCACACCCGCCGCCAGCGCGATCACCACGGCCAGCTCGAATGGCACCGCGGTGTCCCGATGCAGTGTTGCCAGCACGCAGGCGCTGAACGCCATCACCGACGCCACCGAGAGGTCGATCTCGCCGTTGACGATGACGAACGTCATGATCACGACGACGATCAGCTTCTCGATCGAGAGCTGGAACATGTTGATGAAGTTCTGCTCCCGCAGGTAGAACTCCGAGAGGGAGACGTTCACGCAGAAGACAGCGGCGAGCACCACCAGGAGGAACAGCTCCCAGCGCCTTTGCAAGGCCTTGTCACGCATCGACGGCGCCCTGGGTGGGAGGCGGCACCCCGGCGGCCGGCCGACCGCGCGCTCGCGTGGCGAGCCGTCCGAGCCGCCGGCCGACGAGGAAGTCGACCGCAACGGCCGCGAGGATGAGCACGCCGAGCACGGCGTCCCGCCAGAACTCGCTCAACCCGGGGACGCGCAGAAGGCTGAGGTCGAGCAGGTTGACCAGGAGCGCGCCGAGGAGCGAGCCGACGACGGTCCCGGAGCCGCCGAAGATGTTCACGCCGCCGACCACGGCGGCCGCGACCGACTGGAGCTCCAGCCCGTTCCCGGCATTCACGGTGATCGTCCCGAAGCGCGACAGGAACAGGAATCCGGCGAGGCCCGCGAGCGCGCCGGATGCGACGAACGCGCCGAGCACGACGCGCTCGACCGGCACCGCCGCCTGGCGAGCCGCGTCCGGGTTGGAGCCGACCGCGTACACCCAGCGGCCCCACTTGAGGCCGCCGAGCATCAGCTGGAGCACGAGGATCAGGACGACGGTCCCGGCGACGACAGTCCGGATGTCCCACGCGCCGAAGCTGAACAGCGTGGAGTTCGGCAGGTCGACAACCCAGTCCGGCAGGCCGTCGGACGTGATCGTCCGCGAGTCCGAGTGGTTGATCAGCCAGGTGCGGTAGATCGCCAGGGTGCCGAGCGTCACGATGATCGCCGGCACCCGCGCGTATGCGACGAGCGTGCCGTTGAGCAGACCGAGGCCGGCGCCGATTGCGATCGCGTAGGCGACGGCCAGCATCGGCGCGTTGTCCGGGTGGCCGTGGAGGTACTCGCCGGTGACGTAGGCGGTGACGCCGACGATCGAGCCCACCGACAGGTCGATGTTCCGCGTAAGGATGACCAGCGTCTGGCCGGCGGCCAGCACGGCCGTGATGGCGAGGCTCGTAGTCACACGGTTGAAGAAGCTGCCGCCGAGGTAGTTGTCGATCAGCAGGCTGAAGATGAACACGGCCACCGCGATGACCGCGACCAGCGACAGCTCCCTGAGGCGCTCGGGACGAAAGCGCAGCAGGGTGGTCATCCCGCCCCCATGGCAGCGGTCATAACGCGCTCCTCGGTCGCGTCCGCGCGCTCGAATAGCCCGGTCTGGCGGCCCTCGCGCATGACCAGGACGCGATCGCTCATCGCGAGCACCTCTGGGAGATCCGATGAGATCAGGACGATCGCGATCCCCGACGCCGCGAGCTTGTCGACGATCTGATGGACGTCCGCCTTCGCGCCGACGTCGATACCCCGCGTCGGCTCGTCGAGGATCAACACCTTCGGCTGTGCGTTCAGCCACTTCGCGAGCATCGTCTTCTGCTGGTTGCCGCCCGAAAGCTGCTCGACCGGCGTGTCCAGCGACGGCGTGCGGATCGTGAGCTGGTCGCGGAAGCCGGCCGCGGCCGCGCGCTCGGCTGACCGGTCGAGCAGGCGAAGGCGCGTCAGGTACTGGCGCAGTGTCGCCAGCGTGATGTTCGCCGTGACCGACTGCGGGAGCGACAGGCCGAGCTGACGGCGGTCTTCCGACAAGTACGCGATGCCGACGCGCAGCGCCTGACGCGGCGAACGCACCGCCAGCGGGCGTCCGCTGAGCTCGACGACGCCGCGGTCGGGCGGCGCGATACCGAACAGCGACAGGGCCACGTCCGTCCGCCCTGAGCCGACGAGCCCGGCGAGACCGAGCACCTCGGACTCGCGCAACTCGAAGCTCACGTCCGAGAACACCCCCTCCCGGCCCAGGCCCTCGACGCGCAAGACGATGTCCCCGACGGTCTGTGCGTGGCGCACGAAGAAGTCCGTCATGTCGCGCCCGACCATCTCTCGAATCGCCAGCTCCTCCGTGATCTCCGCCCGCGGCCGCGACGAGATCAGGCGACCGTCCCTGAGCACCGTGACGCGATCGGCGATCTCGAACACCTCGTCGAGGCGATGGCTGATGAACAGCACCGCGACGCCAGAGTCGGTCAGCCGCCGGATCTGCTTGAACAGCTCCGACACCTCGTGCGCGGAGAGGGCCGCCGTCGGCTCGTCCATGATCAGCACCCGCACATCGAGCGACAGCGCCTTCGCGATCTCGACCGCCTGCTGCGACGCCACCGAGAGGTTGCTCGCCAGCGTGCGCACGTCCAGGCGAACATCGATCTGGGCGAGGATCGCCTGCGCGTCGCGGTACATCCGCTGCCAGCGCACCAGGGTCCCGCGGTCCTGGTGGCTCATGAAGATGTTCTCGGCGACGTTGAGATCTGGGAAGATCGCCGGCTCCTGGTAGATCGCGGCGACGCCCGCCTTCTGCGCGTCGCCCGCGCCCTTGAAGCTCGTTTCCTCGCCGCTCACCCGGATCACGCCCGCGTCAGGGGCGTGGATCCCCGTCATGACCTTGATCAGCGTCGACTTGCCGGCGCCGTTCTCACCCAGCAGTGCGTGGGTCTCCCCGGGATAGAGCTCCAGTGACACGTCGGCGAGCGCCTGCGTCGCGTCGAATCGCTTCGAGACGCCGGTCAGCTCCATCACCGGCGCTGTGCCGATCTCCGCCCCGGCCGTCATCGCGATTACGGCGGGCTGAAGCGACGAAGGCCGGGCGGCGGGACGGGCGGCGCGCCGCCGGCCGGGTCGACGCACACGATCTCGACGCCACGCGCCCGCCAGGACTCCACATCGGCCGGCGGGGCGCTGGTGTTGGTGACGATCGCATCCACCTCCCCAGTGCCGACGAACGGCAGCAGCGCGGTGCGATGCCACTTGGTGCCGTCGACGATGCCGATGACGCGCTCGCAGGCGTCCGCCATCTCGCGCTTGATGCGCACCTCGTCCGGGTTGAGGTCCATCAGGCCTCGGTCGATGCTCAGCCCGCGTGCGCCGAGGAACCCCTTGCTGATCCGCGTCGTTCGGAGGGCCTCGGCGCCGATGTCGCCGACGAGCGACATGGCGTGCAGCCGCAGCATCCCGCCCGTCACCAGCACCGAGATCCCCGGAGCGTCGGCCAGCGCGGCGGCGATCAGCAGCCCGTTGGTGACGACCACGAGCTCCTTCTTCGTCCTCAGCTCGAGCGCGAGGTAGTACGCGGTCGTGCTCGAGTCGAGGGCGATGGCCTCGCCCTCGTCCACCATCGCGGCCGCCGCTTTCGCGATCGCCTGCTTGCTCTCGACCTCCAGCCGCAACCGGAAGTCGAAGCCGAGCTCGGACTGGCCCCGCTCCAGGGGCCGGACGCCGCCGCGGACGCGGGCGACGAGGCCGCGGCGGGCCAGCTCGGAGAGGTCGCTTCGGACCGTCACTTCCGAAACAGCGAAGGCTTTCGAAAGTTCCGCAACCCGGACGGCGTCGCGCGTCTCCAGCATGCGCAGCACCTGCTGCATGCGCTCCTGCTGCGACAGAATCGCCACGTCGTGGGTCATCGCTCCTCCGCAGGCCGGGTCCGCAGCGACCGCGCGCTCGGCTCGGTGACCCTAGCGTCGGTCGATGACGACTGTCAATGCCTTCGGAGGATCTTCGAAGTGATCAGATTCGAAAGTGCCTGATGTTCATATCATGGGAGGAAGTGTGCGAGGGAAGGCCGAGATGACCGTCACCCGAACCGATCGCGTCGCCGCGATTCTTGCTCAGCTCACCCTTGAGGAGAAGGCGCAGCTCACCGCCGGGAGAGACATGTGGACGACGGTCCCTGTCGAGCGCCTCGGCGTCCCCCCGGTGCGGATGACCGACGGGCCCAACGGCGCCCGCGGCTCCTCCATGTTCGGCGCGGCGGAGACCACGGCCACGTGCGTGCCCTGCGGCACCGCGCTCGCCGCGACCTGGGACCGCGACCTCGTCGAGCGCGTCGGCCGGCTCCTCGGAGCCGAGGCGCGCGCGAAGGGCGCTCGCATCCTTCTCGCGCCGACCGTCAACCTGCATCGCTCCCCTCTGGCCGGGCGGAACTTCGAGTGCTTCTCCGAGGACCCGCTGCTCGCCGGGCGCATCGCCGCCGCCTACGTGGATGGCGTGCAGTCGCAGGGCGTCGTCGCGACGGTCAAGCACCTCGCCGGCAACGAGACGGAGTTCCAGCGCTACACGCTCAACTCCCTGATCGACGACAGGGCGCTGCGCGAGATCTATCTGCTGCCCTTCGAGCTGGCCGTCCGCGAGGGCGGCGCGCTGGGCCTGATGACGGCCTACAACCGGCTCAACGGCCGCTACTGCGCCGACGACGATGCCCTGCTGACCGGCATCGTGCGCGATGAGTGGGAATTCGAGGGCATCGTGATGAGCGACTGGTACGCCCTCGTCAGCACGCGCGAGGCCGGGCGGGCCGGACTCGATCTCGAGATGCCGGGCCCGCCGCGGGCGTTCGGGTCCGCGCTCGCCGAGGCGGTGCGCGCCGGGGACGTGGACGAGGCCGATCTCGACGCCAAGGTCTCGCGGCTGCTCGGCGTCATGGAGCGCATCGGCGCCCTCGACGACGGCCCGCCCGGTCCGGAGTCCTCGCCGGAGGACCCCGAGCACCGCGCGCTCGCTCGCGAGGCGGCGGCCGCCGCGACCGTCCTGCTCGCCAACGACGGGGTTCTCCCGCTTGACGCCTCGGCGCGGCGCGTGGCCGTGATCGGCCCGAACGCCGACCGCGCGGAGATCATGGGCGGTGGCTCGTCGCGGGTGCGCCCACACCGGCGCATCACGCCCCTGCAGGCGCTGCGCGAGCGCCTCGGCGAGGACGTCGATGTGCTGCACGAGCGCGGCTGCGACATCGACCTCCGCGTTCCCGTCATCGCCCCGGAGTCGCTACGGGACGGATTCACGCTCGAGCTCCGCTCCGGCGACGACGGCATCTTCGACACGCGACGCGACGACGGCCTGCTCATGTTCACCGGCGAGTCGCTGCCGGGCATCGACCGCGACACGTTCCGGCTCGCTGCGCAGGGCACCTTCATCGCTCGCGAGGACGGACTGCACACCTTCACGCTGGCGCAGGCGGGCCGTGGTCGCGTCTATGCGAACGGCGAGCTGCTGCTGGACGGGACCCTCGATCCACCACCGCCCGGCTCGCAGTTCATGGGCCTCATCAGCGCGGACGTCAGCGCGGAAGTCGAGCTCGTCGAGGGGGACGAGCTGCACCTGCGCGTCGAGTACGACCCCGACGAGAGCGGCCCCTCCCCCGTGCGCGGCGTGCGGCTCGGCTGCCGGCGCCCGGTGCCCCTCGACCTCCTCGACCGCGCGGCCGCGGCGGCGAGCGCGGCGGACGTCGTGGTCCTCGTCGTGGGAACGAACGAGGACTGGGAGTCGGAGGGACTGGACCGCGCGTCGATGACGCTTCCCGGTGAGCAGGATCAGCTCATCGAGCGCGTCCTCGAGGCGAACCCGCGCGCCGTCGTCGTCGTGAACGCGGGTGCGCCGGTGGAGATGCCGTGGGCAGATCGCGCGGCAGCGGTGCTCCAGACATGGTTCGGCGGCCAGGAGATGGCGCCCGCGATCGCTGATGTCCTGACCGGGGACGCCGAGCCGAGTGGGCGGCTTCCGACGACGTTGCCGCTCCGGCTCGAGCACAACCCGTCCTACGGCACCTACCCCGGCGAGAACGGCTCCGCGCGGTACGGCGAGGGCATCTTCATCGGCTACCGCTGGTATGACACGCGGCGCCTCCCGGCGCGCTTCCCGTTCGGTCACGGCCTGTCCTACACGCGCTTCGAGCTGGGCGAGCCGCGGCTGTCGGCGACCCAGCTCGAGCCCGGCGACTCGCTCGTCGTCGAGGTGCCGGTGACGAACGTCGGCGAGCGCCGCGGCGCCGAGGTCGTGCAGTGCTACGTGTCGCAGCGCGACCCTCGGCTCGCGCGCCCCGAGAAGGAGCTGAAGGCGTTCGCGAAGCTGCACCTCGAACCCGGGGAGCAGGGAGTCGCGCGCCTGGTCCTCGGCCCGCGTGCGTTCGCCTATTGGGACCCCGGTGATCCCGAGCAGCCCGCGCTGGACGCCCGGCTGGCCGGCAGTGCGCTCGGCGCGCACGGCGACGCCCGACCGCCTGCCAACCCGCCCGGCTGGCAGGTGGACAGTGGCACCTACGAGCTGCGCATCGGCCGATCTGCCGAGACGATCTCAACCGTGGTTGCGGTGTCCATCAGGCGCGCCGGCACTCTTGAACGCTAGTTACATTCGCTCTCTTGTGGGTATTCCCCGCGCCGTGCGGATGTTCGCACAGAACACCACACACTTCGCACACCGACGATACTGTGAGGTGGCGGGATGGGCGGACGGCAGCGGGAGGAGCGCGAGTCCTGGAGGAACACGATCCTCGCGGGTCTTGCCAACTACATCGACGCGGGATCGATCGTCGCGGGCGCAGCCGGGCTGGCGCTCTGGGCCGAGCTCTTCGGCCTGAGCTCGTCCTTCGTGGGCCTGATCGGCGCGTTCAGCTCCAACGCGATCTCCGCGGGGATCGGCGCACTGATCGGCGGCTGGCTGTGCGATCAGCTCGGGCGCAAGCGCATCTACCAGTGGGACCTGCTCGTCTTCGCCTTCGGCCTCCTCTGGATCATCTTCGCCCAGGAGGCGTGGATGCTCGTTGTCGGCTACGTGATCGCCGGCCTCGCCGTCGGCGCGGACGTGCCCGCGTCCTGGACGTTGATCGCCGAGACCGCGCCGAGCCGTCGGCGTGGCCGCCACGCTGGTTCGGCACAGCTGCTGTGGATGCTCGGCCCGGTCGTGGTCCTGATGCTGTCGTTGGCGCTCTCGCCCCTTGGCGTGCTCGGGACGCGCATCGTCTTCGCCCACCTGCTCGTCGTCGCTCTCGTCCTCTGGGCGCTGCGGCGCAGGATGCAGGAGTCCACGCGCTGGGCAGATGCCAAGGACGAGAAGGCCTCGATCAGCGTGTCGGGGTTCCGCGAGCTCCTGCAGCGCCCGTTCCTCGGAGCGATGCTCTTCCTCACGGGGATGTACGGCCTCTGGAACCTCATGGCGGGAACCAACGGCTTCTACCTGCCATACATCCTCCGCACCGTCGGGGACCAGAGCCAAGCCATGAGCGTGGCGCTGCAGGCGGGGAGCTTCCTGCTGGTGGGTCTGGGCGTCGCCTTCATCTTCATGCCGTTCGTGGACCGCACGAACCAGCGGGCCATGTTCATGGTCGGGGCGTCGCTTCAGGTCGTGGCGCTGCTGCTGTTCGCGGTCTTCCCGCTCAGTCTCTCGGTCGCGCTGGGCTATGTGATCCTGCTCGGCGTCGGCGGCGGCTTCAGCCAGCAGCCGTTCTTCCAGCTGTGGAGCGGCGAGATGTTCCCGACGCTGCTGCGCAGCACCGCACAGGGACTCATGTTCGCGGTCGTGCGCATCGGGCTCGGCATCTGGAGCTTCTTCGTGCCGGCCATCACAGCGGCGGGCTTTCACACGCTTGCGTGGATCCTCACCGGGTTCGTGGCCGCCAGTGCGCTGCTGGGCCTGCTCTTCGCGCCTTCCAACGCGGGCAAGACGCTCGAGCAGATCCAAGACGAGCAGCGCCCCGAGGAGGAGCCGCGGTTCGTATCGGCATCTGAGGCGAGGCGCGCCGCCTCGCCTCGCTGATCACCTGCCCCAGCCCCCTGTCGCCGTCACCGTCGCGCCGCGCTCGCGCGTGACCCGGGCGATGTAGCCGCCAGAGCGCAGCGCGGCGACGGGGTCCTCCGCGGCGCCCTTCGCCGCGCGCACGCGGGCGCACAGCGGGCGGACGTCGGTGCGGAACGCGTCGAGCAGGACCTCGTGGCCGCCGAGGACGTCCCCCGCCGCCTGGCAGGACGCCAGCGCCTCACGGTCGACAAGAAGTGCCTTGGCATAGGCCTCCTGGATGTTGACGACGCTCAGGACCATCGCCTCGACCTTGGCCTCGACGTTGTGCGCCTGATCGATCGTGAGCCGTGGGAGAATCGGCCCAACGGCGGCGAGCTCGCAGAAGACCAGGAACAGCGCGAAGGGGTTGACGGAGCCGACGATGACGTCGTCGTCCGCGTACTTGCGGTCGTTGAAGTGGAAGCCGCCGAGCCGCCCTTCCTCGTCCAGGATCGCGACGATCTGCTCGATGTTGGCGCCCTGCGGGTGGTGGCCCATGTCGACCAGCACCCTGGCGCGATCGCCGAGCTTCTGGCAGATGAGCAGCGACGAGCCCCAGTCGGCGAGGTCCGTCGCGTAGAAGGACGGCTCGAAGAACTTGTACTCCAGCAACAGCTCCTGGTTGGCGGGCAACGCCGCGTAGACCTCGTGCAGCGCCTCGAGCATCCGACGGCGCCGGGCACGCAGGTCGTCCTGGCCGGCGTAGTTCGTGCCGTCCGCGAGCCACAGCGATTGTGCGGTCGAGCCGAGCTCGGCGGCGATCTCCACGCATTCCAACAGATGCGCGATCGCCTTGCGCCGCACGGCCAGATCGGGGTGCGCAACCGATCCGAGCGTGTATTCGGCGTCCTGGAAGAGATTGGCGTTGATGGCGCCGATGCGCAGGCCGACCGCGGTTGCATGCTCGCGCAGCACGCTCAGGTCGTCCACCTGGTCCCACGGGAAGTGCAAGGCGACCGCTGGAGCCGCACCGGTCAGCCGGTGCACCTCGGCCGCGTCGTCGAGGCGCTCGAAGACGTCGCGCGGACGACCGGCGTGCTGGAAGACGGCGAACCGGGTGCCGGAGTCGCCGTACCCCCACGACGGCGTCTCGATCTCCAGCGTGCTGAGGGCCTGCTCCGCCGCGCGCTCCCGCTCCGCGTTGGTCATCGTCGGTCTCCTCCTTGGGCGTCCGCGAACCGACTCGCGGCATCATGCTTCACCCCGGCCACGGCGAAGTCGTATGCGCCGGAGCCGATCTCGGCGATCCAGGCGCCGTCATCTCTGCGCAGAGCGTGGACGCCGGGCGCCGTGCCGGCGTCCCGGCCGCCTTCCGTCACCTCGTCGCCTTCGGGCAGGATCACCGTGGCGGTGACGTTCGCCGGCACGTCGACGCGCAGTTCGAATGCGTCGTCGGCTCGCCGCCAGGCGGCGCTGATCGGACCGCGCACCGAGCGGAACGTCGCCGTCGCGTGGTCGAGTTCGCCCGGAGTCGGGCAGATCGCGACATGCTCGTACCCGGGGCGATCCGGATCGGTCCGGATGCCGGCCACGTACTCGTACAGCCACTGCGCCACCGAGCCCAGGGAGTAGTGGTTGAACGAGTTCATGAGCGCCGTCTGGAAGCCGTGCTCCTCCGTCCAGCCGTCCCAGCGCTCCCAGATCGTGGTCGCGCCGTGTCGGATCGAGTATCCCCATGACGGGAAGGTCTCGTTGAGCAGCAGCCGGTGCGCCACGTCGCCCCGGCCCGCCTTGGTCAGCACCGGGCACAGGAGCCCGACGCCGACAAACCCTGTCGTGAGATGCCAGTCATGGCGCTCGATGTCAGCTACGAGGCGCTCCAGCGCGCGCGGGCGCAGATGCTCGGGAAGCAGATCCATGTGCAGCGCCAGCAGGTAGACGGTCTGCGTGTCGCCCTCGATGAGGGCATCGTCGCCGACGTACGCACGGTTGAAGGCCGCGGCGACGTCCGCGTGCAGGGCCTGGTAGTAGGCCTCCCTGTCAGGCCTCCCGAGAGCGCGAGCCATGCGCGCCATGAGCATGGCGTCATAGGCGAGGTAGGCGGTGGCGAGGACCT
>Ga0081539_10003342_pt1 | contig 19934 bp, 17 predicted proteins | sample TabmetS4T2R2_FD_71023 | JGI IMG/M metagenome (GOLD analysis project Ga0081539, IMG submission 71023) | Tabebuia heterophylla rhizosphere microbial communities from the University of Puerto Rico - S4T2R2 | ecosystem: Host-associated > Plants > Roots > Rhizosphere ...
GCGGCCGGACTTCGGACCGCCGGAGCCGCACCGGACCGGCGGCGCGACCCTGGTCACGGCGCGGCCGCCGCTGGCCGCCTTCAACGTCGAGCTCGACACCGCCGACGTCGAGATCGCCCGCGCGGTCGCCGCCGGGCTGCGCGAGTCCGGGGGCGGGCTGCCGGGCGTGCGGGCGATCGGGCTGCTGCTGGGCAGCGGCCGCGCCCAGGTCTCGACCAACGTGCACGACCCGCTGGCGGTGCCGCTGGGAAGGGTGGTGGAGACGGTGCGGGAGCTGGCGGCCCCGCTCGGCGCCCGCCCGCTGGAGGCCGAGCTGGTCGGTCTGATCCCGGCCCTGGCGCTCGCCGACTACCCCGCCGACGTGCCGATGCGCGATTTCGACCCCGACCGGCACGTGATCGAGCGCTGTCTAAGTTAAATTCAATCCACACATGGCTGAGACGAAAAAACGACGCAAGGGCAAGAAACGCGGCACTCAGGGTGGCCGCGTCGACAACAAACCGCGCGGCGGCCGGCCTCGCAGCCGCGAGGAGGCGAAAAACCGGGCGAAAGCGAAACGCAACGTGCCGGTCAAAGGCGACAACCCGCCGACCTGGCGCGGCTCGATCCTGCGCGGCGTGATCGCCGCCGCCGTCTTCTTCATCGCCCTGCTGCTGATCTTCAAAAAACCGGTCGGCACCTCGGCGGCCTTCTCCGCCTTCATGCTCGCCTTCTACATCCCGGCCGGCTACTTCATCGACATGGCGCTGTGGCGGAAACGGGAGCGCGCCCGGATTCGCGCCCGGAACCTCGGCAAATGAGCCTCGACGTCCAGATGCTGACCGTCGGGCCGGTCGCCGAGAACTGCTTTCTCGTGCGGCCCGAGGGCGGGGACAGGCTGCTGGTCGTCGATCCCGGCGAGGAGGCCGACCGCATCCTCGCCGCCGTCGAGCAGAGCGGGGCGGAGGTCGAGGCGATCCTCGTCACCCACTGCCACTTCGACCACATCGGCGCGGTGGCGCCGGTTGCCGCCGCGACCGGGGCGCCGGTCTACTGCCCGCAGATCGAGGTCCCGGTGCTGGCCGACATCATGAGCTACGTCCCGTACCCGGGCTTCGGCCCGTTCGACAGCTACGAGGCCGACCACGCGGTCGCCGGCGGCGAGACCCTGGAGCTGGCCGGGCTCGAGCTCGACGTCGTCTTCACCCCGGGCCACAGCCCCGGCCACGTCACCTACGCGGTGCGCGGCGAGGACGCGCTGTTCTCCGGCGACGTGCTCTTCCAGGGCTCGGTCGGGCGCGTCGACCTGCCCGGCGGCGACGGGCCGACCCTGATCGCCTCGATCGGCAAGCTGGTCGACTCCTTCCCCGAGCAGACCGCCGTCTACCCGGGCCACATGGGGACGACGACGCTCGGCGCCGAGCGCGCCTCCAATCCCTTCCTCACCTCGCTCGCGCGGTAGGGCACCGGGCGCACCCGCTGCTCTAGGCTCGCTCGCAAGATGGCCAGCAAGTTCCAAGCACCGCGCGGGACCTTCGACGTGCTCCCCGAGGACGGGGGGCGGCGCGTGGTGGTCGAGGCGACGGCCCGCGGCGTCTTCGCCCGCGCCGGCTACGCGCCGATCCAGACCCCGAGCTTCGAGCACACCGACCTGTTCGAACGCGGCGTCGGCCGCTCGACGGACATCGTCCGCAAGGAGATGTTCAGCTTCGAGGACAAGGGCGAGCGCAGCCTCACCCTGCGGCCCGAGGGGACGGCACCGATCTGCCGCGCCTACCTGGAGCACGGGATGCACAAACTGGCGCAGCCGGTGAAGCTCTCCTACGTCGGCCCCTTCTTCCGCCACGAGCGCCCGCAGGCCGGCCGCTACCGCCAGTTCCACCAGCTCGGGCTGGAGTGCATCGGCACCGACTCGCCGCTGGCCGACGCAGAGGCGATCGTCCTTCTCTCCGAACTGCTCGGGGAGCTCGGCGTGCCCGGGGTCGAGCTGCGCCTCGGCAGCCTCGGCTCCTTCGCGGCGCGGCAGGGCTACCTGGAGGAGCTGAAGGCGCACCTGCACAAGCACGAGGGCGACCTCTCCAGCGACGTGCGCGAGCGGATCGACGTCAACCCGCTGCGCGCCTTCGACGCCGACGATCCCGGCACCCAGGGCGTGATGGCGAGCGCGCCGACGATCGTCGACTCGCTCGAGGGGGAGGACGCCGAGCACTTCGCCGAGGTGCGGGCGCTGCTGGAGGCGGCCGGCGTCGACTACGTGGTCGACAAGGCCCTGGTCCGCGGCCTCGACTACTACACGCGCACGATCTTCTCCTTCGTCTGCGACGCGCTCGGGGCCCAGTCGGAGATCGGCGGCGGCGGCCGCTACGACGGCCTGATCGAGCAGCTCGGCGGCCCGGCGACCCCGGCGGTCGGCTGGGCGGCGGGGATCGAGCGGATCCTGCTGGCGCTCGGCCAGGAGGTCGAGCCGGCGCCGGGGCCGGTGCGGGTCTTCATCGCCTTCAGCGGCGAGGACAGCCGCGGGGCGTTGGTCCTCGCCGACGAGCTGCGCCGGGCCGGCTTCGCGGCCGAGCTCGACCTCGCCCAGCGCGGGGTCAAGGGCCAGATGAAACACGCCAACCGGATCGGCGCCCGCTTCGTCGTCCTGCTCTCCCACGAGGAGGGCCCGCAACTGCGTGAGATGGAGAGCGGAGAGCAGCGGCCGGTGGATTTGGCCAACCTTGTCGACGAGATGACCGGAGGGGAAGCATGAGTGCGATCGACCACGGATGGGCGGATCAGCCCCTGCGTCCGAATGGCTATCGGGACGTTTGGTGTCGCCGTGTCGATTTGGACCGTGTCGATTCCGAGGTCCGGGTTGCTGGGTGGGTGAACCGCCGACGCGACCACGGGGGCCTGATCTTCATCGACCTGCGCGACCGCACCGGGATCGTTCAGCTCGTCTTCAACCCTGAGATCTCGGGCGAGTCGTTCGAGCTTGCTCACCGGCTTCGCCCGGAGGATGTGCTGACGGCCGCCGGCACGGTGGTACGCCGCGCTGAGGAGACGGTGAACCCCGCCCTTCCCACCGGCCACGTCGAGCTCAAGGTGAGTGACGCCGAGCTCCTGGCCGACTCCGCTACCCCGCCTTTTCAGATCGAGGGCTACGCCGGCGAAGCAAGCGAGGAGGTACGGATGCGGTACCGCTACCTCGACCTTCGTCGGGAGCAGATGTTCGACGCTCTCACCCTTCGCCACCGAGTGGTTGCGGCGATGCGCGAATTTTTGGATCACGAGGGCTTCATCGACGTCGAGACGCCGGTCCTGACCCGCTCGACCCCGGAGGGCGCGCGCGACTTCCTCGTCCCCTCCAGCCAGCAGCACGGCTCCTTCTACGCGCTGCCGCAGTCGCCGCAGCTGTTCAAGCAGCTGCTGATGATGAGCGGGTTCGAGCGCTACTACCAGGTGGCCCGCTGCTTCCGCGACGAGGCGACCCGGGCCGACCGCCAGGCCGAGTTCACCCAGCTCGACATCGAGATGTCGTTCGTCGACGGCGAGGACGTGATCGAGGTCAACGAGCGGCTGCTGGCCCACGTCTTCGAGCGCGCGGGCGGGCCGCGGATCGAGCTGCCGATGCGGCGCATGTGTTATTCGGAGGCGATGGGCCGGTTCGGGACCGACCGGCCGGATCTGCGCTTCGGGCTGGAGCTCGTCGACCTCGGCGAGGCCCTGCGCGAGACCGAGTTCAAGGTCTTCCGCTCGGTGCTCGACGGCGGCGGCGCGATCCGCGGGATCAACGCCGGCAAGCGCGAGCTGCCGCGCAAAGACCTCGACGGGCTGATTTCCCGCGCCCAGGAGCTGGGGGCGAAGGGCCTCGTCTGGGCCTTCCGCGAGGGCGAGGGCTGGCGCTCGCCAACCGCGAAGTTCCTCAGCGAGGCGGAGCTGGCCGACCTCAACCAGCGCCTCGCCGCCGAGGAGGGCGACCTGCTGCTGCTGGTCGCCGACAAACTCGAGGTGACCAACGCCGTGCTCGGGCAGATGCGGATCGACCTGGCCGAGAAGTTCGAGCTGATCGACCCCGAGGCGAACGAGCTGGTCTGGATTGTCGACTGGCCGCTGATGGAGTGGAACGAGCCCGAGCAGCGCTGGGACGCTCTGCACCATCCGTTCACGGCGCCGGCCGGCGAGTTCGACCCCGAGAACCCCGGCGAGGCGCGGGCGGTCGCCTACGACGTGGTCTGGAACGGCCAGGAGCTCGGCGGCGGCTCGATCCGGATCAACCGCGCCGACGTCCAGGAGCAGGTTTTCGCTGCGCTGGGGATCGACAAGGAGACCGCCGAGGCGCGCTTCGGCTTCCTGCTCGAGGCGCTGCGCTTCGGGGCGCCCCCGCACGGCGGCATCGCCTACGGCGTCGACCGGATCGTGCAGCGGCTGAGCGGCGCGGACACGATCCGCGACGTGATCGCCTTTCCGAAGACGGCTTCGGGCTTCGACCTGCTGACCGGGGCGCCGGCGCCGGTCGAAGAGACGCAGCTGAAAGAGCTCGGCGTCGCGATCCACAAACGCAACCTCGCCGGCCACTGAGGGGACGCTGAGACCGATGGGCCTCCGGGACTGGTTGCCGCGCAAATGGCGCCCGGAGCCGGGGCCGGGACAGACCCCGGTCCACATCGACGACCCCAGCTACGACAGCTGGGAGGTGGTGCGGGACTTCGGCGACCTGCGCACGGCCCGCGCCTGGCACCAGTCGCTGATCGAGGCCGGGTTCGAGGCGGCGCTGACCTCGGACTGGCCGATCGACCGCTTCGGCCACGGCGACATCTCCCTGCGCGTCCCGCCGGACAAGTGGAGCGAGGCCGAGTGGCACCTCTCCAACCTCGACGACGACTACCTCGACGACTGAGGAGCAGTGGCGGCGAGTTGCCGCTGTGCTCGGGCATACCGCGGGCGGGGAGGGTGAAATCAGGCCCCAGCCCGCCGTTGCCGCCTCTGGCTTTGATCCCTTCAAATGAAGGTGGGTGCCTGATCCCGACCCCAAGAGGCCATGGATACGGTGGCTCCCGCGCCGTTTGTGTTGGGTCAAACGGTGAGACGGCTCGCGCACGGGCTCGGGCCTTGGCCCAAACTTAGCACCGGCGCCCGAGCGGCTGTCGGGGGGCGATTTTCATTCATCCGGCACTTGACGCCCCTATGGGGCCACAACTGACGGATCGTCCTTGGGACCGGGTCATCGCGGACCTCGCGAAGCGGCAGCACGGCGTCGTGAGCCGACGTCAGCTACTCGCCCTGGGCATGGGGGCGAAGGCGATACGCGGCCGGGTTGAGCGCGGTTCGCTGCATGAATTTCACCGTGGCGTCTACGTGGTCGGCGTGCGGCGGATCAGCCGCAAGGGACGGTGGATGGCGGCGGTCCTCGCCTGCGGGCCGGGGGCGGTGCTTAGCCACAGAGCAGCCGGGTGTCTGCACGGCTTCCTCCCACCCAGCCTAAATCGCATCGAGGTGACTTGCCCGGTTGGGGCGCGGACGCGCCGCTCCGGCATCGTCTCCCACGAAGCCAGCCTCGCCCCGGACGAAGTCGGCGAGATCGACGGGATCCCGGTGACCTCGGTCTTCCGCACCCTCTTTGACCTCGCCGGCGACCTGAAACCGCGCCAGCTCGAGCGCGCCTGGAAGGAGGTCAAGGTGAGGCGGCTGACCGACACCGTCCCGATGGCGGTGCTCCTGGAGCGCCACGGGCATAAACGCGGCACCCCGGCGATCCGCCGCCTCTACGTCTCCACCCGGCCGATCCCGGTCACCCGCAACGACTTCGAGGAGCGTTTCCATGCCGTTCTTGACGCCAGCGACTTGCCGCGGCCACGATTCAACCCCACGCTCCACCTGCGCGGCCAGTTCTTCGAGCCCGACTGCCTCTGGGACGAGAAGAAGCTGATCGCCGAGCTCGACGGCGGCGAAGTCCACAACACCGACCACGCCTTCCAGTCCGACCGCAAGCGCGATCGCATCCTCTTGGCCGAGGGTTACCGGACGACTCGCATCACCTGGGAGCAGCTGCGGGACGAACCCGACCAGGTGGTCGCCGACCTGCGCGATGCCTTGAAGCCGGGCCAATCCCCACACCCACCTGGCAAGTAGGTGTGGGGATGGGCCCGGCTCTCGGACGGCCGCCTTTACCCTTTGCAGCATGGAACGCGAGCTGTTCGAGCACTACCTGCGTGACAAGTCGCGCCGGGGCCCCGCGGCCGCCGAGGCTTTCTCTGGCGCCGCGGGTGGCGCCGCCTGTGGCGATCTCTCCCGGATTTCCTTTCAGGTCGAGGACGGCCGGCTCACGAACGTGTCGTTCGACGCCGAGGGCTGCGGCGCCACCGAAGCGGCCACCGCCGCCGTCGCCGAGACGATCGACGGTGCCACCGTCCTCGAGGCCGCGCTCCTCTCCATCGACGACGCCGAAGCCCTCCTCGGCGGCCTCACCCCCGCCAAGCGCCACGCCGCTCAGCTCGCCACCGACGCCCTCCACCGCGGCCTCAGCGCCGCCGCTGCCTCAGCTTCGCGTCTCGCGGACGGCACGGAGACACCGTCCGCGCCGCGGGTCGCCGTCGCGATGTCCGGCGGCGTCGACAGCGCCGTCGCCGCCCTGCTGGAGCGCGAGCGCGGCGCCGACGTCGTCGGGATCACGGTCAAGCTCTGGGCCGACCCGGAGACCGACGGCACCAAGGCCTGCTGCTCGCCTGAGGCCGTGCTCGGGGCCCGCGCCCTCGCGCACCAGCTCGGGATCCCGCACTTCACGCTTGACCTCGAGGCGGAATTCCGCGAGCGCGTGGTTGGCCTCTTCCTCTCCGGCTACGCCGAGGGCAAGACCCCGAACCCCTGCATCCTCTGCAACGGCGAGGTCCGCCTCGCGGCGATGATCGACCTCGCCGAGCGGCTCGGGGCCGAGCGCCTGCTGACCGGCCACTACGCGCGGATCGTCGAGGACGCGGATGGGCCGCTGCTCGCCGCCGGCGCCGACCCGGCCAAGGACCAGAGCTACATGCTGGCGGCGCTGCCGCCGAAGCTGCTCGGCCGGCTCGGCTTCCCGCTGACCGCGCTGACCAAGCCGGAGGTGCGCGAGATCGCCGCCCGCCACCAGCTGGCGGTCGCGAAGAAGCCCGAGTCCCAGGATCTCTGCTTCCTCGCCGGCCAGGGCAAGCGCGGCTTCCTGCGCCGCCACGGCGGGCTCGAAGACCGCGAGGGAGCGGTGATCGACCGCGCCGGGCGCACGCTCGGCCGCCACCGCGGCCACCACAACTTCACGGTCGGGCAGCGTCGCGGCACCGGCGTCTCGATCAACGAGCCGGCCTACGTGCTCGCGACGGATGCAGCCGCCAATACGGTCACGATCGGCACCCGCGAGGAGCTGCTGACCCGCCGCGTCCGCGTCCGCGACGCGGTCCTGCACCGCGACGGCGCCCGGGTCGACGCGGTGCGCCTGCGCTACCGCTCGCGGCCGCTGCCGGCGAGCGTCGGCGCCCCCGCCGCCGGCCGCCACGAAACGCTTGATCTGGAGCTGGGCGAGGAGTTCGCGGGGGCCGCTCCAGGGCAGACCGCGGTGCTGCTCGAGGGCGAGACGATCGTCGGTCACGGCACGATCGTCGGCAACGTCTGAAGAGAATATTTAGGCTTCCTCACATGAAGGCCCAGGAGATCCGCGACACCTACCTCTCGTTCTTCGCGGAGCGGGGACACAAGATCGTCCCCTCGGCCTCCCTGGTGCCCTCCGTGCACGACCCCACGGTGCTGCTGACGACCGCCGGGATGCAGCCCTTCAAGCCCTACTTCCTGGGCCGCGAAGAGCCGCCGGCCTCGCGCCTCGCCGACGTGCAGAAATGCTTCCGCACGACCGACATCGAGGAGGTCGGCAACACCGCCCGCCACCTCACCTTCTTCGAGATGCTCGGCAACTGGAGCTTCGGCGACTACTTCAAGGCGGAGTCGATCCCCTGGGGCTGGGAGCTCTCGACCCAGGGCTTCGGGATGGACCCGGAGAAGATCTGGGTGACCGTGTTCGGCGGCGACGATGAGCTCGGCCTCGGCCCCGACGAGGAGGCGATCGAGATCTGGAAGGCGACCGGGGTGCCGGAGGAGCGGATCGTCCGGCTCGGCCGCAAGGACAACTTCTGGCAGGGCGGGCCGACCGGCCCCTGCGGCCCGTGCTCGGAGCTCTACCTCGACCGCGGGCTCGCCTTCGGCGCCGAGGGCGACCGGCCCGGCGATGACTCCGACCGCTTCCTCGAGTTCTGGAACCACGTCTTCATGAGCTACGACCTGCACGAGGACGGCTCGCTGACCGAGCTGCCGAGCAAGAACATCGACACCGGGATGGGGCTCGACCGGATGGCGGCGGTCCTTCAGGACGTCCCCTCGGTCTTCGAGGTCGACCACGTGCGGCCGCTGATCGACCTCGCCGAGGAGCTCTCCGGTCACGGCTACGAGGAGGGCGAACGGGTCACCCGGGCGATGCGGATCGTCGCCGACCACGCCCGCGGCGCCACCTTCCTGCTGGCCGACGGCGTCGTCCCCTCGAACGAGGATCGCGGCTACATCCTGCGGCGGATCATGCGCCGGGCGATCCAGCAGGGCAACTCGCTCGGCCTCGAGGCGCCGTGGTTCGGCAAGTTCGCCGAGCGCACGATCGAGATCATGGGGGAGACCTACCCGGAGCTGGCGGCCGAGCGGGAGACGATCGCCCGCTGGGTCGGCGACGAGGAGGAGAGCTTCGGCCGCACCCTGGAGCGCGGCACCGAGCTGCTGGAGCGCCTGGTCGCCGAGGCGAAGGAGTCCGGGACCTCCTGGATCGACGCGGCCGACGCCTTCAAACTGCACGACACCTACGGCTTCCCCTACGACCTGACCAAGGAGCTCTTGGCCGAGGAGGGCCTGGCGGTCGACGACTCCGGCTTCGAGGAGCTGATGGAGGAACAGCGCCAGCGGGCCCGGATGGGCGCCGCCACCGCGCACGGCTCCGAGGACAGCCACGACCGCGTGCTCGCCTTCGCCGACGGCGCGGCGCGGACCGAGTTCGTCGGCTACGAGACCTTGCGCGTCGAGACCGGTCTCGCGGCCGTTGAACAGGTCAACGGCCGCGCCCTGGTGAAGCTGGAGCAGAGCCCCTTTTACGCAGAGGGTGGTGGCCAGGTTGCCGATTCAGGCGTGATCAGGTGGCCGACCGGAGAGGAAGCCGAGGTGACCGATGTCTTCCGCGTGGGCGAAGACCAGGTGGTCGAGGTCATCGCCCGCCACCCCCGGACGCGGGAAGGCGGGCGCGAGATCGCCGGTGATGACGAGCGCGCCCGCCTGGGAGCGGAGGAGGTGGCGGTTGATGCCCAGGTCGACCACGGGACACGACACGCGACGATGCGCAACCACACCGCCACGCACCTCCTGCACGCGGCGCTGCGCGAGCGGCTCGGCACCCACGTGCGCCAGGCCGGCTCCGCCGTCCGTCCCGACAAGCTGCGCTTCGACTTCACCCACGGCCAGGCGCTCAGCCCCGAGGACCTGCGCGCGGTCGAGGACCGGGTCAACGAGTGGGTCAAGGCGTCACGCCCGGTGCGCTGGTTGGAGATGGAGCGCGCGGAGGCGGAAAAGCTCGGCGCGATGGCCCTGTTCGGGGAGAAATACGGCGTGTGGGTGCGGGTGGTCGAGGTCGAGGGGGTCTCGCGCGAGCTCTGCGGCGGGACCCACGTCGCCAACACCGCCGAGGTCGGGATCTTCAAACTGACCTCGGAGGGCTCCAGCGCCGCCAACGTGCGCCGGGTCGAGGCGATCACCGGGCCGGAGGCGATCGACTACTTCCGCGAGCGCGAGGCGGCGCTGCGCGAGGCCGGCGAGCTGCTCGGCAATGCCCAGGACCCGGTCGGGGGCGCGCGCCGCGCGGCGGAGAAGCTGAAGGAGGCCGGGGCCGGCGCCGCTCAGGCCCAGAAGCAGCAGCTCGGCGAGGAAGCCAAGCGGCTGGTCGCCGCCGCCAGCGAGGTCGGCGGGGTCCAGGTCGTCGTCTCGGCGACCGAGCTCGGCGACCAGAAGGCGCTGCTCGACGTCGCCAACCGGATCCAGTCCTCGCTCGGCGGCGCGACCGCGATCTTCCTCGGCGGAGCTTCCGGCGAGAAGGTCGCTCTGGTCTCGCTGGCCAGCCAGGACGCGGTCGCGAAGGGGGTCTCGGCGGCGGCCCTGGTCCGCGAGGCGGCGCCGCTGGTCGGCGGCGGCGGTGGTGGCCGCGACGACATGGCCCAGGCCGGGGGCAAGGACCCGTCGAAGCTCGACGAGGCGCTGGCGGCGGCGCGCGCGGCAATCGAGCGGGAGCTCGGCTGAGGTCGATGCGGGTGCTCGCTCTGGACCACGGAACGGTGCGGGTCGGCTGCGCGCTCTCGGACCCGACCGGGACCCTGGCGACGCCGCTGCCGGTGATCGAGCCGCCGGAGCCGCGGGCGGTCGCCGAGCTGGTCGCCGAGCACGGGGTCGAACGGGTCGTGGTCGGGCTGCCGCTGCACCTGAGCGGCGAGGAAGGCAGCCAGGCGGGGCTGGCGCGCAGCTTCTGCGCCGAACGGGGGGCGATGCGGGCGGTCCCGGTCGAGACCTACGACGAGCGGCTAACCAGCCGGATGGCCGACGCGAGCCGCCGCGCCGGGGCCGGCGCGGCCCGCGACTCGCTCGCCGCCGCGCACCTGCTCGAGGCATATCTGGCGGCACAAACGGGCAAGGAGGGTGACTGATGGCCGACGACTGGCGCGACGACCCCTTCGTCGACTCCGACGACCCAGCCGCCCGCGAGCGGGCCGAACGCCGGGCCGAACGCGAAGCCAAGCGCCAACAGAAGGAAGCCAAGCGCCAGGAGAAGGAAGCGGCCCAGCAGCCGCCGCCGGAGCCGCCCGCTCCGGCCGAGCCGCCGAAACCGCCGCGCACGCCCGAGCAGGAGTTCTGGGACGAGGACCCCGAGCCGGCGCCGGAGCCGCCGAAAGGCGAGAAACCGGCCGAGGCGCAACCTGCGCCGCCGCCAGCCCCGCCGCCGACCCCGGCCGCGCCCGAGCAGTCGGCGGCCGAGCCCGTGGCCGCCGCCGCGGCTGCCACGGCCGCTGGGGCCGCCGCCGACCCGGTCCCGACCCCGGCCCCCGAGCCCGCGGTCGAGCAGGCCTGGGAGAAAGCGCCGCCCTCGACCCCCGACGAGGACATCTGGGGCGACGAGGGAGACCCGAGCAAGGCCGGCGGGTCCGGTGGTAGCCGCGGTGGCGAGGGGACCGGCGCGGGCCGGCGCGGAACCGGCGCCCCCAAACGCAAGTGGCACCCCTTCCGGATCGCCGCGATCATCGTCGCCTTCCTGATCTTCTGGTTCCTCTACGCGCTCTTCCAGCCGTTCCACAGCGGCGAGGGCGACAGGGTCCAGGTGAAGATCCCGAAGGGCGCCAGCGTCAGCGAAGTCGGCGACCTCCTGGTCGACAAGGGCGTGATCCAGGACCCGATCCTGCCGATCGGCGGCTCGACCATGTTCCAGATCCGCGTCACCCTGGCCGGCAAGCGCTCCGAGCTCTACGCCGGCAGCTTCACGCTAAACGAGGACATGAGCTACGGCGACGCGATCGACGCGCTCTCCCAGCCGCCCTCGAAACGCACCCTGACGGTGACGATCCCGGAGGGATACACGCGCGGGCAGGCCGCCCAGGTGGTCGAGGAAGCCGGGGTTCCCGGCAGCTACACGAAGAAGACGGTCAAATCGAAGTTCCTCGACCCGGCCGACTACGGCGGCAAAACCGCCGAAAGCCTCGAGGGCTTCCTCTTCCCGAACACCTTTGAAATGAAGCCGAAAGCGCCGGTCGCCAACCTCGTCGAGCTGCAGCTCAAGGACTTCAAGAAGCAGATCAAAAAGGTCGACATGAAATACGCGAAATCGAAAAACCTGACGGTCTTCGACGTGCTGATCATCGCCTCGATGATCGAGGACGAGGCGGGGGTGCCGAAGCAGCGCAAGCAGGTCGCGGCGGTGATCTACAACCGGCTGAAAGACGGGATGCCGCTGGGGATCGACGCGACGATCCGCTTCTACAACAAGAACTACACCGAGCCGCTGACCGAATCCGAACTGAACGAGGACTCGCCCTACAACACGCGCGAGAACACCGGCCTGCCGCCGGGGCCGATCAACAGCCCCGGCTTGGCCGCGATCCAGGCCGCCGCGCACCCGGCCAAATCGGACTACCTCTTCTACGTGAACAAGCCGAACACGTGCGGCGAACTCGCCTTCTCGTCGACCGAAGAGGAATTCGAAGCCGACGTCGCCGCCTACGAAAAAGCGCGCGAGGAAAACGGCGGCAACGAGCCGAGCTCCTGTTAGGTGGGTGACTGATGCCGCGGCTGGCGGTCCTCGGTTACCCGGTCGGCCACTCGCGCTCGCCGGCGATGCACAACGCCGCCCTGGCGGCGCTGCGGATGGATGAGGAGTGGAGCTATGAGGCGATCGAGGTCGCGCCCGAGGATTTCGAGGCGCTGGTCCGGGCGCTGCCGGGCGAGGACTTCGCCGGCGCCAACGTCACCGTGCCGCACAAGCTCCTGGCGCTCGCCTTCGCCGACACCGCCAGCCGGCGGGCGCAGGAGATCGGCGCCGCCAACACGCTGATCTTCGGCCCCGAGGGCACCCACGCCGACAACACCGACGCCGGCGGCCTGATCGCCTCGCTGCCCGGCTCGCCGCAGGGCCAGAGCGCCCTGATCCTGGGCGCGGGCGGGGCCGGGATGGCGGCGGTCTGGGCGCTGGGGGCGATCGGCGCCAAGGTCGGGATCTGGAATCGCACCCCGGCGCGGGCCGAGACCGTCCGCATCGAGGTCACCGAGCGGGCCGAGCAGTTCGAGGTCGAGATCGAGGTCGGGGTGGTCGAGCCCGAGCCCGAGGCCGCGGTCGACCTCGACCTCAGCGGCTTCGAGCTGATCGTCAACACGACCGCGGTCGGCCTCGGCGGGGAGGACCCGTTCACGGAGCTGCCGCTGCGGCCCGACGGATTCGCCCCCGGCCAGGTGGTCGTCGACATGGTCTACAGCAGCGCGCCCTCGACGCTCTTGGCCGCGGCGGCCGCTTGCGGAGCCCGGACCGTGGACGGGATCGAGATCCTCGTCCAGCAGGGCGCGCTCTCATTCGAGCTCTGGACCGGGCGCAAGCCGCCGCTCGACGTGATGCGTGCCGCCGCCCGCGGCTAGCCGCGCCGATAGCCTAGGGCGCTCATGACCGCTTTCCGCTTCACCACCGCCGGGGAGTCGCACGGGCCCGGGCTCGTCGCGATCGTCGAGGGCCTGCCGGCCGGGCTCGAGCTCGACCGCGAGGCGCTCGACCGCGACATGGCCCGCCGCCAGCTCGGCCACGGCCGCGGCGGCCGGATGCGGATCGAGACCGACACCGCCGAGGTCCGCTCCGGGGTCCGCCACGGCCGCACGCTCGGCAGCCCGGTGGCGCTGCTGGTCGCCAACCGCGACTACGCCAACTGGGAGGAGCGGATGAACCCGTGGCCGGTCGAGGGCTTCGAGCCCGACGAGGTCCACCTGCCGCGCCCCGGCCACGCCGACCTGGTCGGCGCCCAGAAATACGGGCACGCGGACATCCGCAACGTCCTGGAGCGGGCCAGCGCCCGCGAGACCGCCGCCCGGGTCGCCGCCGGCACCCTCGCCCGCGCCTTCCTCGGCGCGCTCGGCGTCGAGGTCTACAGCCACGTCCTGCAGATCGCCTCGGTCCGCGCCGCCGAGCGCGAGGAGCCGCTGACCCCGGCCGACTTCGAGGGCGTCGACGATGACCCGGTGCGCTGCCTCGACCCCGAGGCCAGCAAAGCGATGGTCGCCGAGATCAACCGGCTGCGCAAGGCCAACGAGAGCCTCGGGGGCAGCTTCGAGGTCCTCAGCTTCGGGCTCGTCCCCGGGCTCGGCTCCCACATCTCCTGGGAAGACCGGCTCGACGGCCGCCTGGCCGGCGCCGTCGCCTCGATCCAGTCGATCAAGGGCGTCGCGATCGGCGAAGCCTGGGACGTCGCCGGCCGCCCCGGCTCCGAGGCCCACGACGAGATCTTCTGGTCCGAGAAGGACGGCTACTTCCGCGAAACCAACCACGCCGGCGGCCTCGAGGGCGGGATGACCAACGGCCAGCCGCTCTCGGTGCGGGCGGCGATCAAGCCGATCTCGACCCTGACCAAGCCGCTGCGCTCGGTCGACACCGAGACCAAGGCGCCGGCGCAGGCGCTGCGCGAGCGCACCGACTCGACCGTGGTCCCGGCCGGCGCCGTCGTCGCCGAGGCGATGGTCTGCCTGACCCTCGCCCGCTGCTACCGCGAGAAGTTCGGCGGCGACCACATCGACGACGTGCTCGCCGCGATCGAGGCCTACAAGCAGCGCATCGACTTCCGCGGGTAGCGGCGTGCGGCCCGCGATCGTCTTCATCGGCTTCATGGGCGCCGGGAAGAGCACGGCGCTGGCGGCGGCGCGCCGCGCCGGCCTGGAGACGATCGAGATCGACGCGGTGATGGAAGAGAGCTTCGGGATGGCGATCACCGAGGCCTTCGAGCAGCACGGCGAGGAGGGGTTCCGCGCCCGCGAGGCCGAGGTCGTCGGGGAGCTGCTGGAGAAGGCGGACGGCGGCGCGATCGCGCTCGGCGGCGGCTCGGTCCTCTCCGAGCGCGTGCGCGCCGCGCTCGAGCGCCACACCGTGGTCTGGCTGCAGGTCGACCCGCGCGAGGCCTGGCGGCGGATCGCCCACTCCGACCGGCCGCTGGCGACCAGCGCCGAGGACGTCGAACGGCTGCTCGCCGAGCGGCTGCCGCTCTACGAAGAGCTGGCCGACGCGGTGGTGCCGATGGGCGACCGTTCGATCATCGAGCGGGCGCTGCCGGCGATCCAGGCGCTGGCTCGGATGCCGGCGGGGACGAAGCTGCTCTGGGCGGCGACGGCGAGCGACGAGTACCCGGTCCTGGTCGGGCGCGGCCTGCTCGGGGAGGCGATCCCCGGGAGCTGGTGGCCGCTCGACGGGCGCCGCTTCTGCGTCTCGGACTCGGTGGTCGGCGACATCTACTCGGGCAGGCTCGGGGAGCTCGCCGCCGAGCCGATCCTGATCGCGGCCGGCGAGGAGTCGAAGACCCTGAGCACGGTCGAGTCCGTGATGGAAACGCTGGCCGGCGCCGGGATGACCCGCGAAGACCACGTGGTCGCACTCGGCGGCGGCGTCGTCGGCGATCTCGCCGGGTTCTGCGCCGCCAGCTACCAGCGCGGCGTCCCGGTCGTCCAGGTCCCGACCACGCTGGTCGCCCAGGTCGACTCCTCGATCGGCGGCAAGACCGGCGTCGACCTCAAGCAGGGCAAGAACTACGCCGGCGCCTACCACCAGCCGGCGGCGGTGATCGCCGACGTCGGCACCCTCGAGTCGCTGCCCAGGGAGGAGCTGGCGGCGGGCTTCGTCGAGGTCCTGAAGACCGGTCTTCTGGCCGGCGGCTCGCTCTGGGAGCGGACCCGCCTGGTCGAAGACCTCAATCCCTACGAGCTCAGCGAGCTGGTCTTCGCATGCGCTCGCTACAAGTGCGAGATCGTCGCCGACGACGAACGCGACGCCGGCCTGCGCAACGCCCTCAACCTCGGCCACACGGTCGGCCACGCGATCGAGGTCGCCAGCGACTACGCCGTCTACCGTCACGGCGAAGCCGTCGGGATCGGCCTGCTGGCGGCGCTGCGGCTCTCCGGCGCGCTGGAGCTGCGCGACGAGGTCGAGGCGATGCTGGCCCGGTTCGGGCTGCCGACCCAGGTCGACGCGGACCGCTGGCCGGGCGCCGCCGCCGACCCGATCCTCACCGCCCTGCAGCGCGACAAGAAGCGGACCGCGGCCGGGGTCGGCTTCGTCCTCCTGCGCGAGCCGGGCGCGCCGGAGGTCGGCCAGCTGGTCCCGGACGACGAGGTTCGCGCCGCCGTGGAAGAGTTGCTGCCGTGAGCACCATCGCCGCCAACCGCGTCGCCGTCCTGCACGGCGTCAACTTCGACGTGCTGGAGCTGCGCGACCCGTCCTTCTACGGCGGCAAGTCGCTGAGCGAGCTGGAGCACGAGATCACCGACTGGGCGCGCGAGCTCGGGCTCGAACCGATCTTCTTCCAGACCAACGCCGAGGGCGAGTTCTGCGAATACCTGCACCGGGTCCGCGACCTCGCCGACGCGGCGATCGTCAATGCCGGCGCCTGGACCCACTACAGCCGGGCGATCGCCGACGCGCTCTCGATCGCCGCGGTGCCCACCGTCGAGGTCCACCTCTCCGACGTCGAGAACCGCGACGAGTGGCGCAAGGTCTCGGTCTTCGACGGGCTGGTCCTGGCGAAGATCTCCGGCAAGGGCGCGGAGGGATACCGCGAGGCGCTGGAGCTGCTGGCCGGCAAACTGGACGTCAGCGCCTGATGCGCGGCCGCGGCGAGCGCCTCGAGAAGCTGCTGGCCGAGCGCGAGCTCGACCGGATGCTGGTCACCGACCTGACCAACGTCCGCTACCTGACCGGCTTCACGGGGACCAACGGCGCATGCGTCTGCGGTCCGGACGGGATGCGCGTCTTCCTCACCGACTTCCGCTACACCGAGCGCGCCGCCGCCGAGGTCGAGGGCTGGGAGCCGGTGACCGTGACCGGCGACTGGCTGCAGGCGATCGCCGAGCGCCTGCAGGGCCGCTTCGGCTTCGAGGACGACCACATGGCGGTCCGCACGCTGGAGAAACTGAAGGCCAAACTCGCCGACGGGGTCGAGGCGGTTGCGGCCGGCGGCGCCGTCGAGGGCCTGCGCCGGGTCAAGGACGAGGGCGAGCTGGGGGCGATCGCCGAGGCCTCGAAGCTGGCCGACGAGGTCTGGCTCTGGAGTGTCGAGCGCGGCCTGGTCGGAAAGACCGAGCGCGAGGTCGCCCGCGCCGCCGAAGCGCGGATCCGCGAGCTCGGCGGCGACCCCTCGTTCCCGGCGATCGTCGCCGCCGGCCCGAACGGGGCGCTGCCGCACGCCGAGCCCGGCCCGCGGGAGATCGGCCCCGGCGAGCTGGTTGTCTTCGACATGGGCGCCCAGGTCGACGGCTACTGCTCTGACGGGACCCGGACCTATGCGACCGGCGACCCGGGGGAGGAGGCCCGCGAGGTCTACGCGATCACCCTCAAGGCCCAGCTCGCCTCCCTGGAGGCGGTCAAAGTCGGCGCCAAAGCCCCCGAGGTCGACGGCGTCGCCCGCAAGATCATCGACGACGCCGGCTACGGCGAGAACTTCGGCCACGGCCTCGGCCACGGCGTCGGCCTCGAGGTCCACGAGGCCCCGCACCTCTCGCCGAAAGCCGACGACACCCTCGCCGCCAACGAAGTCGTCACCGTCGAGCCCGGCATCTACCTGCCCGGCAAGCTCGGCGTCCGCATCGAGGACTTCGTCGTCGTCGCCGAGGACGGCTACCGCAACCTCTCGACGCTTCCGAAGGAGCTGACGATCGTCGAGTAGCTGCTAGCGGCTGAAGTCGTCTGAGGCGCTGAGGCGGGCGCCGAAGGCGGCGAGCAGGTTGACGGTCGCCTCGACGTCGCGCAGGTCGACCATCTCGACCGGTGAGTGCATGTAGCGCAGGGGGATCGAGACGACGCCGGTGGGGATGCCGGCGCGGGAGATTTGGAGGACGTCGGCGTCGGTGCTGGTGCCGCGGCCGCTGGCGCTGATCGAGTACTCGATGCCCTCGGCCTCGGCGGTCTCGACCAGCAGCTCGAAGACCTTGGGCGAGAGGGTGGAGCCGCGGCCGATCACCGGGCCGGAGCCGAGCGGGCTGGCGCCGAGCTCTTTCTCGTCGACCCCGGGGGCGTCGGTCGCGTGGGTAACGTCGACCGCGACGGCGACGTCGGGGCGGACTTGGAAGGCGGCGGTGCGGGCGCCGAAGAGGCCGATCTCCTCCTGGACCGCGGCGACCGCGGCGAAGGAGCCGCCGGGCCCGTCGCCGTCGGCGCAGCGTTTGAGGCTCTCCAGCGCGACGTAGGCGCCGAGGCGGTTATCCATCGACTTGGAGACGAGGCGCTCGCCGGCCATCTCGACCGGCTCGGCGGCGATCACGACCGGGTCGCCGACCCGGACCAGCTCGGCGGCCTCCTCGCCGTCGGCGGCGCCGACGTCGATGTGCATGCCCTTCAGCTCGACCACTTTCTTGCGCTGGTCAGGCTCCAAAAGGTGGATCGGCTTGCGGCCGACGACGCCGGGCACGAGCCCGTTGCGGCCACGGATCTCGACCCGCTGGCCGACCAGGATCTGCGGGTCCCAGCCGCCGATCGAGGTGAACCAGCAGAAGCCCTTCTCGTCGACGTGGGTGATGATCAACCCGATCTCGTCGATGTGGCCGACCACGGCGAACAGCGGCTTCGCATCGCCGACGGTGGCGATCGAGGAGCCGAGGCCGTCGGCGGAGAGCTCGGCGAAGCCCGCGGCCTCGCGCCAGATCTCCGCGGCGGGTCCCTCGTAGCCCGAGGGCGCGCCGACGCGCAGCAGCTTGTCGAGAAGTTCAGGCGTGGCCAAGAGCAGAAGAGTATGCCCAACTCATACGTTCGTCCGCTTACCGGTCAGTGACCCTCACCGTGAACAACGGTGTTTTCTTTCCGTATCTCGTCGCGCAGCACCCCGTAGCTGCGGTTCTCGGCGGCGATCATCACCCAGACCATGACGTCGACGATCAGCAGGGTGAGCCAGGCCGTGAGCTCGGTCGCGACCGGGACGAGGATCAGCAGGACGATCGCCAGGCCCAGCCGCTCGCGGTTGAGCGTGCGCACGTGGCGGTAGCGGAAGGCGACGAGGCCGAGCAGGTACACGGAGACCCCGCCGAGCAGGGCGAACGCTTCGACGTCGTGCAGTTGCTCGCCGGAGTACGCGATCGTCGACTTCAGGCCGAAGGCGACGATCACGATCCCGACGATCATCAGCAGGTGGATGTACGAGTAGGAATCGCGGGCGAGCTCGTTCTGCGCGCGGCCGGCCGGGGTTTCGCTCAATCGTTTGGCCGAGACCAGGGCGACGACGTCGAAGTACGTCCACCAGAGGGCCGCGGCGAGCCCGACCCCGAGGACCGCGGCGAGGCCGATCTCGAAATCGAACACGTCGGCGGCGCCGATCCCGATCGCGACGATCGACTCGCCGAGGGCGATGATCACGATCAGCCCGTGGCGCTCGGCGAAATGGCCGGGGACGAGTTTCCAACCCTCCGAGCCGAAGAAGTAGGGCCCGGCCATGTCGAGGAAGATCGCCAGCGCCCAGAGCGCCCCCTGGGCGAGGCCGTCGAACATCGAGGCCGCGGCGAGCAGGGCAACCGCCAGCGCGGTGCTGACGGCGAGGCCGAGGACCGAGTGGCGCAGCGCGGCGTCGTCGGGGCTGGCGAGCATGAAGAGGGCGATGTGGCAGGTCCGGAAGACGCCGAGCGCCAGGGCGAAGGTGAGGCCGAGGTCGCCGAACGCTTCCGGCACGCAGAGCGCGCAGATCAGCATCGCCGCCATCGCGACGAAGATGACCAGCCGCGAGGCGCCTTCCTCGGGGTCGATCACGCTGGTCAGCCAGGCGTAGCCGACCCATGCCCACCAGAGCACGCCGAGCACCAGCGCGCCCTGGACCAGGCCGTCCCAGGTCGGCTGATCGGCCATCAGCGCCGTGCACTGGGTGATCGCGAGGACGAAGACGAGGTCGAAGAACAGCTCCAGCGGCGTCACCCGCTCGCCTTCGCGACGGGCGGCGCTCAAGCGGCGTGAGCGTTCACGAGCGGAGCTCTCCACAGCGCAATCCTCGCAGGCCTGTCGAGTTTGTTCGGAGGGGTGGAACAAACTCGACAGGGGCGGAGTACGGTTTCGGTATGGCTGCGGAGGGGAGAGTCGCGCTGGTGACCGGGGCCTCGACCGGGATCGGCAAGGCGACGGCGATCCGGCTCGCGCGTGAGCCGGGCGCCGAGCTGGTCCTGGTCGCCCGCCGCGA
>Ga0081539_10003343_pt1 | contig 19933 bp, 18 predicted proteins | sample TabmetS4T2R2_FD_71023 | JGI IMG/M metagenome (GOLD analysis project Ga0081539, IMG submission 71023) | Tabebuia heterophylla rhizosphere microbial communities from the University of Puerto Rico - S4T2R2 | ecosystem: Host-associated > Plants > Roots > Rhizosphere ...
GCGCGAGTCGGGCGTCGAGCTGATCGCCGCGCGCCAGCGCGGCTTTCGCGATGCCGAGGTCCTGCGCATCGCGCAAATGGTCGACGGCGAATACCTGCTCTTCATGGTGCAATCGGCCGGCGAGGTGTACTTCTATCTCTCGACGCTGCGCGGCGGCCTGCGCAAGGCGCTCGTCTCGCTGCCCGACCGCGAGAGCGTGACGCCGCTCGGCGCCTCCGAGGCGGAATCCAACTTCCGCCGCGAAGTCCTATACTGGGAACAGAAGGTAAGCCAGTAGATGGAAGCAGAACGCCTCAACCAGATCGCGGCCAGCCTCACCGACCTCCAGGCGCGCTCCGCCGCGCTGCGGAGGTATCTTTGACTACGACGCGAAGCTTGGCCGTCTAGCGGCGCTCAATCGCGAGCTCGAGGACCCGAAGCTCTGGGACAACCCGCAGCGCGCGCAGGAGCTCGGCAAGGAAAAGAAGCAGCTCGAGGCGATCGTCGACACGCTCGGCCGGGTGGGCAGCGGCCTTGCCGATGCGCAAGAGCTTTTTCAGCTCGCGCGCGGAGAAGGCGACGAGGCGACCGTGATGGGCGTGGCGGCCGACGTCGAGAAGCTCGAGAAGGACGTCGCCGCGCTCGAGTTCCGGCGCATGTTCGCGAATCCGCTCGATGCGAACAACTGCTTCATCGACATCCAGGCGGGCTCGGGCGGCACGGAAGCGCAGGACTGGGCGGCGATGCTCGAGCGCATGTACCTCAAGTACTGCGATCGCAAGGGCTACGGCGCCGAGATCCTCGAGCACACGCCGGGCGAGGTCGCCGGCATCAAGAGCGCGACGCTCAAGGTGACGGGCGACTATGCCTACGGCCATTTGCGCACCGAATCGGGCGTGCATCGCCTGGTGAGGAAAAGCCCGTTCGATGCCAACGCCCGCCGGCACACCTCGTTCGCCAGCGTCTTTGTCTATCCCGAGGTGGACGAGTCGATCGAGGTCGACATCAATCCGGCCGACCTGCGCGTGGACGTGTACCGCGCCTCCGGCGCCGGCGGCCAGCACGTAAACAAGACCGAGTCGGCGGTGCGCATCACGCACATTCCCACCGGCATCGTCGTGCAGAGCCAGAACGACCGCTCGCAGCACCGCAACCGGGCCGAGTGCATGGCGATGCTGAAATCCCGCCTGTATGAACTGGAGCTACGCAAGCGCATGGCCGAGCAGGACAAGCTCGCCGCGCAAAAGACCGACATCGAGTGGGGCCACCAGATCCGCTCGTACGTGCTCGACCAGTCGCGCATCAAGGACCTGCGCACCGGCGTCGAGAAGGGCGACACGCAGCGCGTGCTTGACGGCGATCTCGACGACTACATCGAAGCGAGCCTGAAGCAGGGGGTCTAAGCTGGAACAAGAAGACAACAAACTGATCGAAGAGCGGCGCGAGAAGCTGAAGGCGCTGCGCGGCGCCGGGCAGGCGTATCCGAACGACTTCCGGCGCCGCGACGTGGCGGCCGAGCTGCACGAGCATTTCGGGACGCTGAGCAAGGAGGAGCTGGAGGCACAAAAGCCCGCCGCCCTCGTCGCCGGCCGCATGATGCTGAAGCGCGTCATGGGCAAGGCAAGCTTCGCCACGCTGCAGGACGGCTCCGGGCGCATCCAGGTCTACATCACCCAGGACACGCCCGACTACGAGGCGTTCAAGCACTGGGATCTCGGCGACATCGTCGGCGCCGAGGGCACGGTGTTCAAGACCATGAAGGGCGAGCTCACCGTGAACGCGAAAAGCATCCGCCTGCTCGCCAAGGCGCTGCGCCCGCTGCCGGAGAAGTTCCACGGCCTCGCCGACCAAGAGATGCGCTATCGCCAGCGCTACGTCGACCTGGTGGTGAACCCCGAGGTACGCCAGATCTTTGCCGAGCGCTCGCGCGTCATCCAGACGATCCGCGATGTGCTGCGGGCTGAGGCGTACCTGGAGGTCGAGACGCCGATGATGCAGCCGATTCCCGGCGGCGCCGCGGCGCGGCCATTCAAGACGCACCACAACGCGCTCGACATGGATCTCTATCTGCGCATCGCGCCCGAGCTGTATCTGAAACGGCTGGTGGTGGGCGGCATGGAGCGCGTGTTCGAGATCAACCGCAATTTCAGGAACGAAGGCATCTCTACGCGGCACAACCCCGAGTTCACGATGCTCGAGTGCTACGCGGCCTATGAGGACTGGCAGTACATGATGGATCTCACCGAGCGCCTGGTGCGCGCGGCCGCCGGGCGCAGCTCCATCGTCTACCAGGGCCGCACGCTCGAGTTCGAGAAGCGCTTCGCGCGGCTGCCGATCGCCGAGGCGCTGCGCAGTCACGGCTTGCAGGGCGACCTGCGCGACCGGGCGCAGCTTTCGCGGCGGCTGAAGGAGCTCGGCGTCGAGCACGGAGACCGGCAGGGCTGGGGCGCGCTGCAGCTGATGCTCTTCGAGACGCTGGCGGAGAAGCACCTGGTGCAGCCGACCTTCGTCACCGAGTTCCCGGCGGAGGTGTCGCCGCTCTCGCGGCGGCGCGATTCGGATCCGGAGATCGCGGACCGCTTCGAGCTCTTCGTCGACGCGAAGGAAATCGCCAACGGCTTCTCGGAGCTGAACGACCCCGAGGACCAGGCGGCGCGCTTTCTCGAGCAGGCGCGCCTCAAGGAGGCGGGCGACCAGGAGGCGATGTACTACGACGCCGATTACATCCGGGCGCTCGAGTACGGCATGCCGCCGGCGGGCGGCATGGGACTGGGAATCGATCGCCTCGTCATGCTCCTGACGGACAGTCCCAGCATCCGGGACGTCATTCTGTTCCCCCACATGCGGCCGGAGGCCGGCTAACTGACGACGTCGGCCTTCCGCTGGCGACCGACGGCGCATCCTCCTGATGGACGGTCCCAGCAGCTGCCGTGTCATCCTCTTCCCGCACATGCGCCCGGAGAGTTGAGGGCGTTTCACAGTCGTTACATCTCGTAACCATCGCTCACGGCAGCGGGTGAGCCGGATCCTTAACCTGTGCGTTGTTCGCGATACGAAAGGAGAACGACGCGATGGATACCAACACCAACACCCGCAAATTGCACCCGCTGCTCACGGCAGCGGCCGTTTCGGTGATCGTCTTTTCAGGCGTAGGCGTGGCCGCGATCACCGGCCTCATTCCCCATTCCAAGGGCTCGGTGAGCGAGCCGGCGCCGGTCGCGGCGCTCGAGCAGCCGGCGCCCCCCGCGACCATGCCGGCCCCGGTGCCACAAGCCACACCGGCGCCGGTGGCGCCCGCGCCGAAGAAGCACGTCGTGCGAAAGAGCGTCGCGCCGAAGCCGGCCGATACGGTCGCCTACGCCGAGACGCCGGCCATGACCCCGCCGCCGGTCGCGCAGGCGCCGCAGGTATACGAGGCGCCGAAGCCCGCCGTCAAGCCGGGCGTGCTCGGCACGGTCGAGTCGGTGCGCGAAGTGGAAGTCAAAGGCGATGCGAAAGGCGTGGGCGCGGTCGGCGGCGGTGTCGCCGGCGCCGTGCTCGGCCACCAAATCAGCGATAAGAGGCTCGCGACAGTGCTCGGCGCCGCGGGCGGCGCGTTGCTCGGCAACCAGATCGAGAAGCAGGCGCGCGCCACCAAGCAGTGGGAAATGACCGTGCGCTACGACGACGGCTCGACGCAGGTGTTCAAGAGCGAGCAGGCGCCCTTCTGGCACCAGGGCGATCGCGTACGCTACTACGAGGGTAAGCTGCAGCCCGTCTAGAGCTTCAGCGCCACGAGTCCCAGCATCACCGCGCCGGTGGCCGCCAGCCGCCGGCGCGTCAGTTTTTCCTTCAGCACCCAATAAGCGATGAAGGCGCCGAAGATCACCGCGGTCTCGCGCAGCACCGCGACCACCGCGATCGGCGCGCGCGTCATCGCCCAGAGCGCGATGCCATAGGCGCCCACGGCGCAGCTGCCGCCGATAAGAGCGCGCCGCCAATGCGCCCGCCAGTACGCGCCGACGGCGTTGCCGCGCCGGGCAAGCCCGTAGGCGAAGATCACGACGCCGTTCGCGGTGAAGAACCACATGGTGTAGCTCGCCGGAGCGCCCGAGGCGCGCGCGCCCTGTCCGTCGATCAGCGTATAGGCGGCGATCACCAGCGCGTTCGCGAGCGCGAAGGCGGTGGCACGGCGGTCGTGGCGGCCGGAGGCGAACGCGAGGATGCCGACGCAGATGAGGAGCACGCCGAGCGTCTCGTGCAGCGGCAATACTTCGCCGAGCGCCAGCGCGCCGACCAGCGCCACGATCATCGGCCCGCCGCCGCGCATCACCGGATACGTATACGAGAGCTCGCCCCAGCGGTAGGCGCCGGCGAGGAAGATGAAGTACAGGATGTGCACCGCCGCGGACGCGGCGACCCAGGGCCAGGAGGCGCGCGCCGGCGCCGGCAGCAAAAGCGCCGCGGCGAGCGCCACCATGCCGGAGCCAATGGCGACATTGACGGTCTCGAGCTCCTTGTCGGCACCCGCCTTGACCAGCACGTTCCAGGTCGCGTGCAGGAGCGCCGCGCCCAGCACGGCGAGCGTGACGGGCAGGCTGATTTCCATCCGCTACAGGATGACCTGCTCGATGAGCGGCATCATGCGCGCCACGGCGGCGCGGCCCTCGGCGATCGCCTCTTTGGCGCGATGGTATTCCATCGGGCCGAAGTCCCGAAGCAGCGGCGTGATCAGCACGTCCGCCGGCTCGCCGGCGAGGCGGCTGCGCGCGAGGCGCTGCTCGACGATGTCGAGCGACGTATTGAACACCTCGAAGATCGACGGGATCTCGGGCTCCTCGCCCTTCAGGTGCACGGCGCCGAGCCAGCCGGGGCGCAGCCGCTCGAACCAGCTCGAGTCGCCGTTCTCTTTAGCCGGCAGGTCACGGCCGCGCAGGCGATAGGGCCCGAGCTTGCCCCAGCTCAGATCGACCGCGATCACGAGCTCGGCGCCGAGCGCGCGGCACATCGAGACCGGCACGGGGTTCACCAGGCCACCGTCGACGAGCACCGTGCCGTTTCGCACCACCGGCGTGAAGAGCCCCGGCATCGCACACGAGGCGCGCACCACGTCGAGGAGCTTGCCGTCGCGCAACCAGATCTCGCGCCCGGAACTGAGCTCGGTCGCGATCGCGCCGAAGGGCGTGCTTAGCTCGGAAATCTCCAGGTCCTGGAACGTGGCGCGAAAAAGATTGAACAGCCGCTGCCCGCGGATAAGCCCGCCCTTCCAGGTGATGTCCATGAGGCGCACCACTTTCGACCACACGAGGCTCGTCACCCATTGCTCGAACTGGTCGAGCTGCTGCGAGGCGTACACGGCGCCGACCAGCGCGCCGATCGACGCACCGCAGATGAGATCGAACTTGATGCCGCGTTCTTCCAGCGCGCGGATGGCGCCGATATGCGCCCAGCCGCGGGAGCTGCCCGAGCCAAGCGCGAGTCCGATACGCGGTTTGCGGTTCAAAGTGCCCGCGAGTTTACGCGGCATGGACATCACCTTCCGTGATGTCCGACCTGTTGCCGATCAGATCTTGGCCCCCGGCGGCTACACCCTTTCGAAGATCGCCGCGATGCCCTGGCCGCCGCCGATGCACATGGTGACGAGCGCGTAGCGCTTCTGGATGCGCGCGAGCTCGTAGAGCGCCTTAACGGTGAGGATGCAGCCGGTGGCGCCGATCGGATGGCCGAGCGCGACCGCGCCGCCGTTGGGATTGACCTTCGCCGGATCCAGGCCGAGGTCTTTTGTCACGGCCATCGCCTGCACGGCGAAGGCTTCGTTCGATTCGATGACGTCCATGTCGGCGGGCTTGAGGCCCGCCTTCTCGAACACGCGCTTCACCGCGGGAATCGGACCGAGTCCCATCACCTGCGGTTCGACGCCGGCGTGCGCATAGGCGACGAGGCGCGCCATCGGCTTCGCGCCCGCGCGCTGCGCCGCTTTCGCTTCCATCAGGACGATGGCGGCCGCCGCGTCGTTGATGCCGGAGGCATTGGCGGCGGTGACGGTGCCATCCTTCTTGAACACGGGCTTGAGCTTCGCCATGTTCTCCATGCTCGCGTCCTTGCGCACATGCTCGTCGGTCGTGAACTGCTCGACGCCCTTCTTGCTCTTCAGCTCCACCGGCACGATCTGCTCGCGGAAGTAGCCCTTCTCGAGCGCGGTCGCCGCGCGCCGATGCGATTCGACCGCGAATTCGTCCTGCTGCTCACGCGAGAAGCCGTACTTGGCTGCGATGTTCTCGGCGGTGACGCCCATGTGGCCGTGGCCGAACGGGTCGTGCAGCGCCGCGGTCATCGCGTCGATCACCGGCGCATCGCCCATCCGCTGGCCCCAACGGCCGGAGGGAAGCAGGTACGCCGCGCGGCTCATGCTTTCGGCGCCGCCGCCGACGACCGTCGTCGTATCGCCGAGCATGATGTGCTGCGCCGCCGAGACGATCGCCTGCAGCCCCGAGCCGCACAGGCGATTCACCGTCAGGCACGGCGTGCCGACCGCGATGCCCGCATCGAGCGCGGCGACGCGCGAGAGATACATGTCGCGCGCTTCGCCGTGGATCACGCTGCCCATCACGACATGGCCGACGCTCGCCGGATCCACCTTCGCCCGGCTCAGGGCTTCACGGATGGCGATCGAGCCGAGCTTGGTCGGCGCAACGTCCTTGAACGCGCCGCCGTAGTCGCCGATTGCGGTCCTCGTGCCTGCCACCACCATCACCTCGGTCATAAGCGTCTCCCGTAGAGATCGTGCTCATCCGCACGCTCGATAAGAACCTCGGCAAATTCGCCGGGCTTGCCCGCACCTTCGAAGCGCAGGACGCCATCGATGTCCGGCGCATCGCCCTCGGTGCGAGCGATCCCCGGCTCGTCGATCAGCACGCGCCGCGTCTTGCCGATCTTTGCTCGCAGCTTCGCCGCGCTGATCTGCGCCTGCACTTCCATGAAGCGCCGCCGCCGCTCTTCCTTTACCGGCTCCGGCACCGGGTCGGGCAGCTCGTTCGCCGCCGCGCCTTCGACCGGCGAATAGGCGAAGCAGCCGACGCGATCGAGGTCGGCCTCGCGCAGGAAGTCGAGGAGCTCCTGAAATTCCGCGTCGCTCTCGCCCGGAAAGCCGGCGATGAAGGTCGAGCGGATCGTGATCTCCGGGCACACCGCCCGCCATTGGCGGATGCGCTCCAGCACGCGCTCGCTCGATGCCGGGCGCTTCATCAGGCGCAGGATGCGCGCGCTAGCGTGCTGAAAAGGCACGTCCAGATACGGCAGGATCTTGCCCTCGGCCATGAGAGGAATGACTTCGTCGACGTGCGGATACGGATAGACGTAATGCAGGCGCACCCAGACGCCGAGCTCGCCGAGGGCGCGGCAGAGCTCGAGCATGCGCGTCTTCACGGGACGCCCATTGACGAAGCCGGTGCGGTACTTGACGTCGACGCCATAAGCGCTCGTGTCCTGCGAGATCACCAGCAGCTCTTTGACGCCCGCGTTCACCAGGCGCTCGGCTTCCCGCATCACCTCGGCGATCGGACGCGAGACGAGATCGCCGCGCATCGAGGGAATGATGCAGAAGGTGCAGCGGTGATTGCAGCCTTCCGAAATCTTCAGATAGGCGTAATGCCGCGGCGTCAATTTGATTCCCTGCGGCGGCACGAGGTCGACGTACGGATCGTGCGGCTTCGGCAGGTGCTCATGCACCGCGGCCATGACGCTCTCGGTGTCGTGCGGGCCGGTGATCGCGAGCACCGCAGGATGGACTTTCGCGACCACGCCTTCCTTCGCGCCGAGGCAGCCGGTGACGACGACTTTGCCGTTCTCCCGCAGCGCCTCGCCGATCGCGTCGAGCGACTCTTCGACCGCGGCGTCGATGAAGCCGCAGGTGTTCACGATCACGAGGTCGGCATCGTCGTACGAGGGCGAGGTGACATAGCCCTCGACGCGCAGCTGCGTAAGTATCCGCTCGGAATCGACGAGCGCCTTCGGACAGCCTAGCGAGACGAAGCCAACCTTAGGGCTTGTTTTCGCCCTTGTCGCTCTTCTGGCCAGAGGGGAAACCGGGGAAGGAAAGGCCCGAGAACATGGTGCGCGCCTGGCTCTGCATCTGCTCCTGGAACTGCGAGAACATCTTCTGACTCTGCTCCATGTACGCCTGCATCAGGCTCTGCATCGCCGGGCCCTGCAGGTTCATGAACTGCGCCCAGAGGTCCTGCGAGGCGCGCGAGTTGTCGCCGTACATGCGCTGCGATTGCTCCTGCAGCGCCTTCTGGATGTCCTGGAACGCCTTGATGTTGCGCTCGAGGTACGAGCCCATCATGCCCTGCATGGCGTTGCCGTAGGAGCGGATGAGATGCGACAGCAGATCGGAGGAGAAGAGCGGCATGCCGCCCGACTCTTCTTCCAGGATGATCTGCAGCAGGATCGCGCGCGTCAGGTCGTCGCCGCTTTTCGCGTCGACCACCTGGAACTCCTCCTGCTTCAGCACCATCTGCTTGACGTCGGCGAGCGTGATGTAGCTCGACGTCTTCGTGTCGTAAAGGCGCCGGTTCGGGTACTTCTTGATCAGCCGCAGGGGCTGCGGATTGTCGGGCTTCGCTTCGGGTAGCGCCACGATTCGAGTGTACTCCCTAATACATGTGCTGGCCGCCGTTGATGGAGATGTTGGCGCCGGTGACGAACGCCGCTTCCTCGGAACAGAGGTAGATGATGAGCCCCGCCACCTCGTCGGGCTTGCCGAGCCGCCCGATCGGAATCTGCGGCAGGATCTTGCTGTCGAGAATTTCCTTCGGGATCGCGGTCACCATCTTCGTGCCGATGTATCCGGGCGAGATAGTGTTAATAGTGACGCCCTTGCGCGCGACCTCCAGCGCCAGGGCCTTGGTGAAGCCGTGGATGCCCGCCTTCGCCGCCGAGTAGTTGGTCTGGCCGAAGGCGCCTTTCTGGCCGTTCACCGAGGCGACGTTGATCACGCGCCCCCAGCCGCGATCGACCATGCCGTCCATCACCTGCTTCGTCATGTTGAAGCAGGAGTCGAGGTTGGTGCGCATCACTGCGTCCCAGTCGGTCTTGGTCATCTTCTTGAACGTCATGTCGCGCGTGATGCCGGCGTTGTTCACCAGGATGTCGATCGCGCCGACCTCGGCCTGGATGATCGAGCACTGGCGGGCGCACGACTCGTAGTCGACCACGTCGATGGGAAAAGCGGAGAAGTTGTAGCCCCGGCCCTTCATGTCCTCGAGCCAGGATCGGTACTTGGTGTTCGAGGGCGAGTAAGAGACGACGACGCGATAGCCGGCGTCCGCCATCTTGGTGCTGATCGTCTCGCCAAGGCCTCCCATGCCGCCGGTGACGACGGCGATGCGCTGCTTTGCCATGGTTCCTCCTCGTGAGGGAGGAAAGTCTACATCATGTGCATTCCGCCATTGACCGAGATATTCGCGCCGGTGATGTAGCCCGCTTCGTCGGAGGCGAGGAAGGCGACGACCGCGGCGACTTCCTCCGGCCGCGCGAGGCGGCCCATCGGAATCTGCGCGACGATCTGGTCGCGCACCTCCTGGCGGATCGCCATCACCATGTCGGTTTCGACGTAGCCCGGCGACACGGTGTTGACCGTGACGCCCTTCCTCACCACTTCCTGCGCGAGCGCCTTGGCAAATCCCGCCATGCCCGCCTTGGCGGCGGAATAGTTGGTCTGCCCGAACTGGCCCTTGATCGCGTTCACCGACGAGATGTTGATCACGCGTCCCCAGCCGCGCTCGACCATGCCGTCGATCACCTGACGCGTCACGTTGAAGACGCTGTTCAGGTTGGTGTTGATCACCTCGATCCAGTCCTTCTCGCTCATCTTCTTGAACATCGAGTCGCGCGTGATGCCGGCGTTATTCACCAGCACGTCCACCGCGCCGATCACCGAGCCCACTTTGGTGAACATCTCGACGCACGAATCGAAGTCGCGCACATCGCCTTCGGCGGCATGCACGCGCAGGCCTTCCTGCTTCATCCGTGCGAGCCACTCGTCCTTCTTGTCGTAGCCCGGCAGGCAGCCGGCGATCACCGTGTGCCCGGTCTGGCCGAGCCGGCGGCAGATCGCGCTACCGATGCCGCCCATGCCACCCGAGACGAAGACGATGCGCGGGATCACCGGGCGCGATTTGTCGCGCCAGTTCTCCTGCTCGACGATTGGTTCGATCACTTCTCCTTGTCTGCCCATGTCGGTCTCCTTTTTTTTATGAACGCTCGACAGCCAGGGCTACGCCCATGCCGCCGCCGATACACAACGACGCAAGCCCGCGCTTCGCGTCACGCTTGCCCATCTCGTGAAGCAGCGTGACCAGGATGCGGCAGCCGGAGGCGCCGATCGGATGGCCGAGCGCGATGGCGCCGCCGTTCACGTTGACCTTGCTCGTATCCCAGCCCATCTGCCGGTTGACGGCGATGGCCTGGGCTGCGAACGCTTCGTTGATCTCCATCAGATCGAGATCCTTCGGCTCCCAGCCGGCGCGCGCGAGGCAGCGCTTGGACGCCGGCACGGGTCCCATGCCCATGTACTTCGGGTCGACGCCCGCGGAGGCGAAGGCGCGGATCTTCGCGAGCGGCCGCAGGCCGAGCTCCTTCACTTTCTTCGGCGAGGCGAGCACCACCGCGGCCGCGCCGTCGTTGATGCCGGAGGCGTTGCCGGCGGTGACGCTGCCGTTCTTGTCGAATGCGGGCTTCAGCGACGCGAGCGCATCGACGGTGGTGCCGTGGCGCGGGTATTCGTCGTCCTTGAACATGATCGGCCCTTTGCGCGACGGCACCTCGACGGTGATGATCTCGTCGGCAAAGCGGCCCGCCTTCTGCGCGCTTTCAGCCTTGTTCTGGCTCGCCGCGGCGAACTTGTCCTGGTCCTCGCGCGTCACGGCGTATTCCTTCGCCACGTTCTCGGCGGTGACGCCCATGTGGTACTGGTTGTACACGTCCCACAGGCCGTCGACGATCATCGTGTCGACAAGCTTCGCGTCGCCCATGCGGAAGCCCTCGCGCGAGCCGTTCAGCGCGTGCGGCGCGGTGCTCATCGATTCCTGGCCGCCGGCGACGACGATGTCGGCATCGCCGTTGGCGATCGCCTGCGCACCGAGCATCGCCGCCTGCAGGCCCGAGCCGCACACCTTGTTGATGGTCATCGCCGGAATCATGTACGGCAGCCCGGCCTTGATCGCCGCCTGGCGCGCGGGATTCTGGCCGACGGCGGCGGTGAGCACCTGGCCCATCACCACCTCCGAGACCAGGTCGGCCTTGACGCCCGCGCGCTTCAGCACATCGCGGATGACGAGCGCGCCGAGATCGGCCGCGGGCATCTTGCCGAGCGTGCCGCCGAATTTGCCGATCGGGGTGCGCCCTGCGCCGACGATGTAGATCTCTTCCATGATGGACTCCTCAGTGAACGATGCGGTGGCGCACGTAGCGCCCGGGCGCGGCTTCGATCGGTTTGTACTTTGCGTTACCGGTGCCCTCCGGCGCGCTTCGCTTGCCGCCGTCGTGCTGCGCGAGCCAGCTTGCCCAGCGCGGCCACCAGCTGCCTTTCTGCTCGGTCGCCTGCGCGAGCCAGGCTTCGGGTTCCTCGGGATGCGCTTGGCCCGTCCAGTGACTGCGCCGGTTCTTGGATGCCGGATTGACGACGCCGGCGACATGGCCGCTCGCGCCGAGGACGAAAGTCTTGTCCTCGCCGCCGAGCAGATGCACCGTGCGATACGCCGAGCGCCACGGCACGATGTGGTCTTCGCGCGTCGCAAGCGCGAACGCCGGCAGCTTGACGGCGCCGAGGTCGACCGGCACGCCGCAGTTGGTCAACGCGCCGGGAATGCGCAACTTGTTCTCCAGATATGTATTGCGCACGTAGTAGCAATACATCGGCCCGGGAAGGTTCGTGCTGTCGGCGTTCCAGTACAGGAGATCGAACGGGGCAGGCTTGCCGCCGAGCAGATAGTTGTTGACGACGTAAGGCCAGATGAGGTCGTTGGCGCGCAGGCTGGAAAAGACGAACGCGAGGTCGGTGCCCGGCAGGATGCCGCCCTGGCCGACGGTCGCTTCGCGCGCCGCGACCGAGGCTTCGTCGATGAAGAGACCGATCTGCCCGGTCTCGGAGAAATCGAGCATCGCGGCGAGGAACGTGACGCTCGCCACCCGGTCGTCTTTTTTCTGCGCCAGAACGGCGAGCGCCGCGCCAAGCAGCGTGCCGCCGACGCAGAAGCCGAGCGCATTGACCTTGTCCGCGTGCGTGATTTCCTGCGCGATGCGCAGCGGGGTGAAGACGCCGAGCTCGAGGTAATCGTCCCAGCCGTAGTGCGCATGCTCGGGGCCGACGTTGCGCCAGGACACCATGAACACGGTGTTGCCTTGATCGACGGCATAACCGGCGAAGGAGTTTTCCGGCTGCAGGTCGAGGATGTAGTACTTGTTGATGCACGGCGGGATCATCACCAGCGGGCGCTGGGCGACTTCGCCGGTGCGCGCGCGGTACTGGATCAGCTGCATGAGATCGTTCTCGAACACCACCTCGCCCGGCGTCGTGGCGATGTTGCGGCCGAGCTCGAAGGCGCTTTCATCGGTCTGGCTGATGCGGCCCTTCTTCGCATCGCTCACCAGATTCGCGAGCCCGCGCGTCAGGCTCTCCCCCTTGCTCTCGAGCGCTTCGCGCAGCGCCACGGGATTGGTGGCGGCAAAGTTCGCCGGACACATCGCGTCGATCCATTGCCGCGCGGCGAAGCGCACGCGCTCTCTCTGCATGGCATCGAGCGGCGCTCTGTCCACCATCTGCTCGAGATAGCGCGCGGCGAGCAGATACGACTGGCGCAGATAGTTGAAGTACGGGTTCTCGCGCCACTCGCGCGCGGCGAAGCGGCGATCGTCGTCGTCGACCAGCGAGACGTTGTGGCCGGCAAGGAGCGACGTCCAGAGCTTCGTCTGCTGCTCGAGATACTCGCTCTGCAAAGCGCTGTTGCGTTCGACTTGCGGTGGCGAGGAAAGGAGGCGCATCCAGCCTTGAGTCACTGCATTACCGGACTGCGCGATGGCCGCGAGGAGCGCGTCTGGAGAGCCGGTTTGCTGCATCCGGGCCGATTTTGCGACGCACAACCCGCGGCGTCAAATCCCGAATAACCTACTGAACGGTAGTCTTTTTCACTTAGTGCGCCAGCAGCAAGCGCGCTGCCGCAATGCTGGCGATACCGAGGGCAATGAGGAGGGTCTGCGACGCGGTGTCGCGCAGTTCCGGCCGCCGGTGCAGCCCGGGGATGAGATCGGCCACCGCTACGTAAATCATGCTCGCCGCGACCAGGCCGAGGAGCGCCCCTTCCCATTGCCGCACGTATTGCAGGCAATAGAAACCGAGCACCCCACCGAAGATCGTCGCCGTCGACGAGAGCAGGTTGACGGCAAGCGCCTGGCCGCGCGTGTAGCCTGAATGGAGCAGGATCAGGAAATCCCCGACCTCCTGCGGTATCTCGTGCGCGATGATCGCCACCGCCGCGATCACGCCGAGCTCGGTGCTTTGCAGGAAGGCGGCGGCGATCAGCACGCCGTCGACGAAGTTGTGCACCGTGTCGCCGACCATGATCAGCGTGCCGCTCCTGCCCTGGTCGTGCGCGCGCTGGTGCTGGTCGTGCACTTCGCAGTTCTCCGTGTGGCAATGCCGCCACAGGAGCAGCTTCTCCAGCACGAAGAAGCCGAAGATGCCGGCGAGGATCGCCGCCGCCGCCTCGCGCGGCGCGCCCACCTCCAAGGCGTGCGGGATGACCTCGAGGAACGCCGCGCCGAGCAGCGCGCCGATCGCGTAGGAGACCAGCATCGGCAGCCAGCTCGCGCGCAGATAGAGCGAGAACGCGGCGAGCCCGGCGGAAAGCGTGCCGCCGGCGACGCTCGCCGCGAGGATCCAGCCCAAGGTCATGGGGGTGGGGATTCTAGGGCAGCCAGACGGCCGCCACCATGCGGCGCTGACCGCGATCGCGCCGATAGGAAAAGAAGCGCTCCGCATCACTGTACGTGCAGAAGCCGCCGCCATAAATGCGCCGCACGCCTATGGCTTGCAGGCGTGCGAGCGCCACGGCATAGAGATCGAGCAGCCAGTGTCCCGGGCGCGTCGGCACGAACGCCGCGCGGGGCTCGCCGATCGCCGCTCGCACGTCCTCGCCCACCTCGTAGACGCGCGGGCCGATCGCGGGCCCGAGCCAGGCGTAGAGCTTTTCGGCCGGCGCGCGGGTCGCCTCGACGGTCGCCTGCAGCACGCCGCCCGCGAGCCCGCGCCAGCCCGCGTGCGCGGCGGCGACGACGCTCGCGTCCTCGTCGGCAAAGAGCACCGGCATGCAGTCGGCAATCTTCACCACGCACACCGTGCCGCGCTCGCGCGCGACGGCGGCATCGGCTTTTTCGACCCCGGCGAGGCTATCGGCGTTTACGACGCGTGCGCCGTGCACCTGGTGCAGCCAGCGCGGCTCGGCGGGCAGCAGCGCGCGAAGGCGCGCGCGGCCGCCGTCGGTCGCCATGTCGCCCATGGCCGCGGTGGTCACCAGCGCACCGACGCGCGCGGGCCAGTCGGGCCGGATCAGATCGAGCACGAGCGCAGATCGTCGAGCAGCTTCTTGAAGTCGCGCGGCACCGGCGCGCGCCAGGTCGTCGTCTCGCCGCTCGCCGGATGCACCAGCGTGAGCTCGGCGGCGTGCAGCGCCTGGCGAGGGAAGGCGATGCCATGGCGCGTGCCGCGGCGGTACACCGTGTCGCCCACCAGCGGATGGCGGATGTGCTGGAAGTGGACGCGGATCTGGTGCGTGCGGCCCGTCTCGAGGCGGCATTCCACCAGCGCCGCGCGGCCGAAGCGCTCGATCACGCGATAGGTGGTGCGCGCAGGCTTTCCGCGATGCGTGACCGCCATGCGCGTTCGCACTTTGGCGTCGCGGCCGACCGGCGCGTCAATAGCGCCCGAGGCGGGCGGATCGCCCTGCACCAGCGCAAGATACAGACGGCGCATGGTGCGATCGGCGAGCTGCTTCACCAGCGACGTTTGCGCCTCGACGGTTTTTGCGACCACCAGGAGCCCGCTCGTGTCCTTGTCCAGGCGATGGACGATGCCGGCGCGCGGCACGTTGGCGAGCGCGGGCGCATGCGCGAGGAGCGCGTTCATCAGCGTGCGATCGGGCTGGCCCGCGCCCGGGTGCACCACCAGCCCCGCGGGTTTGTCGATGACGATGAGCGCCGCGTCCTCGTGCACGATCTTGAGCCGCATGCGCTGCGCCTGCGGCGCCACGCCGGCCGCGCGTGGCGGCGCCACTGAAATTTTTTCACCGCCGGTGACGGGCATGCGGGCCGCGGCGCTTTTGCCATCGACGGTGATATGGCCGGCGCGCAGCCATTCCTGCAGGCGGTTGCGCGAGTACTGGTGGAAGAGCCGCGCGAGCGCCTGGTCGAGCCGCAAGCCGCCCATTTCCGCCGGCACGGTGGCCTCCAGCGGCGCGACGAAGGCCGCATCCCACTGGCTATAATCGTCGCGACCCATGATCAGAAGTGTACTGGCAGCCTTGGCCGCGGCAGCCCTCGCGGTAAGCGCCGGCTGCAGCTCGCTTTCCAAGGAAGACGAGACGACCGGCTGGTCGGCGCAGCGCCTCTACGGCGAGGCGAAGGACGCGATGGCCTCGCGCGACTGGCAGAAGGCGATCAAGTACCTGGAAAAGCTCGAGGCGCGCTATCCCTACGGCCGCTATGCCCAGCAGGCGCAGCTCGAAGTCGCCTACGCCAACTGGAAGGATGGCGAGCGCGCCTCCGCCGTCGCCGCCGCCGACCGCTTCATCAAGATGTACCCGAACCATCCGAACGTCGACTACGCCTGGTACCTGAAGGGCCTGGTCAACTTCTACGAGCTGCAGGGCGTCCTTTCCTGGCTCACCACGCCGGACATGAGCGACCGCGATCCGAAGGCCGCGCGCGATGCCTACTTCGCCTTCAAGGAGGTCGTGACGCGCTTCCCCGAATCGCGCTATGCCGAGGATTCGAAGTCGCGCATGCGCTTTCTCGTGAACGCGCTCGCTTCCAACGAGGTGCACGTCGCGCGCTACTACATGAAGCGTGGCGCCTTCCTCGCCGCGGCGAACCGCGCGCAGTACGCCGTCGAGCACTACCCCCAGGCGCCGGCGGTCGAGGAAGCGATGGCGATTCTGGTGAAAGCGTATGACCAGCTCGGGATGAAGGATCTGCGCGATTCCGCCAACCGCGTGCTGATGAAGAACTTCCCGAACACCGAATACCTGAAGCCCGGCGGCCCGAAGAAGAAAGTTCCCTGGTGGCGCCTCTGGGATCCGGATTGGTAGCGCGCGCGCTCGTGATCGGCGCGGCCGGCATGATCGGCCGCAAGCTGGTCGCGCGGCTCGCGCAGGACCGCGCCGTCGACGAGCTGATCCTGCACGACGTCGTGCCAGCGGCGCCGCCCTCGGGCGGGGCGCTCAAGGTGCGCTCGCTCACCTCCGACCTCTCGGCGCCAGGCGAAGCCGAGAAGCTCATCGCCGAGCGGCCGCAGCTCATCTTCCATCTCGCCGCCATCGTCTCCGGCGAAGCCGAGGCGGATTTCGAGAAGGGCTATCGCATCAACCTGGAGGGCACGCGCCTGCTCTTCGAAGCCATCCGCGCGGCCGGCGACGGCTATAAACCGCGCGTTGTCTTCACCTCGTCGATCGCGGTCTTCGGCGCCCCATTTCCGCAGGCGATCGACGACGAGTTCCTCAACGCGCCGCTCACCAGCTACGGCACGCAGAAAGCGATCGACGAGCTCCTGCTCTCCGACTACAGCCGGCGCGGCTTCTTCGATGGCATTGGCCTGCGCCTGCCGACGATCTGCGTGCGGCCGGGAAAGCCGAACCGCGCCGCGTCGGGCTTCTTCTCCGGCATCATCCGCGAGCCGCTGGCGGGGCAAGAGGCCGTGCTGCCCGTGCCGTCCAGCGTGCGCCACTGGTTCGCCTCGCCGCGCGCGGCGATCGGCTTTCTCATGCACGCGGCCAGTCTGGACACCGCGAGCCTGGGCGCGCGGCGCAACCTGTCGATGCCGGGAATCTCGGCGACGGTCGGCGAGCAGATCGACGCCCTGCGCCGGGTCGCGGGCGACAAGGCGGTGCGGCTCATCCGGAACGAACCGGATGCGACGATCATGCGCATCGTCGAAGGCTGGCCCCGCAACTTCACCCCGCGGCGCGCGCTGGAACTCGGCTTCCGGGCCGACTCGAGCTTCGACGAGATCATCCGGATTCACATCGAAGACGAGCTCGGCTCTCATCGAGCGTAGCGAAGAAGGCCTGCACTTCCTCGAGACTGCGCGTCGGCTTCATCGGCGGCAGGCTCGCCAGCACCCGTGCGCCATAGGGCCGCGAGAGAAGACGCGGGTCGCACAGCATGAGCACGCCGCGGTCGCCTTCGTCGCGGATGAGCCGCCCCGCACCTTGTTTTAGCTGCAGCACGGCCTGAGGCAGCTGCAGCTCGTTGAACGGGTTGCGGCCCGCGGCCTTCAGCGCATCGATACGCGCCGCGAGCACGGGATCGTCGGGCGGCGCGAACGGCAGCTTGTCGATGATGACGAGAGAGAGCGCTTCGCCGCGCACGTCGACGCCTTCCCAGAACGACGCGCTGCCGAGGAGCACCGCATTGCCTAGCGCGCGAAAGCGCGCGAGCAGGTCGCTCCTGGAGCCGGTGCCCTGCACGAGCAGCGGGTAAGGCAGGCGCCCGCGCAGCAGCTCGTGCGCGCGCCGCAGCGCGCGCAGCGTCGTGAAGAGGAGAAAGGCGCGCCCGCCGCTCGCCTCCAGCACCGGGTAGGCAGCCTCGAGCACCGCGTCGGTGAACGCCGGGTCGTTCGGATCGGGCGGCAATCCCGGCGGCAGATAGACGAGCGCCTGCTCGGCGAAGCGAAAAGGGCTTTCCCAGCGGCGGGTCTCGGCTTGCGGCACCCCGAGCTCGCGGGTGAAGTGGCCGAAATCGTCGCCCACCGCGAGCGTCGCCGAGGTGAAGACCCAGGCGCGCGGATGGTCCTCCATCTGCCGGCGAAACAGCTCGCCCGAATGCAACGGCGTCACATGGAGCTGCACCGTCTGGCCGAGCGCCTCGGCCCAGCGCACGTCCTCGTGCGCATCGGTCTCCAGCAGCCGCCGCAGCACGCCGTAGGCGTTGCCGGCGCGGCGGCTGCACGCGGCGATCCCCTCCGAGCGCTCGGCCTGCGCGGCGAGCGCGGCATCGAGCATCTTCAGCGCCGCGCGCAGCTTCATCAGCGCCTCCGGGAATCCCGTGAGCCGCATCGCCTGCGGCCAGGCGAAGCGCACCGGCGCATCGCCGAGCGCAAGGCGCAGGTCGCGCGTCGCGCGCTCGAGGCGATTGGCGAGTGCCTCGAGCTCCGGCGAGCCGCCGCCGGCCGAGCGCAGCTCCGCGCGCGCATCGCGCGAGAGCTCGATCAACTGACTGGTGGTCAGGCTCTCGCCAAAGAAGAGCCGCGCCGTCTCGGGGAGCTGGTGCGCCTCGTCGAAGATCACGGTATTGCACGCCGGCAGCAACTCGGCGACGCCTTCGTCGCGCAGGACCACGTCCGCGAAGAAGAGATGGTGGTTGATCACCACGACGTCCGCCGCCAGCGCGTTGCGCCGCGCGCGCATCACGAAGCAGTCGTTGTAGTCGGGACAGCCCTGCCCGAGGCAGTTGTCGCGCGTCGAGGTCGCCTGTGCCCAGATCGGCGCGTCCTCGGGTACTTCGGCGAGATCGGCGCGATCGCCGCTCACCGTGCTGGCGGCGAAGCGCTCGATGCGCGCGAGCTGCGCCGCTTCCTCGCTGGTCGTCACGCGCTGCTCGGTCACGGCGCGGCGCAGGCGATAAAGGCACACGTAGTTCGCCCGGCCCTTCAGCAGCGCCGCGGTCGCCCCCGAAGTCAGCGCCGCGCGCACGGCGGGCAGATCGCGGTCGAAGAGCTGGTCCTGCAGCGTCTTGGTGCCGGTGGAGACGATCACCTTGCCGCCGCAGAGGAGTGCCGGCACGAGATAGGCGAAGGTCTTGCCGGTGCCCGTGCCGGCCTCGGCCACCAACACCGAGTTCGCTTCTATGGCGTCGCGGATCGCCTGCGCCATCGACAGCTGGTCGCGCCGCTCGCGATAGCCCGGTATCGCCGCCGCGAGCGTGCCGTCGGGCGAAAATACCTCCTCAAGGGAGCTCATCGACCCGGATCCAGACCCGCCGCGTCTCGCCGCCGGAAGTGCGATTGGCGCCGGTCAGGCCGCGCTCGTCGCGCGAGCCGGCCATCGCCACCGCGCCGAGCTCGAACCAATCGCCAAGCCGCCCGCTTACGGCGCTGGTGGCGCGCTGGTAGCTCGCCGGGTTCTGGCGCTGCTGCACGATCTCAACCTGGACCGTGTCGCCGGCAAGCCGCGGAATCACCTCGAAGCCGCTGGTGGTCTCCTGCAGGACGGTGACTTCCTGCGACACCACGCCGGCCGGCGTCTGGATGAACTGACGCTGGCGCACCGGGCGCGAAGCGCCAGTCAGGATCGTGGCGCGCGAGCCCTCGAGCGCCTGCACCCGCTGGTCGACACGCTCCTCGCTTCGGGAGCGGCCGTCCTGGCCCCGCACGTCGATGCGCGAGTCGCGGTTGCCGATGCGGCCAGTGGCATCGATGCCGCGCGCCGCAGCGTCGCGGTCCTCGTCGTAGCGCACGGAGATGAGGAGGCGCCGCGCAGGCCGGTCGAGCGCGGTAAGTGCGAGGCGCAGGTCATCCAGGTTCGCCGGGCTCGTGCGCACGAAAAGCTGCGCGCCCTGTCCCGAGAGCGTGCCGCCCGGTTCAAGGAGCGGCTGCAGCGACGGCAGCACCTGCTCCGCCGTGCGATGCCGCAGCGGGATGATTTCCAGGGCGTTCTGTGCCCTCGCGCTGAGCACCATGAGCATCAGCAGCGCAAATCGGACGACG
>Ga0081539_10003344_pt1 | contig 19925 bp, 18 predicted proteins | sample TabmetS4T2R2_FD_71023 | JGI IMG/M metagenome (GOLD analysis project Ga0081539, IMG submission 71023) | Tabebuia heterophylla rhizosphere microbial communities from the University of Puerto Rico - S4T2R2 | ecosystem: Host-associated > Plants > Roots > Rhizosphere ...
TGTTCTGATTATCTCGGCGCGGATCGGGAAGCTCCGCGAAATATTCCAAGATCGATTGTGTTCCTTCATCTTTCGCTTTTTTAGTGGCCATTGTGGGATCATCTCCTCGATCCGCACTTTAGCTGTTAGTCTTAATTGGGTAAAGTTATGGCCTCTGTTTATTTATAGCGCGATTGCCCTGAGTGCCTCATAGGCTCGATATCTCCATCAACTCAATTTGTCTTTAATCACTCTACTTTTCCTCAAAGCAGTTTCAGTGCCTCATAGGCTCGATATCTCCATCAACACAAGAGTTATTAGAGTATCTTGCAAGTCGGGTCAACAACGTTTCAGTGCCTCATAGGCTCGATATCTCCATCAACCACAGGAGAATACCATGAAGTTTGAGAACGGAATCGTTTCAGTGCCTCATAGGCTCGATATCTCCATCAACTTTTTCAAGAAGCAGGGTTTACTAAGTCCGTCGCAAGTTTCAGTGCCTCATAGGCTCGATATCTCCATCAACTGGGGACAAAAACGCGACTGTGATCATGGAGAAGTAGTTTCAGTGCCTCATAGGCTCGATATCTCCATCAACGGAAAGGATTCAGTTTTAAATGCAGTGTTCTCATCCAACAGTTTCAGTGCCTCATAGGCTCGATATCTCCATCAACAAAATCGTATTCTCGTGTGTTTATGGTTTTAATGTAGGGTTTCAGTGCCTCATAGGCTCGATATCTCCATCAACACAAGCCCTACCCGGAGAATTGTTGTTGTTGAGTGTTTCAGTGCCTCATAGGCTCGATATCTCCATCAACTTACGGAATGTTGAGGTCGTGACAAACGACCTCGTGTTTGTTTCAGTGCCTCATAGGCTCGATATCTCCATCAACTTCCGCCGGCAATGGGTGGAAACCTCGGACGGGTGTTTCAGTGCCTCATAGGCTCGATATCTCCATCAACTGCCGGTGAGACCTACCAGTGGGAAACTGGCAGGTCGTTTCAGTGCCTCATAGGCTCGATATCTCCATCAACTTACAGCGACCCGAGCGTGGTGAAAGCTACTGAGAGCGTTTCAGTGCCTCATAGGCTCGATATCTCCATCAACGAGTTCACAGTGGGAAGTAAGAAACTGGAAACCGAGCGTTTCAGTGCCTCATAGGCTCGATATCTCCATCAACATACAATGTGGCCACTGCATTTGTTGGTCCAATTGAGTTTCAGTGCCTCATAGGCTCGATATCTCCATCAACCAGTATTGTCTTTGTATTGCCGGAGTGGCGTCTGGCTTCGTTTCAGTGCCTCATAGGCTCGATATCTCCATCAACAGCTGCAAGCCTGGCTTACAGCGGCGAAAGAGGTGGTTTCAGTGCCTCATAGGCTCGATATCTCCATCAACTCTCTGGAGGCGCTTCGATCACCGTCTCCTGAATTGGGAGTTTCAGTGCCTCATAGGCTCGATATCTCCATCAACCTGATAATGCGTGACCAAAGCCTTATAAAAATATTGGTTTCAGTGCCTCATAGGCTCGATATCTCCATCAACATAATCGACTCAACAATTTCACCTGTGATGTAAATCGGTTTCAGTGCCTCATAGGCTCGATATCTCCATCAACGTATCGGCAATATTTTCGGAGGTCTATTTTAAAATGCGTTTCAGTGCCTCATAGGCTCGATATCTCCATCAACTTTGCCGAGTTCTAGTTGTTCTTCAACCTTAATACCCGTTTCAGTGCCTCATAGGCTCGATATCTCCATCAACTCGCACTCGAAACGGTGATATCGGGAAAATTCAGAGATCGTTTCAGTGCCTCATAGGCTCGATATCTCCATCAACTATGGGTCCTGGCAATACTACTATTGCTTACACCCGTGTTTCAGTGCCTCATAGGCTCGATATCTCCATCAACTTTGTTGCCTTCCTCGCGAGTTAAAGAACATTACTCGTTTCAGTGCCTCATAGGCTCGATATCTCCATCAACAGGGCAGGGTTGCCGACGGCTATCGCGAGATAGTTGTTTCAGTGCCTCATAGGCTCGATATCTCCATCAACGTTCCCCACCCCGGAGGAGCCCTGGCTCCAGATTGGTTTCAGTGCCTCATAGGCTCGATATCTCCATCAACCAGAGCGGGGCCATATTAGCCCAGCCCAACACCCAGTGTTTCAGTGCCTCATAGGCTCGATATCTCCATCAACCCGGCAAGTGGGGCGGCAACCGGGCGAGCTACATGAGTTTCAGTGCCTCATAGGCTCGATATCTCCATCAACCTCCAGGAGCTCCCAAATTTTAATGTGACCGCCAAAGGTTTCAGTGCCTCATAGGCTCGATATCTCCATCAACAAAGCCCGCCGAGAAATTCCCGGCGTTGTTGTTGGCGTTTCAGTGCCTCATAGGCTCGATATCTCCATCAACCAGTGCGAGTCTACAGACAGGCAACTATGCTCTTGCGTTTCAGTGCCTCATAGGCTCGATATCTCCATCAACGACCTGATGTACCCGCCCATAGCCAACATGACGATGGTTTCAGTGCCTCATAGGCTCGATATCTCCATCAACGCTCCGCTACATCGAGGGGCTCCAACGAGACTTCAGGTTTCAGTGCCTCATAGGCTCGATATCTCCATCAACGATGGTGCTTTATTTTTTAAGAAAGAGAGAAAAGAGTTTCAGTGCCTCATAGGCTCGATATCTCCATCAACTTGGGTTGAGATCGAGAGACTTTACGTAGCAATCGATCGGGTTTCAGTGCCTCATAGGCTCGATATCTCCATCAACGTTTACTCCATTCATCCATCTCACTTTTTTCACCGGTGAGTTTCAGTGCCTCATAGGCTCGATATCTCCATCAACCGTCATCTTCTGTCTCGATCAATCCGGTTCAGTCTCTGTTTCAGTGCCTCATAGGCTCGATATCTCCATCAACATGTGTATGAGGTTGGTCTGAGAATTGAGTTTATCAAAAGTTTCAGTGCCTCATAGGCTCGATATCTCCATCAACTGTAGAGCGGCTCGCCCAGCTTGTCAGCGTGGCACTGCGTTTCAGTGCCTCATAGGCTCGATATCTCCATCAACCATACCACACCGATTGTTATAGATCGGTATGGTAACGAGTTTCAGTGCCTCATAGGCTCGATATCTCCATCAACTAACCAATTCAAGGCGGCGCTTGATGAAGTCAAAAAGTTTCAGTGCCTCATAGGCTCGATATCTCCATCAACGTGTTCTGTTGGATGTGTTAGAGGAGGAGACAAAAAATGAGTTTCAGTGCCTCATAGGCTCGATATCTCCATCAACTCACCCACCCATAAGTGTCTCAACTTACTGAGGTTGCCAATTCGATATTGCAACTCCGAGAAAAGACCCGTCAAAAAATGATTGCAGATCCTGCCTTGCGCGGCTAAGTCTTTCAAAACACGAGAGATCAAATCAGGCAGAGGGCAGTGATTCGAATGTTCGCCGAAATGCAACATAGAGCCTAGCTTAACCGATTCTGTCCGGAATTACGACAGAGATTTGCACATCTATCAGGCTACGACAACAAAGGGGTTATCGGTCCGACGGCTTGGGAAAGTCATTTCCGTGCGCTCGTGACAGGTCGGGCAAAGATAGTAGAAACGCACTTCGTCCTCGGAAGCGTCGATTACGGCCTGGACAGCTCTCTTCAAATGGGCAGTCTCGGTGATGGAAAGATGAAATTCGGCGACCGAACGCTGGACGTGCGAGCCAAAGCGACGGAGCGTCTTGAAAAGTTTGGTCCGTCGCCGGTTGTCAGAAATGTCGTAAGCCACAATGACGAACATAATTGTAGTTCCTTTCACGATTGCGGATCGGCGTTGAAACTCAATTCCGCGCTGAATGATTGATAGACCGGTTCTTCGCCTAGCACGACACGGGCGAAGTGGCGCGCCTGCTCCTCAAGAATGCGACGATACGTGGTGCGAATCGTTTGGGCCGGATAGAAATGCATCTCACCCAGTTGGCGTCCGTAGAGTTCGAGAAATCGTTTCAGGGCAGCCGGGGCCAGGCGGATTTTCAGCTCCGGCGTCAGAATGAAATCGGTTTCAATGAGGATTCGTTTGTTGAGCGCAGTCAGAACCAGCCGGTCCACGAGCGCTGCGCGATGCTCTTCCATCAGGTCGCTGGCCAATGAGTGATGGCCCGGCCGCGGGCGGTGCAAGACGCCGAGACCGGCATCCAGTCCAGCGATGTTAATGGCGACATACACATCATTGTAAAGCAGCGTGTAACCGAATGAGAGCAGGGCGTTGACCGGGTCGGACGGCGGATGATACTGACGCGCCTCGAATTCCCAGTCACTCTTGAGTGCGGCCCGAAAAGCGCGAAAGTATGCAGCCGTGGACGTGCCTTCAAAACCATTGAGAGAATCGAGATTGCCAGCCGCAGCCGCTTTGGGAAGTATCGCTTCCATCTCGCCGACCGGCGAACGCCCTTCGTCACGCAAGCGCCGTTGGCGCCGGACCATCGCAATCATATTTCTGATCTTGCCGACGACGATGGCGGCGGCATTCGCACGACAAAAATCAGGATTGGAGATCCGCTCGTACTGCCGCCGGCGGAGCGCCGCGTTCCTTGAAAATGGCGGCTCCAGGCGGCCTTTGTAGCGTCCGGTCGTTGAAAGGAAGGCCACATCGATGCCCTGTTCGAAGCAGTAGTCGATCGCGCCACTGGTCATCATGTTGTTGCCGAAAACAATGATCTGCTTGAGCTTGAAATCCGGTACTTCCTGAATAATATGGTCATCGCGCCGCACGACAATGCGCCCGGCCACGTGCTGGATCTTCGCGCCCTGTTCAGTCACATAGAGAATCATCTTCGTCTTCCTCCTGTGTTCCCGGGTTTTTCTCCGATGAAGACCGTTGTTTGAGTTCGAGCAAAATCGGCCAGTTATCGCTCCAGACAATGATCGTCGCGGTGGTGTAGTCGACTTCCGGGGTCAAACCGCCAGCCTCTAAAATGCGCGCAATCAAATCCAGCCGCAGCGAGATTTCATCCGGTTGATTCATCGGATTCCACCTTTATTGCGCCCGCTGATCAAATGCCGGATGCGCGCCACCTTTTCTTTGACTTCCCGTGTTGCTCGCTCGCCAAGTCGTTGCATATGTGGAGCTTGTGATTTGACCGCGGCGACCGCCCGCAAGAGCGGTGAAGTGTTTTTTGGTGAAATAGGCATTGCCATATTCTCGATCCGGCTGAACCGGAAGCCGAGGAATTCGAACGGCGTCGCATCGTCAAACCGGCGGATGTGCGTTTTTTGCGGGTTCAGCCGCAAATGCAAATCGGCCAATACGCGCCCTGCTAACTCCAGCGCCTTTCGCGCATCAACCTCATTACGGCAACAGACGATGAAATTGTCGGCGTACCTGACCAGACGCATGCCGGCTCTCATCAACGCGACATCCAGCGGATGCAAGTAGAGGTTGGCGAGCAGCGGACTGAGTGCGTTGCCCTGAACGATTCCGCGCAGGCGGGCTTCGTCCTCTTCGACGCTGAAACGCTCTTTCAGCGCACGCGATACTGCCGGATAAGCTGCCGCGGCCAGAACCGTCGCGCCCGCCACAGCCAGCCCCGTTGGCGAAAGCAGCTTTCGCGCGCGGGCTGAGTAAGTAAGCGCCAGTATTGCGCCATCTCGTCCCAGTCGTTTGAGGGCTTCTTTGCGAGCTTGTCGTCGCAGGTCGCTCCGGTCCGGCCAGTCCCCGGTCTCATCTTCGTTGTAGTAGGCGGCAGCATGTGGCTCGGAGTAACCGAGACCGCGATCGGCCAAAAGATTGGAGACCGCGCCGTCCAGTGATTCGGTCACCCAGGCCGTCATGCGGTCATAGACGCCGGGCTCCTGGCCGCCTTTGGGCAGGATCTTGCCTGTATCCAGCATCATGCGCACTAACCATTGGAATCGTTTGTCGCGCACGCGCTCGCTGAAAAGACGCATGAGCAAATCGTTGTCGATCGAATCGAAGTAATTCTCGACATCCGCATGCACCAGCCAAGTATCGCCCTCCGAGCGAAAGTCGAGCGCACGCCGCACAGCCATCGCTGTCGAACGGTTCGGGCGAAACCCAAAGGAGCAATCGAGGAAGGACGGTTCGAACAAAGGTTCCAGCACGTCTTTCGCCGCCCGCATCACGATGCGATCCTCAATCGTCAGAATGCCCAATGTCCGAGCGCCTCCGTCCGGCTTGCGCAACGTCACTTTGCGTGCCGGGAACGGATAGTAGCGTCCGTCGCGCAGATGTGTCGCCAGCAATTCAAGATTCGCGTCCAGATCGCGCGCATATTCGGCCAGCGATACGCGGTCGCTTCCCGCTGCGCCCCGATTCGACAAAACGATTTTCCAGGCGCGAAGCAAATGCAGCGGGTCACAAAGGTGATCATACGGACTCATTCGCTTGTGCATCATCGGCTCCTTTCCGGCAATCTCGCGGCGATTAACCGCCGGTATTCTTTTTCAGTGACAACACGTGTGCCCGCCACAACATCTTCCGGCCTGCGCCCGGCTGGGCTGAGCAACACGCCGGTCAAAGCAATCAATTCGTACAACAGGACAAGCGGCATGAATTGCCATAACGCCCACGCCGTTTGCGTCAACGCCAATCCAAGACGCCGCGCCACTGTTTGTAGGGGATGGCACGAGCTTCCGGAGACTGAGACGACACGAAGCCGGCAAACTCGTTTGCCGAAACTGCGCCGTTCGGGTGTGCTATCGGCCAAAAGATGGTAGAAAAAAATTACGACGATCCATTGGGGAAAGAAAAAGGCCAGAAACGGCAGTGGCAGACAACGGTCAATGAGGCCGGCCATCATGCGCCGCCACAGCGCGGGCGGGCGCGATTCGATCTCGATGGAATTCGACTTCGATTGCCGGATGGAAACCACGCGATTTTGGACGTAATGAAAAACAGACATATCAACCTCCTCCCTTTTCCTTTTCTCAAACCTCAATGACCGGTTTGATTGTGAGAGCTTTTCAGAGCCGTGTTGGCAGCCATCAAAGGATCACCAAAATGGGGAATGACGATGGCCTCGGGCACGGATTGCAGCAATGAATCCCGACGTGAACGCCACGATTCATCGGGACGCGAGCCTCTGCGCACATTTTGCGATTCCGGAAGGAGGACAATGATGAGCGCCGTTTGCGCCTGGTCCAAAGTCACGGGCCGCAACTGGTGAGCACAGTTTTCTGCTCCATCGGTCAGTAGAAAAACGAGTTTTCTCTGCGGATGATCTGATGCTGCGATGCGTTCAAGTACTCCTTGAATGTCGGTGCAGGACGGTTCGACGGCGCCAACCGGCAGCAATTCTTCCGTCCTGAGGGGTGCCAGTTTTTCCTGCAACCGTGCACGGTATTTCGCCTCGGCCTGCGCTGTTTGCTCCAACCCGATCTGGCCATAAAGTGCGTCCGGCTCGTTCTTCCGAGTGTTTGGCGGAAGAGGTAACTCCAGGCCGACAATTTTCTGAGCGCTCCAGCCTTTGTCGCCAAATTGAAAAGCTGAGAGGCCGGCGATGCGATGCCGTTCGGCCAGAGCAGGCAGCACGGCCAGAACAGCCCCGACCGCCTCGCGGTAGGGGCCGGTATCAGCACTCAACGACCAGTCCAGCCAGATTTCCATCCTCATGGCATCCCCCGGAGTCTCTTGAGCTGTGGCGGGAGCATTCTCTGCGACCTGATTCGCGGCTTGCGATGATGCGGTCGCATTGCATCCGCTCATCCCAATCGCCAGGAGAAACAACATCGACGCCAGAAAACTCCCACCGCCGGTCCTGCGACGGTGCACACCTTCTCGGCGTGAATCCGTTTCCTCTCGCCCAGGTTGAATCGAGATGATTCTTGCGGCATCACCCAACGAAACCTGATCCGGACCCCACAAAGGCACGCCATTTCCGTGACCATCGCCATTGCTGCGTGGTCGAAGTTGAGCGCAGACCTGCTGTGCCCTCTGCAAAACACGCCGCGTCTCGACGGCCTCTCGTTCCAGCGCATTGAATCGCCGTTCTGCGTGCAAGCTCCACAAAAGCAGAAAGCCGAGCGAAAACAGTCCTGCGGCCAGGCCCAGAATCCCCAGGCTCAGAGTGAAGAGTGCCGCATTGAGAAACGGCAGCAACAACAGGGCCAGCCACCCCATCACTCCACGCGTGAAGAGCAACACGGCCACCGACAGGAGCGTCACTGCCAGCGAGGGGCTCAGCACCCATCGCAGCAAACGTCGCCGCGTCCATTGGGGCTGCGCCTCGTTTCCCCAGAGCGCAAGCAATCCCGCCTTGAGCGAGAAGATCGCCGTCAGTGCCAGCAGAACCACAAAAATCGGATTGACCAAGAAGAAGAAGGCCAGAAAGACGCTCAGTGCGAGTTCGGTCAAGGTCAAGCCCCACGCGACGCCTCTGACCAGCCGCGCAACACGCACATCCTGCTCGATCGCCAGTGGCCGCAACAGACCATTTGCAATGCGAGAAGTCCAGGCTTCCCACGTCGCCGTATATTCCCGGCAGTAGCTCTGTGCCGCGTCCTGCAGTCGAATCATCTCCTGGCCGAGCGCCGGAACCGCTTCTTCAGCGTAGCGCAACCGCGATTCCCGTCCGCCGTGTGAAACATTGAACGCGATTTGTTTGAGCTCTCTCTTTTGCATTTGCATTCCTCCCTCTAAAAGACAGAAGTTTCTCTCCGCGGCTGCCAAAAGGATTCACGCTTACGAATCCGGCTGCCGTTTCTTCCGACGAAACGGATTATCTTCAAGGGAGGATTAGAATGTTGATGGGCAAATTTGCGGGCAAGGTCGTTGGCAAGATTGCTGATCGACGAATGCCGGGGAAGAGTAGGTCACTACCATTGGATGCGATCCGGCGCAATGCGCAGTCCGTAGCGCAAATCTCCCCGTTGACCTTTGGTTGTGATCCAACAACGTTCGGGCAGCTTCTTCTTTTCCATCTCGCCTTTGATCTTGGCGACAACTTCGATCACTGTCTTTTGCAAGCTTTCAAAATCGCGCTGCTCGACGTCCCTGATCAACCCGGGAAGAAACTCGAATCGCGGCAGCTTTTCAGCCTCCGTAATGTCGCACTCTTGTTTTCGGCCTCGCGATTTACTGATGATGCGGAAGGTCGCATTCAGGTCTTCGTATGTGATTTCCGCCAGGCTGAGATAACCTTCTTCGCCCAGTCCCAGTTTGCCTGCGCGCGCAAACATGAGGTAGAAAAAGAATTGCATTTCAGTCAGCTTCGCCTGACGGTCGAGAATCGTCACCATCTTCCTGTCACAGGCCAGACGTAATTCCTGCGCGGCATCCTGAACATCCAATTCTTCCTGCGTTTTCAGCACAATCTCGCCGTAGCTGCCCGGCAAGTCGCTCGGCCAATCTCTCATGATGCCGCGGAGGCGGACGAAGGGAATATCCGCCAATTCGATGCGGGCATCCGCGGTCGAAGCCTGTCCGATCACTTGCCCTTGCCGGTCCTTCAAGATGAGAGTCTGTGATTGCGGCGGTTTGTAATAGAAATCAGGATGGTTTTCAAACGGCTCATTCACCAGCACGTGCGAAATCGCATCCTGCCGCCGGCCGAACAATTGCATCGCGCTGGCCAGAAAGATCCCCATCGTTTTGCGTCCGCCGGCGGCTGAGGCGTGAATGCGCGCGTCCTCTTGCCGAGCCAGTTCGCGAACGATCTCGCAGATGCGGTCTGCGGTGCGCTCGTTCTCGGCCTTCAAACGAATGTCATCAAGCGTTCGCCCGTCGGTCGTCTGAATTGTGGCGATCGAGGTGTGATCAAAGCGGATGCTGTCGGGGTCTATTCCATAATCGCGGCAGAAGCTCAGGTATGGGCTGTGCTGCGGCGCCAGCAGCGTCTTGAGCAGGCGATCCTGCCCGGCCAGCGTGGTGATCACTCGAATCTCATCCACGCGCTCACCTCGTTGCGTCAAGGCGTACAATGTTTCCGTAATGATCTGTGGCGTCAGCCCGGCAACGCATAGCAGAATGTTGCGGTAATCGCCCATCACGCCCTCCGTTATTCGACCCGCGTCAGCAGGCCGAACTCGTAACCGATCGCCTCAATCTCTTCCAGCGTCAGAATCATACCTTCGGGCGCCCGTGTCTTGAGTTTGAAGATCAGTCCCAGGTCATCTACCGTTTGCTTGAATTCCATCCGATTCATCGCGACGGGGTATTCGAGCAACACGGACAACAGATCGGCGGTCGCTTGATGCCCGATCGCCGATTGAATCGATTTGCCGGCCTGCCGGAATTGCGCGAGCAATGCTCTGGCCTCCTCGATTCCTTTCGTGCCGCTGCTTGCGAGCGACTCGTAACGGTAGGTGCCGAATTCCGTCAGGATGCTGGTGTTGAGCAAGGTAAGTTGCTTATGCATGATTTCAGGCTCTCTCAATTTTGCTATCAGCCACGCGCGTAGGTCGGCTTTAATGCCTGATGCTTCAAAATTTCAGGAAGGTTTTTTAAATCATCCCCTTTTACCACAACAATTCTGCGCGCCCTGGCCTGCTCACAAAAATCGCTGAACGATTTTGCAAGATTACTGTCTCCCTCCGGAATAGTTTTACTGCTGATGAAAAGGCGCCCGACATAATCATCTCCAATCAGACTGGCAATTGCGGTCAATTTATCGAGATGTTCAACCTGGAACTCTTTCTCAGTTTTACATTCTGCGATCCACATTACCCCATTTCGCGTTGCCAGAAGATCTATCTGGTTTTCCCCATGCTCCCCTGGAGTAGTCAATCCGTACCGCACATCTTCAAAACACCCAGCTTGTTTTGCAGCCTCGTATGCATAAATTTCCAGCCATAAACCATCAAAAAACTGCCAGAGATCACAGCCGTCAACGGATATTTCTATCGCACCGCCGGAAATATTGTTCCATTTATCCAGTAAACTAGCCTTATAGGAGAACTCACACATCTCGGCAATATATTTTGCCTGTGATGTCAGCCTGCCTTGTTTGGTCTGATGTCGCTTGACTTGATTGAAGCCGGAGTTTCGCAACGTATCTCTGAATTTCATGGCGTCTTCTGGTTTCAGCGCCAGTTTGCAAGCAAGATCGGTACGCCTTGGATCTGGAACTTGGCCGAAGGCAGTTATGGTGCGGCCATAGGATGCCAAATAATCTTCGACACAAAGTTTGTAGAGGCTTCCTTCTGGTGCCTTCCCGCAGAGGGCAATCGTTTGACTGGAATCCGAATCAAGATACCAGGCGGACGCGCCGATACCTCGCGCTATTTCATAAGCGCCAAAACTCATGATCTTCGTGGCGGGTGTAAGATTGAAAACCCAGTCAGTTTCCGAATAATCGTTTACTGTTTTTTGACAAGCAGCTTTCACTTGATCAATGTTGAATCCATTAACCGGTATCGGATCTCGCAACCCGGTAGGGCAAATTTTTCGTAATACGGTTTCTATCTGTGACCACGCTTCGCCGGGTTTTAGGGATTCTTGGGAAGCAATAGGCACAATGACATCAGGGCGCAAATGCTGCGCTACAAGGATATTGGTCACTGTTCGGCCGCCAACGAGTATCAAAAGACCTTTCTTCAATTATTTTTCTCCCTGTTGCGTGAGCAGCATTTCCGTCGACCCAGGTTGGTATTGCAATTTCCCTCGCTTGAGAGCCTCCAGCTTTGGCGGCAACTTAGTGAACTCATCAATCCGGCTGATTTCAAATTGTTCCCTCTTACAATGGCGCACGTGCGACAAATCCGCGCCATCAAGTTTGGCGAGATCAAAATTTACTTTGAAGAGATTGGCGCCAACAAGATTGGCGCCGGCCAGACTCGCGCTTTCGAAAGACGCTTTTTTAAGTAATGTATCGCTGAGAATTGCGTTATCGAGTCTGGCTCGTTGCAGGTTTGCCTCTCTTAATGAGCAGCGGGCGAAGCTTCCTCTCACAATGCTTGCGCCTGTGAGCATTGCCTTTACAAGGATAGCGCCATCAAAAATAGCGCCATCCATACTGGCATTGGCTAAGCTGGCGCCAGCCAAGTTAGCGCCAATAAGGATTACTCCATCTAAATTCGAGCCGGAAAGCCTTGCGGCTTCCAGATTGGCGTATTGAAGATTTGCCTGCGTAAGGTTTAAGCCATATAGATGCGCTTCGCGTAAATACACTCCAGCAAGTGTCACACCACTGGGAAAACTCCCTTTCGGTCGCCAACCTGCAGCATTGATACGATGAATATAATTGGCAAAATAGGTAGGTGATTCACCGGACGGTGCAAATAATATCCAGGATTGGCAGTCCTGGCCTGGAGCATACTGATAGCGTCGTGAAGGTCGCCCCGTGCCCGATGTGCCTTCCCATAGTTGATCTGGTCTTGGAAGGATATTTAAGTCGCCGTTGAGAATAGTAAGCCAACCCTCGCTGATGGCTACCTGGTAATGGACCAAAGCGCAGATGCGACAGAGCCCATCACCTAAATGTGCATCCAGTGTGGCAGTACGGGCAGGTTTGATATTACGATTCCTGCTAGTTAATGGAACTGAATGCTTTGTCAGCTTACAAACGTATGGTTCATTAAATTCTTGGAACGTCTCTGAGTTTTGCTGCGAACGCAAGTGAACTCCATCTCCCCACCAATCCCATAGATCAGCTAGGGCATCTCGGACTCGGCGCCACCCCTCCATATCTAATGATTCAGTTGGTCTACCCGCATCAATCGGGGGTGTGCGATTGCTTACTCTGGCGATCTCCCATTCGATAAGTCGTTCAAGGTGTTTTGCCACTTCGGGTGATAACCATTGAGGTGCCAACATCTCGGAGAGTTTTCTTGAGAATTGGTATCGAGTATCACGAGCGACAAAGTCGCGCCAGTATTCCTTACGTTCTTCGAGCGGAGCTGTATTGGTCGCTGTATCATGGCCGTACCATTTAAGTATTTCAATAATAGCTTCGGCGAAGAGATACTCTCGAAATGATCGATCTGCAAACTCGCAACCAAGGTGTTCGAATCCACCCTTGAAATAAAAACTTACCATCAGTGCTGCCAACATTGATTCATTAATAAGTTCATCTGTCGTCGCATCAGGGGATTTCAGGTGGACCGACAATTCTTCTTTAGTGATGATGTCCCCACCCAAAATCGACATCGCCGATGCAGTCTGTTGCAGCAATGCTCGCAGACCGTCTCCGACAATGCGTTGCTGTCCACGCATTTCGTCTGCTCCATCTATGGAATCCGGAGATTTGCCAGCCTTACTGCAAGTGAGATTAACTAAATTCCGATATAGTGTGGTGGTATCTTTCAGTAATGACTCTGGATCGCCATCCCATCTCGAAATCAAACGCACGGTTAGGTGGGCCAATAAGGGCCATCCCAATAATGTCAGGCTTCCGGTCTCGGCGGCATCTAACATCTTGCCGTATTCATCCTGATATCGTTCGATCAGGGGATCGAATTTAGATGGATCAAAGCCTTGCCAGGAATCCAAACTATCGTTATCAATATCGATCGGGCGATTCGACACCGCCTGAGCTAAATCTTTTATGTAATGCTCAAGATTGGCAGGGCGAAAGGGGCGTAGCGTAAGAATTGGCGTTCGGTCTCTCAGGATCGCTGTATTCTCCGTGACTTCAGTGGATGGTCGCCCTGTCAATATGATCCGAACAGGAGGGTTTCTGGCCAAATAGGTGTTTGATACTTGATCGAGCATTCGGTTGACTCGCTTTTGAAATCCCTCGTCCGAGATGCTGATCTCATCCCATCCATCAAGTATGAGCACATAACGAGAAACCTTTTCAAATCGACCCAGGCCGGTCTCAGCAAAAATGGCACCATTATCAAAAATATCATCAATTGCACGATCATCGTCAGAGAGTCGAACAGCTTTGGGTAGCGCATCTGCAATATTGCGGCTGAGGTCAAGTTCTTTGAGGCGTATCCAGATTGGATACATCTGTTCTTGTCGCAATGCCGCACAAAGCCTCAAGGTGAAACAGGATTTGCCTGCCCCTGGCACTCCCTGAATAATGATCGCCTCTTTTAATGATAAGTCGGCGATATATTCCATCACTGTCTTAAGTGCGTCTTTTCTGCCGCCGCAGTAATTTGATTCTACAAAAGGGTTGATCGGAATTATGTTGGTGCGAGATTTGTTCTTTATCGACATTCTGCTTTCATGGATTTGCCCCCACGTCAAATCGCCACATTCTGCTTCAACATAAATGTCAGAGAGTGCAAAAGGCGATTCCCCCAAGACAGGAGCTTCTTCATAAAGCCACTGCTGATATTTGAGATGTTTTTGCCGAGCACTATATGACCTCTGTAGCTGTGGGACACCAAGCTGCAAGTAATGTCGAAATGGCTCAAACTTCTTACTCTTATCTCCATCTGTCAGTACCTTGCTGAGGCAAACTGGAAATCGCTCACGCACTCTGCCTGTTAGACTCTCAATTTGAGCATTGGTATATCCGACGATAAGTGCCGCAGCCTGGAGCCGCCGCTCGGCTTGCTTGGTAAACTCGTGATCAAGTGGCGAGTCAAGTTTAAAAGTGCTTATATCGACCTCATTTTCTGCCTGAAGTAATAGCAGTTGTGCCTTCGATTCCTCAAATAAACCTTCCGGCCCAGCTGTCCATTCAATCGTATGTTTGATCGCTTCTTCGTAGGCGAGCGTACAGGCTAGATGGCCCAAAATTATTGGATCAGTATCCTTCGAGGCCTTCTCCAATACAAAATTTAAGAGCTTTAGAGGTGCGGCGGCGATCCCGAACGATTCTGCCAAGCATTTCGACCAAGGAAGAGCTGCTTCGATGACATCCTTAATCTTGCTCTTAGCATAAGCCTCATTGGCTTTAGTTATCAATGTTAGATATCCCGCTACATTGCTGATGCGGCGTTTATCATCCTGAGTTAGCTTAATGAGCGACTGATTTACCTCGGCCATATCTTTACCCTTTCCTTCCAGTCAGGAACCAGAAGGTGAACTGAGTGACGGAGTGCTGAAGAACCCGATGCCGATAGATAAAAGTACTATTCATTCAAACTCGCCAACATCTCTTTGAACCATTCTTTGTCCGCGACGGCCTTTTCGCGTTTCGCCTCTTTGATCTTGGCGAGGATCGCTTCGGCAACACGGCGTTTCTGGGATTGGGCGAGTTCGAGTTTGTTCAATTCCTGCGCGCGTTGCGGGATGACCCCTGCAACCTGATTGAGCGAGAGAGCTTCGATCTGCTTGATCAAATCATCAGCGATGTCCTGGCCTGCTTCTTTCTTGCGTGGTTCCAGTTTCAAGCGGCCGTATCCGCTCGACGTTTTGGCGCCGACGCCGGAATGTGTGAGCGCCGCTTCGAGAATCAGGAAAGCGGCGTTGCGCCATTCATCGCAGCCTTCCGGCGAGGCCAAGGCAATGAGATAGGTTCCTGTGGCTGAAAGAAACGGCACTGGCGTCGGACTGTCCCAATCGGCCGGCGGCGCATCTTTCCGCCCTTCGTAATATTCCTTGTGATGGACGGTGAGCACATCGGCGTGAAGCGCTTTTGGCATTTGCCCGCTTTCAGGCGCAACCAGCAATGCATCGAAGAAGGTTACATACCCTGCCAGACTGGTGTCGCCGAACAGGCAGCGATGAAATCGTCCCCCTTGCATCCATTCCTCGCTCAGATGTTTGTGTGCAAAACTCGCGGCCAGACCTTTCAGAGCGCTACCCGGAATGTAGGGCACGCCATATGTGCGATGCAGCGTGATCGAAGTTTCAAGCACTCCTTCGCCGCCCAGTCCCACGGACATTCGTCCCTGCACGGTCGCTTCGCGGCATTCCGCACCCAGTATGCCAAGGCTCTCGCGCCAGCGCCGAAAATGGAGCCGGTATTCATCGGGCGGGCTGATTCGGGCGACCTGTTCGACCAGCCGGCCACGACTCTCGTCTTCACCGCGGTCTTCGCCTTGGTTGCCTCTCTCTTGCTTTTGGGTAGGCCTTCTCGCTTGATCGCCGATGAACCTATCGAGCCACAGTCCGGTATTGGCCGATGACGGCGGCTGTGGCTGTTTTTGCTCGAGCAGTGGTTTCAGCGCGTCTCTCATTTCTCCTCACCTTCCATGCCGTTTTTCTCCACCTCATCTCCGGCCTTAACGCCGAGCACCGATTCGGCGAATCGTTTGTACCAGAGCAGGGCAGAGAGGCAGTCGCGAGTCAGTCGCATGTATTCGCTGAGTTCGGCCTTACGGCTGCGAGAGAGTAACGATTCCTGATCGGTATCTTTCCCAAGCACGGCCTTTTCCAGATGGTTCAGCAGCAGCTTGTGTTCATCTTTCCCGCGCGAATGGACGAACTCTAGAGCTTGTGCCAATCCGGATGTACGAATCAAAACCGGCAGCTTGTGAGCCATCGATCCGTAACTTTTTCTGTGTGTCTCGCGTTCTTTTTGCGGCTTCGATTCGCTGTCTTTTTTCAATTGATCCACCTGCCCGAAGACGCATTCGGCGTATCGTTGTTTTCGTGTCAGCATCGTTTTTTCCTCCACCTCCATCGCCTACGACAGCCTGATTGAGCATAGACCTCGCCCGACTGTAGCCTTCCCACCGAATTGCATCGGGCGCGCTTGGTCGCCGCGCGTGATAATTCCGGCGATCACGCCGAAGATTTCATCATCGGTCATCCCGGTCTTCTCATTGGGCGTGGCATGGGCCAATCCGGAGAGCACCGTCTCGGTCGGCAAGGATTCCTCATACCACAGCCCGCCCCGCTCGACCGTTTTCGCGTTGGATTGCATTTTGATGCGCGCAGTGATCTCCGTCGCTGTGTCGAGCAGAAAGCCCAGCACATCGTCATGGAGAATGCAGAAGCGACCATTGAGCACATCTTGCCACTCGGTCCGTTGAGGGAAGAGACAAGCGCCGAGTTCTTTCGCCCATTTGGAAGCGTCGGGGTTTTGCCGGGCGGACAGATCCAGGTCTTCCAGCCAGACCTTGCTCTGCATCGTAATCTTGCTGGCATCTGTGATGAAACACTCTTCGAGCTGTGCCGGCACTGGAATCTCCGGCCATTCAGTATTTCCTGTACCTTCGGCATCGCGCACGAAGCGTTGCAACAAATACGGAGATGTCGCCCAGCAGAAAGTCCCGGCCAGCGAGCGTACCGGCAGCAGCAACAATCGTTGATCCGAAAAGACAATCGCGCCGGCGTGTTCGTGGGCTTTGTCTTTCTCCGGACCGAAGACTTTCACTTTGGTTCCGTTTGATTCCTCGCAGAGATCACGGAGCGTGCCTTTGACGGATGATCCCGGCAGAAATGGGATGTCGGTAGCCTTTTCGCGCGAAATCGGCAGGTCAATAATATCCACGCCTTGCCCCGTTCCGGCATGCAGCGGCGACAATGCGTGAATGAATGTCAGGCGTGTTTTCATAGTTCTATCCTCCTCTGCTCAGCTATTCCTCACTCGATTCAGAAATGCTTGTAAGACATCTCGGACACCATTGAGCGGCTCGATTGCCGCGGCTTCCTCCGCGTCAAGCTGAGAGCTCGGCGCAGGCGTATTCTTGGCCTTGCCTTTGAGCAATAACGGGATTGACGGCGCATCCAAGATGACGGCCATCCCGATTCCCCGGTCGTTTTTGCAGGAGAGCGGACGCAAAATGATGGGACTGGATAATCGCTCCCGCTTTTCACCATTCGGGCCGTCGGCGCCCTGCAAATTTACCTCGCCGATGCTACCGTCGTGCGGCAAGTGAAAGAGGAGCGGCAAGCCAAAGGCGGCGCGCGGAAACTTGTCAATGACCTTTTGACACTTGTACGGCACATCTTCTGAAAATCGAGCTTTGTTTCCTGTCCGCTGGCGCAAGGCATTGGCCTCCGGCCATTTGCTCTGCCCATAGGTGCTGCCGAAGCGGTTCTGCCGGAACTCCTTGAGCAGATTGATCAAATGCTTCCACGCATCAGGCTCGTTCTTCTTCACACTCGTGAACTCGATCTTCACTTTATCGTTCAACTGTGGAATGTCCTGATGGTGATATGGGCCGTTTGCGAACTCACGCAGCTTTTCGCGAATGTCTTTTTCGATCTGAGCGCGATCTTCGGGATACGGATCGACCGATTTCCCATTCTCTTTATGCAATCGAATGGCGCCGAATCCTCTGCGCGTGCGCGCGCCGACGCCGCCAAAGGTCTCCCACGCCCATAGTGCAGCGCGGATCTCTCTCTCCAACAGTTCCTCTTTCGGGTAGCCAATAGTTAATGTGAATGTGACATCAAGCGAAACTTTATCCGATTCCCACCCCGCCTTCCGCTGTTGGTCTTTGTCGGGCAGCAATGGGAAAGCGGCATAGGGCGCTATCTTTTTTGACTCTTGAACCTTCAGTTTGCCGGGCCTTCTTGGATCCGCGACGACTTCAAAGGCAGATTCATCTCCGCTCTTTTTACTGATTACTTCGATCGAGACTTTTGCTGGGTTTTCAGTGCTACCCCAGATTTCGTCTTCGCGTTCTTTCATTTCCCGGATCGACGGGAACTGCGAAGCGCGACAGGCGCGCCACCAGAAACGCAGTTGCCCCCTGATTCCGGCGCCACGAACGATGGTGATCGGGTCGTTTTCTCCGGCACTCACCCCGCCCCCCATCAATGGGGTAATCAGTTTGTACTCGCGCACCAGCGTCTCTAGAGAAAGCAGTTGCTCTTTATACCGTTGCTGGGCGGGCGGATTTTTCGGATCCAGGGGCTGCCCGTCGATGGTCTTCACCTCGGGCAGGATCCTTTCGCCGTTCTCTTCAGGTGGTTTTCTGGGCATCTCGCATCTCCTCCAGTTTTCCATTCCAATTGCCGAGTGCAGCCAGGCCGAAGCCATCTCGCCGGTCAGTCTCCTCGTCGCTGATACAGTTCATCCAGGTGTCTTTAGCCCAAGCGGTGATGGCTGTTGCTTCGCCGGTGAGATTCAAAAAGAAGACGGCGCCGGCGGGCGCCAGACGGCGCGCGGATTTGGGTTCATTTTTTTCGAAGTCCCAGCCGGAAACGACCTGATAACGATTCATCGCCATGGCTTTTATTTCAACATTCACGTTCTGTTGAGCGTTGATCAGCCAATCGGGCTGGGAACCTTGATTGAAATGGGCCGGCGTCAACAAAACGAGGCGGCAATGCCATACGACTCGCCCATTTTCTTGAGGGATCGTGTTGAGCACTTCGGGCGGGCAGTCGCTGGCCAGCAGGTCCTCGCCCGGCGCGCATTTCCCCACTTGCCATGCCGACATCCGCCGCTCGCCGCCGGTCGCATCGAACCCACCCGTGATCGCGGCCGCATCTGTCGCGATGGCCAATGCGAAGCGTTTAGCGGTGCTCAAATTTTCTGACTTTGATAGATGAGTGAACTCCAGTCCGCGCGTCTGAAACAATGCGCCTTCTTCCGCCGTTTGTGAGGCGCTCAAGACGCCAGGCGAAAGCGGCACGTCGTCGTTCCTTCTTTCGATTTTGACGTGAGTTCGTGATTGCTGTGGCAATCCTTCAATTCCCAGGTCGGACAGTTTGATCGTTTGGTCTTTTGGATCGAACAACCACTGTTTGAATTGGTCCCAACGCCAGAAACGCGGCGCTTTGGGATGAGGTTTGCCGGAATCGGGGATCGGCATTCCGACAGGCAGCAGATTGGATGGCAGGCTCGTCAGTCTCGGGTCTACGTCGAGAACTGTCAGCCGTTTGATGTCGGCCTCATCTTCCGTCCGGGCTTTCAACAGCAAGGCGTCGGCGGGGAAGGGGACAAACCAATCAGCGATTTCATTTTCATTCTGCGAGTTGAGCTGTACCAGCAATGGGCCGCGCAGAGCGATCTTTCTCAGCTCAGGAATCTTCGATCGATCGAAGACGCCATCGGTATTCCGTCCTGCCCGGGTGCAAATCGCGCCGATCAGGGTGGATGGAAAAGGGAATGGCAGTGTGGCGGCGCGCGCCCCCGGCGTGGCGCCGAATGGGCGACCATCGCGCACAATCAACGGATCGCGTG
>Ga0081539_10003345_pt1 | contig 19922 bp, 17 predicted proteins | sample TabmetS4T2R2_FD_71023 | JGI IMG/M metagenome (GOLD analysis project Ga0081539, IMG submission 71023) | Tabebuia heterophylla rhizosphere microbial communities from the University of Puerto Rico - S4T2R2 | ecosystem: Host-associated > Plants > Roots > Rhizosphere ...
CCTATCGCTTACGGCGGAGCATGATCGCGATGAGTGGTCTTGATGGCCAATCAGGGATTGGAGTCCGGGGGAGGCGGAACGATGACCCGCTCACCCGTATTGGCGACGGAAAGAATCCAATGGCCGTCGGCGGTCGTGCCGACTAACTCCGCTTGCTCTGAGCCGACGTGGAGCCGCGGGATCGGTCGAGCACGTTTCGCTTTTCGCTGCAGCCGGCTGCTCTTGCTGTTGCTGGCGATGGTGGCGCGGTTACGTTGAGTCGTACGCCGATGCGACGGCTGAGTCGCACTTTTCGCTTTTTTGTTTGTGTCGGTTTGTCTGGTATCTGCAACCGTTGCGCTCCCCAATTCAGTTTCGGAGGTCGCGGCGTCAGTAGCATCGTTCTCGCCGGAGGAGGGTGAGCTTTGATCGGACCGGGCACTCGACGCGGCGTTGTCGGTTGGCGTTTCGTCGTTCGCCATCGCTACTTCCGAGCTCGCAACCGGTTCTTGTGCGGGCGGCGCAAACTCACGCGTCCTCTCAACGTTCAGCTGCTTGGTCGGGGCCCGCGCGGACCGATCCTTCGCTGCACCCTGGGTCGCGATCAGCGCCGGCGCGGTGACCGGCTTGGTACGTGTCTCCGATGAAGGGGCCCGCGTGTGATCAGGCAGATTCGGCTGCAAATCGGCAACCTGCGGCCTGTTCGATGGAACTCCATGTTCCCGCCATGGTCCCAGAAAGACGAAAGCGGCCGCTGAAACAAAACCCACGAGGAGAGCGGCGATGGCGAGCGGTTTGCTCGTAAGCTCGGCTGGAAATATCCGCCTTGTCGCCCGGCCAGCGACGACCACCGGTAGCGCCAGGCGTCGCTCGATCATCTGGCGCCGTTCGGCCCGGCCCAGGCAGGCCTGCAAAAAAGCTGCCAGCGCGACCGGGTCGTGTGGCCGCTTGTCGGGATTCGCCCGCGTCATGGCTCCGAGCAAACGCCGAACTCTCTTTGGGGTGCGGCGCAGAAGCGCATTGGTCGGTCGCTTGCCAAGAACTCTGATGGGCGGCAGACCGGTAAGCAGATAGAGAAGTGTCGCACCGAGCGAATAGATTTGCGACGACATCTCGAGCCGCCCATCCCTCAACTGCTCCGGACTTGCGAAGAGCACAGAGCTGTCCGCCTCGGTGTCACTTCCGGAGAGATTGGCGGCAGGCAGAAACCAGTGCAGCACCTTAATCGCCAGCCAATCGCCGGTCTGCGCGTGGCTGGCGTCGAAAAGGATATTGTAGGGGTTGAGCGCCGCGTGATAGAGACGATCCAAGCCCGTCGCGTGCAGGACGTCGGCAACCTGCAGCCCCACCTGCAACGCGGCGCTCAGAGCGAGCGGACCACGTGCCGCCACCCAGGACACCGCAGTTCGTCCACGGCACACTTCAGAAACATAAATCAGTGCTTTCTCGTCGTAACCAAAATCGTAAAGGCGCGGGAGATTGATATGATCGATTCTTTTCGCGGCAGCCGCCCGTTCTGTAAGTTGGCTGAGAACTGCTGGTTCAGTAGGCCTCGGGACAACCAGACTGAGCGCCACCTCGCGTCCGCTGACGCTATCCTGAGCACGATAGGTGTAGGCGAGTGGGGAGCGATGCAGTTGCACCGGCAAACCGTTACGACCGAGAGAAAGACGGTATCGATCGAGAAAAAGCTCTTGTTCCATTAAATCAATTCAAGCTCGATCATTAGCGCGGGAACTCACACACCAAAGTCGGCCTGAATTATACTTCGTTTTTGGAAAATCTTTGCGCGTCTCGCAGTCTCATCTTCGGTAGATTTCTCGACTAAGTTACCTCGGACCACGAATCCTGGTGCCGGGTGTCATCGTGCCGGTGGAGAAGACTGCATTGATTAATCCGCGACCTCCGCATTTTCGACTCGAATTGGGTCGCGCGACCGCGGCGATTCCCATATGATCCCCGGCTCGGATCCGGAGAGGTTTAGGTTTGGACGACCCCGGTATGAAAGCGCGCGCCCTGCGGCGCCGGCCGGCGAACATAAGCTAACAGCCTAACGAGGACGTCGCGCGTGTCACGCGGCTGAACGATGGCATCGATCCAGCCGCGGGCTGCGCCGTAGCGGATGTCGGTCTGTTCTTCGTAGGTTTCTTTCACCTTGGCGCGGAGTTGCTCGAGTTCTTCGGGCGTGGCTTTGCGATCGCCCCTTTCGCGGGAGCGCTTCAGGACGGAGAAGACAGTGTCGGACGCTTGCGCCGCGCCCATCACAGCGTAACGCGCGTTCGGCCAGGCGAGGATGAAGCGCGGATCGTAGGCTCTGCCACAGAGGGCATAATTGCCCGCGCCGAAGGAACCGCCGATTACCAGCGTGATTTTCGGCACGACGGAATTGCTGACCGCGTTCACCAGCTTGGCGCCACTGCGAATGATCCCGCTTTGTTCCGCGTCGCGCCCGACCATGAACCCGGTCACGTCTTGGAAAAAGATGAGCGGCAACCCGGTCTGGTTGCAATCCATGACAAAGCGCGCCGCCTTGTCCGCGCTGTCGGAATAGATCACCCCGCCCATCTGGATGCCGGCCTTCTTCGTGCGCACCTGGTGACGCTGATTGGCCACAATCCCGACGGAGTGCCCGCCGATGCGGGCGTAAGTCGTGACGAGCGTTTTGCCGTAATCCGCTTTGTATTCATCGAGCGAATCGGCATCGATGATCGAGGCGAGCAGATCGCGCGCGTCGTATTGTTTCTGACCTTCCAGGTTGATCAGGTCGTAAATCGCGTCTGCATCCTGGGCCGGCGATTTCGCCTTCCGGGCCGCGATGTCTTCTCTGCTCGCTTCGGCTTCGGGAAGATGCGCGACTAACGAACGGATGCGCTCCAAACATTCCACGTCGTCCTTCTCATAAAAATCGACTGTCCCGCTGATCTCGGCGTGCATGTGCGCGCCGCCCAGTTCTTCCGTGTCGACCTCTTGTCCGATGGCGGCTTTGACTAACGACGGGCCGGCGAGATAAAGGCCGCTGCCTTCGGTCATGAGAATCTTGTCGCAAAGCACCGGCAAATACGCCCCGCCTGCGACGCAGTTGCCCATGATGGCGGCAAACTGTGGGATGCCCGCGGCGGAGAGGACAGAATTGTTGCGAAAGATCCGGCCGAAATCGTCTTCGTCGGGAAAAATTTCATCCTGCATCGGGAGGAAGACGCCGGAGGAATCGACCAGGTAAATGAGGGGAAGCGAATTCTCGAAGGCGATACGCTGCGCGCGGATGATCTTCTTCGCGGTCTGGGGAAAGAAGGCGCCGGCTTTCACGGTGGCGTCGTTGGCCACGATCATGCAGGGGACACCGGAGACGTTACCGATGCCAACCACGACGCCCGCGGCGGGGACGCTCCCCCATTGTTCGTACATTTTGTAGGCGGCCCAGAGGCCGAGCTCGAAAAACTTCGCCTCGCGATCGAGGAGATGGGCGATGCGTTCGCGCGCGGGAAGGCGTCCCATTTTGCGCTGGCGATCCTGGCCAACTTTGCCGCCGCCTTCGCGCAAGATTTCTTCTTCCTGGAGAATAGCTTCGCAACGTTCGAGCAGAGCATTGCGAGCGGCGGTATCGGCGCGGGACGTCATCGCGTGCTCTTACTTCGGAGAGAGACGCGGATCAAGTAGAGGGCGGTTGGGCCGGCCGGAGACCGGGGGGAGGCCGGGGTGGTTTGCGGCGATACGCCCGCCGCTACAAGTTTGCAGGCGACAGGCCCGCCGCTACAGGCAGATACAGCTGCAAAGTGCGTGTGCCGGGGTTTCGGAAGGCTGCGTTAGTAGATATCGACTTCCGAGCGATAGCCGGAATCGTCCCGGATCGAACGCAGCCGGCGCCGCATTGCGCGATCGGACTCTGGGCGATTAATCCGCTCCATCGCCATCTTCACCACCAGAGGGATCACGGCAAGCGTCCCGACCGAAACGAGCGCGATCGCGGTCGCCTGGCGGGCAGGCCGATTAAGCCTCTCGGCCACCATCATCCCGAGGCCAAGACCGAACGCCGTCCGGGTCAGAGTCCAGAGTCCCTCCAACGGCAGAGTCTCTGCCGTTTTTGGAATGGATAAGGAAATTGACATCGCCTAACCTTATACTTCCCGCGTGCAAAAAAAGAAACGGGAAAATCTTCGCCACACTTCGCTTACTCGCATTTTTTCCCAATGATTCATTCGCTCTTCGCACTCATTCTGGCTGGAGGAAGCGGCGAGCGTTTCTGGCCGATCAGCCGCCGGGCCAGGCCGAAGCAATTGCTCCGGCTGATCTCGGAGAAAACGCTTCTCGAAGAAACGATCGCGCGCCTCGAAGGACTTTTGCCCAAAGAGCAAATTCTGGTCCTGACCAACGTCGACCAGGAAAAAGCTGTCCGCGCGCTGGTTCCCGATCTGCCGCCGGAAAACATCATCGCCGAGCCGGCCAAGCGCGACACGGCGGCCGCCGTGGCGCTCGCGACCGCCTGGGTCGCGACACGCGATCATCAGGCCACGATGCTTGTTCTTCCCGCCGATCATGTGATCAAGGATCGGGAAAAATTTCAATCGACGATGAAGACAGCCGCGAGCGCGGCGGAAACCACCGGAGCGCTCGTCACCATCGGCGTCAAACCTACCTGGCCCTGCCCCGGCTACGGTTACATCGAACAGGGCGCGCCGGTCACGCCCCCCGTCCGGACCGCGCCTAACGAAATCTTTCGCGTCCTGCGTTTCCGCGAAAAACCGAACTCGGAGCTGGCCGACACCTTCGTCCGCAAGGGAAGCTTTCGTTGGAATACGGGAATCTTCGTCTGGTCGATCCCGACGGTCTTGAGCGAATTCAATCGCCACGCGCCCGAGCTGGCGGACTTCATTTCGCAGATGCGCGCCCCCGGTCGCTGGGATGAGACCCTGCGCACGCGCTTCAAGGATTTGCCGATCATTTCCTTCGATTACGCGATCATGGAGAAAGCCGACCGCGTTTTGATGGTGGAAGCGAGTTTCGATTGGGACGACGTCGGCGGTTGGCGCGCGGTCGCGGCCTATCTCGAGAAGGATGAACACGCCAATGCGGCGAACTGCAGCCTGACGACCCTGCAGGCGAGCGACAACATTGTCTTTAGCGAAAAACCTCTTCGGGTCGCGCTGCTCGGGGTGCACAACCTGATCGTGGCGCGCGATGGGGATACCCTTCTGATTTGCAATCGACGCGAAGCGGAGAAGATCAAAGACCTGGTGGGAAAACTTCCCCCGGAATTGCAGTGAGGAGGAACGGAAGCAAGGAAGGCCGCTTGGAAACTGCTCACGGCGATGGGAGGACCGCCGCTCCCTGCCGAAGAGACGGTTGAAATACTAATCTGCGTCTCTTACTCATGCTCCTGCTCCTGCTCCTGCTCTTGCTCGATTGGTCTTCCCTGAGAGCAGGAGCATGAGCAAGGGTGAGAACAGCGCGGGTCCTCGCGGTTTTGCAACCTTCTCCTAACGACATGAAACGCATCATGGGGATCGATTATGGAACCGCGCGCATCGGGGTGGCGCTTTCCGATGAGCTGCAAATGCTGGCCCACCCCGCCGAAACGATTGCCGTCGGTCGGGAGGACCCGATCGCGCGTCTCGCCGCCATCGCCCGCGAACAGAAGGTCGAACGAATCATCGTCGGGCTGCCGCGTGAGATGAGCGGCGCTCACGGCGAGTCCGCGATTGTCGCGAAGAAATTTGCCGACCAATTGCGGAGCGTTGTGCAGTGCGAGGTCCAGCTCTGGGACGAGCGGCTCTCGACCGTGGCCGCCCAGCGCGCCTTGCGCGAGGCGGGGAAATCGACTCGCCAGAGCCGCGGTTATGTCGATCAGGTCGCGGCCCAGATTCTTCTCCAGAGTTACCTCGACAGTCGCGAGCTCAACCGGGCCGGCGCCGGGCCGGAAGAAATTGCCTAACGAAAAGCAGCGCGGCACGACGGTTCGCATTCGCCGCGTTAAATTCACCATCGCCTACGACGGGACGGCGTTTTCCGGCTGGCAGAGCCAGGCCGACGGCAACGCCATCCAGGATCATCTCGAGCGCGCCCTGCTTCGTGTGACGGGTAACAAGGTCCGCCTCCACGGTGCCGGCCGGACCGACGCGGGCGTGCATGCGCTCGGACAATGCGCCCACGCCGATTTGTCCACCGCGCTCTCGGCGGAGAGGTTACGCGCCGCTTTGAACGCGTCGTTGCCGCCGGCGATCCGCATCTTGCGCTGCAACTTTGCCGGGCGCTCCTTTCACGCGCGATTCAGCGCCACTGGAAAAGTTTATCGTTACCGGATTGCCACCGGGCCCGTCCTCTCGCCATTTGAGATTGGCCGCGCCTGGCACGTAATCGCATCGCTCGATCCAGGCCTTGTCAGGCAGGCGACAGAGGCGTTTCTCGGCCAACACGACTTTGGCGGCTTCGCGGCTAATCGCGGTAAACCGGTCAAATCGACCATTCGCACCATCCGGCGAGTGCGAATACAAAGGTCGCGCGGGATCATGACCTTGGAATTCGAAGGCGACGGTTTCCTTTACAAGATGATTCGTCTGATGGTTGGCGCAATTGTCCAATGCGCCTCCAGCAAGGCGACGGTGGAACAAATGCAAGCCTGCCTTCGCTCGGGGAAAGCGGCCGCGCGCCGAATCGTGGCACCTGCCCATGGCCTCACTCTGGTCAGGGTTCGATACGCGGAAAATCGTTAGCTGTGTAAATAGCGCGCCAGCCGCGGCTCATGGCAGAGTATTTGCTTTTTGGGAATGACTGAATTTATGGCTTCGTCGATCGCCGCCGACGCTTCGCGCATCTCTCCAAAAACGAAGAAACTCGGTGGCCGTCTCGTTGAATGGCTCCTTAATCCGGACCATTTTCATTTTAAGTTGCTCGCGGGATCGAGCGTGGGCGTCGTGGTGATTATCAGCCTGGCTGTGGCCTGTGTCATGACGACGGCTGCTCGCCAGAAACGTGAACAACTCCGCGCCCGGGCGATCGAAGTCATTCGGTTAACCGGCTTGGTCGAGAATGATGTTGCCGCCTTGGAGAATGCTTATCGCGGCCATCTTCTCACCCCGGATGGAAGTTATCTGGAAGACCTGACCCAACTGCGGAGCCGCTTCGAGCAGAATTGCAACCAGCTCTACCGAGCGGTGGCCGGGAAGGATCAGGCTGGTGCGATCCTAAAAGTGCGTAACAACATAGGCAAATGGCTTGTCGAGAGCTGGCAAACGACTTCACCGCAGCTCGGAATCTCACACAACGGGGCCGACAATCCCACCAGGCTCAGCTTTTCAAGTCTCGAGGAGGCCAAGAAGATTTTGCAATCCATCCTGCGCGAGGAACAGATCAAGTTGAACCAACAAATGGGCGACGGCGATTGGGCGACCCGCTCGACGCAGGTGCTCAGCTTCATCCCGAACCTGGAACAAGCGATCTACGATATTCAGAAGGAAAAACGCGCTTTCATGCTCACGGGCGATTTGGCGTACCTCGACTCCTACAACCGGGCCAAGTCGGACTTTTACACCTTCCAAGGTTACCTCGCGGTCCTCGTCGCCAATGATCCTGCGCAACTGGCACAGCTCAACGTCGTAAAAGATCAGCTCGAAATATGGATTAACCAGTGTGCCACGCCGGACATTGAAGCCAAGCGTTCCGGACGTAGTCCCGGGCCGCCAGGGCAGGCGGCTGCGACCGGCAGCCTGCTAATGCAGGGGGTGCGCCGGGCGATGGAACGATTCGAGGAAGACCAGGCCGATCTTTACAAGCGGCGCGCGACGACGGCCGAGCGCGACCGCACCTTGCAGCTCTGGCTGGTCAACACTTTCTGCGCTCTGGCGGCGGTCCTGATGATCGCTTCCAGCGGTTACAACTTTGTCCTTTATCGCCGGCACTTGCAGCGCCTCCGCGGCACCGATGGCCGCATCCGGGCTGTGCTCGACCATATCTTTGACGGGATGATTACCATCGATGAAGCCGGGATCGTGACCTCGATGAATCCTGCGGCCGAACGGATGTTTGGCTACCAGGGCAGCGCCTCACTACGGCTGCCGGTGACCAGACTTATCCCGAAATACTTCGAGCGAGCAGTCGATGAACCTCCCCTCGTTTACGACTGGTCTCAACTGGCGCAGCGCAGCGGCGCGACCACTCTTGCTCTCGGCGAAACCAGGTCGAAGACAAGCTTCCCGATCGAGCTTTCTCTCACCGAGTTTACCCAGCAGCAGCAACGCTTTTACGTCGCCGTCATTCGGGACATGACGGAGCGCAAGCGCTTCGAGGATGATTTGGCGGCAGAGAAAAACAGCCTCGCCGTGACCCTGGCCTCGATCGGTGACGGTGTTATCACTACTGATCTGCACGGCCGAATCCTGATTTGCAATCACGCAGCCGAGGTGATGACGGGATGGCAGGCCAGCGAGGCCGTTGGCAAGTCTTTTCGCAGCGTCTTCGTGATCGCGGAAAGCCAGGCACAGAAACGCAATGGTAACAGCGGTTATAGGAGCGAGGCCGAAGCAATCCTGGTCGGCACCCCCAGGCGGGCCAGCATCCGGTCCCGCGACGGTCGAGAGCGTTCGATCGAGCAGCTGGCCTCTCCCATCCGCGATGCGAAGAACGAGCTTTGCGGCGTAGTGGTGGTTTTCCGCGACATGACCGAGCGCGAGCGCGACGAAGCGGAGCGGCGCAAGGCGGAGGCACTCGACCAGCTGGGGTTGCTTGCGGGCGGGATTGCGCACGACTTCAACAACCTGCTGACCGCGATCATGGGCAACGTCTCCCTCGTCTCGCTGCTCCTTCCGCCTAACAATGAGATGAAAGGCCGCCTCGAGGACGCACACAACGCCTCGCTTCGGGCCCGCGACCTCGCCCAGCAGCTCCTTACTTTTGCCCGGGGCGGCGCGCCGATAAAGAAAAGCGCGTCGATTGGCGATCTCATCGAGGAAACGGTCAGCTTCTCACTTCGCGGGTCGCAGGTGCGGAGCGAGGTCGCGGTCGCGCCCGATCTTTGGGCCGCCGAGTTCGATCCGGGGCAAATCAGCCAGGTCATCGCCAATCTGGTAGTGAACGCCGATCAGGCGATGCCAAATGGCGGTACGCTACATGTCAGGTGCGATAATTTTTCCCATGCGCCCGGCCAGAGCCAGCCGGCGCTGGATTTACCTGCCGGCGATTATATCCGCATCCAGGTCCGCGACGAAGGCACCGGCATTCCGCCCGATTGCCTGAAACGGATTTTCGATCCCTATTTTACGACCAAGGCGAAAGGAAACGGCCTTGGGCTCGCCACCTGTTACTCGGTAGTGAAAAATCACAGCGGTCTCGTGACGGTCGACTCTGTCCTTCACTGCGGCTCGACCTTCACGGTTTATCTGCCGGCCGCCCGCAGCATACCCACGGAAGCTCCAGCTGAACCTCTTTCGACGGAACTGGTGCATGGCTCTGGCCGCGTTCTCATCGTCGATGACGAGGAAGCAATTCGCTTGCTGGTCGATTTCACCCTCAGCCAGCTCGGTTATGAAGTCGTGGCCGCCGACAATTCGCTCCAAGGGATCGAGTGTTATCGCGAGGCGCTTACTTCCGGCAGGCGCTTCGATCTGGTCATTCTCGATCTCACCCTGCCGGGCGGGATGGGCGGTAAAGAAGCGCTGCGCAAGCTGATCGAGATCGATCCGATGGTGAACGCGATCGTCTCGAGCGGCTACGCAATGGATGCAACCATGAGCCGCTACCAGGATTTTGGCTTCCGCGGCATGATCGCCAAGCCCTACCAAGCGGCCGATCTCGCCCGCAAGGTGCACGAAATGATCGAAGCCGACCGTCGCCCGCAGGCTGCGGCGTGCGAGCTGCAGCAGGCTTGTTAAGTCGTTAGGCACTTTGCCGCTTGCGCCCTGGGTCCCCTCCCCTAGCTTGCTCAACGGATGAGCCAATCAGCCGACAACGCCAGCTCGCGAACTCTGCCCGCGGCCTACGACTCGAAGATCGAAGGCAACGTCATTTTTACCCGGGTCGAGGCGGCGATGAACTGGATGCGCAAAAACTCCCTTTGGCCGATGCCGATGGGGCTGGCCTGTTGCGCGATCGAGTTGATGGCCGCCGCCTCTGCCCGCTTCGACATCGCCCGGTTCGGGGCCGAAGTGATGCGCTTTTCCCCGCGGCAATGCGACGTCATGATTGTCGCCGGTACCGTCACTTACAAAATGGCCCTGGCTGTGAAACGCATCTACGAGCAAATGCCCGAGCCGAAATGGGTCATCGCGATGGGCGCCTGCGCTTCGAGTGGCGGGATGTATCGCTCCTATGCCGTGCTTCAGGGAATCGACCAGCTCCTCCCGGTCGATGTTTATATTTCGGGCTGCCCGCCCCGGCCCGAAGCGTTGCTCGAGGGTCTGATGAAGCTGCAGGAAAAAATCAGCCGCGAACCTGCTCTCACCACGCAAAAACCGGAGTTAAAAGAGCGGATCGAAGAATTCGCCTAACGAGTCTAACACTCCCTTCATCCTTGCGCCTTCTGCCTTACCCATGACCGGCCCGCAACTTCTTAGCTCTCTGAGCGAACTTTTTGGAGCAAAGATTCTGGAACGAACCGAGTTTCGCGGCGAGACCACCTTTTTGATCGGGGCCGGCGATCTCCATGAGCTGGCAAAGTTCTGCAAAGAAGAGCTCTCTTTTGATTACCTGCTCGACATTACGAGCGTCGACAATTTCGGGGAAGAACCGCGCTTCGAGGTCGTCTACGAGCTTTATTCGATGACGATGGCGGTCCACCTCCGGCTGAAGCTGCGGGTTTCCGAAGACGATCCCATGGTGGATACCGTTTCCGACATTTGGCCGACCGCGAACTGGCACGAGCGCGAGGTTTGGGACATGATGGGTTTGCGCTTCAAAGGTCATCCCGACCTGCGCCGCATCCTGATGTGGGAAGGTTATCCCTACTTTCCCCTGCGCAAAGAATTCCCGCTTGAAGGCAAACCGAGCGAGATGCCCGAGGTCGCCTTCAGCTCAATCGCCCCAATGGAAGGCGGTCCCTTCGTCACCCAACCCAGCACCGCTACAGCCAAAGACCGCGAGCCCCGCGCTCGCCCCCCGCTCGACCCATAGTCGTTAGGCAGCGCGTGCCTTTCGTCTCAGATCCGAGTCAGGATTAGCCAGAGAAGGACAATCGCTCCGCCTGCCCACCAGCCGGCGAAGTGCGGCACCGCCGCACCGAAAATCAGCGCGAACAACCAGGGAGCGGTCACAATCACAATCATCGCGATCAGGAGTGCCAACCAGACCAGTTGACAGAATTTGCAACCGAAATCCACCCAACCCGACCGCTCTTTCGCATCGGCGCGATTCGGCACCATGGCAAGACTGACTTGTTCGCCGAGAGCGAACCGCGCCAGGTTCGGCATGTTCTCGGAGACGAGCGCCGCGCCATGTCGACCGCGGACAAATTCGATCGCGTGCAGCCGCGCGGTGTTATCGAGGAAGCCATTGTGCCCGGCGCTACCCAGGTCGGGCTGCCGTCCAAACAGGTCGGCGGCCCATTCGAAGAACGCCGGAAACCAGCCCACTACCAGGTCGCCCGTGGCGACGTAGTTTTGGATCGCGCTGACCCGACCGCTATCCACAAATCGATCCCACTCAAAACGCCGGGGCAGGACACTTCCTGCAAAAACGACTCGATCGAAGATCGGTGTCTTATAACGCCGAAGCGCGCTCGCGAGCAAATAGGTGCCGTTGCTGTGACCGATAAAACTGAATTTGGCATTGGGATATTTCACTGCGGCCTCGCTGTACTCATCCATGAACCAGCGGACGTTGCGCTCCCGCTCAGCCAGGAGAAGAAACTTCCCCATCGGGAAATAGCCATAACTCGAGGTACGCACGACGACGCGAGTCCCACGTTCTTTGGCCAATTGATCGAGTTGCCGGCGCACTGCACTGGTCCATTCGCCATAGTCGCGAATTCCATGCATCACGAACACAACGCGCTTGACCTGGGGCTCGACCTTGAGCGGCTGGTTGATAGGATCGCGCGGAATGGCATCGCGCGGTTTGGTCAACACTTCGATAAAGGCCTCACGCCATGCCTTGTGCTCGGGATGCTTCACCGGTGAAAGCTGGACAATCGACAGGTGCCCACCGCCGTTGAGCGTGCGATAAATGAAGTTACCGGCAGCTTCCAGGTCGGCACTGTCCTTTTCGTCCACGACATCGTCCTCCGTGCCGAGCATCTGAATCGCCGCGGGCAACGGCGAAGGTTTGCGCTGGGCGAGACGGAGCCATTGCAGGCGGAGATCGGCGAGGAACGGCGCACCCATTTTTCCCGACCGCACCAGTTTGGCGATCGGCAGACGACGAGTAAAAATATCGAGCCAGCGCAGGAGTAGCCACCTGCCTCGTCGCATGTAGCTCGGCCGGCGCGTGCTGGTCCAGCCCCGGTTCATTGCCGCGAAGAGAATGACGCGCTCGATCTTTGCCGCCCAAGGTTGCGCGGCCGGACGGATCGGAAGCGGCACATCCTGAGTCTCGCCGTGGGCAAAAACAACCGCTTTGCGGACAACGAGCGCGCCGATGCTGTGGCCAATGAGGATCACCCGCTCATACTCCCCTTCCCGCTTCGCCCTTTCCTGAAGCGCCGCGCCAATGAGCGAAACAAGGTCCCAGGCGAGAGCATAGCAGGAGACGTTGGAAAAAATCCCGCCGCGAAACTGGGGAACAATCACGTCAGCGTGCGGCAGGGCGGCGGCCTCGCCGGTTTCCTTCCGGCCAACGATGACGGCACGGAGGTCATTGAGGACAGCGGGCGAGCCGGTCCAACCATGAAGCAGGATGACCAGCTCGCGCGATTGCGAACCGGGTTGAACCTCCAGGACGAGATTGCTGAGAAAGCGCGTGACTCCGGCGAAAAGGTTTGGTTCTGGCATAGTCGGCGAGCCTGCTTGAACGGGCGGAGAACGATTTTCTCCGAATCGAGTTGTAGAGTTCGCGGTCTTGATCGCAAGAAAAAACCGCCTGACTCACCAGGCAAGGCCGATCAGTCACTGAGTGCGTTGTCGAGTAATGTCCTGAATGTGGCGCGGTTCGATTCGGCGAAAAAGACCCGCTCGCTCGGCACTTCGCCCAGAACAAATCTCCCAGCCCGCCGATCTCGCTGTAGGGAATAATCCGATCGCGCATCGGATCAGTGACTAACGAACCTAACCCCGAGCCAAGCACGATCGCGACACGCGCGCCGTATTCGCGCACCCGTTCGATGGTAAAACTGTCCACTGCCTCAGGCAGCGGAGACCGGCGGTGCGGAAGCGGGCCGCCGGGTAGTTGCCATGATATCGGGCCGCGCGCCATCCTCGCGCACCGCCCCACCCTTGCCTTCCTTCGGGTAAGCGATCCGGGTATGGAGCATGTTCATCAGGGTGAAGCGGAACCGTTCCGCGATGATTTTCAGTTCCCGCATCGTCAGGTCGCACTCGTCCAATTGATGGTCGGCCAGGCGCTGATCGATCAGATCGATCACGAGTTGTTCGATCTTTTGCGGGGTTGGTTTTTCCAATGAGCGCGAGGCGCTTTCAACCATGTCAGCGAGGCTAATGATGGCGCTCTCCCGGGTCTGCGGCTTTGGTCCGCTATAACGGAAGCTTTCTTCCGAGACTTCCGGGATGTCTTCCTCGCGCATCTTCATGATTTTGCCGCCGGCCCTGGCATCCTCGAGCTGCTGCAAGGCGCGTTTGTAGAAGTAATAGACCAGGGAGGTGCCGTGATGCTGCTGGATGACATCGATGACCTGCTGGTTGAGTCCATGCTTGAGCGCCAGGTCTACGCCTTCCTTGACGTGGGCGATGATGATGAGCGCGCTCATAGTCGGCGCGAGGTCGTCGTGGGGGTTGCGCTCGAAGTTCATGTTCTCGGTGAAATAGTCGGGTTTCACGAGCTTGCCCACGTCGTGAAAGTAGGAACAGACGCGGCAGAGGGTGGCGTTGGCGCCGATCGCTTCGGCGGCCGCTTCAGCCAGGTTGGCCACGACGAGACTGTGATGATAAGTGCCCGGCGCTTCGAGAATCATCCGGCGCAGGAGAGGATGATTCAGGTCGGCCATCTCGAGCCAGGAAATATCGGTGGTGATGCGGAACAACTGTTCGAGGATGGGAAGGGCGCCGCCCACGAGCATGGCCGTGACCAGGCCGTTGCCGATGGCAAAGGAGCTTTGGATTCCAATCATTCCCCAATCGGTTGTGCCGGGGTTAAAGAGATTAATCGGGCCGATCACGCCAAAGGTGAGCGACAGCAGCCAGATGGCGATGCCGACAAAAAAGCCGGCGCGAATGAGCCGCCCGCGCCGCCGCACCTGCTGGGTGAGATAGACCGCGGTGAACCCGGCGATGAGTCCGTTGAAAAGCATGGGCGCGTCGATCCTTCCGACGAGGATACTGCTCCAGAGACTAACAAAGGCGGCGCCATAGAGACCGTGATTTTTCCCGAGGAGAACGCAAAGGACGAGCGGGGCGAAGGCATAGGGCGCAATCAGCCAGGCGGTCCCCGGTTTTAGCCAGGAAAAGACCCCGCCCTCGCAGAGGGCGATGAGCAGCTTGGTCAGCGCGAGTTGGAGATAAATCACTCCGAAGACGAGAAAGACTCGGGAATTGCGCAGGAAGGTGTTGGGCTGGTTCATCCAGAGCTGCGCGATCGCGGTGGCGAAGATGAGCAGGGAGAAAACGAAGATGCGCGTCGGTTCCTGCTGCTGGCTGCTGAAGATGAGGAGCGCGAGACCGACGACGAAAGCGGCAAAAATGCTCAGCTTCATCCAGGTCGCCTGCTCGAGGTTGCGCAACATCTCATTCGAGGCGCGGCGACGGCGAGTTTTGCCGGAGGCAAGACCCCTTCTGACAAGACGGGTGCGACGCAGGAAATTAAACATTACGACTTGCGCGAGGGACCGGCGGTGCTGGCCGGCGACCGATGCGCCTGATAGGCATTGATGATGGCGCGGACAAGTTCGTGCCTAACGACATCCTTGTCATTAAAATAAACGAACCCGATCCCGACGACGTTTTTCAGGGCCTGAAGCGCTTCGAGCAGGCCGGAGCGTTTGTTCGGCGGAAGATCAATCTGGGTGCCGTCGCCGGTGACGACACATTTCGAGCGCGGACCGATCCGGGTGAGGAGCATGAACATTTGCTCGGTCGTGGTGTTTTGCGCTTCGTCGAGAATAACGAAGGCGTTGCTCAGGGTGCGCCCGCGCATATAGGCGAGCGGCGCGATCTCGATTGTTTCGCGCGCGACATAGCGCTCCAGCTCCTCCGGCTCGAGCATGTCGTGGAGGGCGTCGTAGAGAGGGCGCAGGTAAGGGGTGATCTTTTGCTGGAGATCGCCTGGGAGAAAACCGAGCGCTTCGCCCGCCTCGACTGCCGGCCGGGTGAGGATGATGCGATCGACTTGTTCCTTCTTCAGAGCGGCGACCGCCATCGCGACGGCGAGATAAGTCTTGCCCGTGCCGGCCGGGCCAATCCCGAAGACAACATCATTTTTCTGAATCGTCTCGATGTAGTTGCGCTGGCCGCGGCTGCGCGGGACGATCGCCGCTTTCCGGGCCGAGGTGAGAATTTTGGTCGCGACCAAGTCGTCGAGGTTATCGTCCCGGGCTTCGTTCACGGAGTTGAGCGCGTAATTAAACTCATGGCGCTGGATATCGACGCCGCGCTGGCGGGCGCCTTCGAGCTGGGTGAAGACCTTTTCCGCTTTTTCAAGCTGGGCGGGTTCACCTTCGAGTTTGATCCAGCCTTCGCGGGTGGTGATTTTCACGCCGAGCGCCTCTTCGAGGTTCTTGATCAACTTCAGATCGTTGGCGTAGAGCGACTGCACTGCGCGCGCGTTCTCAAATTGCAGGGTGCGCGTTTCAGTCATCTCGCAGCCGATCCGTCATGACCGCCGAGTGTACGGCGGTGGCCGGAAGAGTGTCAAACCAGGTCTGGAGGGAGGCGCGCCGCCGTTTCCGCGAGCGTATTGGTGCCTCATAATTAAGGAACGCTCGCGCGGGGCACCGACGGCGCGGATGCCCTCCAGTCAGCGATGAGGTGGCGGCGTCCAGGGTCGCCTTTATCTAAACCCGTAAACCAGCGCCCAGTGAGTCCGCTCTTCGGGCGAACTTTCCACGGAGACGATGACGAAGTAACTGCTGGTAGTTTTTGGCACCACGTGGGCGGCCGCGAAATGGCCCTTCTGCCAACTGTCTGGTTGCTCGATCAACCTGCCGTCCGCGTCATAGATGTGGACGGAGATTTTCGCCGGCTCGACATCGGTGCCCATCCAAAACCAGTAGTCGTTGCCCTTGAAAAGTTGCTGCCTGACGGCCTTGCGTTCCCCGACCCCAAGGTCGCCGCCCCAGTAATCTTCGCGCACCTGGTAGCCTTGTTTCACATAGGGCTCAGCGGCCTGAAGAGCGAAGGAATGTGCGTCGTCGACCGATCCACGCGAGATGGCGACCTGAAGGGCGAGGAAGAGACTCGCCAGAGCGATCGCGCGATGAGAACTAAACAAGGGCGATGACATTGGGGAGTGGTCTATTGGTTGCGCGTGACGATCGCCCGATCGAGCCGGGCGGTGATTTCGTTGATCCTCTTCACCGAAGCGGGGGGAATCTCTTTTTCAGTTTCGAGCAACGGTTTCACCTCATCGAGCGAGGCCTTGATTTGACCGATCACCGGCAAATCAAACTCGGGCATGGTGGAGAGCTTGCGCTGAAAATAATCGATCAGGTCGGGTTGATGCAGCAGCTCTGCCCCGTCGCTGGAAAAATGGCGATCGACCACGGAAGTGAGGACCTGAGTGCCGCGGAGCCAGCCGCCCAGACTAACGAGTTGGGAAAGCTTTTCATCGTGCACTTCGTTCATCGCCTGCTGGACGCTGTTCTGGGTCAGATCGAGTTCGCGGCGCACCGCCGGCCAGTTGCGTTTGTCGGCCGCTTCGGTGATCGCCTTGGCGTGGGGCACGATGGAATTGCCGACCCCGATCCCCCTGGCCAACGCGACGACGCGCTGCCCGATCTCTTTCACGCTCGGCGCGTCCTCCGCCTGCACCGCGATGAAGCCATCCGCGATCACCGTGCCGAGCAGAAGCGCAATTCGTGGCCGCTCGGTGAAGTTTTTCCCCTTGTCGGTGCGGACGTATTCCTTCCAGTTGACGCTGTCGAGCTTGCCCAGGGCGGCAAAAATTTCGTTAGGCAAGGGGACAATCACATCCTCGATATTTCGCGAAAGTTGGCGCACGTCGATCTTGCGCGGCGGTTCCGCGGCCGGCGCAAGGAGCGGGAGCGCGGCGAAAAGGGTCAGCAAAAGCAGGTTAAGCAAGAATCTCATCCGCGGTTTCGACTATTGATTTCGAGAAGGTATTCAGGATTAGTTGGGCACTCTATGCAGAACCGCCACCGCGCACAAATCGCGATCGCACGGCTTTTTTTGCAATCGCAGGAAGGATGCCACCTGGCGGCCTGACCGGCCAATTCTCCCATGCAACTCTCACGTCTGCGCGAAATCCTGGCGCGCGCCGCGAGCAAGCGGATCGCGGTCGCGGGCGATCTCATGCTGGACGAGTTCGTCTGGGGAAAAGTCGGCCGGATTTCGCCCGAAGCGCCCGTGCCGGTGGTGGAAGTGAGCAGCGAGTCGTTCTATCCAGGCGGGGCGGCCAACGTCGCGCGCAATCTGCGCGAATTTATCGGCGAGGTTGCGGTCATCGGCACGGTCGGGAGCGACCACAGCGGCGAACTCCTGCTCGATCTGCTCGCCAGGCAGAAGATTGCGACGGAGCTGGTGCTGCGCGATCCCGATTTTCGGACAATCGTCAAGACCCGGATCATCGCCCGCAACCAACAGGTGGTGCGAGTGGACCGGGAAGAACGCCGCGCGCCAACCAAAGAACAATGCGACCGAGTTGCCGGCGACCTGCGCGCGGTGCTGCCGCGACTGGACGCTTTCATTTTTGAAGACTACGGGAAAGGATTTCTCGAGCCTGGCCTCGTTAGGCAGATGTCGAAAGACCTCCAGGCCGCAGGTAAGATTGCGACCGCCGATCCTAACCCGCGGCAGCAGATCGACTGGGGCAAAATCACGGCGGTGAAACCGAACCGGTTGGAAGCGATCCAGGCCGCGGGAATGCCGGCGAGCGATCCGGTTGATCCGCCACTGGAAGATGCCGCTTTGCTCACGGCCGGGTTGCGTTTGCTCAACGACTGGCGCGCTCAGATGCTCCTGATTACTCTGGGGGAGCAAGGGATGCTCCTGCTCGAACGCGGCCAGCCGCCCCACCACATCCCGACCCAGGCGCGCCAGGTGTTCGATGTTTCCGGTGCGGGCGACACTGCGATCGCGCTTTTCACGCTCGCGCTTGCCTGCGACGCATCGCCAGTCGAGGCGGCCGAGATTGCCAATCATGGCAGCGCCGTGGTGGTGGGCAAACTTGGGACCGCAACGGTCACGCCCGAAGAATTGATCGCGAGCTTCGAAGATGACAACGCAGAGTAACGGGGGATTTCCGTGTGCGCGACAGCCGGGCGCGCGGAAGCGGGTTGCTCCGGAGGGACATGCTCCCGCATGTCCAGCGTCTGGAACGTCGACCCTCGACCTACCCTGACGCGATGTCTTTCCCAGCCGTCTTTCTTGACCGCGACGGAACCCTGATGCGGGAAGTCAATTACTGTTCCGATCCGAAACAGGTGGAAATTTTTCCCGGTGTCCCCGAGGGATTGCTACAACTCAAGGAAGCCGGCTACAAATTGCTTGTAATCTCGAACCAGGCCGGGATCGGTCGCGGCTATTTTTCCGAGGCGCAATACCGCCTGGTTGAAACCGAGCTGGCCCGACAAGTGCAACCCGCAGTTTTCGACGCGGTCTATTTTTGCCCCGATCATCCCGAGCGCGCCACTGCCCGACGCAAACCGGGAATCGGCATGATCCTGGAAGCGCAACGGGATCACAACCTCGATCTTGGGCGCTCCTTTTTCATCGGCGACAAGGCGATCGACATCGAATGCGGTCACAACGCCGGCCTCCGCACCATTCTGGTCAGAACTGGTTACGGTGCGAAAGAATCCCACGCCCGACCGGATTGGATCGCAGAAGATTTTGCCGAGGCGGTGAAAATTATCCTCAAAGAAACCGGAGATGAACGCGACCAATCTGCCTAACGATTCGCCGAGAATCTCCTTTGTTATCCCGGCGCATAACGAGGAACACGAACTGCCCGCCACCTTGTCCTCGATCCGCCGGGCGACGGCGGCGGCGCGGGAAACCTGCGAGGTCATCGTGGTGGACGACGCTTCGACCGACGCCACCGCGGAGATCGCCCGCGCGGCCGGTGCCCGCCTCATCGCGATCAATCGCCGGCAGATCGCCGCCGCCCGCAATGCCGGCGGAAGAGCGGCCCGGGGCGAGATCCTGTTTTTTGTCGACGCCGATACGCGGCTAACTCCGCAACTCCTGGCCGATGCCTTGCGCGCCCTGGCCGAAGGCTACGTCGGGGGAAGCGCGCGGGTCGTGGCTGATCGCGAGCTGCCGTTCTGGGGAGCGGTTTTTCTCCGGGTCTTCGCCACTCTTTACTTTTCCAGCGGGCTGGGCGCGGGGGCGTTTCTTTTCACCCGGCGCGAGCTGTTCGAAAGGATCGGCGGTTTCGACGAGCAATATTTTGCGGGCGAAGAAGTTTTCTTCAGCCTGGCGCTCAAGCAGCGAGGTCGGTTTATCATATTGCGCGAGCCGTTCATTACTTCGGCGAGGAAATTGCGGATGCATTCTCCCGGCCACGTCGCGCGGGAGTTGCTTTCGCTTTGCTTCCGCGGGCCCAATGCACTGAGGACGCGGGAGCGGCTGGCCCTCTGGTACGACGGGAAACGCGAGCACGGCGCGAGCTGATTTCCTTCCGTGGCGCAACCTGGAGGGCATCCGCGCCGTCGATGCCCGTGGTGGAGCCTCCCT
>Ga0081539_10003346_pt1 | contig 19920 bp, 14 predicted proteins | sample TabmetS4T2R2_FD_71023 | JGI IMG/M metagenome (GOLD analysis project Ga0081539, IMG submission 71023) | Tabebuia heterophylla rhizosphere microbial communities from the University of Puerto Rico - S4T2R2 | ecosystem: Host-associated > Plants > Roots > Rhizosphere ...
GCCGCCGTGCCGAAATTGCGGTCGATGTCGTTGGCCGGCGTGATCGCCAGGAACATATCCTTGAGGTTCGAGGCGATCGTCACTTCCGAGACCGGGTAGGTCAGTTCGCCGTTCTCGATCCAGAAACCCGAGGCGCCGCGGCTATATTCGCCGGTCACCATGTTGACGCCTTGGCCGAACACCTCGGTCACATAGAAGCCCGACTTGATGGCCGCGATCAGCTCCTGCGGTGTCTTGTCGCCCGGCTCGATCGCCAGGTTGGTCGACGTAGGCGATACTGACGTGCCGGACCGCGCGCCGCGACCATTGGTCGAGAGGCCCAGCTCGCGGGCGGCCGAGGTGGACAGGAACCAGTGCTGCAGCACACCGTCCTTTACCATTTCCAGGGCCTCGCCCTCTATGCCTTCGCCGTCGAAGGGCCGCGACGCCGGGCCGCGAACCCGCAGCGGGTCATCGGTGACAGTGATAACCTTCGAGGCCACCTGCTTGCCCATCATGTCGCGCAGAAAGCTTGTCTTGCGAGCCACCGCCGCGCCGTTGATCGCGCCGGCAAGATGACCAGCGATGCCGCGCGCGACGCGTGGGTCGTAAACCGCCGTTACCGGCCCGGTCCTGGCCTTGCGAGCCCCCAACCGGCGCACCGCGCGCTCGCCGGCGCTGCGGCCTATCTTTTCCGGCTCATCGAGATCGGCGAAATGCAGCCGCGAGGAGAAGTCGTAGTCTCGTTCCATCGCCGTGCCTTCGCCCGCGATCACGCTGGCCGAACGTGAGAAACGCGAGCCGAGATACTGGCCGAGGAAGCCGTGCGAAGTGGCAAGCACGAGCCCGCCAAGGCCGGCGCTCGAACCGGCTCCGCCCGAATTGGTGACACCCTTCACGGCAAGTGCCGCCTCTTCCATCGCAAGCGCGTCCTGCTTCAGCCGCTCGGCGGAGACCTCCGTCTCGTCGAGGAGATCGAGGTTCCTGGTCGATTTAGCGAGCAAAGCCGGGTCGGCGAGACCCTGATAGGGGTCTTCGGGCGAGACACGCGCCATGGCGACGGCGCGCTCGGCGAGCATGCCGGCATCCGAAGCAGGCGTGGCCGAGATGCTGGCCACGCGCTGGCCGACAAAGACGCGCAACGAGACGTCATCGCTCTCCGAGGCTTGGGTCGATTCCACCTTGCCAAGTCTCACCGAGACGCTGCTGGACCGGCCCCTGACCGCCACCGCATCGGCGGCATCGGCCCCGGCTCTCTTCGCGGCCTCAACGAGCGCCGTGACGCGATCGACAAGCTTGGAGGCATCGACGCTGTTCTGCATGAAATTTTCCTGAACCGAGAATATGGCGACGGCGTTTGCGAATGCCGCGCTCAGCACCATCTATTGTTCCAGCCATGCTTGTGCAATGGGTGCGACAACGGGCTTGCCGACCGGCCTGCCCGGATTGGCGGAAGATGAGGGATGATGCATGGCAGTGGTAGCGGCGCCCACGGTCTATTCCGAAGTTCTGCTTTTGCTTGGCGGCGCGGTGGTCGCGGCCCCGCTCTTCAAGCGGATCGGCCTTGGAACGGTGCTCGGCTATCTGGCGGCCGGCGTTGCCATCGGGCCGGCGGCCCGGCTGATCACGGGCGGCGAAGAGATCCTGCATGTCGCCGAACTCGGCATCGTTTTCTTGCTTTTCATTATCGGACTTGAACTGAAGCCCTCGCGGCTTTGGGCCCTGCGCAGAGCGATTTTTGGTCTCGGCCTCGCGCAGGTGATCGCCACGGGCCTCGTGCTCGCGGCGCTCGGCTATGCGCTTGCGGGCCTGACGCCCGGGGCCTCGATCATCGTCGGCTTTGGCCTGGCGCTTTCATCGACGGCCTTCGCCCTGCAGATCCTGGAACAGGAAGGCACGACCAACACCCATCACGGCCAGACCGCCTTTTCGATCCTGCTGTTCCAGGACCTGGCGATCGTGCCGCTGCTTGCACTGATCCCGCTGCTTGCGCCCGGATCGGCAGAGGCCGAGCAGCCCGGATTCCAGCAGTTCATGATCGCGGTGGCGGCCATTGCCGCGTTGCTGATCGCCGGCCGCTATCTGCTCAATCCTCTGTTCCGCATCATCGCCAATACCGGCGCCAAGGAAGCCATGATCGCGGCGGCGCTGCTCGTCGTGCTAGGATCGGCGACACTGATGCAACTCGCCGGCCTGTCGATGGCGATGGGCGCGTTCGTGGCGGGCGTGATGCTTGCCGAATCCTCCTACCGGCATGAGCTCGAGGCCGACATCGAGCCGTTCCGCGGCATCCTGCTCGGGCTGTTCTTCATGGCGGTCGGCCTGTCGCTGGAGCTCAACGTGGTGATCGCCAACTGGGCGAAGGTCCTGCTTGCCGTGCCGATCTTCATGGCAGCAAAAGGCGTCACGATATACAGCATCTGCCGGCTATTCGGCTGCAGCCGCGACGATGCCGTGCGCATTGCCTTCCTCCTGCCGCAGGGCGGCGAGTTCGCCTTCGTGCTGTTCTCGGCGGCCGCCTCGGCGGCGATCTTCACGCCGGAAACCGCTTCCGTGCTGATCGCCATCGTGACCCTGTCGATGGCGATGACGCCGCTCTTCGTGCCGGCGGCTCGGCTGTTCCTGGCGCCCGTGGTCGAGGAGGAGCTGGAGGAGGATTTCGACGGTGCGGGAGCCGACGTGCTGATGATCGGCTTCTCGCGCTTCGGCCAGATCGCGGCGCAAATCCTGCTCACAGGCGGCACCAGCGTGACCATCATCGACCATTCGGCCGAGCGGGTGCGCAGTGCCGCAAAATTCGGTTTCCGCCTCTATTTCGGCGACGGCACGCGCAAGGAGGTGCTGGAGGCGTCCGGTATCCGGCGCGCCAAGATCGTTGCGGTCTGCACCAACAAGAAAGCTGTCACCGACCGCATCGTCGAGCTGGTCCAGAGCGAATTTCCCGATACGCGGCTCTACGTGCGCTCCTATGACCGCACGCACACGCTGGAACTCCGGGGGCAAGGCGTCGAGTACGAGTTGCGCGAGACTTTCGAATCGGGCCTGCGCTTCGGCCAGAAGACGCTCGAGGGGCTCGGCATGGATGAAGGCACCGCGAGCGCGATCCTCGAGGACGTCCGCAGGCGCGACGAGGAGCGGCTGGCGCTGCAGGCTGTCGAGGGCATCCAGGCCGGACGCGACCGCTGGTACACCAAGCCGGTCACGCCGGAGCCGCTCATCAAGCCGACCCGCGAGGCCAAGCGGCTTGACAAGCAGGGCCAGGAAGAGGAGGCCCAGGCCGCGAAGGTCGCGGAGCCTGCCGAGAGCTGAAACAGCGGCCGGGAATCATCTGGGGAGTGAGCCGACCATGATGCCTTTCGCGAAGGCAGGTCGTTGCGCGTCGTGCGCAGAACGGGGCGTGTACGCATGAACGCGCCCGCGTCCGGACATACGGCCAAATTCGTCACCGGCTCGACGATGCGCCATGTCATCGTCATGACGGCGACCGGAGCCATCGGCCTCGTCGCCATCTTCATCGTCGATGCGCTGAACCTCTTCTACATCTCCCTGCTCGGCGTGCAGTCGCTTGCGGCTGCCGTCGGTTTCGCCGCGACGCTGCTTTTCTTCACCATCTCCTTCGCGATTGGCTTCACCATCGCCTGCGGGGCGCTGGTCTCGCGCACGCTTGGCCGCGGCGACCGGCCGGGAGCAGCGCGGCTCGCCGGCGCCTCGATGGCCTATATGGGCCTGGTCACGACAGCGATCACAATCGCCATCTGGCCGTTCCTGCACCAGTTCGTCGCCCTGCTCGGCGCGACCGGCGACACGCTGGACCTCTCGACGCGATTTCTGCAGATCGTCATGCCGTCGACCCCTATCGTGTCGCTCGGCATGGCCACGACCGGCATTCTTCGTGGCGTCGGGGACGCTAAGCGGGCCATGTATGTGACGCTCGGCGGCGGCCTTGCGGCGGCCGTCTTCGATCCGATCTTCATCTTCGGATTCGGGCTCGGCCTCGACGGCGCGGCAATCTCGACCGTGCTGTCGCGTTGCGTGCTGTTCGCCGTCGGGCTCTATGGCGCCCATTTCGTGCACCGGCTGATCGCGCTACCCAACCGAACCCGGCTGATTGCCGCGGCCCGGCCGTTCTTTGCGATCGGCGTGCCGGCGGTGCTGACGCAGATCGCCACGCCGGTCGGCAATGCTTTCGTCACGGCCGAAATCGCCCGTTTCGGCGACGGCGCGGTCGCCGGCTGGGCGATCATCGGACGTATTATCCCGGTCGCCTTCGGTGTCATCTTCGCGTTGTCGGGCGCCGTTGGGCCGATCATCGGCCAGAATTTCGGGGCACACCACTTCGACCGACTGACCCAGACGATGCGCGACAGCTTGACGGTTACGATCGTCTACGTGCTCGTCGTCTGGGCGCTGCTTGCGGCGTTTTCCCAACCGCTTGCTTCGCTGTTCGGCGCAGCCGGCCTCGCGCGCGAGCTGATCATCTTCTTCTGCGTGTTCGTGGCCGGCTGCTTCCTGTTTGACGGTGCGATCTTCGTTTCGAGCGCGGCCTTCAACAATCTCGGCTATCCGACCTATTCGACCGTCTTCAACTGGGGACGCTCCACCCTCGGCATCATCCCCTTCGCATGGGCCGGCGGATACTATTGGGGCGCGGACGGCGTGCTCGCGGGCCGCGGCCTTGGCGCGGTCGTGTTCGGCGTGGCGTCCATGGCGGTCTGCTTCCGGACGCTGGCGGATATCAGGAGCAAGGCGCCTCCAGCAAAAGACAATGCGATCCCGCCGCCACCGCCGGCAGCCAACTCGCCATTCTCGACCGGCAAGGCCTCGACGCTGCAGTAAGTGTCAGCCGACCTTGCGTCGCCGCTCGCGAATATCGACGGCATCGTCGATCGCCCGCTTCAGCTCGTCCTTGATCGCTACAGTGGAATGCAGCACCGACTCGACCTTCAGGAAATCGAGCACCCTGAAACCGGAAACCGGCGGACGCAGGAACACCGCCGGACGCAATTGCATCAGCTTCATGGCGATGATCGACTGCATCATGAGCTGGCTGGCGCCGAACACCAGTTCGATGCTGGTGAGCCGCTTGCGGCTACCCTCGCTCGGCGCGCCGACCACATCGATGGCGATCACGATGTCAGCCGCGTCGCAGATCAGGTCGAAGGGGACCGGGTTGTAGATGCCGCCGTCGATATAGAGCCGGCCGTCGCGGCTGACCGGCCTGAACAGTGCTGGGATGGCGGCCGATGCGGCCAGCGCGGAATAGAGACCGCCTTCTTCGAGCACGGCCAGCCCATGGCCGAAGAAATCGGTCGCTGTCACCTTGAGTGGAATTTCGAGCCTGGCGAAATCATCCGGGATTGCCGAGGGCAGGAACGCCTTCAGGATGCGCTCTATATTGAACTGGCCGAGGCGGAAGCCGCCTTCCATGACCTCGCGCAAGCTGCCCGGCCGTGATTTCCACACCCTGCTCGCGACCTCGGAACGGCGTGATAGCACCGAGCGCGCATAGGCGTGCATCTCCTTGCCACTCATGCCGGCGGCCATGCCGGCGCCCATGATCGCGCCAATCGAAGAGCCTGCGATTGCCGTCGGCCGGATGCCCAGCTCATCGAGCGTTTCGATGACGTGGATATGGGCGAGGCCGCGGGCGCCGCCTCCGCCGAATGCAACGGCGAAGGTCGGTCCGCTGTCCGGTCTCACAAAGCGCGCCGAAGCGGCAGCCTTCGTCAACCCTTGCCTCCGTCGCCGAGCGCCGGCCCTAGCACCAAGACGGCCGGCTCGACCGAAAGCAGTTTACGCGCCGCCGCCTGCACCTGGTCAAGGGTGACGTTGTTTATCAGGTCGACACGGCGCTGGATGTAGTCCTTGCCGAGGTGATCGACCTGCAAACCGACCAGCGTGCTGGCGATCGAGGAGGAATCGTCGAGATTGCTGATGGCGTAGGCGCCGATGACATATTTCTTCGCGGTGGCGAGTTCTTCGGCCGTTACGCCCTTTTGCGCCATCTCCTTCACGATCTCGCGGATGACTTCAAGGGTCTCGGCAGCGCGGTCGGAGCGCGTCGCCGTCGAAATCACCAGTCCCGAAGCATGGTCGTAGTTCACCAGGCCTGAGTTGACACTATAGGCAAGGCCGCGCTTCTCGCGCACCTCGGTGAAGAGGCGCGACGTGAAAGTACCGCCACCAAGGATGTGGTTCATCAGATAGGCGGCGAAATATTCAGGGTCGTCGCGCGATACGCCCGGATAGGCGAGTTGGAGCGTGGTCTGCGGCAGGTTGTAGACAACCCCTACCTCCTGGCCGAGCTTGGGGGTCACGTCGGAAACCGGAACAAGCTGCGATTTCTCCGGCAATCCGCCGAACAGCCTGTCGAGCTCCTTCTTCAAGGTCTCCGCATCGATCGCGCCGACCACGCCGACAATCAGGTTGTCGCGCGCGAAAATGCGCTTGTGGATCGTGCGAACATCGTCGGCCGTGATCGCGGCGAGCGCCTGCTCTGTTCCATCATCGTCGCGCGAATAAGGATGGTCGGCATAAAGCGCCTTCGTCCAGGCCTGCCGCGCCGCCGTCCTGGGGTCATGCGCCTCCGAGGCGATGCCGGCGACGATCTGGGCGCGGACGCGGTCGAGCGGCTCCTGGTCGAAGCGCGGACTGGTGATGGCGAGTCTCAGCAATTCCAGCGCCTTGTCCTTCTCGTCCGCTAGCATGCGCATCGAGCCATAGAGCGCATCCCGCCCCGGGCTGAAGCGCATCTCCGCCCCAGCATCGTCGAGCTTGTCCTGGAAGGCGTCGCGATCGAGATCGCCGGCGCCTTCATCGAACAGGCCACTCATCAGCTTGACCAAGCCCTCCTTGCCGGGTGGATCCTGGGTGCTGCCGCCGCGAAAGGCGAAACGAATCGAAATGATGGGCACCGAATAGTCCTCGACCAACCAGGCCGTGATGCCGCCGTCGGACTTCACCTCCTGGATATTGACGGCCGCTTGGGCCGGCATGATCGCCGGAAGCGTGAGGAACACGACCGCCAGTAGTCCCGTCGCCACAAAATGCGCTGCGCGCGAAAAACCGTTCATCGTGCGAGGATCCATTTCAATTCTCGGCCGCGGCCGGGGGAAGCAGATAGCCGGCAACCGACCGGTCGGGGTTCAGATATTTCGCTGCGACCGCCTTGATCTGATCGGCCGTGACGGCCCGGACGCGTTCCGGCCACTCCTCGACGTCGGCGACAGTCCCGCCGGTCGCCAGCGTCGCGCCGTAGATGTTGGCCATGTCGGACTGGTCGTCGCGAGCAAAGATCATGGAGCGCACATAGCGGTTCTTGGCCTTTTCCAGCTCGCTTTCGGTGACACCGTCCCTGATGATCTTGCGGATTTCCGCATCGATCGCCGCCTCGACCTGCTCTATCCCGGCCTGGCCGCGCGGCGCGCCGTAGATCAAGAAGCTCGTATTGTCGAGGTAAGTTCCCGAATAGGAGGCACCGGCACCGGACGCTATGCCTGTTTTCACGACAAGCTGCTGGTAGATGCGGCTCCTGATGCCGCCGCCGAGGATCTCGGAAAGCAGGTCGAGGGCTTCGGCCTCGCCATCCTTGGCCGTGCGATAGGACGGCACCACCCAGGATTTCTGGAAGCTCGGCACCGAGACACGCGGGTCGCGCAACGTCACCGTGCGCTTGGTGTTCTGCTCGGGCTCGGTCGGGCGAATGCGCGGCGGAAGGTCTGGGCCGCGCGGCACCTTGCCGTAGGTTGCCTCCGCCAGCTTCCGCATCGTGGCCTCGTCCGTGTCGCCGGCCACCACAAGAACCGCGTTGTTGGGTGCGTAATATTTGTCGTAGAAGGCGGTCGCATCGACGCGGTTCAACTGCTCCATTTCATGCATCCAGCCGATGACCGGCACGCGATAGGGCTGGTTCTGGTAGAGGGTGGCGTTGATCTCCTCGCCGAGCAGCGCTTCCGGGCTGTTCTCGATGCGCGAACGACGTTCCTCCAGAATCACATCGCGCTCCGGGCCGATCACGTCGTCGGTCAGGATCAGGTTGCGCATGCGATCAGCCTCGTAGTCCATCATGGTCGGCAGAGCGTCGGGCGAGACCGTCTGGTAGTAGGCGGTATAGTCGTAGGAGGTGAAGGCATTCTCGTCACCGCCGATCTCGGCGACCTTGGCCATGAACTCGCCGGGCTTGCGGTTTTTCGTGCCCTTGAACATCAGGTGCTCGAAGAAATGGGCGATGCCGGACTTGCCGGGCGGCTGGTCGGCACTGCCTACCTTGTACCAGACCATATGGGTGACGACCGGCGCGCGATGGTCGGGGATCACCACCACCTGCATGCCGTTATCGAGCGTGAAATTGCTGATGTCGCTCTCGCCCGAACGCTCGGCCGCGACCGCAGGACCGGAAAGGCCGACCGCGAGAGCAAGCAACATTGCCGCCAGCCTCCGATCCTTCGTCTCGCGCCCAGCGCCTGCGATGCTCGTCATGTCATGCTCCGGAAAATTCTGCGTGGCAGGGGGTTACAAGGCGGCGCGGCATCTGGCCAAATGAATTGTTCGTAATCCTGCTCAAACAAGGCCGAACTCAGGCAGCCTCGATGATGCGGATCGCCGTGTCGCCATAGGTCCGCCCATCGATGATCGAAAAGGCCGGGCCGGGAGAGAAGTGCGCAGCCGCGCTTTCCTCGACCATGCAAAGTGCGCCGGGCAGCAGCCAGCCGCCAGCCTTGGCCGACTGCAGGGCGCGCTCGCCGAGGCCTTTGCCATACGGCGGATCGGCAAACAGCAAACCGAAGGGCTGCATTGTGCCAAGCACACCCAGATTGGTCGCATCGCGCCGGAAGATCTTGGATCGCCCGGTCAGGCCGAAGTTTTCGACATTCGTGCGAATCAGCCCGCGGCCTTCGGTCGTTTCCTCGATAAACAGGCAGAAGCCTGCGCCGCGCGACAACGCCTCGATGCCCAGCGCCCCCGTGCCCGCAAAAAGATCGAGCACGCGCGCGCCTTCCAGTCTTTGCGCGAAACGGTGAGCCAGGATGTTGAACAGGGCTTCGCGCGTGCGGTCCGTGGTCGGCCGGATCGCGTCGCCGCGCGGCGTGGCCAGCGCCCTGCCGCGAAACTCACCGCCGACGATCCGCACGGCCGCTGCCTTTGCCGCGAGGTGCGCCGCCCCCCCTCCCCCTCGAGGGGAGGGTGGCCGCTGAGCGGCCGGGAGGGGTCGCCTCGGCAGAGCTCGACTTTTCCTTGCGTTTCACGCGTCCTTTGACGACCCCCTCTGGCCGCTTCGCGGCCATCTCCCTCTCAAGGGGGGAGAAAGCGCCGCCACCCTTCTTCCCCTGCGGCCGGGCGCCCGGCGCCATCCAGACATTGGATGTGCGCGCACGTGACGGTTCGGCGCGTTCGCCAGGCTTTTCGCCGCCCTTTGCGAAAGACTTTCCCTTGTTGTCCTTCGCGAACGGCCGCCCCTTGTCCGGCTTGGTGGACAGTCGCGACAGGGCCGACTCACGCTCATCGGAGCGGTCGCGGCGGCGCTGCTTGATCAGCCCGCCCTCGCCAATCTTGCCGCGAATGCCGTCGCGCACGATCTTCGGCCTTTCGGCGCGCTCCGGGCGCGCCTCGTCAGGGCCGTGCACCGGCTTGTTGGAGAAGGGTTTGGCGACCGGCGCGTCGAAATTGGCGCCCGCCTCTTCGATCAGCCGCTCGCCGAGCTGGTCGCGCAAGGTCCGGCCCTTCAGTTCCTGCACGGCGCCCTCGGCGAGTTCGCCCAATTGGAACGGCCCGTAGGACACGCGGATCAACCGTGTGACCCCGAGGCCGAGCGCGCCGAGAATGTTCTTCACCTCGCGGTTCTTGCCTTCGCGCAGGCCGATGGTGAGCCAGGCGTTGGTGCCCTGCTCGCGGTCGAGCGAGGCTTCGACGCTGCCATAGAAGACGCCGTCGACGGCGATGCCTTCCCTCAGTCCGGCAAGCGCCGTCTCGTCCACCGTGCCATGGACGCGGACGCGGTAGCGGCGCAGCCAGCCGGTCGAGGGAAGCTCCAGCAGCCGCGCCAGCCCACCGTCGTTGGTAAGCAGCAGCAGGCCCTCGGTGTTGATGTCGAGGCGGCCGACCGTGATGAGGCGCGGCAATTCCTCCGGCAACACGTCGAAGACCGTTCGCCGCCCCTCGGGATCGCGGTTTGTGGTCACCACGCCGGCCGGCTTGTGGAACAGGAACAGCCGGGTCCGCTCGACCGGGGGGATCTCGATGTCATCGACTTCGATGCGGTCGGAGGCGGAAACGTTGAAGGCCGGCGAGGTAAGCACCTGGCCGTTCACCTTGACCCTGCCATCGGCGATCAATGCCTCGGCATCGCGACGCGAGGCGATGCCAGCGCGGGCGAGGCGTTTGGCGATGCGTTCGGAGGATTGGCCAATCTCGTCACTTGCGGTTGAGATGCCCGGCACGGCCGAGGGGGTAGAGCGCCTCCCCTGGCCGGTGCTGCGTTTGAAGGTCCTGCCCTCGCGCGGAGCGTCAGCCGCCTCGGCAGCACGCTCGCGACCACCCGGACGCGGACCAAAGCCCCCCTGCTTCCTGAACGGCTTTCCGCCTTCAGCGGATTCGGCTCTCTTTTTGAATGGCTTGCGGTCACCGTCGCGCCGGTCGACGCCGAAAGTGCGTGGCGGCCGTTCGCCGGCTGCTTCCGCACTGTCCGCCCGCTTCGTGAACGGCTTCGCGGGACGGTCCCTGAATCCACCGCTCCTGCGATCCTCTTTGCGCGGCTTGAAATCGCGCTTCGGCCGCTCGGTCGTTCCGTCATCGTCATGCCGTTTCGCGAACGGCTTCTTGCCGCCCGGGCCTCGCGACTTGCCGGCAGGCTCCGCCTCGCGTTCGCCGCGCTTGAATCCACCAAACTTGCCGCCGCGCCGTTCGCCGAACGGCCGTGCGCCCTGTCTTTTCCCGCGTTTGTCATTGTCGTCGTCAGCCATGTGGCATTTGCCTTTCCGGGCGGCTAGTTATCAGCAAGATCAGTGTGGTGCGAGGAGAAACTCGCAATGGCCGAAGCGTGAAACGGCCGGATTTCATGGGGCTTGCGCTTGCCGAGGCGGAGGCGGCCGCCGCGCGCGGCGAGGTGCCGATCGGCGCGGTGCTCGTGCTCGGCGATACGGTCGTTGCCGGCGCCGGCAACCGCACGCGCGAGCTCAACGACCCCACCGCGCATGCCGAGATGCTGGTTATTCGCGAGGCAGCCGCGAAGCTTTCGGCCGTGAGGCTCGGCGGCGCCGATCTCTATGTCACGCTGGAGCCTTGCACCATGTGCGCGGCCGCGATCTCCTTCGCGCGCATCAGGCGGCTCTATTTCGGCGCCATCGACGAGAAGGGCGGTGCGGTGGCGAGCGGCGTGCGCTTCTTCGCATCACCCACCTGTCATCATGTTCCCGAAATCTATCCCGGCATTTCCGAAACGCGATCGGCCGACCTGCTGAGGAGATTTTTCCGCGAAAAACGCGGCGGCTGAGGCCGCCAGTCACAGGATCAGAACGGGTTCATGTCCTCCCACCAGGACCTGTTCTTGGTAGCCATCTTCTTCAAGCGCCGTTCCTTGTCGCGCTCATCCTCGCCGAGTTCGCCCTGCGGCGCGTCGGCGGCAGCCTCGCGATATTCGGCCGGCGGGTCGCTCAGATATCTGCGCGACTTGGAGTTGACGTCCTGCTTTTCCTTGGTGCGCTTCTCGACTTGGGCCTTTCGCGCGTTCTCTTCAGCAAGGGTTTCATTGCCGGATTCGAAGTTACGCCACGCCTGGCCCATCTTCTTGGCGTTCGGATTCTTTGCTTCCTCGGTCGAGGCCATCGCCATATCCGCCACAACGGGCGAATCATAGTTCGGATTGTCCTGGTTTGCTGTCGCATCCGCCCGGACGCGCGCGAGACGCTGTTCGGGCGATTCGGGCCACTGCCCGTTGGACGCGGTCGTGATCGTCTCCTGCGGCGGCGGCAGCGCTTCGGTGGCAGCTGCCGGCTTCACGAGTTCAGGCCGCGGCGAATAGTCGATAGGATCCCGCTTCTTGTCGTTGATGGACGTGATATTGCTGAGGTCCGACATGAGCTGCGCGTTGGCGGTCTTGTCGGTTCCGTAGGTCGGCGAACTCATACAGCCGGAAGCGAGTCCGGCAGCTATAACCAGCGCACCACCCGCCAAAAGCCGGATGCGGGCGCCCAAGTTTTCCTGCATCAGTCCCACTCTATACCCACCTCTCCGCGGTGCCTCTTCCCCGAGAGGCCTGGAAGCTGCGCTCAATGCGTTAAGAATCCGGCGACAACGTGGCCGCCGGACCGGATCGCCCTTCTAGCTCAATGGGCGTGCTCGCGCAACGCGGGCGCTGCGACCGTCAAATCCGCCCGAGCGCAGCCAGTTCGCGTAGCGCCGCCGCGTCGCGCGCCGACACATCGGGGAATTCCGGATCAGAGCCGACATCATGGGTGAAGCGCCAGGAGCGCGCGCATTTGGTGCCTGTCGCAAGGCCCGGGACCACGGCGACACCCTTGACCTCGTCGAGCTTGAAGGCGTCAGCTGGCGCCGGCGCGGCCGTCACCGTGATCTCGCTGGTGATGGCGATCTCCGCCAGATCCACGCCGTCGATCGCGGCAAGGAGCTCGGGGTCGGTGACGTAAACCATCGGCGCGGCTTCAAGCGACGAGCCGATCACCTTCCTGGCGCGTTCGATTTCCAGCGCACCGGTGACGACGCGACGCACCTGCCTGACCTTGCGCCACTTCTCGGCGAGCGCCTCGTCCTTCCACTCGGCCGGCACCGCCGGGAACTGCTCGAGGTGGACCGAAACCGCGTCCGGGTGACGGTCGAGCCAAGCCTCCTCGGTGGTGAAGGGCAGGAGCGGCGCCAGCCACTTCACCAGACTGTCGAAGAGATGCCGGACGACCTCTACCGACGCCTTGCGGCGCACGCTGGAAGGAGCGTCGCAGTAGAGCGCGTCCTTGCGCACGTCGAAATAGAAGGCCGACAGGTCGACCACCATGAAGTCGAGCAGCGCCTTGGCGATGCGCTTGAAGTCGAAGGCGTCGTAGCCCGATCGCACCACCTCATCGAGCTCGGCGAGGCGATGCAGCATCAGCCGCTCCAACTCCGGCATCTTTTCGAGCGGCACGTCATCGCCTTCGTCATGGGCGAGCGTGCCCAGCATCCAGCGGATCGTGTTGCGCAGCTTGCGATAGGCGTCGATGTTGGTCTGCAGGATGTTCTTGCCGAGCCGCTGGTCCTCCCAATAGTCGGTGGTTGCGACCCACAGCCGCAGGATATCCGCGCCGGACTGTTTGATCACATCCTGCGGCACGACGGTATTGCCGAGCGACTTCGACATCTTGCGGCCTTCCTCGTCCATGGTGAAGCCATGGGTGACGACCGTGTCGTAGGGCGCGCGGCCGCGCGTGCCGCAGCTTTCCAGCAGCGAGGAATGGAACCAGCCGCGATGCTGGTCGGAGCCTTCCAGATAGACGTCAGCCGGCCATTTGAGGTCCGCCCGGTCCTCCAGCGTGAAGGTGTGCGTCGAGCCGGAGTCGAACCAGACATCGAGGATGTCGGTGACCATGGTCCACGGCTCGTTGGCGCGGCCGCCCAGGAAGCGCTCGCGCGCACCTGCCGCGAACCAGGCGTCGGCGCCTTCCTCCTCGAAGGCATCGAGGATGCCGGCGTTGACCGCCTCATCCTTCAGGACCTCGCCATCCTCATTGACAAAAACGGCGATCGGCACGCCCCAGGCGCGCTGTCGCGACAGCACCCAGTCCGGCCGCTCCTCGATCATGGAGCGCAGACGCGTCTGGCCCTGCGCCGGGACGAAGCGCGTGGCGTCGATGGCGGCGAGGGCGCGGCTGCGCAGCGTGTCGGGTTTCGGTGCCCCCTCACCCGGCTGCTTCGCAGCCACCCTCTCCCCGAGGGGAGAGGAAGCGCCGGCCGCAATGTCGCGCTCCTTCTTCTCCCCGGCGGGGAGAAGGTGGCCCGAAGGGCCGGATGAGGGGGCCTGTGCCAACCCATACCCGCCGAGTTCCTTGTCCATATGAACGAACCACTGCGGCGTGTTGCGGAAGATCACCGGCTTCTTGGAGCGCCAGCTATGCGGGTACTGATGCTTCAACCGCCCGCGCGCAAACAGCATGCCGCGCTCGATCAACGCGTCGATGACGGCCTTGTTGGCGTCGCCCTTCTTGCCGTTGTCGTCGATGACGCGCGCCGGCCCGCCCGGACGGTCGGGACCGAAGCCCGGCGCGTCCTTGGTGAAATAGCCGGCGTCGTCGACGGTGAAGGGGATGCGCGTGTCGATGCCGCGTGCATCAAGTTCCCTCGCATGGTCCATCCAGGCGTCGAAATCCTCGCGGCCATGGCCCGGCGCGGTATGCACGAAGCCCGTGCCCGCGTCGTCTGTGACATGGTCGCCGGCAAGCATGGGAACGGAAAAAGAATAGGCATCGCCGCCGCCCATCGCGTTTGCGGGGCCATCCCGCCGCACTCCGGACAATGGGTGCCAAAGAACGAGGGCGCCCAACTCCGCTGCGGTAACCGTGCGGAGCCGCTCGTATTGCAACTTGGCCTTGGCGAACGATTCTTCCGCCAATCTGTCAGCAAAGATCAGCTTGTCGCCTGGCCGTGGGCCAAAATCATTCTCGGCCGCGGTAACTTCATAAAGGCCGTACTCGATACGCGGCGAGAATGCGACGGCGCGGTTGCCGGGGATCGTCCACGGCGTGGTGGTCCAGATAACGACTGAAGCATCCGAAAGATCGCTGAAGCTTTCCTTCCATGTGGAGTGCGCTTCTTCGATCTCGGCATCGGTCTTCAGGTCCCGCGCTATGAAGTCAGGCGCCCAGAGGTTCTGGATCGGAAACTTCACCCACACCGTGTCGCTCTCATAGTCCTGATACTCGACCTCGGCCTCGGCCAGCGCCGTGCGTTCCACCACGCTCCACATCACCGGCTTGGAGCCGCGGTAGAGCTGGTCGGACATGGCGAATTTCATGAGTTCCCCGGCGATGCGCGACTCCGCGTGATAGCTCATCGTCAGATACGGGTTCTCGAAATCGCCGACGACGCCGAGCCGCTGGAACTCCGCGCCCTGCACCTTGATCCAGTGCTCGGCATAGGCCCGGCATTCCTTGCGGAACGCGACCATCGCGTCCGGCTCGGAAAGGTCCGGCTTCTCCTTGCCCTTGGAGCGGTAGTTCTCCTCCTCGATCTTCCACTCGATCGGCAGGCCATGGCAGTCCCAGCCAGGCACGTAGTTGGAGTCATAGCCGCGCATCTGGAAGGAGCGGGTGATGATGTCCTTCAGCACCTTGTTCAGCGCATGGCCGATATGGATGTTGCCGTTGGCATAGGGTGGACCGTCATGCAGCACGTAGAGCGGCCTGCCCTTCGCGTCTTCGCGGAGCTTGCGGTAAAGATCCATGTCCTGCCAGCGCTTCACGAGCAGCGGCTCCCGCTCGGGCAGGCCGGCGCGCATCGGAAAATCCGTCTGCGGCAGGTAGAGCGTCTTCGAATAATCGAGCTTTTCGGCGGTGTCGGTCATAATCTTGCCAATCGTAGCGGCCTAGCGCGAGAGCGCGGCCGTTCACCTAACATGAAATGGAGAAAGCGCCAGAGCGCCAAAAGTCCCGGACCCCGGGCGGCTTCAGGCCGCCGGCGAGGCCGGGCCGCTAATTCGTATCGCGATCGCGAAGGGAGCGAACGTCATCATGACAAGGCTTCTACCGGAGCCGGCGGTCGATGAAAAGAGCCGTCGCCAATCTTCATAGCCAGACGCATCGACCGGCCGATGCAAATCGGCGGACAGCCGTTCGAGGAGGAGTGCCAAATCGCAAGACACGCGGTAAGTTCATCAATACAGGCGAGACGACGCAATATCGCAGCGTTTCGGCGCGTTGAACGAGTTTGCCTGACGTTCCGGGCACAGGGAAAGGAGGCTCCCATGTCAACCGTATCCGAACATCCGGCCGATCGCCCGAGAGGCCTCGGCGCCATTGCCGAGGTGCGCCAAAAATGGGGCTGGTTCGTTGCCCTCGGCATCCTGATGCTGATCGCCGGCGTGATTGCCGCGCTCAACCTTTTCCTGGCGACGGTGGTGTCTGTCTTCTATGTCGGCGCGATGATGCTGGTCGGCGGCGTCTTCCAGATCGTGCATGCCTTCAGCGTAAAGGGCTGGGGCCGGCTGGCGTGGTGGCTGCTCAGCGGCCTCGTCTACGCCGCCGCGGGTATCATCGCCTTCGCCAATCCCCTGCTTGCCTCCAGCGTGCTGACCCTGCTGCTTGCGGCTGCGCTTCTGGCTGCCGGCGTGATGCGCATCTGGGTCGGCTTCGAGAGCAGGGATCACAAGAACTGGGGCTGGATAGTCGCAGCCGGCATCGTCACAGCGCTTGCCGGCCTCGTTATCGCGCTCGGCTGGCCGGTGAACAGCCTGTTTATTCTCGGCGTCTTCCTTGCCATCGATCTGATCTTCCAGGGCATAACCTGGACTGGCTTTGGCCTGGCGCTGAGGCGATAGCGCCTAAAGCGAAAAGTCGAAACGATAGGTCGCCGAGATACCGATCAGATACTGGTTGGGTGAGCCGCTCTGCTTGACGACGCTCGAATCGGTAGCCGGCGGGCCCAACCGTTCGTACTCGGCGAACAGGCTGGTCGTGAGCCGGTCCGTGGTCTTCCAGTCGATCGCACCACCGACGCCGTAGGACCTCACACCGCCGCCAGGCGAATATTCGCCGAGTCCGGTCGCGACGGATTCCGCAGCGTTCACCCCGTAATATGCTTCGAAATATTGCGCCGAGGCGAAGGAAAGCCGGGGACCACCGGAGAGACGGACCTCCGGCGTGATGTCGGTAAAGGCATCGACCGCGACGTTAGCCACCACGCCGTCATGCGCGATGAAGCCGTGCATGACCTCGCCGCGAACGCGCAGCCAGTCCGTCGGATAGAACTCGGCGAACCCACCCGCTTCGAATCCGAAGTCGACGTCCTTGAGCCCGTCGGCGTCCTCGCTGTCACGCGGCAACACCAAGTCTCCAGCGAGACCGGCGCGGAATGAGCCATTGTCGAAGAGGCCGAGCGAGATGGCGTCGTTGCGCGAGGTGAAGCGCGCCTCCGTGCCTGCCTTGCCCAGCGAGATAATCGGCGAAAAGGCGAATTCGTAGCTGTCGTCGCCTTCGAATTTGGGAGCGACGAAGCCGGCCCCTCCGACTTTCAGATACCAGTCGCCGGCGAACCAGCTGGACAAGCCCGACTTTGCCTCCTGGGCCATTGCGGCAGGAGCGAGGACGGCAAGCAGAAGGCCTGCAAGCGTCAGGCGCAGAAGGTAGCAGTGCATGAGGCCTCGCCGATACACGGAACGCCGACGAATGGGTGCGCTTCCCTTCTGTCGGAGCCCGGTAAAATTTGACTTAAGTCCATCAAGCCGAACCACCCGGCAGGGAGCCTACGCGGCCGAAACATCGTTCGCAAACGCAATTTTCAGGTCGAGCGCCGAAAACGGGCGCACGCCCGAAAGCAGAGCCCGCGCCTCCGCCTCGTCGCGCCCGATCTGTGCGGCAAGCGCGTCTAGCCCGTCGAACTTCTCCTCGCCGCGCAGATAGCCGAAGAATGAGATTTCGCAGGTCTCTCCATAGAGATCGCCGGAAAAGTCGAAGACGTAGGTCTCGAGCAGCGGCACGCCATCCGCGTCGATGGTCGGCCTGCGTCCGAAGCTTGCCACGCCGTCGTACAACATGCCGTCCGCGCGCCGTAAACGGACGGCATAGATGCCATGTTTCAGCTCGGTCGTTTCGGGCAGTTTCATGTTTGCGGTCGGGAAGCCGAGCGTGCGGCCGAGCTGCTTGCCGCGAATGACGGTTTCGGCAACCGTGAACCGGTAACCCAGCAAGCCGGAGGCCTCGACGACCGCGCCTTCTTTCAGCAAGTCGCGGATGCGGCTCGAAGACACGATTTCGGCGCCCTCGTCGCGGAAAGCGTCGACAAGCGTGACGCCGAAACCGTGCCGCTTGCCGGACTCCATCAGAAAGGCAGGACCGCCCTGCCGGTTCTTGCCAAAATGGAAATCGAAGCCGGTGACCGCGTGGCTGATGCCGAGCTTGCGGTCGAGGATGCCGGTGACAAACTCTTCCGCGCTCTGACCGGCGAATTCGCGGTCGAAGCGCTGCTCGATTACCGCATCGAAACCGAGTTCGCGAAGCAGCCGCGCCTTCACGACTGGCGGCGTCAGTATGAAGAGCGGAATGTTCGGCCGAAACAGGGTTCTGGGATGCGGCTCGAACGTCAGCACCAAAGCTGGAACCTGCCGCGCCGCGGCCTGATCGAGCGCACGTTGGAGCACGGCCTGATGGCCGCGATGGACACCATCGAAATTGCCGATGGCGACGACACCGCCTCGCAACTCGGCCGGAAGCCGCTCTCCTCCCGAAATTCGCTGGAACGCTGTCTCGGCCATCGCCTTACCGCAGCGTCGGAATGACCGCGACGGGACGCCTGCCATGCGCTTCCAGGAAGGCGGCAAGGAGCCGCGCGTCCGGCTCTCCGACTTCGCCGTATTCCCTTGCGTGGATACCGCCCGATACGAAAAGCACGTCAATGCCGTAGTCGTCGGCGCCCTTCACGTCGGTCAGAATGCCGTCGCCGATGGCAAGCGTATCGCTCGCGTCAATCTGGCGGCCGAGGGCCTTGCTTGCTGCTTTCAATGCGGCCTCATAGATCGGGCGGTGCGGCTTTCCTGAAATGAGGGTGCGGCCGCCGAGCAGGGCGTAGTCGCGCGCGAGCGCTCCGGCGCACCAGACAAGCCGCTCGCCGCGCTCCACGACGATGTCGGGATTGGCGCAGATGAACGGCAGGTCGCGCGCGCGAAAGCGCCGCAGCGCCGCGGCATAGTCCTCCGGGGTCTCGGCCTCGTCGTCGAACAGGCCCGTGCACACAACGCCGGACGCCTCGAATTCGTCGACGAGATCGACATCCAGCCCGTCATAGATGGTGAAGTCCTTGTCGGGGCCGAGGTGATAGAGGCGGCGCGGACCTTCGGCGATCAGGTCGCGCGTGACGTCGCCGGAGGTGACGATGGCGTCCCAGGCGCTGTCCGGCACGCCAAGCGTCCTCAACTGCGCGATCACGTCGCGACTCGGCCGCGGCGCATTGGTGATCAGGACAACGGCGACCTCATTTGCGCGGGCACGCTCCAGCGCGGCGTTCGCCACGGGAAAGGAACGGACGCCGTTGTGGACCACGCCCCAGACATCGCAGAGGATCGCCGAATAGCGCGGCGCGATGCTCTCCAACGAGCGAATGATCGGCGGCAGTTCGGTCATGCCCAACCTTGAAACTATCTGGTGCAACGGCAGCCATGATGCCTGCCCGGGAAGCCGGGCATTAACCGAAGCCGTTCACCCTGTCACCAGCTTTCGCTTAACAGCCGTAACCGCGCGTGCGAAAACAGCCCGTGCGAGTTGGCCGGAATTTGTGGCGAAAACCGTCGACTGCCGATCCGTCCTTCAGGGAGTTCCAATGTTTCGACTGGTCGTTGCCGGTGCCGCTGGCGTTGCGCTCCTGTGCGCAGCGTCGATCTTCCTGCCTTGGTCCGTCGTCGTGCAATTCATGCCTGGCGTCGAGTTGATGATGCCATTGACCGCGCTGACCGCTCTGCTTGTCGCGCTGGTGGCGGCCGCCGCAGCATTTAGAGCCATGCGGCATACCGCAACTTTGAGGGCCGACATGCTTCTTCTGGCGCGCTCGATCGACATGGCGCTGATGGATGTCGAGGCGCGAACCGGCAAGGAAGCCGTAACATTGGGCGATATGGCGAACTCGGTCGCGCGCGAGGTCGAAAAGCTCTCCGAGCGCATCGCGCTCCGGGACAACACCGTCGCCGAAACTCCGCCTGCAAGCGCCAGCAACGTTGTGCCGCATCCTTCGGCGCGGCGTGTGCGCGGCATGCCT
>Ga0081539_10003347_pt1 | contig 19904 bp, 22 predicted proteins | sample TabmetS4T2R2_FD_71023 | JGI IMG/M metagenome (GOLD analysis project Ga0081539, IMG submission 71023) | Tabebuia heterophylla rhizosphere microbial communities from the University of Puerto Rico - S4T2R2 | ecosystem: Host-associated > Plants > Roots > Rhizosphere ...
GCTGCGCTTCGCTCGGCGGCGATCGCGGAGCCGGCTGGCTGCGCTTCGCTCGGCGGCGATCGCGGAGCCGGCTGGCTGCGCTTCGCTCGGCGGCGATCGCGGAAGGGCGGGCTCGGGTGCGCGGGGGTCCTAGCGCCGCCCGGCGTGGTGGTCGGCGAGGATGTCCCCGCCGAACTCGCCGTGCGGGCGCCGCAACACGGTGTGCGCGTGGTTCCCGTCGTCGGTGGTGTTGTCGAACTCGATCAGCAGGTCGTCGCCCTGGATCCGGTAGTAGTGCCGGGTGCCGGGGCCGGGCGGCCCCTCCCAGGCGAAGGTGAGGTTGCCGGTCTGCGGCGCGATCTCCACCGGTAGCCGGCCGAGGTAGACGGCGACCAGCCGGTCGAGGAGCTCGCGCTCGTCCGGGCGCAGATCCGACCGGCGGACGCCGACCGGTTCCAGCGCGGACGCGGACGGGCGGGGTCCGGATCGGACGTCGTACGGAGCCTCGTCGGCCACCACTGCCCGGGCGCGCGTGGCCGGGTCCATGGCAAGGAGCAGTTCGCGTCCCATGTCCTCCTCGACGCTCAACGGCCGCAGCACCGCGCGGCCGGCCACGTCGACGCGCGCCGGGTCGGCGCCGAGGAACACCGGCGCGGGGGAGATGACGCCGTCCACGATGGTCATCGTCACCGACAGGTGGTGGCCCTCGAAGCGCCACGCCCAGCGGTCCTCGCCCGGCGTGCCGAAGACGACTACGCGGTAATCCTCGCTGTGCCGGCCGTGGCGCCAGTTCTCCTGCCGGTCCAGCACTTCCTCGAGCGCGATGATCGCCATGGCCTGCGCGTACGCCGACGGGCTCAGTGCGGTGGCCAGCAGTTGATGGGCTTTCTTCCGCGTGCCGCGCCCCATCTGTTCCAGGAGCAATCCGGGGCGCGGCTCGGGGCGATACTCCAGCCACCGCCGCTGGCCGTTGTCGAAGGATCGGGTGGCTTCGTGGCGCTGCTCCTCGTTCAGGGAACCGAGGAACGCGATGGCCTCAGCTTCCATGGCTACCGAGCAATTCCGACATTTCGGTGGCCCGCCTCTTGCGGGTGCGCCGGCTCCGTCGTCTCGGCATGCAATTCCTCGGCCATGCCGGAAGAGTAACCTGCCGCCCGGCTGTCGCATGCCGCTGGCGGGCAATTAATCCATGCTTTGCAGAGCGTTCTCCAGGTGCCATCTCGACGTGACGGTAATCGCATTTTTCCTCACCTCGAGGCGGGCTAAGATCAAATGTTGTGCGGTAGATTTGGAACGAATTTCCCAAAGTGTGGTTGCCGGCTTGACCCGGCGGTCATGCCGACGGAAATATCGTGCGGGCATTCGCCCTTTTAATGGTTCAGGGTGCGTCAGCGGGTTCCGAATTCGGGCAGGCGGGAGGGCTTCACCATGCCGGTCACGGCTCCGTCGGTACGCGTGGTACGGCACGGTTCACGATCTGGCCGTGTCGCCACGATCCGCCGGCCGGCGGAGGAGTTGCCGCCCGCGCTGACCCTGACCGTCAACATTCCGTTGACCGACGATTCGCTCAGCCCGCATGCGCACAAACTGATCGAGGCGGTCCGCGAGCTGGTCGAGATGAGCAATGGCGAAGTCTCGGCCGTGCCGGTCGCCCCACCCGCGCCCCCGGCCGAACCTCCCGAGGTCCGGATGCTCACCGCGTCCCGGCAGGTGATGGTGGCCGGCGAGTTGCTTCCGCTCACCCGACTCGAGTTCGACCTCCTGCTGTTCCTGGCCGGCAGCCCGCGCCAGGTGTTCACCCGGGCCCAGTTGCTGGCCGGCGTGTGGGGCTACGAGCACACCGGCGCGCGGACGGTGGACGTGCATGTGCGCCGGTTGCGGGTGAAGCTGGGTGACCAGGTGCCACTGATCACCACCGTGTACGGCGTCGGCTACCGGCTTTCCGACGACGCCCGCATCGTGGTGCTCCCGCAGGACTGACACCCCGACCGGTCTCCCCGGAATGCGTGTGCGACCGGTCTCCTTCGACCTCCTGGTCGAGGAGCTGGCCGACCGCCTCGCCGGTGAGCGGGCCGGCGGTCGGGCGCGAGTCGCCGTCGACGGTGCGGCGGCCGCCCATCCCGGGCGACTCGCCGACGCCCTGGTGGACCCGCTGCGTGTGCGTGGCCGGCCGGTGGTCCGGGTGGACACCGGCGACTTCCTCCGCCCGGCCAGCGTGCGGCTGGAGTTCGGGCGCCGAAATCCGGAGGCCTTCTACGCCGGCTGGCTGGACGAGTCTGCGCTGCGCCGGGAGGTGCTCGACCCGGCCGGGCCGGGCGGTTCCGGGCGCGTGGTGACCCGGCTGTGGGACGCGCGTACCGACCGCGCCACCCGGCAGCCGTACGCCGAATTGCCGCCGGATGCCGTGGTCGTGGTCAGCGGACCGCTTCTGCTCGGCGCCGGCCTGCCGTTCGAGGTCACCGTCCATCTGTCCCTGTCGGCCGCCGCACTGGCGCGTCGCACCGCCCCGGAGGACCGCTGGACACTGCCCGCCTACGCCCGCTACGTCGACGAGGTGAACCCGGCATCGTTCGCCGACGTGGTGGTCCGGATGGACGACCCGCGGCATCCCGCACTGCTGCTCGACCGGCTTTGACGTTCCAGCAACCGGACCGGCCCGGCCTTCTGACCTGCGCCGCGGCGACCCGTTTACGCAGTCCATAGCGGAAACCAGCACGGACAGTTATGCTCCGACTACTTTTCAGCGAAGATCCGGTTTGGGATCTTCGGCGGTGGGTATCAGCCGGCTCCACGGTGAGCCAGGACCCGGCTGCGGGGGAGCCCACCGGCAGGGGCAGAGGGAAGGGCAGGGGGAACGCATGCTCGTCAATGGAGCAGTGATCGCGGGTAAGGGTGCCGAGACCGCCAAGGGGCGTTCCGCGGAGGAGATGGAGCAGATCCGGGCCGTGCTCAGGTCCAGGTTCGACGATTTGAACGCCGAGTACGAGGGCGCGGTGGCGGAGAACCAGAAACTCCGGCTCGTCGAGATCGGCGACGCGGCCGGTGACGACCAGGCCGACAGCGGATCGAAGACGGCGGAGCGGGACGCGGCGTCGTCGCTGATCCGGACTCTTCTCGACCGGCGCACGCAGGCGGAGATCGCCCTGCAGCGCCTGGACGAGGGCACCTACGGCTACTGCGAGGGATGCGCGAAGCCCATCCCGGTGGCCCGGCTGGAGGTCTTCCCGTCCGCCACCACCTGCGTTGCCTGCAAGGCCGTGCGCGAGCGCCGCGCGGGCTGAGCCCGATCCGATCCGGTCCGCCGCCTGGCACAGCAGACGGCGGACCGGTCGCATCGGAGCTAGCGTGGCGACATGGGTGAGATCGAGGTCGGCACCGCGTCCTGGACCGACAAGACGCTGCTCGAGTCGGGCTGGTATCCGCAGACAGCCGACAACCCGGAGAAGAGGCTGGCCTACTACGCCCGGCAGTTTCCGGTGGTCGAGGTCGACGCGACCTATTACGGCCCGCCGAGCGAGCAGACCACCCGGCTCTGGGCGGAACGCACGCCGGCCCACTTCACCTTCAACGTCAAGGCGTTCAGCCTGCTGACCGGTCACCCGACCAAGGTCTCGTCGATCTACAAGGACCTGCGTCCGGAGACCGAGAAGAAGAACATCTACCCCGGCGACCTTCCGCCGCAGTCGTACGAGGAGATCTGGACCAGATTCCTCAGCGCGCTGGATCCGCTGGTCGAGGCCGGCAAACTCGGCGCTCTGCTGTTCCAGTTCCCGCCGTGGTTCGGCATCCGCAAGTCCAACAAGGAGTACATCCTCGAGGTGGCCGCCCGGTGCAAGCCGTTGCGGCCGGTCTTCGAGTTACGCAACGCCAGCTGGTTCGACGGCGGCAACCAGGACGAGACGCTGGACTTCCTGCGCGCCCACGAATTGCCGTTCGTCTGCGTGGACATGCCCCAGGGCTACAAGTCTTCCATCCCACCGGTGGTGGCCGCGACATCCGACCTGGCGGTCGTGCGCTTCCATGGCCACAGCGACAAGTGGACCAGCAAAGACATTCACGAGAAGTTCGGCTACCTCTATTCCGTGCCGGAACTCGCCTCCTGGGTTCCCAGATTGCGCGAGCTGGCGGCACAGACGGACACCACGCAGATCTTCATGAACAACTGCTACAGCAGCTACGCGCAGCGCAATGCGACCACCCTGATCGACCTGCTCGGCGAGGACTGAGACCGGCATCCGGCCTGGTCCGGCTACGGCGTGCGGGTGACCTCGAACCCGCGGCGGCGCGCCTGGCGGGCCATGGCCGCGGCGTCGATCACCGCGGCGCCGCCCGGGTCGTTGTTGAAGAACACCCAGGTGGGCGTCTTCTCGTCGATCCGGTCCAGCCACGACGAGAGCGCGCTCCGCCCGTACCGTGGCCAGGGTTTTGCGCTCCCCTCGTGCATCCGCAGATAGCCGAAGTCGGCGGTCTCCCACAGCGGGGTTCGCGATCTACCCTTGCGATCGGCCCAGCACAGTGCTGCGCCGTGCCGCTTGAGCACCTCGCGCACCTCGTCGATCCACCAGGACTCGTGCCGCGGCTCGACCGCCACCTGGACGTGCGACGGAAAGCGGGACAGCGTGCGCTCCAGCGCGTCGACGTCCGCCTTGAGCGTGGGCGGGAGCTGCAACAATACCGGGCCGAGCTTGTCGCCGAGCGCCTCCGCCCGGCCGAGGAACCGGGCCACCGGTTCGGCCGGATCCTGCAGTCGCTTGACATGAGTGAGATAGCGGCTCATCTTCACCGCGAAGCGGAAGTCATCGGGTGTCCGTTCCCGCCACTTTTGGAACGTGCTCTTCTCGGGCAGCCGGTAGAACGCGTTGTTGACCTCGACCACCTGGAATGCCTCGGCGAATCGCTCCAGCCAGAGCCGCAGAGGAAGGTTGGCCGGATACAGGCCGGGCCGCCAGTCCCGGTACTGCCACCCGGAGGTGCCGATCAGAAACACGGCCTCCCGATACCCGGTTCAGGCCGGGACGAACTCGCCGAGACGCACGGCTGCTCGGGTGCTTGGATTAGTTGTGATCACGCCGGGGTAACCGGAGAAATCCACCAGCTCAGACAAGGAGTATGTGATGCGACTCAGCGACGACGACATCACCGGCGGAAGCGCGGCCGGCGGCGAAGGCCCCGCGGACGGCGGCGCGAACCCGGCCGGCCAGGACGGCGGCGCGGACGGCGGAGCCTCGGGCGGCGAGGGTCTCGCGGACCGCGGAGCCAACGTGTTCGGTAATGACGGCGGCGCCGACGGCGGAGCCTCGGGCGGCGAGGGTCTCGCGGACGGCGGCGCAAACGCGCTCGGATATGACGGCGGCGCCGACGGCGGAGCCTCGAGCGGCGAGGGGACCGCGGACGGCGGCGCCAACCCGCTTGGTCGCGACGGCGGTGCCGACGGCAGCGCCGACTGAGAGTCACCCGATGACCCACCGCGTGCCGGGCGGCAGCGACCGCCCGGCACTGCGTCGCGCCGTGGCCGCCGACCCGGACAAGTTCGCCGCCGCGTACTGGGGACAGCAGCCACTGCTGTCGCGCGCCGACGAGCTGGCCGGCGACGCCGGCTTCACCGACCTGCTCTCCCCGGACGCGGTCGACGAGCTGCTCAGCCGCCGAGGCCTGCGCACCCCGTTCCTGCGGGTGGCGAACCAAGGCACCGTGCTGCCCGGCAGTCGCTACACCGGCTCCGGCGGCGCCGGTGCGGAGATCGGCGACCAGGTTGTCGACGACAAGATCATGCAGCTGTACGCGCAGGGCGCCACGCTCGTCCTGCAAGGTCTGCACCGGATCTGGCCCCCGCTGATCGAGTACGCCCGGCGGCTCGGCGACGAGCTGAACCATCCGCTGCAGGTCAACGCGTACCTGACACCGGCCGGCAACCGGGGATTCGCCACCCACTACGACACCCACGACGTCTTCGTCCTGCAGGTGGACGGCACCAAACGCTGGCGCATACACGAGCCGGTGCTGCCCGACCCGCTCGAACGCCAAGCGTGGGGAGGACGCAAGGAGGAAGTGTCCGCCACCGCCGACGGCGAGCCCGCGCTGGACGTGGTGCTGGCTCCCGGCGATGCCCTCTACCTGCCACGCGGCTGGTTGCACTCGGCCGAGGCCCAGGGCGAGCGCTCGCTGCATCTGACCGTCGGCGTGCGGGCGCTGACCCGGTTCGCGTTTGTCGAAGAACTGCTTGCGCTCGCGATGCAGGACAGGCGGCTTCGTGCCACGCTGCCGTTCGGCATGGACGTGTCCGATCCGGATCAGGTGGGGTACGAGCTCACCGACACCGTCGCCGCGCTGCAGGACTGGCTGGGTACCGCCGACCCCGTCGCGGTGGCCGAGCGTCTGCGGGAACGGGCCTGGCCGGCGTCGCGGCCGGCGCCGATCAGCCCGGTGGCCCAGCTTGACTTCGTCCAACGGCTCACCCCGGATGACCGGATCGCGGTACGCGACGGACTGCGCTGGCGGCTTGTCGACGACGGTGCCGAACACGTGGTGCTGCAGTTGACCGGGCGGACGTTGCGGTTTCCGGCGTACTGCGCCCCGGCGCTGCGCATGGTTCTCGCCGGTGGTCCGCGCCGGGTCGGGGACCTGCCCCTGGACGACGACCCCGACCGCCTGACCTTGGCCCGCCGGCTACTCACCGAGGCCGTCGTCACTCCCTCCTGACCCCGCCACGTTGACCCGCCACGCCGATCTTGCAGTTTCCTGGTGCGAATGTCCGTTTTGTCCCCTGAAATGTGCAAGATCGGCACCTTGCAGCGGCCGGCGGGGGTCAGGCGGGAGCGCCGCGGAGGGCGACGTAAAGGAGGGCGGCGGTGAGCAGGCCGGCAATCAGCACGGTCGCCACCGCTGTCGCGTCCAGACCGACGCCACGGCGATCCGCCACCCGCTTCGCGGCGAAGACCGCCAACACCGGCCCCACCAGCAGGGCGATCAAGGCCAGCACCGGTAGGCCGACCGCCCAATCTCCGCCGGCCACCGTTCCGGCCCAGCGCAACATCTGATAGGCCGCCATGCCGAGACCGCCGCCCATGAACCCGAACGCTCCGAACAGCACCGTGGCGGAGCCGCGCAACGGGCGGGGCGGCGGCTCGTACTTCACCGTCGCGGCGGCCTCCTGCAGGTACTCGTCCGGGGCCCGGTCGCGCTGCCGGGGCACGGCCGGCTCCGGCAGCATCTTGCCGTACCGCTCCACCGAGGTGCCGGCGTCGTGCACGAAGTCGGACCAGATCTTCGCCGCACGGGCGTCGATCTCTTCCCGGTCACGCCGCGCCGCCCGGACCGCCCGCTCGGCGATCCACACGTCCTTCTCGGCGGCGCGCACCGCCTTGTCGGCGGCGGCCACCCGGCTGTGGTACCACTCGGTCGCCTCCGCCCGGTTCGCGGCAGCCTCGGCGTCCAGTCCGGCCAGCCGGCGTAACAGGGCGCGGTATCCGGCTGTGTCATGGCTCGGGAGCGGCTGGGTCATAGGACTCCATAGGGAATGATCACTTCAGCTCCGCGGTGCACGGAGCGATCGAAGTGCAGCGCCCGCCACGGCCGCGGGTACCAGGCGGGGTGGCCGGCACCGGGATAGAACGGTGCCAGCTCGCTGCCGTGCACGTCGAGGGCCACCCACGCGCCGATCGCGTCGGTACGCGACGCCGGGCCGCCCAGTGTGTCCCGCAACAGGCCGGCACCGCGCCACCAGCCCAGCACGTGCACCCGCCGCTCCGGTCCCTGGCGCAGCAACCGGCGCAGGCTCTCGGCCTCGGCGGGCAGCGCGTCCGCCGCGTACAGGAAGATGAAGTGCGGTTTCTCCCGCAGCGCCTCGTTGCCGGCGTTGAAGTCCAGCGTCCAGCCGATGTCCGCCGGATCCACGAAGCCGGTCTCCGGCGGCAGCTCGGCCCGCAGCGCGTCCACCGCGGCGGTCGCGTCCGGATCCAGGCACGAGATCGTGAACTGGGCCGAGCCCGGTACGAACTGTGCCGCGAGGGAGCGGGCCGCCGTGCCCAGCACCGCGCACGCCTCGTCCACCCGGGTGCCGAGCACTGCCAGATTCCGGCCGGGCGCGCGGCGCAGCAGGGTACGCGCCGACCGTTTGGCCACATCGATCGTCTCGCCGAGCAGCACCATCGGCGCCGCGACGGTCCCGGCCGGCGTGAACTGCCGGAACTCCGGGCTGTCCGCCAGCCTCGGGACGGCGTCGCCGTCGAACAGGCGTGGCGCGGGCAGGTCCTTCGGGCGGCGGCGCCACAGCCGGTGCTGCAACGTGCTCCAGCTGTCCCGGTCGCCGGCCGCGGGCACCCGCACGATCCGGTTCGCCGGCAGCGCGCCCGAGTCGGCGTTGACCACGGCGTGGTAGCGCGGCAGCGACTCGGCAGCGGGATTGCTTTCGGCCAGCACCCGGCGCGCCCGCGGCAGTGCGATTCGCAACGAGAACTGGGCGACCAGCGCGGGGCGGCCCCACAGCGCCTCGATGCCGGAGACGTCCTGGCTGGCGAGCACCAGGTGGATGCCCTGCGAGCGGCCGCGCCGGGCCAGGTCCTCGAGCAGGTCGACGGCCTCGGCGGCGACCCTGTCACGCCCGGCGAGCAGCACCTGGAACTCGTCCACCACGGCAACGATCCGCGGCCAGTGGCCGACCGGGTCCTCGGCACGCAGCTCGGCCAGATTTGTCACTTCGTACCGCTTGGCGGCGTCGGCCCGGCGGCGCAGCTCGGCGCCGAGGAACCGCAGCAGGGCCAGGCCGAACTCGCGGTCGGTGTTGACGTTGACACCGACCAGCCGCACGTGCGGCAGCCAACTCGGGTCGCGGCGGCCCGGTGCGAACCGGGCGAACGACACGCCCTCCTTGAAGTCGAGCAGGTAGAACGCCAGCTCGGCCGGGGAGTAGCGGGCCGCGAGGGCGCCGATCCAGGCGTAGATCAGGTTGGTCTTGCCGGTGCCGGACGGGCCGGCGATGAGCGCGTGCGGCGGGTAGTCGCTGAGCGTGACACGTACCTCGGCGCCCTGCGGGTTGTCGCCCAGCGGCGCGGTCAGGCCGGCCGCCGAGCTCTCCTGCCAGTCGTCGTCCGGCATGAGGCTGTTCAGCGCGACCGGTGCCGGCCCGGCGGCCACCTCGTCGGCGATCCGGCGGCTGGTCAGCGTCAGCACGGCGGCCGGTGGGCCGGCGTCCAGCGCCACCGGCAGGTCGCCCGCGCTGCTGATCCGGGTCCGGTCGCCGGCCTGCGCGTCGATCACCTCGATGCCGGGCGCCGGATCGATCTGCAGCCCGCGGATGACCAGGTGCACGCCGCACGCCGCCCCGGTACGCAAGAGCCGTTCCAGCTGGTCGCGTTCGTGCCGGGCGAGTAGGCCGGGATTGAGGAGCACAGCCACTCGCCAGGGCTCGGGCCGGCGCCGGGTCGCGGTGGCCAGTTCCCGCAGCGAGGTGTGTACGCCGGCCAGCACGGTCTCGTTGATCCGGCGCACGTTCTCGACCAGGTCGTCGAGGAGTTCGGTCAGCCCGCCCGGCCCGACGAAGGTCAGCACGCCGGCGGTGGCCAGCGGTGCGAACCCGGCCAGCCCGCCACCCAGATTCTCCGGATCGAAGCCGGTCACCTGCAAAGCGCCGGGATACGCCGTGCCGAGCGCCCGCAGGACCAGCGAGGCGACCACTTCGTCACCCAGCCGATCGTCGCCGCGGACCACGACGTGCCCGCGGTCGAGCAGTGGGACGAGGGCCGGCACCTCACCGTCGTACGGTAGGAGAAGTCGGCCCACCCGCAGTTCCGGGGCGGACTCGCCGGGTCCGCCCGGTGTCGGCTGCCAGCGGTCCCACGGCTCGCCGGCGGCGCCCGGCGCGCCGGCCTGCCCGGCCGCGGCCGCCGCGCCGGCGAGCGCGGCCAGGTCGTCATGCTGCCGCTGGTCGATCTCCCGGAGCCGGTTGTCCCGGGCGATGGCGAGCTTGATCTTCTGGCGTTCGGCCGCGGCGGCGATCCGGTCCCGGCGTTCGATCGTGGCGAGATGCCGGCGCCGTGCGGTCTCCAGCTCCGCCTCGGCCGCTCCCAGAGCCTCGGCCAGCGCGGCCCGGATGTCGAGCACTTGCTGGTTGCGCGGGTCAGGCATCGGCGTCGTGGCGGCCCAACGGCTCTGGCGTCGCGGGCTCGGTGCTGGGCGGGCGTCGGGTACCGGCGTCGGGGGTGATCGCGTCGAGCGCGGTGGCGTCGCGACCGAGCCGGGCCAGCAGGACCCCGGTCAGCACACTCGAGGTCACCGCCGAGTCGGCCGGATGCGCCGGGCCGTCACCGTTGGCGGGTGCCCGGCAGATCCGGGCCAGCAGCGTGTCCACGAGCGCGGGCGGGGTGCCGGGCAGCAGCGAGCGCACCCGTCCGGCGGCCGCCGTGCGCAGCCGCGGCACGTCCTCCGGCCGGGGCTCGTGGCCGAGCAGGTCACCGGCCAGCCTGTGCAGCACCGGTGGCGTGACGGCGGAGAGCGCAAGCCCGGTGGAGGCGTGCACCGCGTGCAGGTCGCGGCCGAGCCGGGCGCGGTCACCGGACCGTACCGAGCCGGCGACCCGGCGCAGCAGCTCGCCGGTGTCCACCCGGACTCGTTCGGCGCCCTCCTCGTCGGCTCCGGCCGGCGCCTCGCCGGTGAGTTTCTGGATCCGGTCCTGCCACCACGGCCCCAGCCGCTCCGGCGGCGGCTGCGGCTCTTCCAGCCGCGGCGGGGGAGCCACCTGGCCTTCCCGTCCGCCGTCGGCCCGGTCGGAGTCCTGCGGTGGGCCCGCATCCGCGGCCAGCCCCAGCACGCCGAGGTACGCCGCGATCGCGTCCTGTGCCAGGTGTAACGCTGCGGCGGCGTGCTCGGCGTGCTCGGTCGCGTTGCCGAGCTGGGGCACGCCCATCGGGTCGACGGAGGTCTGGCGCACCCAGTTCAGCAGCTCGGTGGCGCTGCGCAGCCGTTCCATGGCGGCCGACACGAGGCCGGTCGGCAACTCGTCGGAGGTCGCCCTCAGCTGGGCGCCGAGTTCTTCGAGCAGGGACATCGTGTTACAGCATCGCCGTGTAGGTCTGGGCCTGCTCGACGGCGAGGAGGGTGGCGCCGAGGCATTCCTCCAGCTGCTGGTCGGCCTGGGAGAGCGACGCGTGGGCGGCGCTGACCGCGTCGTTGCCGCTGCCGTCCAGGGCGGCCGCGAGGCTCTGCTGGGCCTCGCCGAGCTTCTCCCGTGCCGCCTGTATCGCCGCCTGACCCTCGGTGACCTGCTGAAGCGCGGCGTCCACGGCCGCTCTGACCTCGGCGACGCTGGCCACTCGTGCAGCCTCCTGCGGATGAGTATGTAGGTAGCTCTCGTACTGTATCGCCCCGCCTGGGGCCGGTGTGCCGGGCCGCCCCATTCGCGCAAAGACCTCAGCGCGGGATCGCTGACGGCCCGCGGACCTCGGCGCCGAGGACGGTGACCCGGTCGCGCAGGCCCCGGTCGGCCGTGATCACGACCACTCGGCGCCCGGTGCCCACGTCGCCCACCAACTCGACGATCTTGTCGTCGCCGGAGCCGGACGCGCGCTCCACGCGTACCCCGGCTGTCTGTGCGGTGTCCCTGGCCCTGCCCTCCACCACCAGGACGATCTCGACGGGCCCGGGCAGATCGGCGAAGCCGTCGGCCGGCATCGCGGCCAGCCGATCCCGAAGGCGGACGGCCGCACCGGCGCGGTCGCGCCACCACCCGTCGGGCACCGAGCCGACGACGTTGGCACCATCCACGATCACCAGAGGCACGGACATGAAGTTGAGCCTATCCCGGTCAACTTGCGCCGAACGCCGTCCGGCCCACGCCAGGTGGTGGGCGGCGCAACTGGTAAGAAGAGCAGATGACCGACACCGCTGTCGACGAGGTCGCAGGCCTCTGCCAGGACCTGCTGAGGATCGACACCAGCAACACCGGCGATTCGCGGACGACCGTCGGGGAGCGGGCCGCCGCCGAGTACGTGGCGGAGAAGCTGACCGAGGTCGGCATCGAGGTGCAGATCTACGAGTCGGCGCCGAGACGGGCCAACCTGGTCGCCCGGATTCCCGGGGCCGCACGTGGCGCGGATCCTTCGCGCGCTCCCGCCGGCCGCTCGCCGGAACCCGGAGCGCCCCGGGGCGCCCTGCTGGTGCACGGTCACCTGGACGTGGTGCCCGCCGACGCCACGGAGTGGTCGGTACCGCCGTTCTCCGGCGAGGAGAAGGACGGCTACCTGTGGGGCCGCGGTGCCATCGACATGAAGGACTTCGTCGCGATGATGCTCGCGGTGGCGCGGCAATGGGCCCGTGCCGGGTACACCCCGCCACGCGACATCGTGCTGGCGTTCACCGCCGACGAGGAAGCCGGCATGGAGTACGGCTCGCAGTTCCTGGTCCGCGAGCACCCGGACCTGCTGGCCGGCTGCACCGAGGCGATCGGCGAGGTGGGCGGATTCTCCTACACGGTCAGCGACGACCTGCGCCTCTATCTCGTTCAGACCGCCGAGAAGGGCATCGACTGGCTGCGCCTGCACGCCCGGGGCCGACCCGGGCACGGCTCGTTCCTGCACGACGACAACGCAGTCACGGCGCTTGCCGAGGCGGTCGCTGCGGTGGGCCGGCACAGGTTCCCGATGGTGATCACCCCGACCGTGGCGCAGTTCCTCGAAGAGGTGTCTGACGCGGTGGGCATCGAGCTCGACCCGGACGAGCCGGAACTGGCCATCGCCAAACTGGGCCCGATCGCCAATCTGATCGGCGCGACCGTGCGGAACACCGCCAACCCGACCCGGCTCGAGGCCGGTTACAAGGACAACGTCATTCCGGGCAAGGCGTCCGCCACGATCGACTGCCGTACCCTGCCCGGCCAGGCGGAGATCTTCCTGGAGCAACTGCGCGACGTGATCGGCCCGGAGATCGAGATCGAGCACCTGCAGCGGCAGCCCGCGGTGGAGACCGTCTTCGACGGCGCGCTGGTCGAGGCGATGAGCGCCGCGCTGCGCGCGGAGGATCCGGCGGCCCGTACGGTGCCTTACATGCTCTCCGGCGGTACGGACGCCAAGGCCTTCACCAAACTCGGCATCCGCTGCTTCGGGTTCTCCCCGCTGAAGCTTCCCGCCGACCTGAACTTCGCCGCGCTGTTCCACGGCATCGACGAGCGTGTGCCCATCGAGGGACTAAGGTTCGGCGTGCGCGTGCTCGACCGCATGCTGCAATCCAGCTGACCGTTCCCCTTCGGAAGGACTCCAGATGACCGACCAGTACGCCGAGCTGGACGCCGCTCTCGACCGTGTGGTCGAGGCCGCCCGCGCGCACCTGGCGGCGGTCAAGGCCGCCCAGGGCCGCATCGATGACGATGACGTGTGGCAAGCGTACGTCGATCTGAACAATGCGTCGTTCGGATATGACGAGCGGCTGCTCGACACCTTCGGCGAGGTCACGCCGTGGGACGTCGAGTCGATCGACCCGGACGAGGCGGATCGGCGCTTCGGGTTCGGCGCCGGCGGGCTGGACGGCGGCGCGGAGGACGCGTACGCACAGGTGATCTCGGTGCGGCAGCGGCGTGACTACCGGGTGCCGAGCGTGTCCGCGTTGCTGCGGGCGGCCGAGGCCGCGCGGCACAATTCGGTACCGGACGACGAGGACCCGGGCGTGGTGGAGTCCGTCGGCGAGGCGTTCCTCGAGTTGCTGCAGGCCGGCGACGGCTCACTGTCGGCGCTCGACGTGCCGGAGTTGGAGCCGCTGGACGGTCTGCTCACGGTCAGCGAGGCGGGCAAGCCGCTGGATCTCGAGGCGTACGAGGAGGACGACGGCGCGGGCCCGTTCGCCCCGGCACCGGACGAGGTGCTGGTCGGCAGGCTCGATGAGCACCCGTTCCTCCCGGGGGAGGACGAGGCCTAATAACTGAGACCCGGCTGGGGATTGCCCTGCACCTTGCGGCGGAGCATCACCTGCCGGGTCCCGTCACGGAGGAGCTTGACTCTCGCCAGCTCCCATCCGGAGAACTCTGCCTGGATGGCCAGCTGCACCGCAGCGGTCAGACGATCGACATTCGACGGCAACCGCAGCGGCGCGTATTCGTAGTCCATGGCTCCTAATATGCGTCAGCGTCCCACGGGTGCACCAGCCCCTGATCGGCATTGCCGTCGCCGTCCCGGCTGGCCGCCGGCCGTGCTCATTCTTCACGCTCCGGGTAACCGACCGAAATCGACGACACGTCGTCGAGCGCACGGGCGATCTCGGCCGGCAACGTGAGCTCCTCACTCAGCAACGCGCCCTGCAACTGCCCGGCGGTGCGCGCGCCGAGGATCGGTGCGGCCACGCCCGGCCGGTCCCGCACCCAGGCCAAAGCCACCTCGATCGGCGATACGCCGAGGCCGCGCGCCGCGGTGGCCACCGATTCGACGATGCTCGAGCTGCGCGGCTCCAGGTATGGCTGGACGAACCCGGCCATATGCTCGGACGCGGCCCGCGAGTCGAGCGGCCGGCCGTTGCGGTACTTACCGGTCAGCACCCCGCGACCCAGCGGCGACCAGGGCAGCACGCCGACGCCCAACGCTGCTGCGGCGGGCATCAGCTCCCGCTCGATGCCGCGTTCGAGCAGCGAGTACTCCGCCTGCACGGCGATGATCGGCGCCCGGCCGGGGTACGCGGACTGCCACGTGGCCGCCCGCGCGGTCTGCCAGCCGGCGAAGTTGGAGACGCCGACGTACCGGACGCGGCCGCTGCTCACCGCATAGTCCAGCGCGGCCAGCGTCTCTTCGAGCGGGGTACGGGTGTCGTAGCCGTGCACCTGCCAGAGGTCGACATAGTCGGTGCCCAGCCGGCGAAGCGACGCGTCCAGCGAGCGTAGCAGGTGCCCACGTGAGCCGTCGCGCCGCCGCCAGCCGCCCGGCGTCAGGCCGGCCTTGGTGGCGATCAGCACCTCCTCGCGCGGCGCGACCTGATCCAGCAGCGAGCCGATCACCGACTCGGAGTCGCCGTCGCCGTACACGTCCGCGGTGTCCAGGAGCGTACCGCCGGCCTCCAGGTAGAACTTGAGCTGCGCGGCCGCGTCGCCGGCGTCGGTGTCCCGTCCCCAGGTCATGGTGCCGAGCCCGAGCCGCGAGACCGCCAGCCCGCTTCGGCCGAGCGATCGCTGTTGCATGAATGAACCCTATTCAGCACCGGCGTACCGCGTAATCCTGCGTCGGGTCGGTTACCGGACCGAGATCACTCCATCCGGGTAAGTAGGCTTCAGGGCACCCAAGTCTCGGGAGGCTCACGTGCGGCTCGGACTCAGCCTCGGCTATCAGGCGGCGTGGAGTACCCCCGCGGACCATCTCGCCCTGGCGCAGGAGGCAGACCGGCTCGGCTTCCGAGTGGTCTGGGTGGCCGAGGCGTACGGCTCGGACGCGCCGACCGTGCTGGCCTGGATCGCCGGGCAGACCGAGCGGATCGACGTGGGCGCCGCGGTGATGCAGATCCCGGCTCGCAGCCCGGCGATGACCGCGATGACCGCCGCGACCATCGACGCGCTGTCCGGCGGCCGGTTCCGGCTGGGTCTGGGTGTCTCGGGTCCGCAGGTCTCCGAGGGCTGGCACGGCGTCCGGTTCGGCAAGCCGCTCGCGCGCACCCGGGAGTACGTGGACATCGTCAAGCTGGCGATCGCGCGCAAGCCGGTCGCGTACGCCGGCGCGCACTACACCCTGCCGCTGCCGGGCGGCCCCGGCAAGTCGCTGCGGCTGGGCTTCCACCCGCCGCGCGAGCACATCCCGATCTACCTGGCCGCGGTCGGCCCGAAGAATCTGGAACTGGCCGGCGAGATCGCCGACGGCTGGCTCGCGATCTTCTTCGCGCCGGATGCGGCGGGGGAGTACCTGCAGCACATCGAGCGTGGCCGGGCCAAGATCGGCGCCGGGTTGACCGGTTTCGACGTCGCGCCCAGCGTCCCGGTAGTGGTGCACCACGACGTGAGCGCCGCGGCCGACGTGATCCGGCCGTACGCGGCGCTCTACGTGGGCGGGATGGGTAGCCGGGAGCAGAACTTCTACAACCAGCTCGCGGTGCGGATGGGCTACGCCGACGAGGCCAAGGTGGTGCAGGACCTCTACCTGGACAAGAAGGTGCGGGACGCGGCGGCCGCCGTGCCGCAGGAGTTCATCCGGCGTACGTCGATCATCGGGAACAAGATCCAGATCATCGAGCGGATCCGGGAGTACGCGGACGCCGGCGTGGGCACACTCTCAGTGAGCCCGTACGTCGGCGACCTTGCCTCCGGTATCAGCACCCTGCGTACGGTGGCCGATGCTTACGCGGCGTCCGGTGTGGCGGAGTAATGGCCACGGTGTTGCTGCTCCGGCACGGGCGGACCACTGCCAACGCCTCCGGCGGCCTGGCCGGCCGGCAGCCGGTCGAACTCGACGACACCGGCCGGGGGCAGGCCGAGCGCCTCGGTGACCGGCTGCGGGTGCTGCCCATTGTCGCGGTGGTGACAAGCCCGCTGATCCGCTGCCGGCAGACCCTCGAACTGGCCGTGCCGGACGCCAAGCCGGTCGAGGACGAGGGCCTCGTCGAGTGCGGGTACGGCGACTGGGAGGGCCAGCCGCTGAAGAAGCTCGCCAAGGACCCGCTCTGGCCGGTGATCCAGCAGCATCCGAGCGCGGCGATCTTTCCGAACGGCGAGGCGATGGCTGGCATGTCCGCCCGCGCCGTGGCCGCGATCCGGCACTGGGACGCGAAGGTGACGGCGGAACATGGCTCCGAGGCGCTCTGGCTGGCCTGCACCCACGGTGATGTGATCAAGGCGATCGTGGCTGATGCGATGGGAGTGCACCTGGACCAGTTCCAGCGCATCGTGGTCGATCCGGCGTCGGTCAGCGTGATTCGCTACACCCCGACGCGGCCGTTCCTCGTACGCCTCAACGACACCGCCGATCTGTCTTCTCTAGCGCCCCGGAAGCGCCGCCGGGGCCGCACCGTGCGATCGTCCGACGCGGTGGTCGGTGGCGGGGACGGTGGCGCTGCGTAGCCGGTGATGACGTCTGCGTGCTGCCCGGTTGCGCCCTTGGCGAACCGGGCCGATGCGATGCGCGTGCCGGCCTGCGGGCGGATAGGGTTTTCGTATGACCCACCAGGTGCATGCCTTCGAGCCGCCGGAGCGGTTCGTCGCCGGAACGGTGGGCGAGCCGGGTGACCGAACGTTCTTCCTGCAGGCCCGCGGCGGTGGGCGGGTGGTCAGCGTGGCGCTGGAGAAGGTCCAGGTCTCGCTGCTCGCCGAAAAGCTCGAGGAGCTGCTCACCGAGGCCAGCCGCCGGTTCGGCGTCGATCTGCCGGAGGCGCCGGATCTGGACGTGCACGACAACGAGCCGCTGGACACGCCGGTCGACGAGGAGTTCCGGGTCGGCACGCTGGGCCTGGCCTTCGACGTCGATACCGCCACCGTGGTCATCGAGGCGATCGAGGCGGGTGAGGGCGACGCCGAGGTCGACCTGGGTGCCGACGAGGACGAGCAGGTCGGCGACGATGACGACGATGACGAGCCGGACGACGACCTCGACCGGTTGCGTGTCCGGCTCACCCCGGAGGCGACCCGCGCGTTCATCGAGCGTGCCCGGCGTGTGGTGGCTGCCGGCCGGCCGCCGTGCCCGCTCTGCGGCCAGCCGCTCGACCCGGCCGGCCACCTCTGTCCCCGGCACAACGGCTACCACCGGTGACCATCTCCGTGCTGGCGGAGGGTGACGCCGTCGAGTTGCTCAGCCGCGGCCGGATGGAACTCGAGGGACGGCTGGTCGACGCATCCAACACCACGCTGCGCGCGGAGATCACCCTGGACGGGCTGACCCGCCGCTGCGTGTACAAGCCGATCCGCGGTGAACGCCCGCTCTGGGACTTCCCGGACGGAACGCTGGCCGGGCGCGAGGTGTCGGCGTTCCTGGTCTCTCAGGCCACCGGGTGGGACCTGGTGCCGCCGACCATCCTGCGGGACGGGCCCCTCGGCGTGGGGGCCTGCCAGCTCTGGATCGACGAGCCGGAGGACGCCTCGGCACTGATCGGTTTCGTGCCGGCCTATGACGTGCCCGAGGGCTGGCTGGCCGTGGCCTCGGCACGCGACCAGGACGGCGATGCGTACGCGCTGGCCCACGCGGACGACCCGAGGCTGTCCCGGCTGGCCGTGCTGGACGCGGTGATCAACAACGCCGACCGCAAGGGCGGTCACGTGTTGTACCCGTCCGCGGACCGGATCTACGGCGTCGATCACGGGGTGACCTTCCACGTCGAGAACAAACTCCGTACGGTGCTCTGGGGGTGGACTGGCAAGCCCATCCCCGCCGATTCCCTGGAGACCCTGAGCCTCCTCGGCCGCGCCCTCGACGGCCCGCTCGGTGCGGCACTCGAGGAGCACCTGACCATCTCGGAGGTCCAGCACATCCGGCTCCGGGTGAGGCGGCTGCTCCGCGCCGGCCGGTTCCCAAGGCCGCCGCAGGGCTGGCCCGCCGTGCCGTGGCCGCCCGTCTAGCGACCCGATCCGGATCGCGCCGGAGGCGTAGCTCACCTCTCCCGGTGTTCCTCGTGACTCCTGGATAGGCTCGGTGACCATGGACGCTTGGGTGGGGCACGAGGTGCCGTCGCTGCCGGGATCGCCTCCGGAGCTGCGGTTGTACGATTCCGCGCGGCAGTCGGTGCACCCGGTCGGGCCGGGCGAGACCGCGACCATGTACGTCTGCGGAATCACGCCGTACGACGCCACCCACCTCGGGCACGCCGCAACCATGATCACCTTTGACCTGATCCAGCGGCTGTGGCTCGACCTGGGCCAACACCTGACATACGTACAGAACGTCACCGACATCGACGATCCGCTGCTTGAACGGGCCAACCGCGACGGCGAGGACTGGATGGTGCTGGCGATGCGCGAGACGGCGCTGTTCCGCGAGGACATGGAGGCGTTGCGGATCATCCCGCCGGCCCACTACATCGGCGCGATCGAGTCCATCCCGGACATCGCCGCGCACGTGCGTGGCCTGCTGACCTCCGGTTCGGCGTACACGCTGGAGGACGGCACCGGCGACGTCTACTTCTCGATCGCGGCAGCGCCGCACTTCGGCTACGAATCGAACCTCTCACGCGACGAGATGCTCACGCTCTTCGCGGAACGCGGCGGCGACCCGAACCGGGAAGGCAAGCTCGACCCGCTCGACCCGCTGCTCTGGCGTGGCGCCCGCGACGGCGAGCCGGCCTGGGACGGCGGCGACCTCGGGCCTGGCCGCCCCGGTTGGCACATCGAGTGCGCCACGATCGCGCTGAGGCTTCTCGGCGACGCGATCACCGTCCAGGGCGGTGGTAACGACCTGCTCTATCCGCACCACGAGTGCTCAGCCGCGCACGCCGAGACGCTGACCGGCGCCCGGCCGTTCGCCGGGCACTATGTGCACGCCGGCATGATCGGCCTGGATGGCGCGAAGATGTCCAAGTCCAAGGGCAATCTGGTCTTCGTGTCTCGCCTCCGTGGCGACGGCGTCGACCCGATGGCCGTCCGGCTCGGCCTGCTCTCCGGCCATTACCGGAACGACCGGGATTGGACCGACGAGGTCCTCAAGACAGGCGCGGAACGCCTGGCCCGCTGGCGTGCCGCCGCCGCAGCGCCGGCCGGGCCATCCGGTGCGGGCCTGCTCGCGGCGGTACGCGAGGCTCTGGCCGACGACCTCGACTCGCCGGCCGCGCTGGCGGTGGTGGACGCCTGGTCGGAGGCCGCACTCTCGGCGGCCGGCGACGACGCCGATGCCCCCGCCCTGATGGCCAGGACTGTCGACGCCCTCCTCGGCATTCGCCTCTGACCCCCGCTCGGGAGGTGCGTCCCTGCGGGCCTTTGCAGCCGATCTCGGCGTTGGCAGCCGATCTCGGCGTTGCCGGTCGATCTCGGGTTTCGCGGTCGATCTTGGCGTTGG
>Ga0081539_10003348_pt1:2500-19899 | contig 19899 bp, 17 predicted proteins | sample TabmetS4T2R2_FD_71023 | JGI IMG/M metagenome (GOLD analysis project Ga0081539, IMG submission 71023) | Tabebuia heterophylla rhizosphere microbial communities from the University of Puerto Rico - S4T2R2 | ecosystem: Host-associated > Plants > Roots > Rhizosphere ...
GATGAGCTGTGGGTAGGGGTGAAAGGCTAATCAAATTCCGTGATAGCTGGTTCTCCCCGAAATATATTGAGGTATAGCCTCCCCCGTTGCCGCGCGGAGGTAGAGCACTGATGAGATTCGGGCGCCGTGAGGCGTACCACCTCTCGTCAAACTCCGAATGCCGCGCCGTGTGAGGGGGGGAGTCAGACTGCGGGTGATAAGATCCGTGGTCAAAAGGGAAACAGCCCAGACCGCCAGCTAAGGCCCCCCAGTGTGGGCTCAGTGGGAAAGGATGTGAAGTGGCCCAGACAGCCAGGAGGTTGGCTTAGAAGCAGCCATCCTTTAAAGAAAGCGTAACAGCTCACTGGTCGAGTTGCTCTGCGCCGAAAATGTAGCGGGGCTAAGTCCACCGCCGAAGCTGCGGGATACATAGCACTATGGATCGGTAGGGGAGCATTCTCCGTGCGGCGAAGGTGCAGCGACAAGCAGCACTGGAGCGCGGCGAAGAGCTTATGCAGACACGAGTAGCGAGAAACGCGGTGCGAAACCGCGTCGCCGCAAGTCTCAGGGTTCCTGGGTAAAGGTAATCTGCTCAGGGTTAGTCGGTGCCTAAGGGGTAGCCGAGAGGCGCACCCGATGGAAAGCCGGTTAATATTCCGGCACCACTGGCAGCACGTTTGAACGAAGAGGGGACAGAGACCGGTAGGTCAGCCGGGGGTTGGAAGTCCCGGTTTACGCCGCGAGGCGGAGGGGGTAGGCAAATCCGCTCCCTCGCTAACGCTAGACGGCTAAGACGACCCTTCCTCTTGGGGAAGGGGAAGTGATTGAACCTCAGCTCTCAAGAAAAGCCTCGTAGTGAGTGTTGTCAGTGCCCGTACCGCAAACCGACACAGGTAGACAGGTAGAGTATACCAAGGCGCTTAAGAGAACCGTGGTTAAGGAACTCAGCAAACTGGCACCGTAACTTCGGAAGAAGGTGTGCCCCCGCTAGGTGTAACAGCCGAGGGGGGTCGCAGTGACCAGGGGGAGGCGACTGTTTACCAAAAACACAGGTCTCTGCAAAGGCGTAAGCCGATGTATAGGGACTGACGCCTGCCCGGTGCTGGAAGGTTAAGCGGAGGGGTGAGGCGCAAGCCAAAGCTCTGAAGCGAAGCCCCAGTAAACGGCGGCCGTAACTATAACGGTCCTAAGGTAGCGAAATTCCTTGTCGGGTAAGTTCCGACCTGCACGAATGGCGTAACGATCTCCCCACTGTCTCGACCACGGACTTAGCGAAACTGCACTCTCGGTGAAGATACCGAGTACCCGCGGCAGGACGGAAAGACCCTGTGCACCTTCACTACAACTTTGCCGTGCAGTTAGGGCTGTCATGTGTAGGATAGGTGGGAGGCGTTGAACTCGGGGCGCTAGCCTCGGGGGAGCCACCCTTGAAATACCACCCTTGACCGCTTTGAGTGCTAACTCTGGGCAACCGAGGACACGGCATGGCGGGTAGTTTGACTGGGGCGGTCGCCTCCCAAAGTGTAACGGAGGCGCGCGAAGGTCGGCTCAGGCTGAGTGGAAACCAGCCGCCGAGTGTAATGGCATAAGCCGGCTTGACTGCGAGAGAGACATCTCGAGCAGGTGCGAAAGCAGGTCATAGTGATCCGGTGGTCCCGCATGGAAGGGCCATCGCTCAACGGATAAAAGGTACGCCGGGGATAACAGGCTTATCTCCCCCAAGAGTTCACATCGACGGGGAGGTTTGGCACCTCGATGTCGGCTCGTCACATCCTGGGGCTGGAGCAGGTCCCAAGGGTTCGGCTGTTCGCCGATTAAAGTGGCACGCGAGCTGGGTTCAGAACGTCGCGAGACAGTTCGGTCCCTATCCGCCGCGGGCGTAGGAGTGTTGCGGGGAGCTGCCCCTAGTACGAGAGGACCGGGGTGGACGCACCGCTCGTGTACCGGTTGTTCCGCCCGGAGCACCGCCGGGTAGCGATGTGCGGCCAGGATAACCGCTGAAAGCATATAAGCGGGAAACCTGCCCCAAGATCAGCACTCCCCAGCCAACTGGCTGCCAAAGGCCCCTCGTAGATCACGAGGTCGATAGGGTGGCGGTCTACGTGTGGTAACACACTCAGCCAACCACTACTAATGGGCCGGGCGGCTTCCCCCTCTCGCCCTCCCTCCTCCCAAGCTACTACACGCCTACACCTGTAAGGAAAAAGGCCTTGTACGCGATATGCGACAAGGCCTTTTTGTTTGGTACAACCTCCAGGTATAGAAATCACTCTGGAGATCTCAGTTCTAGTGCTTTGGTTCTATTTTCTTTCCGTATGTCACTTCTCCCTTATCTACTCTGAGAGAGAAGCCACAGTCAGGATTCGTACATACCCAGGCCTTGAAAAGGACCGAGGCCCCTTCCTGTCCGTAATCAGATAACGGAATTAAAACCCCCACCTCACACTTTTGGCACTTCGGAAAACTCGGAAGCTCCATTACCCCGCTCCTTTCCAAAAATCCACCACAGAGCTTACCCTGACACTATTCAAAGAAAAAATCAAGAAAAGCGACACAATAGTTCTTATTTTTGTATCGTTTCGTTGAACACCCCACTTCGGTATCCTTCTAAGTCGAGCAGTACCGTAGCAAACCCTTGTTGCTTTAATCCTTCCTTAAAGGAAGAAATAACAGCAGGTGATGAAGCCTTCTGCAGATCCTCGCGATTCAATTCGATTCGCGCGCTTGTACTATGATGACGAACGCGAAGGTCATGAAATCCTAGCGAGCGAATAAACGTTTCAGCTTGAGCAATCTGTGACAACATTGTTGCCGTAATAGGAGTTCCATACGGAACACGAGAAGAGAGACAGGGGGAAGCTGGTTTTTCCCATGTCGGCAATCCAAGGAAACGACTGGCTTGTCGAATCTCTGCTTTTGTAAATCCAGCTTCAACCAGTGGGTGAAGAATCTGATATTCTGTTGCTGCTTGTATTCCTGGACGATAGTCTCCGAGATCATCAAGGTTCACGCCATCTGCGATTGTGCGATAAGATAATCGTGCGGCTTCTCGACGGCAAATGTCATACAAGGAATCCTTGCAGAAGTAACAACGATTAATCGGATTCGCAGCATACTGAGGAATCGCAAGTTCGTCATGAGAAATGAGGAGCAACTCGGCCTTCAATGCATGTGCCAGTGCAACTGCTTGTGCGTGATCTTCTGGTGGAGTTGAGGAAGATACTGTCATGAGCGCAGTGACATTTTCTTGCAGTACTTCCTTTGCCACTGCAAGGAGAAAACTTGAATCCACTCCGCCAGAAAACGCTACTAGCATTGGACCGTGGTCTTGAATAAATGAACGAAGCGCTTGAAGTTTTTTTTCAACCTGCATGCGCTCCGATGTATCGACAAGCTCGTCCTTCATCTATATTTATATTCCTTCTGCTTGAAAAAGATCAGTGGTGAGATACCGCTCACCGGCATCGCAGAAAATGGTGAGAACCGTTTTTCCTTTGCCAAGACGATGAGCAATCTGCAAGGCCGCAGCACAAGCTGCCCCTGAAGAAATTCCTACCAGAATTCCTTCTTCCCGTGCGAGCCTGCGTGTATAGACTGCAGCTTCTTCATCTGTCACACGGACGATTTCATCATATATCGTTGTGTCCAGTACTGCGGGAACAAATCCCGCCCCAATTCCCTGCAAAGAGTGATATCCAGGTTCTCCGCCAGAGAGAACAGGTGAGGAATCTGGTTCAACTGCGAAGATCTGCAGATTTGGATAATGGCCACGCAGGACTTGTCCCGCTCCGGTGATTGTCCCACCAGTTCCGACCCCAGAGACAAACGCATCGAGTTGAGGCATTTGTTGAATAATCTCTCGCGCAGTTGTGAGGCGATGAGCGGCAGGATTGGCTTTATTACTAAACTGTTGGGGCATGAAATACGATGGATTCTTTGCAACGATTTCTTCAGCTTTTTGTACAGCGCCGTGCATGCCTTTAGTGTCTGGCGTCAGGACGACTTCTGCACCATAGGCGGCAAGCAGACTCTGTCGTTCTTCACTCATTGTGTCGGGCATAGTGAGAATGAGACGATAGCCCTTAATTGCGGACACTAAAGCAAGGCCAATTCCGGTGTTCCCACTTGTCGGCTCAACAATTGTATCTCCCGGATGTAGACGCCCACTCTGCTCTGCCGCGGTAATCATATTAAGGCAAATTCGATCCTTAACACTGCCTCCTGGATTCATCGATTCAAGCTTCCCCCAAATCGTTGCATCGTGATCACCGGAAAGATGACGCAACTGTACAACCGGCGTGTTGCCAATGAGGTCACTGACAGATTGTACAACTTGGCAAGGAAGTGGCATAAGCAATACTTACTAAGAAATTTGCGGCCTCTATGAAGCGATGCTATCCAGGCAACGTGGCAAAGTCAATCGAAACTCGTCCTGGTGAGACCTTGGCACTCTTCCCTGGAAGTCTTGGCGATTTTGTCTGTCTATTGCCTGCACTCGAAGTGTTGAAGGCGGCTGCGCAGACCCGGACCATTGCGGTTGCTGTCCGCGGTCAGCCAATAGAACTCGCTTGGCGTATTCCGTGGATCTCTCGTGTGTTGTCACTCGATAATCGCTTGTTTGCTTCACTTTTTTCTTCATCAACGACACCAAGTACCGAAGCAGCGCAACTATTTTCTTCAGTGCAAGAAGTCGTTTCATGGTTTGGCCATCACTCTCCAGAAGTGCAATTAACACTTCAACAGTTCGTTTCAGGAAACGTACGGTCGTTCGCTTTTTTTCGTGGACAGGGACAGCTTCATGCCTGCCAGTATTATTTGCGTTGCCTTGATAGTACAGAAATGCGCTGCCCTTCGCTGGTTGTTAAAGCTGAAGATAAAAAATGGCTTGCGAGATATTGGTCATTGCATGGATGGCGAGTTTCTTCTCGAATCCTTATCATGCATCCTGGAAGTGGAGGGAAAAAGAAACGTTGGGCGAGCGAAGGCTTTATTCAAGTTGCGCGTTGGTGGAAGACGCGGGCAGATCGACAGGTTGTGATTCTGCTTGGTCCGGCCGAAGAATGGGAAGATGACGAATGGAGACAAGAAGGGATCGTAGAGAATTCGCTCTCGCTCTGGCAGCTCGGAGTGCTGTTGAGCCGGGCAGATCTGTATGTCGGAAACGACTCAGGAGTGAGTCATTTGGCCGGAGCGCTGGGAGCACGGGGCGTAGTACTGTTCGGCCCGACTGCCCCTGAACAGTGGCGACCGCTAGGCGGAGCACTCACTGTCATCATAAACCAGGCGCATCGCGCAGCCGCGCCTGGCCAAGTTGGTATCTCGTTGCAAGAAATTCCGCCAGAATCTGTGATTGCCGAACTAGCACGTCTGGGTGGGATTTAGGAGGCTTCCTTTCACAATCAAAACGAGCAATATATAAATTCATAGACGAAAGAAAAGAGATCGTCAGCGACATTATATATCTTGGAGGTGGTGTCTATGGCAGAAGAAGAACAGGAAAGTAGTCGAGGCTTTAAGGTACAAGATCGTCGGCGGTTCTCACCTGAGACAGGTGAGCCTCGAGCCACAGAGGAAACAACAGAGAAAACGGAAGCAAAGGCAACTCCGCAACAAGAGTCTCCGTCTCCCAGTCAGACAAAAACAGAGCGAACGTCCGCGCCTCAGGTCGAAATCTCATTTGCCAGTTTCATTCTTGGGCTTAGTACGCAAGCTCTCATGTATATGGGCGAGATGCCACCAGCGCCGGGACAACCTGCACACGCGGATCTTTCAGCAGCGCAGCAGATGATTGAGGTGCTAGCCATGCTGCAACAAAAGACTAAAGGCAACCTTGACCCTGGCGAGGTGGCTATGTTGGAAAATGCGTTGTTCGATCTGCGTATGCGTTACGTTGATTTAGCAAAGAAAGGTCGCTAGACGACCGAGAAACATCATGCGCCGGATATTGTGGGGAAGTGCATTCGTCGCATTTCCCTTTATGCTGTTGCTGACTGCCGTGGTCGGATGGCAGTTCTATCGTAAGCTAGAGAACGAAGTCGTTACCCGGTTTTCCTCGCATCAGTGGGAAGTGCCGTCGAAAATCTACGCCGAACCCTTGTTAGTATATCCAGGAGTTCACATCGAAACGGTAAAGCTCTTTGCTCGACTCTCGCGGCTTGATTACCGTCCTGTCAGCGGCCCTGTCCAAGCCCGGGGTGAGTATTCCTACGAGCAAAAATCTGGCAGCCTCCAGCTTGTGCTGCGTGCCTCTCCTTTTCCACAGGCAGCAACAAAAGCCTCACGCGTGTCCCTCTTGTTACGCAAGGGGAAGATCGAACGTATCGTTGACCTCGACGAGGGGACAATGCTGCCGTTTATTGAATTCGAGCCCGAGGTCATTGCCAGCGTATACGACCGTGACTGGGGGGAACGGCATGTAATCAAGCTTTATGATGTTTCCTCTCAGCTTGTGAAAGCGTTACTTGCGGCTGAAGATCACCGTTTCTTTGAACATGAAGGAGTTGACCTCTGGCGTATTCTGGGCGCCATTCGCGCCAATCTCCTCGCACGTCGCCCGGTGCAAGGCGGCAGTACCTTGACACAACAATTAGTGAAGAATTTTTTCCTTTCCCAGGAAAAGACCGTGCAACGCAAGATCGTCGAAATCTGCATGGCGGCAATCGTCGAAGCCCACTATTCTAAGCTGGAAATCCTGGAGAATTATCTTAACGAAATTTACCTCGGACAGCATGGCGCCAAAGGCATTTTTGGTATGTGGGAAGCCGCGCGCGTCTATTTCGGGAAAGAGCCACGCGACCTTACCCTGGGAGAAGCTGCCATATTGGCTGGAATGGTGAAATCTCCCAACACCTATTCTCCGCTCCGCCATCCTGATCGTATCGTTCCACGCCGCAATTATGTGTTGCAGCGCATGCGTGAGTTTGGTGACATCAGTAAAGAAGAATATGACGCAGCACTCAAGGAAACGATTGTACCACGCACGCTTCCTCCTGAGGACAATAGTGCCCCGTACTTTGCCGATTTCGTCAGGAAAGCCCTGGCAGAGCGGTTTCCCGATAGTACGTTGGCGACGGCCGGTCTTCGCGTATTGACCTCGCTCGACATCCGCCTGCAAGAGTATGCCTCTGCTGCAGTGCAAAGGGGCTTGAAAGATCTCGAAGCGAAGTATTCACGCTTGCGGCGGGAAGTGCCAGAAGAGCAACTGCAAGCCTGTCTTATTGCCATGCAGCCACAGACCGGTGCGATACAGGTCATGATTGGCGGGCGAGACTATCAAACCTCGCAGTTCAACCGTGTGACGCAAGCGCACCGCCAGCTTGGGTCGGTGTTCAAACCTATCGTTTTTCTGACGGCGTTGAGTCAAGAGAAAGAAAAAAGGGAAGGGAGGTTTTTGCCATCGAGCCGCCTTGAAGATGCGCCGTTTACGTGGTCGTTTCATGGCGAGTCGTGGAATCCAGGAAATTATCACAATCAGTACCTTGGCAGTGTCTCATTACGACGTGCGCTTGAACTCTCCCTGAACGCAGCGACGGCACGCTTGGCGCAAGAAGTGGGGCTTGATGCGATTCGTCAGACTGCCGAGAACGTTGGTTTCATCAGTCCCTTACCACGGTATCCCTCGATGGTCCTGGGCGCCGGCGAGGTCACTCCCTTTGAAGTCGCTGTGGCGTTCAGCACTATTGCCAATCAAGGAGTACGAGTTGTACCCCGACCAATAAAGCTGACCTCGAATCAGCAGGGAGAAACGCTCGCCCACTCTGGCATCGAGATGGAACAAGTTGTTTCTCCAGAGGACGCATATATGGTGACGCACTTGCTGGAAGGGGTGCTCGACCGAGGCACCGGACGCAGTGCACGAGCACGAGGCTTTAGTTATCCTGCAGCCGGGAAAACTGGAACTACGAACGATTATGGCGATGCGTGGTTCGTGGGCTACACACCGGAGCTTGTGACAGTCGTGTGGGTTGGCTTCGATCAACGTCAATCCTTGGGTCTTTCTGGTGCGCAAGCCGCGTTACCAATTTGGACCAACTTCATGAAGCAAGTGACTGCTGGCCAGCCGCGGGCAGAGTTTATTCCACCGCCTGGGGTGACGGTTGTGCCAATTGATCCACAGACTGGCTTGCGTGCGACTGACCAGTGCCCTCTAGTCATCGACGAAGCGTTTTATGAGGGAGAAGAACCATACACTCCGTGTTCCCGGCATGGAACTGGCGTCATTCCAGTCGAGACGACAACGGAGCGAGATAAGTCTGCTGATGAAAACGGAAGCGGCAAGGCGCGAGAAGTTCGCCCACCGGCCAAAGAAAGGCCATGGTGGCGAATATTTTGAGTAGCGACGTAATCTATGAAGCCCAGCATAGTTATTATGGTGAGTCTGGCCGTCCTCATGATTGCTCTATGGCGGCCACAGCCGTACGCGTACGAGCGTTCGATGAGAGACTCAGGAAGCAACTTCGAGGAAGAAGACCTTTCTCCTGACTCACATAGAGTTACACTTGATGACGAATCTGTCTATGATGATACAGAAGATGACGGTCGTGAACTTCCAGGAGAAACAGAAGACGAGGTCTCACGACGAGGTCCGCGAACTGTCCCAGAGACGCCCCTTGTAGATGATTCAATACCACGGTCGGTTGATCCGCAAAGCGCGCCAAATGAGGAGGCCCCTGAAGAATCTCCGATCGTGACGAGTGGACCGCCGGCGTTGCCTGCTGCGAGCGCATTGCCTCCGCGAGATCAGGTCGCCCTCAATTTTATCATTCTGGGAGTCACGTCGGTAGATAAAGAAGACTTCGAACAGGCACGGCAATATTTTGAACGCGCGATCGAAATTGCTCCACTGCAACCATATAGCTATTACTTTTTAGGCAAGTTAGCCCTGACGCGCGGCGAACATCAAAAAGCGTTGCCGCTGCTGCGAAAAGCCAACATCCTATTGACGCACGGAGATCGAGCGTGGCGGAGTGAGACGATGAGTGCCCAAGGTGCTGTCTACGAAGATTTGGGCGAACTACCGCAGGCGCGCAGAGCATATAGGAGAAGCTTGCAATTGTTCCCGCAGAATTTACGCGCGATGAGTGCGCTCGCACGTCTCGCGGAAGAGGAGCCGGATTCTGACGACACCGTTTCCCAGTAAGCCATTGCTCGTGCTTGGAATAGAAACTTCCTGTGACGATACCGCAGCAGCCGTGCTGTACGGCACAGACATTCGTGCCAGTATCGTATCTTCGCAAGATCATGTGCATAGCTGCTATGGCGGAGTCGTGCCTGAACTTGCCTCACGGCATCATATGGAAAACGTTCTCCCGATTGTCGATCAAGCGCTCGCCCAGGCACAGGTGGGCCTTGAACAGCTCGATGGCATTGCGGTGACCTATGGGCCTGGTCTGGTCGGATCGTTGCTCGTGGGTGTTTCAGTCGCAAAAGCCTTGGCGATGGCGCAGCAACTCCCGTTGATTGGTGTAAACCATCTTGAAGGGCATCTGTTGGCTGTGTTGCTCGAACAAGAGGTTGATTTTCCTTTTCTTTGTTTGTTGGTTTCTGGTGGGCATACCTCGTTGTACCTGGCACGTGATTGGGGGAAGTATGAACGGCTTGGGGTGACGCGCGACGACGCAGCCGGGGAGGCATTCGACAAAGGCGCAAAGATGCTCGGGCTCGCCTATCCTGGTGGCCGTATCATCGATCGACTGGCGCAACATGGAGACCCGCAAGCGGTCAGATTCCCGCGCGCACACCTCAAAACTGGGAAATATGATTTCAGTTTTAGCGGCCTCAAAACCGCGCTCCGCCAGTTTCTCTCGACTCCGGAGAGAGGAAACTATCGAGACGACGACATCGTCGCGAGTTACCAAGAAGCGATTGTCGATATGCTGATTGCCAACGTATTGCGTGCGGCTGCTGACCTCAACGCAACGCGGGTAGTGATTTCTGGTGGGGTATCGGCGAACTCACGACTTCGTCACCGGATGCTTACTGAGGGCGCACAAAGCGGAATTCAGGTGTTTGTGCCGTCGCTGAAATTATGTACTGACAACGCCGCAATGATTGCCTTTGCCGGAGCGTGGCGTTTAGCGGTTGGACAACGTGCGTCCTTGCAACTCAACGCCTCAGCAACTCTTCCATTGTAGCCTGTGACTTCGCTTCTCCAAGAAACGCGCTTTGCGCTGGCAGAGCTGGGAGTCAGGCCGCACAAGCAGTTTGGCCAGCACTTTCTCATCAATCCAGCGATCGTCTCTCGCATGGTCGATGCGGCGGAGATTGGTCTCCGCGCGTCGATCCTCGAAATCGGTCCTGGACTTGGCGTTTTATCCCACGAGCTCGCTCCACGAGCAGCGCGCCTATATCTTGTGGATGTAGACACCGTTCTTGCTACGCGGTTAGAAAGACAGTTTGCCGATCACGAACATGTCCAGGTCGCAACAGCAGATTTTCTCTCCCTCGATATTGAAGCCGTTTTTCCTGATCCTGAAATTCATATCGTGGCAAGTTTGCCTTATAACGTTGCGACCCCGATTCTCTTTCGCTTGCTCGATTACCGTCATAAGTTCCGTACCGCAACGGTGATGATTCAAAAAGAAGTCGCCGAACGTCTCACGGCAACACCTGGAACTAAAGCGTACGGTGTGCCGACAGTACTCACACAACTCTACGGAACGGTAACGACCATCTGTACCGTTGGTCCTCGCAGCTTCTTTCCTCCACCCAAAGTGGAGTCCCAGATCATCCGTATTGAGTTCCAAATCCAACCCAGAGTTCCTGTCGACGATGACGCAGAGTTTCGTCGCATGGTGAAGGCCGCGTTTGCGCAGAGACGCAAAACATTACGGAATGCCTTGCGGGCTGCTGGCTACGAAAATCTTGATGAGGCGAGCGAGAAAACTGGTATTGATTTCCAGCGACGTGGAGAGACGTTGACTGTAGAAGAGTTTGCGATGTTGGCGAACACGCTGGCAATACGTGCGTCAACGTAGGAAAGCAACCTCACAATAGGATGAGTGCATCGTACTTGGAGTCATTCCGCTGACCTCGCCGATCTCGGTATCAATACTGCGTGCGGCGAGAAACTTTTCTTGAGCTGTCGCCTCTTCAGCCTCGCGAAATGTTTCTAGTTTGTGTAGTGCGAAACTCATCCCCTGAACGATCACGTTAGCATAGGCAAAGGTCGTGTAAATACGTTCAAACATTCCGGTTCCGACGGCGCGGTGGATTGTCGAACGGACGATTGCGTGGCTCAATCGCTGTCGGCGCTTGGCAAAAGACTTCGAGAATCTCTCTCGGCATGCGCTCGCATTCGTCACCTCGCCTCCATTCGCTTGATGGCCCGCAAACTCTGTAATCCCTCGTAAACTTCCTAGACGGACTTTTAGAAAGAAAGCGATCGTGGAGTGTAACTCCCTGTACTGCAGCATAGGCTGCTTGTCTAAAAGAACGTCGCCGTTTCCGGGGCAGAAAGTTTCTCTGCCACTGCCCTGACGAAAGATTGGTTGATACTCGGACCGCCTTCCTTGCGACCCGCGTCAGTGCGTCTTTCAGCGACCGGGGCAACCGCAGAGGATAGGTTGTCGCTGTTTTCATTGTCGTAAACTCCGTAAGGCTTCCGCAGGACATACTCCCTTGATGCCGAATCTGGCAGGGGCTGATCCGTAATGCCGCTGATTAAAGGTGACAACCGCATCAGCTTGTCTGTTTGGATTTTGCTCCCCTATCACGTCCAGTTGACATTGTTTCTAATTTATTAGATATTCTGTCCACCATGAAGGATAGTACAATGACCCTCGTCACTGCAGATATTAACGCTCGCATCGCGGGTCGCGTACATGCACTGCGTGCGGATCTCGGTCTGACCCTGGACGCGCTAGCGGCAAAATGTGACGTCAGCCGCTCGATGCTTTCGTTGATCGAACGCGGGGAGAGCAGCCCAACGGCGGTGGTGTTGGACAAAATCGCCACCGGACTCGGTGTGCCGCTGGCCACGCTATTCGATGACGCGAGTGCCTCTCCTAACCCCGTATCCCGACGCGATGATCGGACGCCGTGGCGTGATCCGCAGTTCGGCTACATCCGGTGTAATATTTCGCCGGCCAACTTTCCCTCGCCTATTCACATCGTCGAAGTCGTGTTGCCGGCTGGCGCGCGAGTGGCATACGAAACCGGCGCACGTGAGGTGAGTCTTCATCAGCAGATCTGGGTGCAGGAAGGGAGTATCGAGGTGACGCTCGGGAGCGTTACGCATCGCCTCGCGGAAGACGACTGCCTCGCCATGCGGCTCGACGAACCCACGGCATTTCGCAACCGCACACGCAAGCCGGCGCGCTATATCGTGATCGTCGCAAGCGAGCGTGTACGTGCGTCAAGGAAATGAAATGCACGATACCGTTCAGATTCGCCGTCTGCAGACCATCGGAGATCGCGAGGTCCAAGGGTTGAGCGACGTGCTGATCGACTGCGTAGAAGGTGGTGCGTCCGTCAGCTTCATGCTGCCAATGACCCGCGCCAAAGCAGAAGCGTTATGGCTCAGCACGTCCGCTAGTGTAGCACGCGGTGAGGGCGTGGTGCTCGCCGCTGAAGATGCGGAAGGAACGATCGTCGGCACGGTGATGGTCATTTGGGCGCAGCCTGAGAATCAGCCGCATCGCGGTGACCTCGCGAAGATGCTGGTGCATCGACGAGTGCGGCGGCGGGGTGTGGGTGCCGCGCTGCTCGCCGCCGCCGAGCGTCATGCGCTCGATGCGGGCAAGACGCTTCTGGTACTCGATACAGTCACGGGTAGTGATGGCGAGCATTTGTATGTACGGCACGGCTGGCAGCGTGTCGGAGAAATTCCCAATTACGCGCTGATGCCTGATGGGACGCCCTCCGCGACCACGATTTTTTTCAAGTTCTTGCGCGGCTTGTAGAGGCTCTCAAATCAGATCTTGAAATTAACGTCTGGTGATTTTGTCAAGAGAAAACCCTACGTTCAGTTTGCCGTTCAACTGTGACCTGTACAACCACTTCGCCTTGATGGGTGAACTTAATCGCGTTGCCCACCAGGTTCACCACGATTTGCCGCAGACGCCCAGGGTCACCGACTAACGTATCCGGCACGTCCGCAGGAATGTGACAGGCAAGCTCTACTCCTTTCTTGTGTGCACGGATCGCCAGTCCTTTGAGTGCGACCTCTTCTTCGCAATTTATGGCCGAGCGAGAAAGATGGATTGTAAAGCAAGTCTATGACTCTTACAGAAATCAAATGTATCTCTTACCTGGCGCTCGCCGGAGGCTAGGATACAGAGAGCGTCTCTGGCAAAGAGTTGTTGCATCAAACGCTACCCAACTATCTTTATAGTGTCACTAAACGATATCTTACTAGCATATGGTGCAGCGGCAATTTTGGCTATCGCAAATAGAAACTGCTTGGCAGTGACGGTCGGTTGTGTGGCTTTCTGGGGTGCGACGAGTGGGAAAAACCTCGCTGGGTCAGAGCCTTCCTAGTGTCGAGCATTTTGATTGTGAACTTCCCCGCGTACGTCGAGTGCTTGAAGATCCACAGCAATTTTTGGATGGCCAAGGGGCGAAGCGGCTTGCGCTTGATGAAATTCACCGCCTGGACAATCCTTCCGCGCTTTTGAAAATCGCGGCCGACCATTATCCTCAAATTCGTATTCTTGCCACCGGTTCTTCAACTCTTGGAGCATCGACCAAGTTCCGTGACACGCTGGCAGGGCGTAAAGCAGAAATTTGGCTGACCCCAATGGTCAGTACAGACCTGCTCGCGTTTGAGAACATGGAGCTGCGTCACCGTTTTTTACATGGAGGACTGCCACCATTTTTTTTGGCCGAGGCTCTACCGGAGCGAGACTTTCAAGAATGGATGCCTACTGGGCAAAAGATATCCAGGAACTCTTTCGATTAGAACGTCGCTCCTCGTTCCAGAAGTTTGCCGAACTTGTCCTTGCGCAGAGTGGCGGCATTTTTGAGGCGACACGCTTTACTCGCCCTTGTGATGTGAGCCGAGCGACTATTTCCAACTACCTGGCCGTGCTGGAAGCAACATTCGTGGCCCACGTGATCCGGCCCTATAGCTCGCACCGATCAACAGAAATTATCGCGGCGCCGAAAGTCTATGGTTTTGATACGGGATTTGTTTGCTATCATCGAGGCTGGTCAACGTTACGCCCGGAGGACCTGGGACAGCTCTGGGAACATTTTGTCCTGAATGAAATGACGGCTCACGGACAGTCACGCGATATTCGCTACTGGCGCGATAAACGCGGACATGAAGTTGACTTTATTCTGGCACAACGCGGAGCCCACCCAATCGCTATCGAATGCAAATGGTCGGCAGAGAGCGATATCCCCCCATCTCTCCTTGCCTTTCGTAAGCAGTATCCACAGGGGCGGAACTTTCTTGTTGCAGCGGACATTGATCGGCCTTTCTCGAAGACGTCGGGTGATCTGACCGTACGCTTTGTCAGCTTGAGTACCTTGATTTCAGAATTCAGTCGGAAAGCGAACTAAGGATCGTACGCCGTAATTACAGAGCGGATTCCAGAGCCCAATTCTCAGGTTGGTTTATTGTATTGATCGGGTCATTGCAGAAAACAAATTTTCAAGCTTTACAATGACTCAATGGCTTGATCATTCAATGACTCAATTCTTCAGTCAGTGCCTTTGCCTCCTGTAGATCTTTAGTGTCAAATCCTTCCGTGAACCAGTGGTAGAGGTCCGATAACATCTTGTATGCTTCATCGAGCTTCACTCGTGTTTCATGGTGCGTGGTACGTGATTCCTGCTCCAAGCTCCTTACTCCCTGCTCTGAGACTTGTTGTTGCCGTAGCCGGACGAGACTCATCACCGCTCGCAGTTCCAGTGATTTTGCTTGTTGCTGGCGAGAAATTTCAATAGCTTTCAGGAAACACGCTTCGGCTTCCGCCTCTGCTTGGGTGCTGGGTGCTAGGGGCTGGGTGTTGGGGTCTGATAACTGAGAACTGACGACTGACAATTTTTGCAGCGTTAGCTCGCCTTTTAATCGATACAACTCTGCTTCGCACCAACGCTCTCCAGTTTTGTCTACTATAGCCACCGCCTCGGCCAGCACAGCAAGTCCTTCTTCAACCTGCCCTGTTTTTCCATACACCTCGGCCAACTGGGCAAGGCGATACGACTGCCACAACATTGTGACTGTCGACCGGAGCGAAGCCACTCCCTGCCGTATCTGCGTAATCCCCTCTTCTTCCTGTCCCTGTGCGGTGAGTGCCACTCCCCTCTGGATACTCGCATTTACTAAATAGAAGGGAATCCCGTATTCAGTCGAAAACATAATAGCCGCCTCCGCTCGCTCCTGAGCTGCTAACTGCTCCCCGCGACACAGATGGACCTCGGCAGAAAGATTCAAGGCAAGAGTTAGGCTCAAAGGGTGACTCAGGGTTTGGGATAAGCTGACTGCCTCCTGGCTCCTCTCTAAGGCTCGATCTGGATAACCGAGAAGCCACAACACCCAAGCAACAAAGGCTAGGCAAATCACTCCAGGGTCCTCTCCGTAGAAGAGAATATAGAATTGATGCTGTTGGGGATTATAAATAATTGATCCTCGTTCCAGATTCTCTTGAGCCGAGACAAGTTCTGCAAGAGACCACAAAGCCGCCCCCAACGCTTGGTGAGCCAACACAAGGAAGGGTGGTTCTTGTATATTCTGAGCCAGACGCAGGAGTTGCTCTGCAAGTTCGTACACTGTCTGCAACTCTGCCCGTGCAAAATAAAATCGCCGCAATCCATTCAGTGCTGAAAAAAGCTGCGGGGCGTCTCTCAATTGTTCACACAGTACTCGTGCTCGAGCGTAGACTTGCTCCACTTCCAGGGCCCCATAGCCTTTTGCGGTTGTCAATGGAACACCGAGAGCAATTTGCAACGCGAGTTCCTGTCGGCGACGCTCAGGAGTGTCCGGCAGAGTCTTGAGTAGATCTAAGGCAGTAGTGAGGTGAATGATGGCTTCGGCATTGGCCGAACGTTGAGTTGCCTTTTGTCCGGCTTGCTGCCAATTAGGAATGGCTTGCTCGACAAAACCCGCTTCTGTGTAGTGATGAGCGAGCAGTTCGGGCTGGGCCTCTTTTGTTTCTGGAAAATGCTCATCCAAAACTTGGGCTATCTGCTGGTGATATTGTTGGCGTTTGCTCTTCAGCAACGATTGATAAGCAGTGTCCTGAATCAGCGCGTGCTTGAAGAGATACGTCGCTTGTGGTGGCACCCCGCGCTGGTAGAGGAGTTCGGCTTCGACTAACTGTCGCAGTCCCTGCTGCAACATTGCCTCGTCTAACGGAGAGAGGGCGTGGAGCAACTCGTAAGAGAATTCCCGTCCCAACGTTGCACCAAGTTGCGCGATCTCTCTGACAGGAGCCAAGCGATCTAAACGAGCCATCAATGTGTCGTGCAGCGTAGTGGGAATGGCCAACGATTGTAGGGGCGCACGGTCGTGCGCCCCTACGGTTTCGACGACGCTTTTTGTCAGCTCTTCTACAAACAACGGCACTCCATCGGTCTTAGCTACAATCTGTTGCAACAATTCAGAAGGCAACGCTTTCTCACCTGCGACTTTCTCTACCATCGCTTCGACGTGCGATCGGCCTAAGCGGCTGAGCATAAGTTGAGTGAGATAGGAGTGCGGACTCCAGGGCGGGGTGAACTCAGGTCGACACGTCAGCACGGTGAAGATCCGGGCAGTGGGAATTTGCTCTAGGTAAAGCATGAGCAGTTCCAGCGTAGAAGGATCGGCCCAGTGCAAATCTTCCCAGACACAGTAGATCGCAGTTCTTTCTGCTTCCTCGACGAGCCATATCACCAGGGTTTCCTGGGTCTTCTGCTTCTGTTTCTGCGGACTCAATGTCAGAGGCAGGAGGTCCTCCGGCTGAGGCAACGACAGCAGGGTCGCCAGCAGCGGCAACGTATCGGCCTGAGGGAAACGATAGGCCGCTAGGGTCTGTTGGAGTTTCGTGAGCTTGGCCTGGGGAGAATCCTCTCGCCCGAACCGCAAGAGTCGCTGGAGATGCTCGACGATCGGATAGAAGGCGCTGTTTGAGTGATACGCCGAGCAACGAAACTCGATGTGAGTTGCCCCTTCGGCCATAACCTGTTCTTTGAGCGTTTGCACCAAACGAGACTTGCCAATGCCCGGCTCGCCACTGAGCAACACGACCTGGCCTTCACTTGCCTTGGCCTGCTCCCAACGTCGCCGTAGTAGTCCGAGTTCTTCTTCTCGCCCCACCAACGGTGTCAATCCTTTACTGATCGCCACCTCAAAACGGCTCTGGGCTTCACTCTCCCTAATGACTCGGTACACCGACAACGGTGTGGAAATGCCCTTGAGCGTATGGAGTCCCAGATCCTGGCACTCAAACAAACCGACTATCAATCGTTGCGTCACCGCGCTGAGCGCTACC
>Ga0081539_10003349_pt1 | contig 19895 bp, 8 predicted proteins | sample TabmetS4T2R2_FD_71023 | JGI IMG/M metagenome (GOLD analysis project Ga0081539, IMG submission 71023) | Tabebuia heterophylla rhizosphere microbial communities from the University of Puerto Rico - S4T2R2 | ecosystem: Host-associated > Plants > Roots > Rhizosphere ...
TCGCGGCGCAGCTCGAGGCGGCAGCGATGCAGGCCACGGGGCGCGCCGCCCACGCGACCGCATCCGCAGCGTTCGAGCGCGCGGCCGAGCTCTCGGAGGAGGCGGGGCCGGCCGGCCACCGCCTGACGCTGGCCGCGCAGGCGGCGCTCGACGCCGGCCGGCTCGACGCGGCGATGGCGCTCGCCGATCGCGCCGCGCCGCTCGTCGTCGCGCCGCTCGACGGCGCCCAGCTCAACCTCATCCGCGCCGCCAACGCCGCGCGCCGCGGCTCGCCGACGGACACGCACACGCTGCTGCGCGAGGGCGGCATCGGCCTGGTGGAGGTCGCGCCAGAGGTGGCGATGGAGATGGTCCTCTGGTCGATCTTCGTCGGGCTGCAGGGCGGCTGGCCCGAACGGGCCCTCACCGACGCCGATCGGGTGCTCGGCACGATCGAGACCGACACGGCCATGGGCCGCTTCGGGCGGGCGGTGGTCGACGGCGCCTTCGCCCTCCTTGCGCGCGACTCGGCGCTCGCGCACGCTCGGCTTTCCGAAGCCATCGCCCTCGGCGACGTCACCGAGCACGCGCGCAGCAAGATCATGCCGGCGTTCGTCCACCTCTTCATGGGCGACTTCCCGCGCGCGACGGCGGTCGCTCGCCGCGCGACCGCGCGGCTGCGCGAGCTCGGGACGCTCGCTCCGCTGGTCGGCTCGCTGCCGCTGCTCGCGAGCGTCGAGATGGCTGCGCGCCAACCCCGCGAGGCCGCGGCGACCGTCGCCGAGGGCCTCGAGCTCGCCGAGGCGCTCGGCTACGAGAACGACGCGACGGGCTTGTTCGGCGTCAGGGCTCGGGTGGCGGCGTTCCAGGGGCACGAGGTGCAGTGCCGTGAGAGCGCCGAGGTGGCGATGCGCCGCAGCGTTGCCAATGGCATCGGGTGGGCGACGGTCAACTCCCGCATTGCGCTGGCCGAGCTCGAGCTCGGGCTCGGCAACGCGCGCGAGGCGATCGAGCAGCTCGAGCAGCTCGACCCGACGCCCTTCCCGCCGATGGCCGCGATGGCCACGCCGGACTACGTCGATGCCGCCCTGCGTCTGGGCGAGCCCGAGCGTGCGGCGCCGTGGCTCGAGCGCTTCGCGCAGTGGGCACCGGTGCACGGTGGGCCGCTGGTCGACGGTCTGCTCGCACGCTGCCGCGCCGTCCTGGCCGACGACTTCGACGCCGCCGCCGTGCACTTCGAGCAGGCGCTTGCCTGCCACGCCGACGACGCGCCCGCGTTCGAGCGCGCCCGGACGCAACTGGCCTACGGCGAGCGCCTGCGCCGCGAGCGGCGCAAGATCGAGGCCCGGACCCGGCTGCGCGCCGCGCTCGACGTGTTCGAAGGGCTCGGCGCGGCGCTGTGGGCCGAGCGCACGAGCGCCGAGCTGCGCGCCACCGGCGAGACCGCCCGCAAGCGCGACGCCAGCACCATCGACGAGCTCACCCCGCAGGAGCTGCGGATCGCCTCGCTCGTGGCCGGCGGCGCGAGCAACCGCGACGTAGCCGCGCAGATCTTCGTGAGCCCCAAGACCGTCGAGTACCACCTGCGCAAGGTGTTCCTCAAGCTCGGTGTCGCCTCGCGCGTCGAGCTGGCGCGCATCCCCCTGGCCATGCAGGCCCAGGGTGCGGACTAGGGAACCCCCCGACTCGACCGCCGCCCCCTCGCCATACGGTCGTCGCTGTCCGAGAAAGCCCCTCGGCACAACGACTGAAAGAGGAGTCAAAGCGAGATGGCGACGTATCTACATCGACTCGGCGGATGGGCCTTCCACCGCCGTTGGAGGGTGCTCGGCGCATGGGTCGCCGTCGTTGCCCTCGTGGTCGCGTGTGCCGCGGCGTTCAGCGGCAAGACCAGCGACAAGTTCACCGTCCCCGGGACCGAGTCCCAGCAGGCGCAGGAGCTGCTCGAGCAGAAGTACCCCGCCGCGAGCGGCGCCTATGCACGCGTGGTGTACGTGGCTCCGGAGGGCGAGAAGCTCACCGATCCGGAGAACAAGGACGCCGTCATGGCGTCGGTGGCGCAGACCAAGGAGGCCCAGGACGTCTCCCAGGTCATCGATCCCTACAGCGCCAAGGCGATCTCGAAGGACGGCCGCATCGGCTACGCCGACGTGATCTATCCGGTCCCGGCCGACAAGATCGACGATCCGGCCCGCGACGAGCTCGAGGCCAGCGCCGATCCGGCCCGGAAGGCCGGGATGCAGGTCGAGTTCAGCGGCGGCCTCGTGACCACCGACTCGCACACCAACTCGGAGGCCATCGGCCTGATGGTCGGCTTCCTCGTGCTGTCGATCACCCTCGCGTCGCTGCTGGCGGCCGGGCTGCCGCTCATCACGGCGATCGTCGGCGTGCTGACCGGCGTCACCGCGCTCACCGCGCTGACCGGCGTCTTCGACGTCTCGGAGACCGCCCCGATCCTGGCGACGATGCTCGGCCTGGCGGTCGGCATCGATTACGCGCTGTTCATCCTCTCGCGCCATCGTCAGAACCTGAAGGACGGCATGGAGCCGCGCGAGTCCGCCGCCCAGTCCGTCGCGACCGCGGGCAGCGCCGTGGTCTTCGCCGGCGCGACGGTGATCATCGCGCTCGTCGGCCTGCTGGTGGTCAACATCCCGTTCCTGACCGTCATGGGCCTTGCCGCGGCCGGCACGGTGGCGATCGCGGTCCTCATCGCGCTGACCCTGCTGCCCGCGATCATGGGCTTCGCCGGGCATCGCCTCGGCCGGCACAACCGCGTGCTCGATTGGCGTCCGTTCCACAAGGCCGGCACGCGCGAGAGGGCCAGCGTGCGCTACGCGCGCTTCATCACCCGCCGTCCAGTGGCCGTGCTGCTCGTCGGGCTCACGCTGCTCGTCGGCGCCGCGATCCCGGCCATGCACATGAAGCTCGGACTGCCCGATGACGGCTCCAAGGTCCAGAACTCGACCGAGCGCAAGGCCTACGACTACCTGACCGAGGGCTTCGGCCCCGGCTTCAACGGGCCGCTCACCGTCGTCGTCGACGCTCCGGACCTGAGCGGCGACGAGCAGAAGGACCTCGCCAACAAGGTCGTCGCGGGCCTCAAGGAGTTCCCGGGCGTCGCCGCGGTCTCGCCGGCAACGCAGAACGAGGCGGGCGACCTGACCGTGGTCAGGGTCACGCCGACCACCGGACCGTCGTCGGACGAGACCAAGGACCTGGTGACCGCGCTGCGCGACAAGGCCGACGAGATCCGCGACCAGACCGGTATCCAGGCCTTCGTCACCGGCACCACCGCGTTGAACATCGACACGGCCGACACGCTCAACGCCGCGCTGCCGAAGTACGTGGCGGTCGTCGTCGGGCTGGCCCTGCTGCTGCTGATGGTCGTCTTCCGCTCGGTCCTCGTGCCGATCAAGGCGGCGGCCGGCTTCCTGCTGAGCATCGCCGCCGCCATGGGCGTCGTCGTCTGGATCTTCCAGGACGGCCACCTCGCCGATCAGCTCGGCGTGGCGCAGACCGGCCCGATCGTCAGCTTCCTGCCGATCCTGCTCATCGGGATCCTGTTCGGGCTGGCGATGGACTACGAGGTCTTCCTCGTGTCGCGTATGCGCGAGGCCTTCGTCCGAAGCGGCAAGCCGCGCGAGTCGATCGTCGACGGCTACGGCCACAGCGGGCGCGTCGTCACCGCGGCGGCGATCATCATGACCGCGGTCTTCGGAGCGTTCCTGCTCTCCGACGACCCGATCGTCAAGTCGATCGGCCTGTCGCTGGCCGTCGGCGTGCTGGCCGACGCGTTCATCGTCCGGATGACGCTCGTGCCCGCCGTCATGACCCTGCTCGGGCGCCGCGCGTGGTGGATGCCGCGCCGGCTGGGGCGCCTGGTGCCGAACCTCGACATCGAGGGCGAGAAGCTGGCCCACGGCCTGGGCAAGGCCGGGACCTGACCGCCGCTACGCGGGAGCCTGAGAGAGCGCCGGCGCCAGCCGCCGGCGCGCTCCCGGTCCCGAGAGGCCGAGCTTGGAGTAGACGTTCGTCAGGTGCGTCTCGATCGTCTTCAGGCTCACGAAGAGCTCCTGCGCCACCTCGGCATTCGAGCGGCCCTCGGCGACCAGCCGCGCCACGCGCGCCTCGCTCACCGTCAGCGCGTCCGCGCCGGTCAACGCGCGCCGGCGCGGGCGCGCGCCGGTCGCCCTGAGCTCCTCGTCGGCGCGCGCGGAAGTGGCGTCGGCGCCGCAGCGGTGCGCGAGCTCCATGCCGGCCGCCAGCGGGTCGCGGGCCTCGGCCCGATGCCCACGCCGCCGCAGCGCCGACCCGAGCGCGACCAGCGAGCGCGCATGCTCGAGGCGCGCTTCCGTGGCCTCGAGCACGTCCACCGAGCGCCGAAGGCGATCGACCTCGTCCGCGCCCCCGTGGATCGCCGCGGCCGCGCGAAGCGCGATGCCCAGCGGGCGTCCCAGCCCGGTCCGCTCGGCGAGCGCGACCTCCTCGTCGACCAGGACGATCGCCTCGTCGCCTGCGTCGGGTGGCAGCGCGAGGGCGAGCGCCGAGCGCCACGGGCTGCGCATCGGCGAGACGCCGAGCGGCGTGTAGACGCTCGCCGCCGCGCGCAGGTCGGCGACGGCCCCGTCGCGATCCCCGTGCGCGAAGCGGTAGCGCCCGCGCGCCTCGCGCATCATGGCCCCGGCCATCGTCCTGGCGAACTCGCCCTGGGGCTCGAGCGCTTCGGCGGCCGCGGCGAGCGCGTCGATGCCCGCGCGCTCGCCGATCGCGTCGCACATGAACCAGTAGATCGTGGCCACGTCGAGCTGCAGGTCGTTGGGATGGGCGACGTCGGCCACCGTCTGCATCTCGCTCTCGGCGGCGACGAGGTCGCCCAGGCGCAGATGTCGCCAGCCGCGGTAGCCGGCCACCACGAGCGCTCCCATCGGCGAGCCCTCGCGACGCGCGATGTCCGCGAGCTCGTCGAGCACCTCGAGCGCGCGATCGTTGTGCTCGGCCCAGATCAGCGCGCCCAGCAGCTGAGGCGCCGTCCATGAGGCGGATCCGCGCTCACGCAGCAGTCGCCCTTCGCGCAGCCCGAACTCGACGAGCGGCCGGATCTCGTCGATGCGCTCACCGCGCCCGGCCCAGCTCGCCGCGAGCACCGCGCACAGCGCGCGCGCCGGCCACGCGTCGCCCTGCGCGAGCGCGAGCAGGCGCTCCTCGTCGCGCTCGAAGTCCTCGACGCCGTCGCTGTCGTTGGCCAGCGCGATCGCCCGCATCGCCTCGAGGTCGAGACGCAGCTCCGGGTCGCGCTCGCCGACCTGCTCGATCGCGTCGGAGAGCAGGACCAGCAGCTCGTCCCACTGGCCGAGGGCGGCGAGGAGCCATGCGAGCGCGAGCGTGATCCGCCCGCGCAGCAGGGCGTCGTCGGCGAGCGACAGCGCCTCCCTGAGGTGATCCAGCGAGGCGAGGTCGCGTGCGACGACCTGCATCTCGCCGAGCTCGTGCAGCAGCGCCGCCCGCGGCGGCTCGGGCGCGCCCTCGTCCAGGGCGCGCCGTAGCGCGCCCGCCGCCGCCTCGGGCGCGCCACGGGCGATCGCGTCGCGGGCCGCTGCCCGCAGCCCGGTCACCACCTCGGTGGATCCGGCCGGCCGCAGGCGGCCGAGGTGGGTGGCGACCACGCCGGGGTCGCGCAGCACGCGCGCCGCCGCGGCGTGAGCCCGATCGCGCTCCGCAACCGTGAGCGAGTCGTAGACCGAGTGGCGCACGAGCGGGTGGGCGAACGCGAACGGGTCCTCACGGCCGAGGATGTCGACCCGCCGCAGCCGCGCGGCGACCGCGGCGGCGGCGTGTGGATCGAGGCCGGCGACCGCGGCGGCGTCGTCGAGCGAGCCGTCGTCGCCGATCACCGCCATCGCGTGCGCCAGTGCCACCGCGTCGGGTCCGATCCGGTCGACTCGGCGCACGATGCGGTCGCCGAGGTCGGGGACGGCGGCGCGGCGCGCGCGCTCGGCGCTGGCGTCGCCGTCGAGGCTGACGAGCAGCTCGTGGAGGTAGAAGGGGTTGCCGGCGCTGGCCTCGAAGCAGGCAGCGCACAGCGCCTCGTCGGCGGTGGGTATGGCGTCCGCGACGAGTGTCGCCACGGCCGCCTCGGTGAGCGGCCGCAGCCTCGCGGTGAGCGCGCCGGACTGGCCGCGCAGCTCGTCGATCAGCTGCTGCGGCGCGCCTGGCTCGGCCGGGCGCAGCGTGACCGCGAGCGCGATCGCGACGTCGGCGAGGCGCCGCACGAGGTAGCTCAGCGCGCGCAGCGACGGCTCATCGACCCAGTGCAGGTCGTCGACGGCGATGAGCAGCGGCTGCTCGAGCGAGAGGTTGGTGGCCAGCCAGTAGATCGCGTGCAGCGCGCCGAAGCCCGGCTCCGCTCGCGCCGAGCCCCCCGGCGCGACGATCGCGGCCGCCGGCGCGGCGGCGCCGGCCAGCAGCCGCCGGCGCTCCTCGGGGCCGGCGGCGTCGACGACGCGCTCGAAGAGCTGGCGGATCGTCCCGAACGCGAAGGCGCGCTCGAGCTCGCCGCCGCGACCGTCGACGACGCGCATGCCATCGCCGGCCGCGCGCTCGCGCAACGCCGCGAGCAGGGCGCTCTTGCCGCGCCCGGCCGGCGCCTCGATGACCACGAGCCGGCCCCGGCCGGCGCGCACGTCCTGCAGCGCCGCGCCGAGCCGCTCGAGCTCCTCGCCGCGTTCGAGCAGGTCAGGCACGACAAAGTTCAGGGGCGTTCCCTGATGCGGAGGACCGATCGTCCCTGACAAGGTGATGCCCACCAGCGGGGCGTCGTCGTGCCACGACGGACCGAATCATAGGAATCTGGGGGGCGCGAGAATGACAAGGACGTTGCTCGTGGCTGTGGCGATGGCTGTGGCCGTCGCGATCTCGGGCGGTGACGCGGCGTGGGCCGCGTCACCGCTGGTGGCCCAGTGGCACATGGATGCCGCCGACGGCGCCGAGAGCTCGGGCAACAACATCGCGACGACCATCGGCGCCGGCACGACCGTCGTGCCGGGGAAGTTCGGCAACGCGCTGCAGTCGGGCGGCAACGCCACGCTCCTCGTCCCGGACAACAGCCCGCAGATCGCGCTGCTGCAGCCCCAGCGCGTCTCCGTCGTGCTGTGGTTCAAGCAGACCGGATGGCCGGGGACGCTCAGGTACCTGGTCAGCGGCGGCGGCGAGGGCCCGGGGAATTGCCTGGGCTCGCCGTACGCGATCTACACCGGGGTCAACCCCTCCGACGGCCTGCAGTTCTACGTCCGCGGCGTCGGTTCCGACCACCTGACCACCGGCGCCGGCAACGGCATCTACGACGGCAACTGGCACATGGCCGTGGGCACCTACGACGGCACCACCTCGCGCCTGTACGTCGACGGCCAGCAGGTGGGCACGAGCTCGCCGGCCGCCGCCGACACGATCAACTACGCGATCGCCACCGACAGGAGCTTCCGCGTCTCGCAGTACAGCGCCACCGCCTGTGGCGGGTTCACGTTCCCGGGCGCGATCGACGAGACGCGCGTCTACGACCGCGCGCTGAGCGCGACCGAGATCGCCCGCATGGCGGCCGCGCCCGGCCCCAACCCGCCCGACCTCGTCCCGGATGACAACGGCGGCACGACGCCGCCGGGCGACCAGCTCAAGCGCCCGACGATCCTCGGCCTCAGCGCGTCGGCGCCGCTGAAGTCCGGCAGCAAGATGACGCTCGTCACCGCGTCGGTCCAGGACGCCGTCAAGCTCAACTGGGACGTCTCGGGCGACGGCAAGACCGACGTCAGCTGCGACGGTGACCAGCCGTACCTCGGCGTGCGCCTCCAGGCGGGCGCGGGCAAGGCGCGTGCGACCGGTGGCACGGGGCGGCTCATCACGTTGACGGCGATCGGCCTGAAAGGCGCGGCGAGCGCCCCGTCGCAGCTCAAGCTCCCCGCTTCGCCGCCCACGACCAGCTCGAGCTCGAGCGGCAGGTACCTCACGCCGCCCGAGGTCGGGATGTGCTCGGCGGTGTCGAGTGACATCGCGGGCCAGGTCAAGGCGCTCGCGCTCTATGCGAACTGCACCGAGCAGACCGTCTCGTTCGGGATCACCGAGGCGAAGGGCTGCATGAACCACGTCCTCGACCGCGACAGCCTTCCCAAGAGCGAGGCGCGCGTCGTCGACGAGTACCTGGGGTCCAACCCCGACCCGAAGGCCCCGATCGACATCTACGTCAGCTACAAGACGATCCGCCTCAACGGGATGGTCTTCACGGCGAAGGGCGGGCCGATCGTCCTGTTCCCGAACCTGCAGCGGGTCGTCTCGCACGACGGCGTCATGAAGTTCGGGTCGGTCACGGTCAAGAGCGGCGCGCTCGATCTCGACCTGCACCCGCAGACCGGCGTCTCCTACTCGTCGATCTCCGCCCGGGCCGTCGACGGCGTGCGGGCACGCGCCGCAGCGACGATCACCACCGTGCCGCCGCTGATCCTGAGGGCGGCGCTCGGCCAGAGCGGCGGCGCCACGCTCGCCACCTTCGACGCGCGCAAGGACCTGCCGAACATCGGCGGCTTCCCGCTGGACGGGCAGGTCACGCTGCAGATGTTCCACGCCGGCGGCCAGTACTTCTCGATCCTCAAGGTCCACATCGGGATGCCCGACGTGTTCACCGCCTTCGGCGGCCGGCCGCCGAGCGCGGGCACGCAGATCAGGTCCGACAACGACCACGCGCCCGAGATCGACAACATCGACCTGAAGGTCCCCTACCTCGATCTCGGCGCCGTCCAGCTCACCGACGTCGCCTTCCACTACTCCCTGAACGGCGACGCGAACTTCAACTGTGGCCGGAAGTTCTGGCACGCGACGGCCAAGGTCTTCATCGGCAGCCGCTCGGACGCGGGCGGCCAGGCCGGCTTCATCCTGGCGCCGCCGCCGCCGCAGAACGGCGTGGCGTTCTGCGCGGGCGCGCTGGCGGCGGCCGGCGGCAACATCCAGTTCGGCGGGGCGATCCCGCCGCCGCAGATCTTCCCCGGCGTGTTCCTTCAGAACATCGGGCTGGCCATCCAGGTCGACCCGCCGCTCGTGCACGGCCAGGTCACGCTCAGCGTGGCGCGGCTGACGACGGTCAAGGGCGACATGCTGGTGGTCCTCGCGTCGCCGAGCTCGCCCTACACCCTGACCGGCGCCGACGCCGCGAGCTTCGGGGGGCAGCACACGAAGCTCATCGCGCCGACCATCGCGGTCGGCGGCGAGGTGGGCATCCAGGTGCCCGGCTTCGACAAGCCGCTCGCCCTCGGCAGCGGCTACGCGCTCTACGAGTTCCCGGACTACGTGGCGCTCGGCGGCAGCGTGTCGGTCGTCGTGCCGGGGGTTCGCGTCACCGGCACGCTGGCCGGCCAGTTCTCGGCGCGCACCAACCAGTTCAACATCGAGGGCTCGGTGAAGGGCTGCATCGCCGTCGATCTGGTGTGCGGCACGCTCGCCGGCTGGGTCAGCGACCGTGGGGTCGCGGTCTGTGCCGGGGACATCGTCCACGACGACTTCGTTCCTGGGGCGGGCTATGGCTGGGGCAACGTCCTGCCCGAGATCTGGTTCCCCACGGGCTGCAAGCCGAGCCACTACTGGGATCACAACATCGCGGCGCCGACCGCGCGCGCCGCTGCCGCGGACGGTTCGGTCACCTTCAAGGTGGCCAAGGGCGAGGACTCCAAGGGCGTGCAGCTCATCGGCAACGGCGGCGCGCCGAACGTCACCCTGACCGGCCCGGGCGGCGAGAAGGTGAGCATCGGGCCGGGCAGCCCGAACGTCGTCCACGGGGCGCACCTCGGGCTGCTGCGCGACCAGGCGGACAAGCTCACGATCGCCGGCGTCGTCCGCGGCAAGCCCGGCACCTACACGATCACCCCGGCGGCGGGCTCGCCGGCGATCGTGAAGATGCGCGAGACGCGCGCCGACGATCACGTCAGCGCGAAGGTGACGTCGAAGGGCGACAAGCGCGTCCTGCGCTACGACGCCGGACTGCCGGGCCGCAAGAGCGTGCAGTTCCTCGAGCGCGGCAAGGGCGTGTTCCGGCCGCTGAAGACGACGGCCGGCGGCAAGGGGACCGTGACGTTCACCCCGGCGCCCGGGCCTGCGGGCAAGCGCCAGATCGTCGCCCGCACGCGCATCGACGGCGCGCCGGCGCCCGACTACGTCGTGGCGAGCTTCACCGCGCCCGACCGCGTCTCGCCGGGCGCGACGCGCCACGTCCGCGCCCGCCGCGTCGGCTCATCGCTCGTGGTCAGCTGGGCGGCCGCGCGCAACGCGACTCGCTACGGCATCACCGTGCGCCAGGCGGACGGCGGCTACAAGCTGGTCAAGGTCGGCGCGAAGAAGCACAGCGTCCGCATTCGCGTCCGCGCCGATTTCCCGGGAACGGTGTCGGTCCACGCGCAGGGCCTGCAGGGCACGTGGGGCAAGAGCGCCACCGCTCGCTTCAAGCAGACGGCGCCGCGAGCGGTCGCCTTCCGCGACTACAGCAAGCTGGGCAAGAAGAAGAAGGCCAAGCGGCGCCGCTGACGTAGAGCCCGACCTGTCGGCGCCCACAACGCGCCGACGACGACCTTCGTAGGTACCGCCATGTGCGCGGTGCCTGTGCAGGCGAGATGATCGGCCCTCACTTCAGGGAGAGGGTCAATGGGCTACTACGTGGGCGTCGACATCGGCGGCACGTTCACCGACTGCGTGGCGGTCGACGAGGCGGGGCGCATCTTCCACGCGAAGGTCCCGTCCACGCACGCGTCGAGTCCCGTCGAGGGGGTCATGGATGGCCTGCGGCAACTCGCCGACGAGGTCGGCGTCGATCCCGACGGGCTGCTCGCCTCCGCCGCTCATCTCAGCCATGGCACGACGATCGGGACCAACCTGATCGTCGAGCGAAACGGCGCACGGGTCGGGCTGCTGGCCACCGCCGGCCACGGCGACGCGCTGGCGATGATGCGCGGCAACGGCCGCACCGCGGGCGCGCCGCCCGACCAGGTCTTCAGCGTGCACGCGACCGACAAGCCCAGGCCGCTGGTCGATCCGCGCGACGTCGTCGAGGTCTCAGAGCGCGTGGCAAGCGACGGGCAGGTGGTCGCCGCCCTCGACGAGGAACGCGCGCGTGCGGCGATCGCCGCGATGGTCGCGGACCCCGACGTCGATGCGATCGCGATCGCCCTGTTGTGGTCGTTTCGCAATCCCGAGCACGAGCAGCGGCTGCTGGAGCTCGTTCGCGAGGCGGCGCCGAACCTCTTCGTCTCGGTCTCCTCGGAGACCTCGCCGCGCCAGGGCGAGTACGAGCGCACCGTGGCCACGGTGCTCAACAGCTACGTCGGCCCGGCGTCCAGCAGCTACCTCGGCGAGCTCGACGCGGCCGTGCGCGCGCGTGGCCTGCGCCGCGCGCCGTTCATCATGCAGTCGAACGGCGGCGTCGTGCCGATCGAGGTCGCGCAGCGCTTCCCGGTGCAGACGATCGGCTCCGGGCCCGCCGGCGGGGTGTCCGGCACGGTGAGGCTTGCCGCCATGAGCGGTCACGCGAACGTCATCGCGACCGACATGGGCGGCACCTCGTTCGAGGTCGGGTTGATCGTCGACGGCAAGCCGGTTCTCTGCGGCGAGCAGGTGGTCGAGCAGTACGCCTTCCACGTCCCGCAGCTCGACGTGCGCTCGATCGCCTGCGGCGGCGGGTCGATCGCCTCGGTCGATCGCCACAGCGGAGCGCTGCGCGTCGGCCCGCGCTCGGCGGGCGCCGATCCCGGACCGGCGTGCTACGGCAAGGGCTCCGAGCCGACGGTCACCGACGCCGACGTCGTGCTCGGGCTGATCGATCCCGATGCGTTCCTCGCCGGGCGGATGGAGCTCGACCCCGCGGCGGCCGAGCACGCGGTCCGGACGGTCGCCGAGCCGCTGGGCCTCAGCGTCGAGGAGGCCGCCGCCGGCATCGTGCACGTCAACAACCAGAAGGCCGCGTTGCTCATCCGCCAGCGGACCGTCGAGCAGGGCCTCGATCCGCGCGACTTCGTGCTCTACGCCTTCGGCGGCGCCGGGCCGGTGCACGCGTTCGGCTTCGCCGAGGCGCTCGGTGTGCGCGAGGTCGTCGTGCCGCTGGGCGACGGCGCCTCGACGCTCTCGGCCTACGGCATCGCCGCGACCGACGTCGCCCGCACGTTCGAGCGCCAGTGTGCGCTCTTCGCCCCCTTCGACAGCCACGCGCTCGAGCGAGTCGTGGCCGAGCTCGAGGCCGAGGCGGCCGCCGCCATGCGCGTGTCGGGCTTCGACGACGACGCCGTCGCGTTCGAGCGCGTCGCGATCATGCGCTACGCCGAGCAGTTCCTCCACGACCTTCCCATCGCGCTCGCTCCCGGCGCGATCGAGGAGGCGACGTGCGAGCAGCTCGCCCAGCGCTTCGACCAGGAGTACGCACGCCTGTACGGCGAGGGCGCGCGCTCGATCTTCCAGGCCGTCGAGATCTCCGCGCTGCGCGTGACCGCGAGCGTCCCGCTCGGCTTCACCCCGAGTCCCGTCGACGGCGCGGCGGTCAACGGCGGCCGGCGCATGGTGACCGGCTCGCGAACCCGGCAGGTCTACTGGCCCGAGGAGCGTGCCTGGGTGCCCACGGCGGTCTACGACGGGCGCAGCCTGCGCGCGGGCGACACCCTCCGCGGCCCAGCGGTGGTGGAGCTGCCGCACACGACGGTCGCGGTGGCCGCCACGCATCGCTTGACCGTCGATCCCGCCGGCAATCTCGTCCTCTTCCTCGGATGACAAGGAGCGCCCGACCGTGACCACCGTCGAGCACCCCGCCCCCGAGCACGCCCCCGAGCTCGACCCAGGCTTCTGGGACGGCGTCGCGCACAGCTACATCCCGCCGGCCGAGCTGCGCATCGGCGGCGGGCTCTCGCTGCACCGCGAGAGCGCCGACGAGGTCGACCCCATCACCCACGAGGTCATCCGCTACGCGCTGCTGCACGCGAACATCGAGCACTCCGCGCTCATCCAGCGGCTGTGCGTCTCGCCGATCACCATGCTCACCCGCGACTTCCAGACGTCGCTGCTGACCGAGGACGGCGAGGTCGCCTTCCTGGGTCCGAACCTGCAGTACTTCTCCAACAGCCACTCGCTGACGACGAGGTGGACGCTCGAGCACCGCTCCGAGAACCCCGGCATCGCCCCGGGCGACGTCTACCTGGCCAACGACCCGTTCGTCGGCGCTCCCCACCAGCCCGACACCTGCCTGCTCGGTCCCGTCTTCGTCGACGGCCGCCTGTTCTGCTGGGTCGCCAACACGCTGCACTACTCCGACGTCGGCGGCAGCATGCCCGGCAGCTTCTGCATCGACGCCCAGGACACCTGGGCCGAGCCGCTGAGCTGGCCGCCGGTCAAGCTCGTCGAGGGCGGCAAGGTGCGCCGCGAGATCGAGGAGCTCTTCGCCCGACAGAGCCGGCTGCCGCACGCCCTGCTCATGGACCTGCACGCGGCGATGGCGGCGCTCGGCGCGACGCAGAAGCGCGTCGACGCGCTCATCGCGCGCTATGGGGCGGAGGTCGTCAAGGCGGTGATGCGGCGCACGCTCGATGCGGGCGAGGCGCTGTTCGCCGAGCGCCTGGCGCAGATCCCCGACGGCACCTGGAGCCACCGCGCCTACACCGAGGCCGCCGTCCCCGGCGATCGCGGGATCTACGCCTACCAGGTCAACGTCACCAAGTCCGGCGACCGCCTCACCGTCGACAACCGCGGCACCGATCCGCAGGCGGGCGCCATCAACGTGACCTACGCGGCCTTCGCCGGCGCGGTGCTCGCGGCGATCACGCAGCAGATGACCTCCGACCTCTCGGGCGCGTACGGCGGTGTCTACCGGCGAGTCGACGTACGGCCGCAACCAGGCCTGCTCAACTGCGCCGACTTCCCGGCGGCAGTCAGCCCGTCGGGCGCGTTCACCACCGAGATGCAGCTCAACGCCGCGGGGATCGCCGTGGCCAAGATGCTTGCCTGCGCCGAGGGGGACGTCGGCGAGCTGGCCCTCGGCCCCTGCATCCCGCACTTCTACTCCAACCTCGTCGGCGGCGCCGACGCCGGCGGCACGCCGTTCATCTTCCCCAACACCGACGGCATGATCGGCTCGCTCGGCGGGATGCCGTCGCGCGACGGCGTGGACAGCGGCGGGCACTTCTGGATCCCCGACGGCATCGCCAACAACTGCGAGGACATCGAGGCCCAGTACCCGTTGATGGTCCTCTCGCGCCGGCTGCTGCCGGCGGGAGCCGACGGCGCCGGGCGCAACCGCGGCGGGCTGGGCTTCGTCGAGACGACGATGGCCCGCGACGCGCTCGTCTGCCAGATCGTCCTGCACACCAACGAGGCGTTCACGAAGGGCCAGGGGATCCTCGGTGGCAACCCCGGCTCGCGGGCGTCGTTCCGCGTCAAGCGCGACACCGACGCGGCGCGGCGCTTCGCCGCCGGCGACGTGCCGGTCGAGCTCGACGGGCTCGCGGGCGACGAGGAACCGGTCGTCTTCAAGGGCGCGCCGGTCACGGCCGGACCGGCCGACGTCTGGGAGTGGACGTCGCCGTCCACCGGCGGCTACGGCGATCCGCTTCGCCGTGACCCCGGCGCCGTCCTCGCCGACGTCGCGGCCCAGCGCCTGGACGCGGCGACGGCGCAGCGCGCGTACGGCGTCGTCGTGCGCGACGGCGCGATCGATGCCGACGCGACCTGCCTTCGCCGCGCCGAGCTGCTGCGCGAGCGCCTCGGCGGCGAGCCGGGGGCCGAGGTCGCGCCGCCCGCGGGCGCGCACCCGGTCGGCGACGTGCTGCACATCGTCGCCGGACGCTGGTGGTGCAACGGCCGCGATCTGGGCCCGACGAGCGAGAGCTACCGCCCGGCGGCGCTGCTGCGCGAGACGCCGGCGCGCGCCATCGCGCCGGAGTTCGACGCGCTCGACGTCGAGCTTGCCGACCAGATCGTCCTGCGCGAGTACCTGTGCCCGGTCACCGGCTACCGCATCGACGCCGAGCTGGCGCGCGCCGGCGAGCCCGTCCTCAACGACATCCGGCTGGACGCATGATGACGGCCGACCCCTCCCTGCGCGCGCTCACCTGCGGGGCCCTGCTCGACGAGGCGGCCGCGTCGTCGGCGGTGCGCGACGCGCTCGTCTACTGCGCCTACGACGAGGGACCGACGCTGCGCTGGTCCTACGCGCAGCTGCGCGATCGCGCCCGCGCGGTCGGGCGCGCGCTGCTGGCCTCGGATGTCGCGCATGGCGACCGCGTGGCGGTGTGGGCCACCAACCTGCCCGAGTGGTTCCTCCTGCAGTTCGGCTGCGCCTACGCGGGCGTGGTGCTCGTCCCGCTCAACCCCCTGTACCGGGCCGCCGAGGTCGCCTACGTCCTGCAGAAGGCGCAGGTCAGCATGCTGTTCGTCGAGCCGACGAGCCGCGGCGCCGACCTCTGGAGCCTCGCGATCGAGGCGGCGGGCGAGGTGCCCACCATGCGCGAGGTCGTGGCGATCGACGAAGCGCGGTGGGACGAGTTCGTCGCGCGCGGCAGCGCGGTCGCGGACGAGCGCCTCGACGCGGCCGAGGTGAGCGGCACCGACATCGCGCAGATCCAGTTCACGTCGGGCACGACCGGCGCGCCCAAGGGAGCGATGCTGCGTCACGGGGCGCTGACCGACAACGCCCGCCTCTTCGCCCACCGCGCCGAGCTTCGGTCCGGATGGCGCCTGTGCTCCGGCATGCCGCAGTACCACTGCGGCGGCTCGGTGCTCGCCACGATGGGCGCACTCGCGGTCGGCGCCACGCTGATGCCGCTCGTCACGTTCGATGCGCGCACGGCGATCGACACCGTCGACACCGAGCTCGCCGAGGTGCTCTGCGCGGTGCCGACGATGATGCTGGCCATCGAGGGCGAGCTCGGGCGCAACGGAGGATCGCTGGCCAGCCTCGAGCGCGTCGTCACGGGCGGCTCGCTGGTGCCGCCCGACATCGCGCGGCGCTGGCGCGAGCGCTTCGGCGTGAGCTTCTCGATCACCTACGGGTTGACCGAGGCCTCGCCGGTGATCACGCAGAGCTCGCCGTCCGACGCCTTCGAGCTTCAGGTCGGGACGGTCGGGCGGGCGCTGCCGCACGTCGAATGCGACGTCGCCGACGTGTACACCGGCACCGCGCTCGAGGTCGGCGAGCAGGGCGAGGTGCGCGTGCGCGGATGGCAGGTCATGGCCGGGTACTTCGGCGACGAGGCGGCCACGGCGGAGGCGATCACGCCCGACGGCTGGCTGCGCACCGGCGACCTCGGCCACCTCGACGCCGACGGGTACCTGCGGATCACCGGCCGCGCGAAGGACATGATCATCCGCGGCGGCGAGAACCTCGATCCGGCGGAGATCGAAACGGCGCTGCGGGCGGTCGAAGGCGTGATCGACGCGTGCGTCGTCGGCGTCCCCGACGACCGCTACGGCGAGGTGCCGGCCGCCTTCGTGCGCGTGGCCGAGGAAGCGACCATCGACGCCGACGCGATCCGCCACGCGCTGGACGGCCGGATCGCCCGCTTCAAGATCCCGGCGAAGGTGGAGATCGTCGACGGGTTCCCGCTCACCGGCTCGGGCAAGGTCCAGAAGTTCAAGCTGCGCGAGCAGTTCCTGGCGGCCGCGGCCCGGCGTTAGGCTGCGGCCTCGGAGGGACGGCATGGCAGCCCGAACTGAAGAGGCGCAGGGCACGATGACGCCGCTGCAGCGGATGGCGGCGCTGCTGCACGCGGACTCCGAGCGCATCGCCGAGCGCGCCGCGTCGCGCATGCAGGAGCTGCTGCCCTCCTATGCGCGGGTGCCGCTCGACGAGCTGGTCCCCATCGTGCTGGCCAACACGCGCAACCTGCTGGCGATCATCCAGGACCCCGAGATGGATCGCAGCGGCGCCGAAGCGGACTTCCGCGCGGCAGGCGAGTCGCGCGCGCGCCAGGGCATCACCAACGACGAGATGCTGACCGCCTGGAGGATCGGGCTGGAGGTCACGCGCGAGGAGGGCCACCGGATCGCCGACGAGCTCGGCATCGGCAAGGACGTGCTCCTGGAGTTCGTCGAGGCGACGCTGCGGTGGGGCGACGTCGGGATGCTCGCCACGGTGTCGGCGCACCGCGAGGCCGAGTTCGAGATGGCCCGCCACGAGCAGCACCATCGGACCAACCTGGTGCGCGGGATCCTGTTCGACACCCTCGCGCCCGCCGAGATCCGCGTGCAGGCCGCCGGCTACGGGCTGGACCTCGCCGGGGCCTACCACGCCGTGCGCGCGCGGCCGACCAGCGACCTCACCATGCGCGCGCTCGAGCGCCAGCTGGGCATCGCCGACGGCGCGGGGCCGCGGCGCGGCCTGGCCGCACTGCTGGACGGCGACCTCGTCGGGTTCGTGCTCGAGCCGCTTCCCGGCACGATCACGGCGACCGTCGGCGTCGGGCCTCCCGCGGCGCTGCACGAGCTCGGCAACTCGTTCCGGTTGGCCACCCGCGCGTTCGAGGGCGCCGCGGCGACCTGCGCCACCGGACCGGTCGGGATGGAGTCCCTCGGCCTGTGCCCCGCCGTCATCGCCGACCGCGACGTCGGCGACGAGCTGCTGCGGCGCATCGTCGATCCGGTCCTCGCCCACGGCCGCACGGGGGAGGCGGTCCTCGAGACCGTCGTGCGCTACCTCGACAACGACCTGCGCCTCGAGGTCACCGCGGCCGAGCTCTTCCTGCACGTCAACACCGTCCGCTATCGCCTGCGCCGCTTCGAGGAGCTGTCGGGCATGAGCCTGCGCCACGTCGACGATCTCGTGCAGGTGTGGTGGGCGGTCCAGCGGCGCCGGCTCGCGCGCCCGTTGTAGGCGCCGACAACGACGCGCGGTGCGAAGCTGACACGAGCGACGTAGCGCGCACGCCGTCCCGGCGCCAGTCTGGCAACGTGCCGCCTCGGCTCGTCTACCGACCCGACGACGTCGCCGCGCTCGACTACGAGCGCGACCTCGGCGATCCAGGCGAGTTCCCGTTCACCCGCGGCCGGCGGCCGCCCGACGCCAAGAACGGCGCGTGGATCCAGCGCGAGCTGTCGGGCGAGGGCTCGCCGCGGCGGTCCAACCGCCAGTTCCACGAGCTGCTCGCGCACGGAGCGCTCGGCGTCGACGTGATCGGCGACACCCCGACGATGGCCGCGCTCGATCCCGACCACCCGATGTGCGTGCCCGCGGTCGGCACCGGCGGCGTTTCGCTCTGTCGCAAGCAGGACTTCGTCGAGCTCTTCGAGGGCATCCCGCTGGACCGCATCACCGCCTCGCACTCGCTGCCCGCCGCCTTCGCCCTGGCCGGGCAGTACGTCGCCGCGCGGGCCAGCGGCGTCGAACCGGCCGTGCTGCGCGGCTCGGCCATCCAGAGCCCGCTCTACGGCGAGGACTGCTCGTACGCCACCTTCATGCCCTATCCGCTGCGGATGCGGCTGTGCCTGGACTCGATCGCGTTCTCGACGCGCGAGATGCCGCGCTTCCACGCCTTCCTCGAGGACACCTACTTCATCTCCGACGGAGGCCTCGACGTCATCGAGGAGATGGCGCTCGGCTTCGCCGAGATCCGCGAGGTCACCCGCCGGCTGCTGGCGCGCGGGCTGCCGGTCGACTCGTTCGCGCCGCGCATCGCGATCCTCGTCAACTGCCGGATGGAGCTGTTCGAGGAGATCGCCAAGGTCCGCGCCGTCCGCCGCCTCTACGCGCGCATGATGCGCGACGAGTTCGGCGCGCGCGATCCGCGCTCGCTGGCCACCAACGTGGCGGTCCACACCTCGGGCCTCACCCTTACCGCCGCGCAGCCGGTCAACAACGTCGTCCGCGGCGCGGTCCAGGCGCTGGCGATGGCCATGGCCGGCGTGCAGGGCCTGGAGATCTCGACGTTCGACGAGGCGTTCCGCACCCCCTCGCACGCCGCGCACGTCGTCGCGATGCGCACCCAGCAGGTGATCTCCGAGGAGACCGGCGTCGGCCGCGTCGCCGACCCGCTCGGCGGCTCGTGGTACGTGGAGTCGCTCACCGACGACCTCGAGCGGCGCATCGACGCCGAGGTGCGGCGCATCGAGGCGGTCGGCGACATCGGCGAGCTCGTCGAGGCCGGGTTCTTCCGCGAGCTGTTCCTCAAGGGGATGGATCGCCACGCCCAGGCGGTGCAGACCGGGACGCGGCGGGTCGTCGGCGTCAACTGCCACGTCATGGAGCCCAGGGACGACACGCTGCTGCGCGACGTCGCCGAGGCCCGTTTCGAGGCCGACCACGAGCACGTCGAGCGCATCCGCTGGTGGCGCGGGGATCGCGAGCTCGAGCGCGTCGAGGCGGCGCTGGCCGACGTGCGGGACGCGTCGGCGACGCGCGAAGCCGACCTCATGCCGCCGATCGTCGCCGCGCTGGACGACGAGTGCAGCATCGGCGAGATCGCCGGTGCCCTGCGGGCGGGCTACGGCCTGGATCCCGATCCGTTCGGGGCGTGAGCCAGCGCGGACGGATCGTCGTCGGCACGCTCGGCCTCGATCAGCACGAGGTCGGCGCGATGGCGGTCGCCCAGCTGCTGATGCGCCACGGCTTCGAGGTCGTCTACCTGGGGCGGTTCAACACGCCGGCCAAGCTCGCCGCGGTCGCCGAGCAGGAGGACGCCGACATCGTCGGCGTCTCCGTGCACTCCTGGGAGCTCGCCGCGTACGCCGGTGAGCTCGTCGAGGCCTGTCACGCCGTCGGCGCCGCGGTCGTCGTCGGCGGCTCCGTCCTCACGGAGGCCGACGAGCGCGCGCTGGAGCGCCAGGGGGTCGACGCCACCTTCGGTCCTTACGCGCCCGACGAGCTCGTCGTCGCGCGCCTCGACGAGCTGGTCGCGCGCACGCGCGCCGGCGAGATCGCGGCG